>PVMK01128573.1_pt1 | contig 71933 bp, 73 predicted proteins | sample 1853481 | NCBI WGS metagenome assembly PVMK01 (sample SAMN08533507, study PRJNA380276) | Marine sediment metagenome, whole genome shotgun sequencing project.
CGAGCCATGGTGTTTCACTCACCTGCTCGGAGACTGCGGTGATCGTGAGACTCGTCCCATCGATCGCGATCGAACCCTTCTCCACGGTATAGCGCGCAAGTTCTTTCGGAATGCGGATTCGATATCGCGCGGCGTCGCCCTCTTCGCGGATCGACGTCACGGTGCCGACACCATCAACGTGTCCCTGCACGATGTGACCGTCAAATCGGCCTGAAGCGGACATCGGACGCTCCAGGTTCACGACGGCTCCGGTTCTGAGAGTCCCGAGGGTGCTGCGGCTCAATGACTCATCGACGATCTCGACCGAGAAGGAATCGGCGTCGATCTCAATCGCCGTGAGGCACACGCCATTGATCGAGATCGAGTCACCCACATTGATCCCTGCCGAGGATCGTGGAGCCTCGATGGTGACGCGAGTTGCTCCGTTGCCCTGCAGGACCGAAGTAACCGTCCCAAGTTCCGTGACAATTCCTGTGAACATCATCGATCCCCGATGATCGTCGCGGTGATCCTGATATCAGGTCCGACACGTTCGACATCGACGACATTGAGATTCGTGATATCCGCCATTGTCTCAAACACACCGCCGAACGCGGAGATCCCACGGCCACCGGCCAGCTTCGACGCTGTGTACCAGACGATTTCGTCCACCAGCCCCGCGGCCAGAAACGCAGAGGCGATCGTCGGGCCACCTTCGATCATCGCGGATACGAAGCCGCGCTCTCCGAGATCTTCAAGCACTGCAGTGGGGTCCACGCGAAGGGCGCCGTTGGGCCTGTAGATGATCGGATCACGGCTCATGATCTGACGATCTGGAGGTATGGCCCGTTCGCCAGCAATCACCACCGGCGTTGGCTGGCGTCCGGTGAAACCGGTGAGACGTACGTCGAGCGCGGGGTCATCCGCGATCACGGTGCCAGCACCAACTATGACTGCATCGTTGCTCGCTCGCAGTCGATGCGCATCCGCACGAGCCTCGGGCGAAGTGATCCATTTCGACGTCCCATCGGCTGCAGCTATCTGGCCGTCAAGCGTCGAAGCGAGCTTGAGCGTGAGTCTCGGTCGTCCAGTCGTGCGGTGATGAAAGTAACCAGGGTCGTTTGCGACAACGTCATTGGCGAGAATGCCGACACTGACGTCGATACCGGCGCCCATGAGGCGCTTGATACCACTGCCGGAGACCCGCTCGTCTGGATCGGTGGCTCCAACTATGACTCTGGCAACCCCTGCGTTGATGATCGCATCGGTGCACGGTGGTGTCTCCCCATGGTGATTGCACGGTTCGAGCGTCACGAACAACGTGGTTCCCTCCGCGTCCTCAACGTCGTCCAACACGAGCACCTCGGCATGTGGTCCGCCGCGGACCTGGTGGGCGCCAGTGGCAAGGACTATCCCGTCTGGCGTACTGAGCACAGCCCCGACACGTGGATTCGGATGCGGGTAGGTCGCCTGAGTCGCCTCGAGTGCCCTACGCATCAACTGCTCCACGCTCGAGCTGGCGACTGAGTTGTCTCCGACGCGACGCATCAAGCGTCCCCTTTCTCCCATCCGGACTCTCACCGTCGGCATCGGAATCTCACCGATTCAGCCCCAGAACTGGGGGTCGCGGGCTCTCACCGCCGGTCGGGAATTGCACCCTGCCCTGAAAGAGGTATGTACTCGAACGGTAGTACGAAGTATGGCCAAGATTGCCGTGAACTGCTCTACGTCCGGCGATCGATCTGGTAGTTGGTGCCTGGCGTCCGTTTGGCTACTTCCTTCATCTCGGACGCAACGGAGGAGGCTTCCCATTCGCTCGAAATCGCTTTGCGGGTGGTGGCTGCGACTCCCATCGAGAGGGAGCAGACGGGGAAGGCGTGTCGCTCTCCCCTTCTGTCGGTCACCTCGATATATCCCTGGAGCGCGTCGGCTGTGTCGTAGAAGTCGAGTATCCCGTCGTCGAAGTGTGCAACGATGTAGTCGCAGAAGGCCTCAGCGTTGTGTTCGTTCACGACTGCGACGAAGTCATCACCACCCACGTGTCCGACAAACGCGTCTCGATCGCCAACAGCTGATGCTGAGTCGTTCAGCACCTTCGCGGTAAATTTGATCACCGCGTCGCCGCGCATGAAGCCATAATGGTCGTTGAAGGCTTTGAAGTTGTCGAGGTCGGCATGCACGACTGCAAAGTCCTTCTCCGTCTCAACACGGCGCTTCAGCTCGTTCGTTATCTGAAAGTTCCCTGGTAGTCCGGTCAGCGGAGAGAGGTCACGCATCTGCTGGCTGCGTCTCAGCACCGTGCGGATTCTGGAGATCAGCTCTTCGAGGTCGAACGGTTTCGTGATGTAGTCGTCAGCCCCGAGATCGAGGCCCTTGACCCTGTCCTCTGCGAGACTTCTCGCCGTCAAAACGATCACAGGTATGTTCGCCGTCGGCGGATCGGCGCGCATCCGGCGAAGAACTGTGAGTCCGTCTATTTCAGGCATCATGACATCGAGCAGCATCAGGTCTGGAGGGGCAGCTGCGGCCTTTTCGAGCGCTTCCCTGCCACCACCGGCGAGTTCAACCTCGAAACCGTCAAGCTCGAGGTTCATCTGCACAAATTGCAGGATGTCCGGGTCGTCGTCGACGACAAGAATCCGCTCGGTCATGTCACCCCTGGTTGAGGATTGTTCGTAGTTCTTTCACGGCGGCAGCGGGATCATCTGCCCGAAACACCGATGTTCCGGCGACGAACACGTCCGCTCCGGCATCCCTCGCGCGAGATGCCGTACGCAGATCAATGCCTCCGTCGATCTCTATATCGGCTGACAACGCGTGCGAATCAATGATTTCTCTGAGTTCTTCGATCTTGGGAAGAACTGCCTCGGTGAACGACTGACCGCCAAAGCCGGGATGCACGCTCATCACCAGCACCAGGTACGCCTCGTCGAGAAAGGGCTCGATAGCCGAGGCCGGTGTCGGGGGGTTGATCGCCAACCCGATATCGAGGTCGAGGCGGCCGGCCTCGGCTATCACAGGAGTGGGATCCGGCACTGCTTCGATGTGGACCGTTACCCCATCTGCACCTGCGGCCTTCATGGATTCGAGATACGCGAGCGGATCCGTGATCATGAGGTGGCAATCGAGGTAGAGGTCCGTTGCGCGTCGCAGCGATGAGATCACCGGTGGTCCGAGGGAGATGTTCGGAACGAAATGTCCATCCATCACGTCGACGTGCAGAAGGTCCACGAGGGAGGCGATTCGGTCGATATCGTCGGCAAGATGCCCAAAATCTGCCGCAAGAATCGATGGCGCTATCCGTGGTGGTGTTCTCATCTTCACCGAGTGTAAATGGTTGGGTGCGAGATGACCTCACTCGCCATCGGTAGTGTGGCAGAACGAGACAGAGAGATAGGTGTGCTGATGGAGCGGTATCGGATCAGACCGGGGTCGCGAGTCGATCTCGCGGGGGTCGACTCGCGAGAGAAGGTCGCGTTCGATCACCTCACGAAGTCATCGTCTCAGAAGGTGCTCGCCACCATGAACCGTGAACTTTCTGAACTCCAACGCCTGTTGTGGGGCGACGGAGACCAAGCACTGCTCGTCGTGCTACAGGCCATGGACACTGGCGGGAAGGACGGGACCATCAGAAAAGTGTTCTCAGGCGTGAATCCGCAAGGTGTGGATGTGCATGGGTTCAGCGTGCCTGGACCCCACGAGGCAGCTCATGACTATCTCTGGCGTGTACACAGGCGGACTCCTGCGAGAGGCCGCATAGGTGTGTTCAACAGAAGTCACTACGAGGATGTGCTGGTGGTCCGGGTCAACGACCTCGTGCCGGAATCCGTGTGGTCGAAGCGCTACAACCAGATCCGAGACTTCGAGGAGATGCTGTGTGACGAGGGCACAACGATCGTCAAGATCATGCTCAATATCTCGAAAGCGGAACAGAAGGAGCGCCTCCAAGCGCGCCTCGATGACCCCTCCAAGAACTACAAGTTCAATCCAAGCGACCTGTCCTCCAGGGAGAAATGGGATGATTACATGGTTGCGTATGACGACGCGATCTCGCTGACGTCCACCGACCGCGCTCCGTGGTACATCGTGCCCTCGGACAGGAAGTGGTACCGCAATCTCGTTGTCTCCCAGATCCTGATCGATACGATCCGTGATATGGGTCTCGCGTACCCGGTCACAGAGTTCGATCTCGACGGCATAACCATCGAGTAGATGAGTCCGATAGGTAGCGCCACAGGAAACGGTCGCTAGAAGGTCGTCGTTTCGGCTCGGCGGCCGTTCATCCACGATCTGGCATCGACGCGTGGTTTACCAGGCGCCTGTACGACAACCAGTTCGATGGATCCGTGGTCGAAGCTTGCAATGACCTCTGTCCCAACGAGCGAGACGTCACCGGGTTCGCCGGGAACGTGCGAGGGGCGCGCCTTGTGTATTCGGAGCGCGCCATCGGGTGTCTCCATCCAGGCAACGGGCCGTGGATGAAATGCACGGACCATCCGCTCTGCCTTAGGCGCAGTCAACGACCTTGTGATCCGGGCTTCGGCCTTGGTCAGTTTCACAGCGTGAGAAACACCGGAGTCGATCTGAGGCACCGGCGTCCTGTGTCCATTGAGGTACTCAGGCATGGTGTCGTCGATCAACGTGGCGCCAAGGAATGCCAGCCGACTTGTGAGGCTGCCCCCCGTCTCGAACGGTCCGATCGGCGTGGATAGTTCACCCAGAATCGGACCACTGTCGAGACCCTCGTCGATCTTCATCAGGGTTACGCCGGTTCTCTCATCGCCGCCTGCAATAGCGCGTTCGACGGGGGCGGCACCGCGCCACCGAGGCAGAAGGGAGAAATGCACGTTCAGGAAGCCGAAGGGAACCGATGCGAGCATGGCAGGTGTCAGGATTCGCCCGTAGGCAGCCACGACGCCGACACGGAATCCACCTTCGGCAAGAAGCGTCAGCAGTTCCGAGGTGCCCTCCGGCTGCGCGACCTCGAACCCAAATTGCTCAGCGGCGATCTTTACAGGTGGGGGCGTCACGACGCCCCCTCGGCCAGCTTTCCGATCGGGCTGGGTGATGACGAGGTCAACGTCCTCAACATCGCTCAATGCTGTCAAGCTGGGGATTGCGACGGCAGGCGAACCGAGAAACACAGCGCCCATCAGTACGCCCCTTCGATGCCGAGGGAATCCTCACGAAGTTCCTTGAGCACCTGCCGACGAACCCTCGGGCCCAGGTGCGCCAGGAGCACTGTGCCGTCGAGATGGTCGATCTCATGCTGCAGGACACGTCCCAACAGCTCGTCACCTTCGAACGCTATGAACTTGCCATCGAGTCCGACTCCCTCGGCTCGTGCGTACTCGGGCCTCTTGATGTGCCAGTAGCGGCCAGGCACCGAGAGACACCCTTCTTCGAACTTCAACTTCCCTGATGTGGCGACGATCTTCGGGTTGACCATCACGAACGGACCCTCGCCGACATCGCCCACGAAGATCCTCTTGGAGATTCCAATCTGGGGAGCCGCAAGCCCGACGCCAGGAGCGGCGAACATGGTTTCGAGCATGTCATCGACGAGTCGCCTCAGATCTGCATCGAAATCGGTTATGTCTGACGCACGCATCGAGAGAACAGGATCAGGAAACGTGCGAATCGGAAATATGGACATGGCGCAAGGGTAGGCGGCAGGCGGTGGACAGTAGCGACGAACTCCACCGCGTACCGACTGCTCACCACTCTCACCGTCGCTACAGATCTATGGGATCCACATCGACTCTCACCTTTGCTCCCTTGCTGCGAAGTGTGCTTACCACAGGTCGGAGAGCAAGTCTCGCTGCACCAAGGTCTCTGTCCTGGATGAGCCACCGCATCCGTTCACCCACCCTCGCCGGCCCGAGTACGGAAGCGTGCGGTGCAACAGCATCGGCCAGCAGATCCCCTGCGTCGTGGACGTCGTCCGTCTCGATCGCGATCAGCGAACCGACGGGAGGGAAGCCAAATCGTCTTCTCAACGCGAGCTCGGTCAGTAGGAAGTCCTGAGACCGGCCATGGACCAGCGCCGCAACAACCGGCTGGTTCGGATCCGCGGTCTGGATGACGCATCGAGATCCGGAACCCCTCTTCACCGTCTGGGCGAGACGAGCCAGGAGCTGGAGGCCATCTTCGGCAGCGCGATAGTGAGGGGCCATGGTGAACCCATCGATATCAACAGCAACCGAGAGACCCATGTCGTGCACGCCAATCAGGTCACGCTCCGTGCCCACTGTCACCAACCGGTCGTCCTCAGGACGTCCGACCACGTCGGGGCCGACGATTCCCGAGATGTCATCGATGATCCTCCCTATCCCCGCACCGAGAGCCTGGAACCTGCTGCCTCCGCAACTTGTGCAGTCACCGAGGCTGGATCCACAGCGCCTACATGTGTCATCACGCGACGCGGCACTCGAACAGTTTGCGCATCGGCGGATCTCGCCGCAGGCCACGCATCGGAACGCAGGCGCATATCCGCGTGATCCCACGAGAACGAAGACAGGACTCTGAGAAGCGACCGCCCCCCTGATAGCTGATTTGACGCGCTCAGTCAGCACAGCACTGCCTGGAGGCTCCTCACCCCTGTCGACGACCTCGACCATCGGCCACTGTCGCTGGGTTGGTGCGACGATCGAAGCTCCCATGGCAACGGCCTCAAGCGTCGGTACGGGTCCGAAGAATTCGAGGGAAAAGCCCTCAACCGTCGATCGTTTCGAGATGACGTCTCGCACGTTCAGCGTCGGCGTAGCGGGTGAGCGCATGACTCTGCGACCATCCTCAACGATGATGACAAGACCAACATGGCCGAACGGCCAGAACATCGTCTCTCTGGTTCCCACGAGAATCGTGCCATGCCCAATTGCCATGCGAGTCCAGCTGTCCGTTACGTCACCCCCCGACATCGAGGATGTCGCGCACACAACCCTGTCGCCATAGATGGTTGTCAGGTGGTCGGCGATCTCGAGAATCTCTATGGCTGACGGAGCAATGACAGCAATGTTCGAGCCGGATGCTGCGACGTCGTTGATCGCACCGGCGATCGACGCACCATAGGGAGGTGATCCAATGTGATAGAGCTTCTCGGAGGTTGCGAGCGGCAGAACGCCTTCAGCGTTCGACTCGGTGGGGATGACTGTCGATCGCTTGGGCACGTTCGGTGGGATGGTGCGCTTGAGAAGCACAGACAAGGGCGTGACGTAGTGGAGCGCGGCCCACCGCAGCGTCGACAGCATCTTCTCATCAAAGGAGGGAAGGTCGCCTGAGACGCCCACGATCTTCAGTAATCTGCGTTTCTCATCTGCCTCGAACAGCGCCGTCACGAACCCCTTGAGCCTCCTGCCGGAGACCTTGATCCTCACTCTGGACCCCACGAGGACGTCGACATCGTCGGGAATGAGGTAGGAGAAGCCATCGTCGACCGAGAACGATGAGATGTCGGGAACGACCTGGCAGGCGCGTGCGGGACTCAGGGCTCTTCCCTGAGTCTCAGCACCGTATCCCAGACTGCGGAGGCAACTTCTTTCTTGGGCAGCAACTCGAGGTCCTGTGTGCTCCCATCCCTGAACACGAATCGAACCTCGTTCATGTCCGATCCGAAACCTGCTCCAGGCGTAGTGACGTCGTTCGCGACAAGGAGGTCCACACCCTTCTCGCTTGCCTTGGCAGCGGCACCATCAAGCGAGCCGGTTTCGGCTGCAAATCCAACAAGAAAGGGCCTCGACGACATTTCGTGAACACCCTTGAGTACATCTGGTGTCGGCTCGAGGTTGATCGTGGGCACACCATCGGCGCGCCGTATCTTGCCCGTTTCGGTTGTGCGTGGCTTGAAGTCGGCTACCGCGGCCGCCATCACCACCACATCGCACTCTGAGGCACTCCCCCAGACGCTCGCAGCCATCTCGTCAGCAGTGTCAACGCGGACGACTTCGATTCCCGCCTTGTCAGAAGGGTCCGCCGCTGTGACGAGGAGCACCTCAGCACCGCGCTCGGCTGCGACTTCTGCAAGCGCGTTGCCCATTTTTCCCGAGGAACGGTTGCCGATGTATCTGACAGGATCGAGAGGCTCGCGTGTGCCGCCTGCCGTTACAAGTACGCGCATGCCCTCCATGTCGCGAACAGGGAACACCCCGTCGAGGGCATCAAGGATCGTCTCAGGATCGGCGAGTCTGCCCAGCCCGACATCGCCACTCGCAAGTGCGCCGACTTCAGGTTCGACGATCGTGTAGCCATACTCGGTCAGACGGTCGATGTTGGCCACCGTTGCGGGTTGTTCCCACATTTCCGTGTGCATTGCAGGAGCAATAATCACCGGTGCTCTGGACGCAAGCACCGTGGCTACGAGTGCATCGGACGTCTGTCCTGCGGCCAACTTCGAGATGGTGGAGGCGGTGGCTGGCGCGACGACGATCGCATCGGCCCACTGACCAAGCATCGTGTGGGGAGACACATCCTGCGAACCGAACAAGGTGGTGACGGGCTCCTGACCCGTGATGGCGGCGAAGGTCGCGCTGCCGATGAATTCCTGGGCAGACTCGGTCATGACAACACGCACGGTGCATCCACGTTCGATGAGTCTGCGGGCGAGATACGCAGCTTTGTATGCTGCGACTCCCCCGGTCACGCCGAGGACGATACGTCGCCCTTCGGCCATGGCCTACTCCTCCATCGGTGCGATGACAACCTTGTCCTCTGCAATCTCCTCCAGGGAGATCGAGAGTGGTTTCCGAGAAAGAGAATGAACCTGTGGCGGCACGTACCCGCCTATTCCTGCGCCGAGCTCGTTGAAGTATGCATTGATCTGCCTTGCACGGCGCGCAGCCAGCACTACAAGTCCGAACCGTGAATTCGTCTTCGCGACGATCACTCCAATGGGTGGTTCAAGCATCATATTGGTTGGCTCCTCAGGAATTCAGATGGACGGTGAAGGTATCAGTGTATGGGGAGCTCGTTGCTTCCTGAACCAAGTATATCGAGAACCTCACTGATCGTGCGCTCAAGGTCCGTGTTCACGACCACGTAGTCGTACACATCGGGTGCTTCTGAGATCTGCTGCTGTGCTGCAGAGAGTCGCAGTGCTATGTCCTCCTTTGGGGTATCGCCACGCCCGGTGAGGCGCGCCCTGAGCGTGTCGATGTCAGGTGGTGCGACGAAGATGAGCAGTGCTTCTGGGAAATGGCCCCTGATCTGCTTTGCTCCCTCATTCTCGATATCAAGGAGCACGTTCCTGCCGGATTCGAGGACTGGCAGTACCGATGAACGAAGTGTGCCATAGAGATTGCCACCGTACTCGGTCCATTCGAGGATCTCGCCGCTGTGGATCCTTGCCCTGAATGTCCCCCTGTCGACAAAGAGATAGTCGACTCCTTCAACCTCACCCGTGCGTGGTGCGCGCGTTGTTGCAGAGACGGAGAACTCCGAGGGTGTTGTCGCGATGATTGCGTCGACGATGGTTGATTTGCCAACGCCTGAAGGTCCTGAGATGACCGTCAGTCTTCCGTTATGAGAAGTATTCAAGTAGGGCGCTTCGCTGCTTTGTTCCAAGGCCTCTGATTGTACGGTTGTCGGCGACGCCGATCTCCTCCAGAAGCCGTTTTGTGCTCACCTTGCCCATGTGCGGCATGGAGACGACGATGGCCTGGATCTTCGTACCAGCGATCAGATCATCCTCATCTGCCCGGTCGAGCACTTCAGAAAAGGTGAGGGAGCCTGTCTTGAGCAGGTGCTTGATCTCAGCACGGAGTCGTCTCGCCTCTCTTGCTCGTGCGAGAGCGGCATTTCGTTGTTCCTCGGTCATCTCTGGGAGCACGTGTCCTCCTTCGCGAGGCATCGTATCAAGATCGGGCTCGTCATCCCTTGATCTCGGCAAGTATTCGCTCCGCTGCGGCCGCGGGATCTGGTGCCTGGGTGATCGGACGACCGATCACAAGGAGAGAAGCTCCTCGGTCAATGGCCTCGCGCGGTGATGCAGTCCGTGCCTGATCATCATCGACGTTCTCAGACCTGATGCCCGGCGTCACTCGCAGCAGACCGGGAGCGGCCTGGACAACGACGTTCAGTTCCTGGGGTGAGCAGACAACGCCTTCACATCCTGCAACGGCGGCAACCTTGGCCATCTTGCCGACAAGTTGGCCGGGCGACCGCTGTATCCCGATTCGTTCAAGCGCGCTCTTGTCAAGCGACGTCAATACGGAAACACCAAGTATTCCTGCATCCGCTCCCCCCGCTCCGGAGGAGAGCCCTTCCACCGCGGCTTGCAGCATGTCGATCCCGCCGCTGACATGGGCAGTGACCCACCTCGCTCCATGTTTGGCCAGGCGCTCAGCAGCGGATCTCACCTGGCTGGGAATATCGTGGAGTTTTGCATCAGCAAACACCGGTTTGCCGAGACGGACAACGGCATCAATCGTTGCGGGTCCCGGTCCGTGGAGCAGGCCAAGCCCGATCTTGAATCCGCCAACATACGGTTCGACCTCCCGCGCCATCACGACAGCCTCCTCCGCGGTGGGTAGGTCGAGGGCAACGATTATCGGGTTGTCGATCACCATGGCTCATAGGCTCCAGTTAATTGTGAGATACCGGCGACATTGTGTTGCTTCATGTAGCGATTGAGGCCCTTCGTTATCGACATCGCCACCCGCGGAGCCTTGAAGTGAGCTGATCCAATGGCAACGGCGGACGCTCCAGCGAGAAGGAACTCGACCACATGTGCGGCATCTGAGACACCCCCGCACCCGACGATGGGCAGTTCAGGAATGTCTCGAGCGACCTCAAGGACGCTGCGGATGGCGATTGGGCGTATAGGAGCGCCTGAGTACCCGCCGATGAGCCCACTCAGCGCTGGACGGCGCGTGTCCGGATCGATGCGTGCGCCCATCACGGTATTGGAGATGACCACCCAATCCGCGCCAGCCTCAGCAACGGCAGCAGCAACGGCACTGATTGGCTGGGCGTCGGAGGAGAGCTTGGCTGAAACAGGGAGGTCCGTCGCGGCTCGGACGGATCGGATGACTTCAGCCGACAACGCGGCATCGAGAGCGAACGGTGCACCGTCGAGATTCGGGCAGGAGAGATTGACTTCAATGGCTGTGACTCCCGAGCCGTCCATTGGAGAAGCAACCGCAGCGAACCCGTCGATGTCATGGGCAACAATGCTGGCCCAGAACTCAGTCGGAACTTCCGAGACGTGGGATCCAATGGTTCGGATCCATTGATCGATTCCGACGTTCTGTATACCGATCGCATTGAGCATTCCCGCATCGACCGGTGCAAGACGTGGCGGTGTGCGGCCCGGCCATGGTTCGGGCGCCACCGACTTCGCGGTTGCAGCGCCATAGAACGAGAAGTCGATCACTCCCTGAAAGTCGACAACTGAGCCAACGGTCCCGGAGGCGGCCACGAGAGGTGACGAGAGTTGATACTCGCCAAGTGTCACGGAGAGATCCATCACACGCCCGCCGAGATGTGGTGGTCCTGGAGACTGGTCACATCAATGTCCTTGTCGCGGATGGCCGCGATACTACTGACAAGAGCGAGTCCCCCCGCGGCGGTTGTCACGCAGGGAATACCGTGACGTGTGGCCGCGCGCCTGATGATTCGCCCATCTCCTCGGGCCTTGCCGCCAGCAGGTGTATTGATCACAAGGTCGATCTGTCTCTCTTCGATCAAACGGACCGGATCGTAGGGTCCATCACCGACCTTGTCGACGTGCGTTGACGCGATGCCGTTGCGAGCGAGGTGTCCCGCTGTGCCGTGTGTGGCGAACAACGCAAAGCCGAGATCAACCAGCTGGCGAGCGAAGGTCACGCCAGCGGCCTTGTCCCTGTCCGCGAGGGAGATGAACGCTGCTCCCTCCGTTGGAATCGTTTGGCCAGCTCCACTCAACGCTTTGGCGAAGGCGAGTGCAGTAGTGGAGGCGATACCCATGACCTCCCCGGTGGCTCTCATCTCAGGGCCAAGAAGGGTGTCCTCCCCTGGAAAGCGGCTCCACGGCAACACCGCCTCTTTCACCGCAGAGTAGTTGAGTTGCACCGATTCCTCAGGCACGACCCCCGAAGCTCGGAGGTCTGAAAGCTTCTCTCCCATCATCACCCTGGTCGCCACCTTTGCAAGGGGAACACCCGTGGCCTTGGAGATGAACGGCACCGTGCGCGAGGCTCGTGGATTGGCCTCGAGTACATACACATCGCTGCCCCTGACAGCGAACTGGATGTTCAGAAGGCCTACAACTTTGAGTCCCCTGGCCAGCTTCAACGTATCGTCCTTCACCCGCTCGAGCACTTCCGGGCTCAGCGTGGGTGGGGGCACGACGCACGCTGAGTCGCCCGAGTGGACACCAGCCTCCTCCACATGTTCCATGATTCCACCGATGTACATCTCATCGCCGTCGAAGACAGCATCGACGTCGACCTCCACCGCCGATTCAAGGAAACGGTCTATCAGGAGTGGTGCCTCGATGAGATCGGACTCGCCGCTGCCACTCCCACCGCGGAGGTCGCCGAGGTAGGCACTGAGGTCTTCAACGCTGTAGACGATTCGCATAGCTCGGCCACCGAGAACATACGATGGCCTCACCATCGCGGGAAAGCCGATCCTGTCTGCAACCTCCATGGCCTCGGCGACGGTTCTTGCCGTACCGTGGGCCGGCTGCAGGATCCCAAGGTCCGAACAAAGCGCCGAGAATCGCTCTCTGTCCTCAGCCATGTCGATGGCGTCAGGAGAAGTCCCTGCGATCGGCACGCCAGCATCCAGAAGATCGTCTGCCAGTCCCAGAGGTGTCTGACCACCTAGTTGGACGATCACCGCGATCGGGCGCTCCACCTCGACGATTGCAAGCACATCGGGAACCGTCAGTGGTTCGAAGTACAACCTTGATGATGTGTCGTAGTCCGTTGAAACAGTTTCGGGGTTGCAATTGACCATCACCGTCTCGTATCCGGCTTCCTCGAGGGCGAAGGCAGCGTGGACACAGCAGTAGTCGAACTCGATGCCCTGTCCAATTCGGTTCGGTCCCGATCCGAGCACCATCACCGTTCTCTGACCAGCCGGAGGCGCCTCGGACTCATCTTCGAAGGTTGAATAGAAGTACGGTGTTTCTGCTTCGAATTCCGCTGCACACGTATCGACGGTCTTGAAGGTGACATCGATGCCATGCGTTCTGCGGAGTTGGCCGATCTCGGATGTCTCTGCGTCCCACAGATACGCGATCTGTTCGTCAGAGAACCCGATACGTTTCGCCTCTCGCAAGCGGTCAGGCGTCCGATCATCCTCGGTCTCAAGTGCGTGCCGAACAGCGACGATCTGCTTCATCTGATCGATGAACCAGGGATCGATGGATGTCGTCTCCGAGATGTCCTTCACACTCATACCGCGTCGGATCGCCTCCGCTACCTCGTACAGACGGTCGGGGCTCGGCACGGAGATCCGGTCCCGGAGATCGGCGTCCGACAGCTCACGCTGCGTCACCTCAGCGGCATCTGCATTCAGGCCGTCACGTCCGGTCTCAAGGCTCCTGAGAGCCTTCTGGAGCGCCTCTGGGAAGGTCCTTCCGATGGCCATGGCCTCTCCAACCGATTGCATGGAGGTACCGAGAACGGGCGGCACGGAGGGGAACTTGGAGAAATCGAATCGCGGAACCTTGACGACAACGTAGTCAAGCGCTGGCTCGAACGATGCCGGCGTCGCAGCCGTGATGTCATTCGGTATTTCATCGAGGGTCAATCCAACAGCGAGCATTGCAGCGATCTTCGCGATCGGAAATCCGGTTGCTTTCGACGCGAGCGCCGATGAACGCGACACGCGCGGGTTCATCTCGATGATGATGCGTCTGCCCGTGTCAGGATCGACGGCGAATTGCACGTTCGAACCGCCTGTTTCGACTCCGATGACCCGCAGGCAGGCGATTGCCTCGTCACGCATCTCCTGATACTCCCTATCGGACAGGGTCATCACGGGAGCGACGGTTATCGAGTCACCAGTGTGAACACCCATCGGATCGAGGTTCTCGATCGAACACACGATGACAGCATTGTCCGACCCATCGCGCATCACCTCGAGCTCGAACTCCTTCCACCCGTATATGGACTCCTCGATGAGCACCTCCCCAACGGGTGACGTATCCAGACCGAACTGGACGATTCGCTCGAAGTCAGCCTCCGTGTGTGCCAGACCTGTGCCACCGCCGCCGAGAATGTAACTTGGGCGGACCATGACGGGATAGCCCAGATCTTCCGCCGCGGCACGCGCCTCCTCCATCGAAGAGACGTAGTGCGCTTTTGCTGTCTCCATACCCGCAGCATCCATGATCTGTTTGAAACGGCCCCTGTCCTCTGCTGCTTCGATCGCCTCGAGAGATGCACCTATCAACTCGATATCGAGGTCATCGAACACGTTCCTCTTCGCAAGCTGCATCGTCACATTCAGAGCAGTTTGCCCCCCAAGCGTGGGAAGGACGGCGTCCGGTCTCTCCTTACGGAGGATCCGTTCGACAGTATCTGGCGTGATGGGCTCGATGTAGGTCGCGTCTGCAAACTCGGGGTCCGTCATGATCGTCGCGGGATTCGAGTTGACGAGCACAACGCGATACCCGAGTTCTCGCAGGACCTTCACCGCTTGAGTGCCGCTGTAGTCGAACTCGCAGGCCTGGCCTATGACGATCGGCCCGGAGCCGATGACGACGATCGAATGGATGTCACTTCGCTTCGGCATTGGAACCTTTCAACACATTGATGAAGTCGTCGAAGACGGTCGAGGCATCGTTCGGGCCGGGGGCTGCTTCAGGGTGGTACTGCACAGAGAAGGCTGTGATGTCATGGCACCGGATTCCCTCGTTGGTTCCATCGTTGAGATTCCGATGCGTTTCCGACACGGCGCCAAAGGGTGTCTCGAGCGGACCGGAAAGTCGGCCTGTACTCATGCTCTGGTAGCCCTGTTGGAGTTCATCCGTGGTTGACCATAGGTCGATTGCGAAGCCGTGATTCTGGGACGTAATTTCGACTGAGCCGTCTGCGACACGTTGCACCGGATGGTTCCCGCCGTGATGGCCGAATGCCAGTTTGAACGTACGTGCTCCGAGCGCGAGACCGAGGATCTGATGCCCAAGACAGATTCCAAAGACCGGGACCTTGCCCAGAAGGAGCTTGATTTCGGCGATCGGACCGATGAGTGGCTCCGGATCGCCGGGACCGTTCGAGAGAAACACCGCGTCGGGTTGCATCGCCAATACATCCTCTGACGCCGTGGACGCAGGGACCACCGTGACATCAAGACCTCGTGTGTTCATGGATCGGATGATGTCTGTCTTGATACCGAAGTCATAGGCGACAACATGTCCGATCCATGGTTGATCGGTCTCCACGAGAAACTGAGTATCGGTTGTAACGGCACTCACGAGGTCTTGACCCTTCATCGTCGGGGCCGTCGCAGCGAGAAACGCCAGTTCCGCTTTGTCAATGTCCACACCGACGGCAACCGGCATCGAGCCGTGCTCCCGTATATGGCGTGTCAGACGTCGTGTATCGATGTCGGTGAGGGCCACCACATCGTTGCTGACGAGATAGTCGACCAGCGTGCCCTCTGATCGCCATGATGATGCGATTGGACTCACGGACCGCGTGATCAGGGACTGCGCGTGGACAACTGCGGATTGGCTATCGAATGCCGTGACTCCGTAGTTGCCGACGTGGGGCGCGGTGAGAACGACTACCTGTCCGGAGTACGAGGGATCGGTGATGATCTCCTGGTAACCGGTCATTGCTGTGTTGAACACAGCTTCGCCGACGGCGGATCCACCAACTCCGACCGATCGCCCGCGGAACACAGCACCGTCCGCGGTGACAAGTAGGCCTTGTTTCATCTGCTAGGCCTCATACGTGACCGTCCCGTCGAGAAGCGTTACGTTCACTCTGCCGACCAGATCCCTGCCCAGATACGGCGAGTTGGCCGACTTGGACAGCGTGGAGTCAGGCGTCCAGACGGCAGTGGGATCGAACACAACGATGTGCGCCCTGTCGCCCTTCTTCAGCGGTCTCCCCTGTTCTTTGAAGTCACCGATGAGTGCTGGCCTGACGGACATCCGGTCGAAGAAGGTGGCTTGGTCGAGTTGCACCACCTGATTCGCCACGGCAGCCGCCCACTCGAGTCCCGTGACGCCGTTCGCGGCACCTTGGAACGGGCCGTCCTTCTGCTGTGCGCCATGGGGGGCGTGGTCGGTGGCGACCGCGTCGATGACTCCCTCCCTCAGGCCCACGACGAGGGCTTCCCTGTCCTGGGGCTCCCGGAGCGGGGGCATCATCTTGAATCGTGTGTCTTTGGGTAGCACATCGTTGTGATCGAACATGAGGTGATGCGGGGACACCTCAGCCGTCACCGCAAGTCCTTCGGCCTTGGCAGCGGCAACGAGTTCGACACTTCTGGCCGTCGACAGATGTTGCACGTGGTACCTGACACCGGTCAGCCGAACGAGTGCGACATCTCGTGCGATGATGATCTCGTCGGCCTCCCTGGGTATGCCATCCATCTCGAGCTCAAACGAGACACTTCCCTCATGCATGTGGCCGGAAGTGCTGAGATCTGAGTCGACCGCATGCTGGGACACGATCCCGCCAAGGCTGGCCACGAACTCCATGGCGGAACGCAGTACGCGTGCGTTCGCGACAACATCACCGTCATCGGTGAACATCCTGACGCCCGCATCCCACAACGCGTCAAGATCAGCCACCTCATCTCCCTCACGACCCATGGTGAGGCACCCGGCCGAGGCAACCTCCACCAGGCCTACTCGTCTCCCCTGTTCGACGACATGGAGGGCCAACGCTCCGGTGTCAACTGGTGGATCTGTGTTTGGCATTGCAACGACCGCCGTGTAGCCGCCAGCAGCCGCAGCCGCGCTGCCACTGGCAATGTCCTCCTTCCACTCCTCGCCGGGTTCACGTAGGTGTGTGTGGATGTCGACGAATCCAGGACCCACCCACGATCCGCTGCATACAATGACTCTTCGAGCGGCGCCAAGGTCACTGCCGACAGCCACTATCCGCCCACCAGTGATGGCAACGTCGACTTCCTCAACCCCTCCATGTGTGAGCACCGAGCCACCGCTGAGTAGCAGATCATGTGTCTCGACCGATTCGAGTGGAGTCATGATCCGCCCCCGGTATCGATCCAGACTCCGTCCTCGCCGTCGGTTTCCTCGAAGCGGACAGAGACGCGCTCTGTGAGCGCCGTTGGGATGTTCTTGCCGACGAAGTCGGGGCGAATCGGCAGCTGCCTATGGCCTCGGTCGATTACGACGGCAAGTTGGACCGATTCTGGTCTACCCAGGTCGGCGATGGCATCAAGAGCGGCCCGGATGGTTCGACCAGTGAAGAGCACGTCGTCCGCAATCACGATGGTGGTTCCATCGACGTTGATGGAGATGTCCTGATGCCCTGCTCTGCGTGTTGGTCTCGTGTCGAGATCGTCTCGGTACATCCCGATGTCAAGACTCCCGGAAGTGATTTCGTTCTGCTCGATCTTGGAGAGTTCGACGGCGATTCGTTGGGCGAAGGGCTCCCCGCGTGTCGGTATTCCCAGTACGATTATTTCGGACTCTCCGTGATTACGCTCGATGATCTCGTGCGCGATCCGGGTGGTGGCACGTGACAGATCTTCGGCCGACATTACCTGCCTCATCCCTGACCTTCAGACACACAAAAACCGTACGCTCGTGCGCACGGCAATCTATTCGTGTTCATCGCCCGTTCCCTTCTCGGCCTCGCAGGACCGTGTTAAAGGTTTCGGTGACTGTATCAGGTCTGTGGCATCAAGCGCCGAATGTCGTTGAACGCTGCTGTCGATCTGGGTACAGCGCAAAACCTGGGTGGAAGTCAGCCCTGTTCGTCACTGCCTTCGGTGCGCGTGTAGACCTCCGTCTCGAAGGCCACCAGCGCCATTTCGCACTCCTTCATCCAACGTTCTGCTTCTGCCCGGTCTGAGCATTGGAACCAGTCGCGGGCGGAGACATCATGGAACCAACGCTGGATCTTGCCGAGGTCCTGTCGAATCTCCTCCGCTTCCTCGAACGTGTAGTTCTCGCGGAAGCGTGCAAACTCGATCTGCTTGATGAACTTTGCCTCGCACTCCTCGACGATCTCTCCGTACTGCCTCGCTGCAAGATCGATGAAGACTCCGACAAGTTCGTTGTGTTGCACCTCGGGCAGGTACGGAATCTCGAGGTAGGTGTCCGTGCCGCCCATTTCCTCCACTTTCGCGCGAATCTTGCCGATCTGTGATCTGATCTTCTTGCGTCCGGGCAATATGCACACGGCTTGTTGGGGGTAATACGCACCCATGTGCTTCAGCTCGCGCCAGATCAGGATCCTGTTCGACGATGGCTCAGATGGAACCTTGTAGGCGAGGAAGAGCCACTGAGGGTCTGCCACGCCCGCCGACTCATCGGTCGTGGCGTCAGTTGGTTCCCTCATCAAAAGTCTCGACGACGGATGAGGGAGACATGGTGATGGTCATACGACATAACAACTGCACCTCAACGAAGAAGCGTGCCTTGCCTCGTCCGCGAGTCGTGTAGCCCGGATATGGATATTGGCTCGGTTTCTCCCTCGACACGAATCTGCGCCATCTCCGCACGCAAATCCATGAGAGAGTCGTGCGACGCAGCCCGCTGCTCGAGGGAGGCTGGACGGCTGTGAATCTCTTCGTCCTCAAGTCTGGCGTTCTCAAGACGACTCAGCAGGTCGTCGAAACGGCTCAGCGCAGTGCTCATCAGTGCTCCTAACGCACGCTGCTGTAACAGTTGCTATTATAGCGCGTGTTAGTCGAGGTTGTCAACGGTCGTGGCATCGTCATCTGACGCCGGCTCAGTACCGCGTTCTGCCACGGCAGACAGCACGCCATTGACGAACGATCCGCTCTTTGCGGTGGAGAACTTCTTTGCAAGTTCGACGGCTTGAGAGATCACAATGGCCTTCGAAAGGTCTGAGTAGCGGAGTTCGAACACGCCAAGTCTGAGAATATTGCGATCCACAGCCGGCATCCTCTCGATCCGCCAGCTCGTCGATGCGAGTGTGATGGCCTGATCGATCGCGTCCTTGTTGCTCCACGTTCCCTGAGCCAGATCTGCCGCACGATTCGAGATCGCGGTGACGTCGATTTCCTCGAGTCCCCGAGCATCCGCCGCATAGAGTGCGTCGAGCGCTTGCTCACGAGCCTCAGTCTGTTTCACGACACTCGTGTGATGTAGTCACCCGTGCGTGTGTCGACCTTCAGAACATCACCCTCTTCGACAAAGAGCGGTGCCTGAACGACACGGCCCGTTGAGAGCGTCACCGGCTTCGTGGCACCAGAAACACGGTCTCCTTTGACGCCTGGTTCGGCAAACGTGACCTCCAATTCGACAGACGCCGGGAGTTCGATGTCGACGGGTGTGCCTTCGAACATGGCGATTCGTACGACCATGCCGTCCTGCATGAAGTCGGCCACCCCGCCGACGAGGTCTTCTGATACTGGGAACTGATCGAATGTCTCACCATCCATGAAGTTGAACCCCATGTCGTCACGGTAGAGAAAGGTGAAGTCGCGTCGGTCGATGGTTGCTTTCGGCAGGTTCTCACCGGCTCGATACGTCCTATCGAGCACCGCTCCGGTTCGGACATTCTTCAGCTTCATACGAACAAAGGCCTTGCCCTTGCCCGGTTTGACGTGCTGATAGTCGACCACGGAGAAAAGGCCCTCTGGCAGGTTCAACGCCATCCCCGGCTTCACATCGTTGGTCGAGATCATCGTCGTGGTCCTCCAATGGGGGAAGTGTCGGTCACTTGAGGCCGATCCCCTCGAACGCAGCCCGTACGGTAGCGTCGTCCGCGTGTACCACCTCAGGCAATCCGAAGTCTCTCAGCAGGACCATTCGGAGTCCCTTCGCGTCTCGCTTTTTGTCGCGTTCCATCAGGGACCTGACGATGGCCGGGTCCGCGTCGGGGGCGTCTATCGGCAGGCCGGTACTTTGAAGCACCGAACGTTGGCGCTCTTCACCTTCGAACCCGAACACCGATTGTGAAGCGGCGCCCGCGGCCACGGTGCCGATCGATACGCTCTCGGCGTGGCTTCGTCCGGTCGACGTCTCAATGGCATGGCCAACCGTGTGTCCATAGTTCAGAATCGCTCGGCCACCGCGTTCCCTGAAATCCTCGCTGACAACGGCGACCTTCACAGCGACCGAGCGGTTAACGATCGACTCAAGGTCGACATCGAGACCGGAAGCTTCATAGGCCTCCACGATCTCTATGTCTTCGATGAAGCCGACTTTCAATGCTTCGGCCGCTCCTTCGCGTTTGAGGGTGACCGGAAGCTGATCGAGGGTGTCGATGTCGATGAGAACGGCTTCGGGGTGTGCGAATACGCCTGCCATGTTCTTGCCGTCGACATTCACGCCCGTCTTCCCGCCGATCGCAGCGTCAACGGCACAGACGAGTGTGGTTGCAATGTACATGACAGCCACGCCTCTGAGATACGTGCCGCCTATGAATCCCGCTACATCGGTTAGAGCGCCTCCCCCGATGCCGAGGATCAGGTCGTCGCGACTGAAGCCGCTCCCGTTGAGCAGTCGATAGACGTCCTCGACGACGCCAAGCTGTTTCGCGGCTTCGCCGTCAGGAACGGTATGGGTGGTAACCGACAGTCCGGCATCATCGAGAACTTCTGAGTAGATGGCCGCGAGGTGCTCTGTCGGTGGCTGGGTGAGAATCGCGACGCGCTGACGCGGGCGCGAAGTTGCGAAATCAGCAAGAACCTCTCTGACGTCGCGACCGACGACAATCGTCGAAACGGGCTCCTCCGCCCACCAGATCACATGTCGACGCACGATGTCACCTCCACAGCGATCTCCCTCGGAGTACGGCCGACCGTTTGCACAACATGATGTGCCACAGTGTTGTAGACGTCAGCGCGTTCAGCGAGGATGCGTTCAACGGATTCTGTCGTCGACAGCAGGGGACGGCTCTCGTCGATGTCCACTCGTTCGACCACCGTGGCGGCGTCCACAGCCAGGAGAATCACCGATCCGGATCTCCTCATCATGGTGACATTGTCATCCGACAGGATCGCTCCTCCACCAGTGGCGATGATGGAGTCCTCTCCACCTGCGGCGTCACCTATTGCGATTGACTCCGCCATCCGGAACTCCTCTTCATTCTCCTCGAAGAGTTCAGGAATCGTCCGCCCGGTGGTGGTCATCACGGTCACGTCCGTGTCGACAAATGGTTTGTTGAGCATCTGTGCGGTGAGCATGCCAACGGTCGTCTTCCCTGATCCCATCATGCCAATGAGCCATATGTGTCCCATGTCAGAACTCGGCCAGCCTGGCCTCATAGGCATTGAATGCGTTGACGACATCGGCAACAGTGTCGCCACCGAACTTTCGCATCAACTCATTCGCAAGTACGAATGCCACCATTTGTTCAGCTACCACGCCCGCCGCAGGAACCGCGCACACGTCGCTCCGCTCGCGGAAGGCTGATGCGGTCTGCCCGGTGTCGACGTCGACGGTTTCCAACGCTCGCATCAATGTGGATATCGGTTTCATCGCAGCTTTGACCCGCAGTACGTCGCCAGTGGTCATTCCACCTTCCAACCCTCCGGCTCGATTCGTGCGCCGCCCATAGGACTCACCGTTGGTGATGATCTCGTCATGGGCGGCGGATCCCCTTGAAGCCGCCTGGGTGAGGCCATCGCCGATTTCCACGGCTTTGATCGCCTGAATTGACATGAGCGCACCGGCAAGAAGCCCATCGAGTTTTCGATCCCAGTGCACATGGCTTCCCATACCGGGTGGAAGGCCATATGCAAGAACTTCCACAACGCCGCCGACCGTATCCCTGTCCTTCTTTGCTGCCTCGATCTCTCCCATCATCGCCTGCTCGGCCTCTGCGTCGAAGGCTCGCACCTCAGACGCGTCTATTGTCGAGAGATCGTCTGGAGTGGGAAGCGAATTCTGGGACACCGATACGGAACCGATCGCTACCACGTGGCTCATCACGGTTACCCCTACTTCGGCCAGCAACTGCTTCGAGAGATATCCCACAACCGTTCGGGCAGCCGTCTCGCGAGCCGAAGCCCGCTCGAGAATGTCGCGCGCATCGTGAGTGTCGTACTTCTGCATACCAACGAGGTCAGCGTGACCAGGACGCGGTTTTGTCTCCCTGCTGGTTGACTCCCCTGCGTCGGGAGACATCTCTCCGCGCCACTTCTCCCATTCTGTGTTTCGGATCAGCACGGTGACCGGTCCCCCGAGTGTCCTGGCGAAGCGGACACCTCCAAGAATTTCGAGTTCGTCCTGCTCGAGGCGCATGCGTGGGCCGCGGCCAAAGCCGAGTCTTCGCCGCGCAAGCTCCTGAGCGATGCCCTCCCTCGTGACGGTAAGACCTGCGGGAAGGCCCTCAACTGTAGCTACCAGTCCTGGGCCGTGCGATTCGCCGGATGTGAGAAATCTAAGCATGAAAGTACAGGCTAGGGCCGTGGCGACGTGTGAGACCGGTTCGGATGCATGTCACCGCGCTACCGCAGATACCAATCGATGATGGCTTGTCCGTAGAAGATCGTCATGATCGCAGCGGAAGTCATGAATGGCCCGAAGGGGATTGCGTCCTTGCGCCCTGATTTCCGTGTCACCAGAAGGAACGCTGCAACGAATCCTCCGATGAGGAAGGCCCCAATACCTGTGACAAGTACATGCCCGAGGCTCAGATAACCCGTGAACACGCCGATCAGGAAGGCAAGCTTCACGTCGCCGAACCCAAGGCCTCCCTTCACAATAAGGGCAAGGATGAGCATCACCACGAAATAGGCCACTCCCCCTATCACCGACCTCGACAAGGCTGCCGCTCGATGTATCGGGAATGTATCCGATTACGAGCAGGACGATGCTCAGTATGGAAGCCGGACCCAGGATCCGGTTAGGAATCAGCTTGGTGTCGAGGTCGGTGACCGTGAGCAGGATCATCGCCCAGAGGAACACGAGGAATGCAGGCAACACCCACAGCGAAGGCATTGCCAATGGAAGTAGGCCTGAGAGCGCGATCGTGGCGACAAGGACAACGGCGTTGGTCCTGCGCTGTTTGTGCCCGTGCCGCTGGCAGCTCAGGAGCGTTGGACCCAACGACGCACCGCATTCCGAACAGCTGGGACCATACCAACGGTCAGGCAGGTCGAGTCGGTGCGCATCGGCCTCCGCGACGATCGACCTGGCCACAACGGCGCCCAGAAGCGCCGAAACAACAACAGAGATCCACATGCGACGAGCATACGACCAACCACGGCCGTCCTCCGTCTTTACGCAGCGGGAGACCCCGTTTCTTGTCATAGCCACGGGATAGGTTGTGGGTATGCATTCGAGACGAACAATCAGTGAGCTTGAGGCTGATCTTGTAGCTGTTGAGGCGAAGATCACAGAGTTGCGGTCCGAGCAGCATGTGCTTGTTCGTGAACTGGAATATGCCCAAGCGCCACAGTCTGACGGGTCACGCTCGATGGTTGACTATGTCCAGGCACGGCTCGACATCAAACGTGACACTGCAAAGGATCTTGTGTTCGCGGCCCGCAGATTCGTACACCACCGTGGTATCCACGATCGGATGCTCTATCGCGGCGCCACATTTGACCGAACAGTTGCTGCGGTGAAACTCGCAGACAGCGGTGCCACATCAGATGTCGTCACGGACTCATACAGGCAGGATCTTGCGGGTGTTGGCAGGTTGGCTGCAAACACCCGTCGTGTCACATCTGCTGATGAGCGGCAGGTGTTCACGGAGCGGTACTTCACGATCCAACCGAACCTTGACGAATCCCGCTATCAGATGTGGGGCGAAGCACCAGGAGTCATCGGTCGTACGATCGAGAAAGCGATCTGTGAACGTGCAGATGAGATGAGACAAACAGCCGGTGATCTCCCTTCGTCTCGTGGACAGCGCCAGTTGGATGCCCTCGGAGTGATGGCGATTGACTCCCTTGGCGGTTCGACGGCGGACGGGTCCTCTACTGGTCAGGTGACCGTGTTCATTGATACACGACACGACAACCCGACAGACACCACGGCTGTGATCGAGTATGGGCCCAGGGTTGGACCCGACGCGCTCGAGGAGATCATGTGTGGAGGCAGAGTTCAGATTATCGGCCTCGACACCAGCGGCATACCAGTAGTTACATCACCAGCCACCCGCACTATCCCACCAGCCATCAGACACACAGTTGCCCATCGCGACGGGGTTTGTGTCATAGACGGATGTGTGAGCCTCTACCGCCTTGAACCCCACCACATCACCCGGTTCACAGATAGCGGCAGCCACCATCCAAACAATCTTGCCACCCTGTGCTGGTACCACCACCATGTTGCCATCCACGGCAACGGCTACCACATAGACCAAGACTCCCCACCCCACAGAAGAAGACTCACCCAAGGACCACCGCCACGAGGATCACCCCGTGCTTGTGGCTGAGTCCGGGTTCCCTTTCCGTTCAGCGTATAGGGGATTCCTGAAAGGCCATTCCTCGACAAGCCACCGCGACACCGATCTCCAGATGACCATGTCCATTTCGGCTCTGCTCTCGCGTACCCAGGATTTCACGCTCGCGTCGTGCGACGCCGTCTTGGATGGGTAGATGTAGAGACAGCCGATCACATCCTCATCGTCAACGATGGAGTAGGTGAATCCCTGTCGGTCGTCGAAATCCCTCGCATGACGTACGAGATCTGAAAGGTTCTCGCTGATACTCATCGGCGACGGCCAATCGGAGTTGTCGAATCCCTGCGTCGCCTTGATGTGTGCAACACTCGACATCCACGCTTCGTAGTCGCGGTCGTTGTGTTCAGGCCCGAGCGGTTCCAGACGAAAGCTATCCCCAACGAATGATCTAGGTATTGCGAAGTTCGTGGGCACGAATGCGCTTGGCATCGTGAAACACTACCAATCGCGTGCGGCCTGCTCCATGGTCATGATCGGTGCCTTCTGGCCTGTGAACAGTTCGAATGCTTCTACCGCTTGGCCCGTCAACATCGTAAGTCCGTCGGTGGTGGGTATGCCGAGCGCCAATGCATGGGCGACCGCTGATGACCTTTGGGCTCCGTAGGTCATGTCGAGAAGTGCTGCTGCACGCTCAACCACGCCGTCGGGCAGATCCTCCCCTGCCATCCCGAGCGGTGTTGCATTGATCACAGTGGCCATGGAGACGGGTTCCCCCCACGCAACAACCGTGACCTCCACGCCGACGCGCTCGGCAAGGGAACGCGCGCCGGCCCCACTTCTGCCGGAGAGATGTACATGTCGGCCTTCGACCGCCAGAAGCGCCGCCGCAGCAGCTCCTCCGTTGCCAAGGATGAGAATCGGAGCGGTCGTCTCGGACTCGATCATGGCAAGAGCATGACGTACGCCCGCAACGTCAGTGTTGTGTCCCATGAGACGGTCCCCCTCGACGACAAGTGTGTTCACGGCGCCTGTTCTCATGGCCCTTTCGGACCGTTCATCGGCCGCCTCGTAGGCAGCATGTTTGTGCGGCATGGTTACCGATACGCCGTCCAGTTCTCCCGATCTCAACGCGACCACCTGGGTCGAACTCACGCGTCGGACCTGTCGCCACCCGAACTCGGCGTCGATACCGAGGGCAGCGAACGCGGCATTGTGGATCGCGGGAGATCGAGAGTGCTCAACGGGATCTCCGACCACGGCGAACTTCACGGCAGGATCCCCGCCGCCTTTCGCCGCTCTCACGTTGGCCTGATGCTCCTCATAGGTGACGGCGAACTCGTGCGATCCGTCCTCGCTGGCGAGGACATAGAACAGGTAGTTGGTGCTTGCGGGGTTCACCGCAGCCTCAAGACTGAGAGTTGCCACCGTTCCTATGGGCGTCGGTGGAAGGCCGTCGATGAGATACGTGTTGTAGGGCGACACGAGCTTGAGGTGCTCGGCGAGCACCCGTCCTGGGTTGTGTCCCAGCGCATAGATCACCGTTGCATCGATCTGTAGTCGGATCCCCTGCTCGAGCCTGTTGTGGATGACGGATGAGATGATCGGTCGATCGGCGTCCGTGCCGGCCTCCCACTGAATCAGGGATCCGATGATCAGCGCCTCGTACCGCGAGATACCAAGCTCGCCGATGCCAGACCAGTCGACAGCCTCAAACCGTCTTGTCATCTCATCGGACATCATCTGCAGGATCCCTGCGGGCGAAGACTCAGCCGCGATGGGGTACGCCGCCGGATACAGCAAGCCCTCCCACTCGAACACTCGGATCGTCAACACCCTCTGGCAGATACGGTGATGTAACCACGCCATCGCGGAGCACCTTCTGATACTCGGCACGGGAATAGCTCGTACGATCGGCAAGTTCGTCGATGATGCGGTCGATGGTCCATCCCTCGATCACGGTGAATGACGTACCAATGTCGACGTCGCCGCCCTCGATAAGTCGTCGTACGACGGAGTCAGCGTCCATGTCGGTGACGAGCGAGTAGGTTCCCGCTTGGAGTCGATCCTCGACACCAGCAGCCTTTGTCGCGGCCTCAAGTTCGGATGAGCGAACAACACCGGAGTCGTGCATCAGTACGTAGATGCTCGTGGCCGAACTCCCCGACTCGACCGTGACCTCAACAGGCACACCCGACTCAACATCCCAACCGTCTCCTCCTGCGACGAGACCTGCAACGGATTGAGCAAGGACGATCAGGACAATGACCGCCACAACGACAACGGCGACGACCGCAGCTGTTCTCGCTGGCGACCATCTGTTGTCCTCAGGTGCCTGGGTTGTTGTCGTTTCCATGTCGATATCTCCGCTGGTCCAGGAAACTCTGGAGCATTACTGCTGCAGCTACCTGGTCTCGTCGTGATGTACGAGACCGTCTCTTCACACCACCCTCGAGCAAGGCCTGTTCTGCAGTGACAGTTGTGAATCGTTCATCGTGATAGCTCACCGGAAGGCCCGTCAATCCCTCGACCATCTCGCCGAAGGTCCTTGACCTGGCGGCGGCAGGACCTTCCGTCCCGTCAAGACTGATTGGAAGTCCCACGACGACCTCCGTGATCTCCCACTCGATGCAGAGATCCGTGATCCTCTGCTCGTGCTTCTTTGTCCTAACATCGATGAACTCCACTGGTGTAGCGATGGTACCTGTGGCATCAGATATCGCTATGCCTATGCGCCGCTCCCCCGGGTCAAGACCGAGGATTCGCCCGGTCACAGGTTCGCCAGAGCCTCGCTGGCAGAGCTTCGCATGAGCTCGATGGCTTCGTCGATAGCATCCGCGTTCGGACCTCCGGCCTGGGCGAGTTTCGAATCCTTGCTGCCCCCGCCTCCGAGCGCCCTTGCACCTGCTTGTGCGATGAGTCCTGCCGAGACATCCCTGGCGACCAGATCTTCCGTCACGAACACGATCACAGCGGCCTTCCCGTCGGTGACGGAGCCGAAGGTCCCGATGCCCGATCCTATGCGGTCTCTCACCTGAAAGGCGAGCGCGCGAATCCCATCTCCGCCGATTCCGTCGATACGGCCCGATGCCAGTTTGGTAGCGCCGAACGCTTCCGCAGACGCGACCAAGCGGTCGGCGACCTGTGCGCGTTCCCTCTCCTCGAACTCGCCGATCCGCTGCTCCGCGGCTTTGAGTCTGTCGGCGATTGAAATCGCGGCATCGACCTCCCTGCCCGGTTGAGCGCGGAGAATGCTCCCGACATTCTCGAGATCCGAACGGAGTTGAGAGAGGTGGTCGTAGGCAGCAGACCCGGTAAGCCCCTCGACTCGCCGTATGTTCGAACCAACCGAACCCTCGTTCACGAGCACAAGCGGGCCAATCTGGCCGGTGGTTGGAACATGGGTACCGCCGCAGAACTCAGTAGAGAAGTCGCCGATGGTCACGACACGAACGTCGTCGCCATACTTGTCGCCGAAGAACGCGATGGCTCCCATCTTCTCGGCATCATCTTTCGAGGTCTCGACGGTGGTGACGTTCGAGTTCGCGATGACCCGTTCGTTCACCTCCTTCTCCACTTCGTGGAGCGTTTTGGAGTCGACGCCTTCGAAGTGCGAGAAGTCGAATCGGAGTCGATCGGGCGCAACGAGCGATCCCTCCTGTTGAACGTGGTTGCCAAGAACATCTCGCAGCGCCCAGTGGAGGATGTGAGTGCCGGAGTGGTTCTTCCTGATCCTCTCGCGTCTTGACCCATCGATCACTGATTCAACGTCCTGGCCAACCTGCACATACCCCGTGACCACCTCGCCCCGGTGGCCGTGAACTCCCGGCAGATCTAATTGAGTATCGAGAACTCTCACAGTTCCGGTCTCTGTCGCTATCGAACCTGTATCGCCTACCTGGCCACCCGCTTCGGCATAGAAAGGTGATCGGCTGAGAAAGATCTCCACCTCCTGCCCCTGCTCGACCCGGACAACCGTCTCGCCCTCTCGTAGGAGGGAGAGCACGACGCCCAAGCCCTCAACCTGGTTGTAGCCGATGAACTCTGTTGGTTCGATGCCGCCGAGCACTCGACGGTACATGTTCGTCGAACCATCGTCAGCAGCACCCTTGAATGCTGCTCGGGCGCGTTCCTTCTGCTGACGCATCTCGTGGTCGAAACCATCACGATCGACTGTCAGACCTCTCTCGGCCGCAATCTCCTCGGTCAGTTCCACAGGAAATCCAAACGTATCGTGGAGCTTGAACGCCGTTGAGCCGGGAATCTCCTTGACGCCGTCGAGATCCGTGATCGCCACGTCGAGCAATTGTTCACCAGACTCGAGGGTCCTGAGGAAGCCCATCTCCTCGCGCTCAACGGCCTCCCTGATGGTCTCCTGTCTCTCGACGATTGCAGGAAACGCATCTCCCATCTCGGCCACCGTCGCATCAACGAGTGCTGCGGTTATGGGCTCGGTGGCTCCCAGCATGTGGGCATGGCGCACAGCCCTCCGGATGAGACGGCGCAGTATGTAGCCCCGACCCTCGTTGGAGGGCACGACACCGTCCGAGATCAGGAACGTGAAGGACCTGGCGTGATCTGCAACGATGCGAAGCGAAAGGTCCGTACGGTCCGCGGTGCCGTAGGTCGTGCCGGTCGCGTTCTCGGCGATGGACATGACCGCTCGGACCGAATCAGTGTCGAACAGGGAGTCGACATCCTGGAGCACCATTGCCATGCGTTCAAGACCCATGCCTGTATCGATGCACTTCATAGGTAGGTCGCCAACGACGTGATATGGCTCGTCCTGGACGTACTGCATGAAGACAAGGTTCCAAATCTCGACGAAGCGCTCCTCGTCTACGATCGGACCGCCGTCAGGCCCGTACTCGGGTCCTCTGTCGTAGAAGATTTCCGAGGAGGGTCCGGCTGGACCTGCGACACCCATCTGCCAGAAGTTGTCCCTGTCCCTTCGCTGGAGCCTCTCGGGATCCACGCCGACGACGTTGAGCCATATGTCAGCTGCTTCATCGTCTGTCTCGTGGACCGTGAACCAGAGCTTTTCCGGGTCGATGCCGTAGCCCTGGGTGAGAAGCTCGTAGGCCAACGGAATGGCCTTCTCCTTGAAATACTCACCGAAGGAGAAATTACCGAGCATCTCGAAGAAGGAGGCGTGCCGCGCGGTCGTTCCGAGGATTTCGATGTCCTCAGTGCGTACACACTTCTGCGAGCTCACCGCGTTGGCGTACGGGGCCTTCTCCTCACCGAGGAGGTACGACTTGAACGGCACCATCCCTGCAACTGTCAGGAGCAGCGTCGGGTCGATCGGAATCAACGACGCAGAGGCCACCACCGTGTGACCGCGCTCAGCAAAGAAGTCGATAAAGGTGCGTCGGATCTCGTTGGTGTCCATGGCAGGCGAGGTTAGTCCGCGTTGGGCTCCGTCTCGTTCGGGACCTCTCGAAGGGCTGATCGCTGAAGCCTGACACCAACCGCCTCAATGGTGTCGGCTGCCAACGAAGCTGATGCCCTCGCAACGCCCTCAGCCGTCAGCTGCTCCTTCATGGTCCTGGCCCTATTGACGACGATCAACGTCGCGCCAAGGGTTGCAGCCGACCCAAGAGCGAACCATCGTGCGCGTGTGAACATGGACACGAGAGTAGACGGTACACGGGTAAACAGTAGACGGTCAGAAGCGGGCCTATTCGGCTTGGCGCGCGACTTAGCGGTTCTTGTGCAGGATGGTGTCGATCTTCTCAAGGCGTTCGGCAATGGCGCGCTCAGCACCGCTCTCCTTGGGTCGATAGAGGATCGCGCCCTCGTGGGCGTCGGGAAGGTACTGCTGTTGCACAACCGAGAGATCGTCGTCGTGCGGGTAGACGTAGCCAACACCGATGCCCATCTCCTTCTCGCCCTGGGTCGCTCCGGACCGAAGGTGTGCAGGCACTTCCCCTGGCGCCCCCTCAGTCACGATCTCGATTCCAGCGTGCATGGCGCCCGTCACCGTGTTCGACTTCGGAGCAAGCGACAGGTACAGAGCTGCGTGGGTGAGGGCGTAGTTTGCCTCAGGGAGGCCAACCACTTCAACGGACCTGAACGCGCCATGTGCGATCGCCAGCGCTGTCGGGATCAGCAAGGCCGACGTCCTCGGATGCAAAGATGATCATCCGCCTGGCGATGAACTTCGGATCCTCCCCTGCCTCAACCATCATCTGGAGCCAGTAGGTTGCGGCGTCTGGATCCGAACCACGCATCGACTTGATGAATGCGGAGATCACGTCGTAGTGGCGGTCTCCTGCGCGGTCATAGCGAATAATGCGACGTTGAAGGGCCTCCGCGACAGCAGCTTCGCTCACGCTCGCGTCTCCCCTCCCCTCCGCAATCGTTGACGCCATTTCGAGAGTGTTGAGCGCAAGCCTCGCGTCGCCTCCCACGCGCTCTGAGAGTGCCTCCCTTGCGTCGGCATCGATTGGGAAACCCGTGCCGCGCATGGAATCTGAGGATGCGCTATCTATCAACTCCGCTACTTCATCGGGGTGTCAGGGGCTCGGTCCGAAACACTGTCGCCCGAGAGATCAGTGGACCGTTCACCTCGAAGAACGGATTCTCAGTAGTCGCTCCGACGAGGATGATGGTCCCGTCCTCAACACCGGGAAGCAGCGCATCCTGTTGTGCCTTGTTGAATCGGTGAATCTCGTCAATGAAGAGGACCGTGCGCCCGCGACCCTCGCCCAGGCGTTGTGCCGCCCTTGCCAGCACCTCGCGTACATCTTTGACGCCGGCATTCGTTGCGGAGAGTTGCTCGAAATGTGCTCCGGTGGAAGTTGAGATGAGCCGTGCCAGGGTCGTCTTCCCCGAACCTGGCGGACCCCAGAGAATCAGGGACGATAGCTTGCCCATCTCGACCATCGAGCGAAACGCCGCTCCCTCTCCCAGCAGGTGTGACTGACCCCGCACTTCGGACAGATCTCTCGGTCGCATTCTCGCTGGCAGCGGCGCCTGGGTTCGAGTCACTTCCTCCCGATTGGCGGCGAAGAGATCATCGGCGGTCATCAGCTCTGGTCTTCGCCTTCTTCTTCAGCCCATGACGCCACGACCTCAGGCCTGATATTGATCCCAAGCTCATCCAGTTGTTCCTCGTCGACCCTACTCGGTGAACCCGTCAGCGGGTCGGCTCCGGTTTGGGTCTTGGGGAACGGGATGATCTCACGGATATTCGGCTCATCTCTGAGGATGCTCACGAAACGGTCGATGCCGATCGCGAACCCGGCGTGTGGCGGTGTGCCGTACCGAAGAGCTTCGAGGAACCACCCGAAGCGTGACTTCGCGTCCTCAGCGCTTATGTCCATTACCTCGAACACCTTCGCCTGCACCTCAGGATCATGAATCCTGACGCTCCCTGATCCAAGTTCAGATCCGTTGAGAACGAGGTCGTACGCCTTCGAGATCGCCGTCTCAGGGCTATCGGCAAGCGTGGCAAGATCGCCAGGATCAGTGAACGGGTGATGCGCTGGAGATAGGCTTCCGTCCTCGTTCACGTCAAAGACAGGGAAGTCGACGACGAAGGCGAACGCGAGCTCGTCGTTTCCCTCCGGCTGGCCGATGTCAAGGCGGATCTGGCCCAGGACTTTCGCTACCGCCCCCACTTCGTCTGCTGCGATGAGAATTGTGTCCCCGATACCAGCAGACAGTGTCGTCCTCACTCCATCGAGTTCGGACTCGGAGAGGAACTTGGCGACGGGAGAACGAAGCGTCCCGTCCTCCTCGACGACCATCCATACAAGTCCCTTCGCTCCGAGGTCCTGTGCCCGCGCCACGAGACCATCGAGGCCCGACCGTGAGAGTTCGAGCCTGCCTCCGTTGATACCGCGAACCGTGCCGCCCGACTCGAGTACGCCTGCGAAGGCGTTGAACTGTGTGTCGGAGAAGACTGCCGACAGATCCGTGATCTCCATCCCGAAACGGAGGTCAGGTTTGTCTGTGCCGAACCTCTCCATTGCTTCGGCATAGGTCATGCGGCGCAGAGGGAGCGCGACGTCTTCGTCCCTGAGTTCTTTGACAACCTCGGTAACGATCTGTTCGAGTTCCTGGAGCACGTCGTCCTGTCCCCAGAACGATCCCTCGAGGTCGAGTTGTGTGAACTCGATCTGGCGATCTGCCCTGAAGTCCTCGTCTCGGTAGCACTTGGCGACCTGGTAGTACCTCTCGACACCACCGATCATCAGGAGCTGTTTGAAGAGTTGGGGCGATTGCGGAAGGGCGTAGAACTTCCCTGGACGCAACCGAGATGGTACGAGCATATCTCGGGCGCCCTCGGGGGTTGATGCGATCAGGGTTGGTGTCTCCACCTCCAGGAATCCGTCCCGATCCATCACACGGCGCATCGCGCCGATCGCCTTCGACCTCGCCCTGAGGTTCTCAGCCATCCGGGTCCTACGCATGTCGAGGTACCGGTATTGGAGCCGCTTCGATTCGTCGATGTCAACGCGCTCATCGATTTGAAATGGCAGAGGCGCCGATGGACTCAGAACATTGAGGCCACCTACGACGACTTCAATCGCACCTGTCGGCAGATCCGTATTCACTGTCCCCTCCGGCCTCGGACGGACTGTGCCGGTGACCTGAATGCAGTACTCACTTCGAAGTCCGTGTAGTACGTCCTCGTCCGCGGGCGCATCCTCAGGGTTGAGGACGACCTGGACAATGCCTGACGCATCCCTCAGATCGATGAAGATCACGCCACCGTGGTCGCGTCGACGAGCCACCCATCCCGCAAGGATGACTCTGTCGCCGACCTGGTCGGCTCGGATCTCTCCTGCACCGATGGTCTTCATCGGGCCTGTAGCCATCCCTTGATCTCCTTTGCTGGTATTACTTCCTGAGTTGCCGTTCCAAGGTCCTTTACGGTGACATCACCATCTGCCCACTCGGAGCCGACAACGATCGCTGCTGTGGCGCCTCGTTTGTCGGCATCCTTGAACTGCGCCTTGACGGACCGCTGCAGGTCGCCCATGTCAATCCGAAGCCCTTCCGCTCGCAACTCGGATGTCAGAACTCGTGCAGGGCTGCGGAGGGCTTCCTCCGTCACGATGACGAAGCCGTCGAGGACGGAACCACGGTCCTCGGATGTGGACGCGAGGAGGATGCGATCGACGCCCATTGCGAGACCCACGGCTGGGGTTGGCCTTCCTCCGAGTAACTCGAAGAGACCGTCATATCTTCCTCCGCCGCCAACCGAACTCTGCGCGGCTTCATATCCGGCGGGTATGTACTCCCAGACGGTTCTCGTGTAATAGTCGAGTCCACGTACGAGTTTGTCATCGATGACATAGCCCAGATCCATGGCATCGAGTCCGGATCTGACCTGATCGAAGTGTTCCCTGGCTGATGTCCCCAGGTAGTCCAGCGGTACCGGTGCATCAGCCAGAACCTCGCGGTCAGACTTGGAATCGAGCACCCGCATTGGGTTGCTTTCCACCCTGGCCTTCGAATCATCGGACAGGTCCTCGAACCGATCGAGGAGGTACTCACGGATGGCAGTCCCGTACGCCGCTCGATCCTGTGGGTCACCAATGGAATTGATGCGGATCTCGATATCCGGTACACCGAGGCGTTCGAGGAGCCGATAGCCAAATTCGATGACCTCAACATCGGCCTCAGCAGAGGTTGATCCGAGATATTCGACGCCTGCCTGGATGAACTGACGGTTGCGGCCCTTCTGGGGTCGTTCATATCGGAACATTTCGCCCCAATAGGCTCCCTTGAATCGACCCTGTACTCCCCCCGATTGGATGACAGCTCGCACAACGGACGCGGTCATCTCTGGCCTGAGCGTGACGGATCTGCCGCCCTTGTCTGTGAACGTGTACATCTGCTTCTCGACCACTTCTGTGCCTGTTCCCACAGCCCGCGAGAACACATCCGTATCCTCGAACATGGGTGTGAGGATCAGGTCATACCCGAATTCAGCGCTGAGGACGTCGAATACGTTCCTGGCTTCACGCCACCCCTCTGAATCGGGAGGGAGCACGTCGTAGGTGCCTTTGGGCGCACGGTATTTGGTCAAAGCAACTCCTGGAGGAACGGATTGTGCATCCGTTCGGCGGCAAGGGTAGTGGATGGACCGTGACCCGGCAGCACCGACGTCTCGGCAGGCAGGGGAAGAATCCGTGTCGCCATTGACGCCATGAGCGTGTCATATGAACCTCCCGGCAGGTCTGTCCTGCCGATGGAGCCCTGGAACAACTGGTCGCCGGAGAAGAGCACGCCCTCATCCTCCAGATAGAAACAACAGTGGCCTGGCGTGTGACCTGGAGTGTGGAGCACATCGAGGGAGAGCCCGGCGATGGCGAGTGTCTGAGCGTCGAAGAGGTCGGTGAAGGCCGTCGTGACGAGCTCGTTCTCCCCAGCGTCGAAGTTCGGACCCAGAAGGGCACGCAGCTGTTCGCCCGGGTGCCGGGCCATGTTCAGATCGGCTGGGTGGAGATAGGCAGTGATGGTCGGTGATACAACGCCGTCTATCCCTCCGACATGATCGATGTGTCCGTGTGTTACGAGAACCGCCACGGGAGTGAGGTCGTGACGTGCAAGGAGGTCGCCAACTCCCTCAGGGTCCGGCGGAGCGTCGATCACAACAGCTGGTCCTCCCGAATCAGGTGCGATCACGTACGTGTTGGTCTGGAAGTGCCAAAGCGGCGCAGCGTCAAGCAATAGGGTCATACAACGAGCCTGTATGCCTCATACACGCCATCGACCGATCCGAGACCCAGTAACAGGCCCTCGAGCGCGTCGCGGTCAGATAGCTCAACCTCATATCTCAGGAGTGCAATGCGATCGCGACCGGTCACAGAGGACGATGCGTGGATATTCGCACCGTAGTCAGACAATGCCGCTGTCACGTCACGCAGGAGCTTTGCACGATCCAATGCCTCTACCTGGATCCACACGAAGAAGGTGCCGGTTTGCTCGGCGGCCCATGCAACATCGACCATCCGCTCGGCTCGTTCCGAGAGCGATCCAATGTTTGCGCAATCCGCCCTGTGTACCGAGACGCCCCGCCCGATGGTTACGAAACCCACAATGTCGTCCCCAGGAACCGGTCCACAGCACTTCGCCATCCGGACGAGCATGTCCTCGAGACCTTCGACAATCACATCGCCGGTTACTGCGCGTCGCCGTTTGTGAGGAGTCGGGAGCCGCTCAGCCATGACTGCTTCTGCGGTATCGTCGGGCCGTAGTTGTTTGGCGAGGCGTTGTGCAACCGTTTGGGCACTCGTGCGATTCTCCCCTACGGACGCGTACAGACTGTTGACATCCTCGAACCCGAGTTCGTGGGCAACAGCCGCGAGCTCCGCTTCTGCACCACTGAGCGGCAACGCATCGCGCCGCAGAGCCTTCGTCACCGTTTCTCTGCCCTCAACGAGAGCGTTCTCACGGCGTTCTCTCGTGAACCATGCCTTGATCTTCGCTGTCGCCTTGGACGATTTGACGAATTCGAGCCAATCCCTGCTCGGGTGCGCATCCTGAGCCTTGGAGGTCAGTATCTCGATGATGTCACCTGACTCGAGCTTCGTGGAGAGTGGCACGAGCCTGCCATTGACTTTGGCACCTGAGCAGCGGTGTCCAACGTCGGTGTGGATGCGATAGGCGAAATCGACAGGCGTAGCGCCCCTCGGGAGGACCTTGACATCTCCTGCAGGTGTGAGAGCGAACACCTCGTCCTGATAGAGATCCAGCTTGAGCGTCTCGAGGAACTCCGCAGGGTCTTCGGCGTCCTCCTGCATGTCCCTTATGTCCTCAACGACCAGAAGGTCATCTTCCTCAGTCCCGTCGCCCTTGTAGCGCCAATGGGCAGCGATTCCCGCTTCGGCCCTGTCGTGCATCTCCTGTGTCCGGATCTGCACCTCGAGGGGCTTGCCATCTGGGCCGACGACCGTTGTGTGCAGTGACTGGTAAAAATTGAACTTCGGCATTGCAATGTAGTCCTTGAAGCGGCCCTGTATCGGTGGCCACATCGTGTGCACAAGGCCCAGGGCCCCGTAACAGTCGCGGATCTCATCGACGATGACCCTGATGCCGATCAGGTCATGGATCTCTTCGAACGCAAGGCCGGATGCAACCATCTTGCGATAGATCGAGTAGAGGTGCTTCGGCCTCCCTGTCACTGATGCCCCTATGCCGTTCGAGTCAAGCGTCTCGGTGAGATCATCGATGACGGCTTCGATGTACTGGGCGCGCTGAGGCGATCGTGCCGCGACCTTTGCCTCGATCTCAGCCTTTGGACCGGGGTAGAGGATGCCGAAGCACGTCTCCTCCATCTCATGCTTGATCTCCTGCATGCCGAGGCGGTGCGCAAGGGGTGCATAGATATCAAGTGTCTCAAGCGCGACGCGATGCTGCTTCTCAGGTGCCAACGGAGCCATCGTCCGTATGTTGTGCGTACGGTCGGCCAGTTTTATGACGAGCACGCGAATGTCCTTTGCCATTGCAACGGCCATCTTGCGAATCGTGGCAGCCTGGGCATGCTCGCGGCTGGAGAACTTGATTCGGTCAAGTTTCGTGACTCCATCGATCAGGAGCGCAACCTCATCGCCGAAACTGTCAACCACATCCGCCAGCGTCAGATCGGTGTCCTCCACGGTGTCGTGCATGAGCGCCGCCGCGAGCGTTGCGTCGTCCATTCCATAGTCCGCAAGGATCTCGGTGACAGCGAGCGGGTGAACGATGTAGGGATCGCCGGTGGCGCGCATTTGACCTTTGTGCACTTCCGCTGCCTGAACGTATGCCTCCCTGATCAGGTCTGTGTCGCCCGATGGATGGGCATCGAGGAAGGTGGCGACGATGCCATCGAACATCTCGTCGGGTGATCGGCCGCGAACTGCCGGATCGACGAAACGCGCGGCCTCATCTCTGGGAGTGATCGTTGCGTCCCGAATCTCTGATGGTGTCCCCATCAGGCGATTCTACCGGCGCTTTCGCCTTTGCTTTGGAGGCCGTGCAACGGATGATGGAACGTGTGCGGTTGACGGAGCCTCTGGCATTGCGGCTTCAGAATCGTCCTCAGAGATCGCCTCACCCTTGGCAGCCCTTCTTCGCTGGCGTTCCCACTCGGGCTCCCTCTCCTTCCAACGGGCCAGAAGCGGTGCCGCAATGAAGATGGAGGAGTACGTACCAACGGCGATTCCGATGAACAGAGCAAGTGCGAACTCCTTGAGAGTCTCACCACCGAGGGCCAGGAACCCCACGAGCAGCAGAGCACCAACAGGCAACAATGATGTGAGGGACGTATTGATCGAGCGCATCAGCACTTGATTCAAAGAGAGGTTCACTATGCCTGAGATCGTCGAGCTTTCATGAAGTTCCTCGATGTTCTCGTCGACCTTCCCGAATACGACAACCGAGTCATAGAGCGAGTAGCCGAGGATCGTCAGGACGGCGATGATCGTCGCCGGCGTGACGAGGAATCCGACGAGCACATAAAGGCCGCCCGTAATTATCAGATCGTGAAAGAGCGCTGCGAGCGCTGATAGGGCCATTTTCCACTCGAACCGCCAAGTGATGAAAAGCGTGATCACGATGAGGAAAACCACAAGCGCCTGGACGGCTTTGCGAGTCACCTCAGCGCCGAACGTGGGGCCCACCGCAGACACATTGGCATCGTTGAAGTCAGAGCCGGCTACACCAGCGAGGGTCGCAACCAGCGAGTCCATGTGGCTGGGATCGAGTGCCTCGGTCTGAACGATGATGAAGCCTTCTCCCGTGACTTGTACTCGTGCATCCGCGTAGCCGATCTCTCGGAGATCTGCGCGCACGTCCTCGACAGACACATCGGTGTGGTTCTCGACGGAGACGATCACTCCGCCGGTGAAATCGATACTGAGATTGAACGGTCGGACCAACATGAGCAGAATCGAGGCAACAACCAACACAGCAGAGACAATAAGGGTGCGTTTGGACGCGGAGACGAAGTCGAACCTCGTCTCGCCGCGGTACATTCGGGACAGGACGTTCATGACACCACCTCAGCGTCCTCAGCCATCTCTGTCTCTTCTATCCGCTCGGCAGTGACGCCTCCACCCATGGCCCCCTTGATCGAGAAGACTCCCCCGTCACCCAGAGGACCCCGCACTATCAGATAGACGACAGGCCGAGTGAAGAAGTACGCAACGATCACATCGATGACCGTTGCCAATCCCAGCGTCAGCGCAAATCCCTTGACCTGGCCGATGGCGAGCATGAACAGCAGTATCGCGGCGAGGAATGTCACGGTGTCACCCGTCAGAATGGTCCTGAAAGCCCCCTTGAAGGCATGTGCGGCAGACGGGCGAAGCGCTCTCCCGTGGCGATACTCCTCCTTGATCCGCTCGAAATACACGATGTACGAGTCGAGCGTGATACCGATCGACACGATCACTCCGGTCACACCCGCCAACGTGAGCGTCGTGCCCTGGGTTTGGCCGAGAAGGATGATCGTCCCCACCAGGAACGAGCCAAAGACTGTAAGACCGATGACTGCGACAAGTCCCAGGGCCCGGTAGTAGAAAAGCATGTACACACCGACCAGCAGGAGTCCGAACAAGCCAGCTATCAGACCTGCTTTCAGGCTGTCCGCACCGAGTGTCGCCGAAACCGACTCCACCCGTTCGCGCTCGAATGTGGTCGGGAGTGCGCCGTATCTGAGAATGGCGGCGAGATCCTGTGCATCCTGTTCGGCGTTCTCGATGCTTCCAACGGTGATCACGACACCGTTGGGATCGAGGCCCTCGATCCCAACCTCTGGGGCCACCGCTGGCGCAGAGGAGACGACACCATCGACGACAATCGCAAGCTGTCGTCTGGGATCACCGACGGAGTAGTTCGCAAGATATGCGGTGGCCTCTCTGAACTTCTCCCCACCCTCATCCGTGAACTCGGGAACCACGACCCACCTGCCGTCGAATCTGGCCTGAGCATCGGTGATATCGGCGCCGGTAGGAAACTCGACACTCGATCCGTCAGTGAAGACGACCGGTATCCCACCGACCTCGTACACCGTGAGACCGTCAACCTGTTCGAGATACGAACGCTTCACTATGTCGTCGATGATCGATATGCCGGTCGCAGGATCCAATTCGTTGAGCGGCTGAAGGATCGGATCCACGGAATCGTCTCCTTCGGGCATCGTCGAAGCTGGATCACTGAGCGCGGGTGAAACAAGGAACTCGCCCAGGACAGGCCTGAAGGACAATTCTCCCGTGGTGCCAACGGCCTCGAGAGCTCGTTCGCGGTCCTCGACACCGGGGAGCTGCACAACAATCGCTCGATCACCTACTACAGCAACCTCTGGCTCCTGGACGCCTCCGAGGTTCTCGACCCTCCTGCGCATGATGTCCGCAGCAGTTTCGAGCGTGTCGGGATCAGTGCCCTCTGGCGCCACCAGTGTGATGGCGAAGCCTCCCTGAAGATCGAGCCCGAGTTTCGGCTCCCAGCCAAGCGCAAGCATCGCGGCAAGGGAGCCCCACGCGATCGCGATCGTGACGATGAGCGTGATCCACGCCTTCTTGCGATTCACTCGTCATCGCTCCCGAGCTTCTCAGCAATGGCCTGCTTCACAACACGCATGGTCTGGCCACCGATGTCGATTGTGAACTCGCTGTCGGTTTCTCCCACAACGGTTCCAATAATGCCGCCAATAGTGCGCACCTCGTCTCCAACGGTGACCCCGTCGCGCATCTCATTCGCCTTCTTATGCCGGCGACGTTGCGGGAGAATGAGAAGAACGTAGAACAGCCCACCCATGACTGCCAACGGGAGCAGGAACGCAAGGGCAGAGCTGCCGCCTGATGATTCCTGAGCGATAAGGACGCCCGTATACATGCTGAAGATGTTCAAGGCCGTGGCCTCCACTATGGATATCGTTCCCGATGGGGAAACGAGAGAATGCTAGCTGGCGTTCCGCTCAATTCCTTGTCGACGCCGAACGACGACATCCTCGTGGAACGCGACGAACGAGCCGGACGAGATACTCCCTCGCACTTCTTCCATGAGCCGATATGTGTACGTGAGGTTGTGGAGTGTCAGCAGCCTGCTCGCCAGAAGCTCATGCGTATTTACAAGGTGCCGTATGTAACCCCTGGTGTATCTCTGGCACGCAATGCACGGGCAGTCCGCTTCTATCGGCGAATTGTCAGCTGCCCACTCCGATCGCTTCATTGATAGATCACCGTCACGCGTCAGAGCCTTTCCATGTCTGGCTATGCGCGTGGGCAACACGCAGTCGAAGAGATCAACGCCCCGGCTCACGGCGTCAAGCATCCCCTCGGTGTCCCCAAGACCCATCACGTAACGAACGGCAGTCCGTGGAAGCTCGGGTACAGCTGCATCGATGGCAGAAGCCCTCTCGACGACGCTCTCCCCGACTGCGAGTCCTCCAATGCCGAAGCCTGGAAATCCGATATCTGCTGTCTCCCTAGCCGACAAGGCACGGAGATCCAGTTCCGTTCCACCCTGCACGATCCCGAAGAGGGCTCGATCGGATCTCTTGTGTGCGTTCTTTGATCGTTCCGCCCACCGGATCGTTTGGAACGTCGCCTTCTCCGTTGCTTCTCGCGGGGCTGGGAGATTGACCGGTACATCGAGAACCATGGCAATGTCCGAGTCAAGCGCCTCCTGCACCGCAACGGACCGTTCGGGGCTCAGGGTGACTTCCGATCCGTCGTAGGTGGACCGAAATACGAGCTCGGCCTCCGTGATCTTTGGTTCGAGAGAGAGCACCTGATAGCCGCCGGAGTCGGTGAGGATCGGTCTCTCCCAGGCCATGAACCGATGCAGGCCGCCGAGGTCGGACACGATATCCTCTCCTGGCCGCAACATGAGGTGGTACGTGTTCGCGAGCACGATCTGTGCTCCAATATTCTCGAGATCCTCCGAATCGAGTGCCTTGACAGTCGCCCGTGTGCCTACGGCCATGAACGCCGGAGTGCACACGGAACCGTGTGCAGTGTGCATTATCCCAACGCGAGCAGCACCGTCGTTTGACGATTCAGACCACGAAACCGGTTCGCTCATCGGGTGATCTCAATGTACATGGCGTCGCCGAAGGATAAGAACCGATAGCCGTTCGCGATCGCATGGTCATACACGTCGCGCCACCGCTCCCCAAGCGCCGCTGCCATCATCACGATCAGCGTCGTCCTCGGTGCATGGAAGTTGGTGATCATCGCGTCCACAACCTCGAACTCATACCCTGGCACGATGAACAGGTCGGTGTCGGTATCGATAGCCTGAATCCTGCCGTCACCAATCGCGGCGGATTCAAGAGATCTGACCACTGTTGTGCCGACGGCTATCCCTCTCCCCCCGCTGCTCCTTGCCCCATCGACGGCCGTCACAGTTGCCCGGTCGACCACGACTCGTTCAGTGTGGATCACATGGTCCTCCACCAGTCCATCTCCCATCGGCCTGAACGTGTCCAAACCGACCTCAAGATCGACCTCTGCGATGTGCGCACCGTGTTTTCGCAATGATTCGATCACCCTGTCGGTGAAATGTAGAGCTGCGGTGGGCGCGGCGGAGGAGCCGGTCGTTTTCGCAAACATGGTTTGGTACCGGTCCGATGTGTCGAGCTCTCCGTGGTAATAGGGAGGTAGCGGCACTGTCCCCACCGTTTCGATCACACTCTCGACATCCCCATCACATGTGAGTGAGACTGTCGTGACGCCATTGACAGGATTCGACAGGACCTCGACGCCGAGACCGCCGCACTCGACGATCGTGCCGACCCTGACCTTCCTGGATGGCCTGACGAGCGCCTGCCAGCGTTCCCTGTCGATGCGTCTCGTGAGAAGCACCTCGGTTCTTCCCCCCGTTGGCTTCCGTCGCCCTACAAGTCTGGCGGACCTGACCTTGGTTCGGTTGACGACGAGCAAATCGTTTGGTTGCATCAGGTCAGCAATATCGCGGAACCGCAACTCGGATAGATCGGACGCGATCAACACTCGTGAATCATCGCGTGGTTCGATGGCAGTTTGCGCAATCGAACCAGCCGGTAGGTGATAGTCGAAGTCATCGATTCGCATCGATAACAGGCTACGGATGTAGGAACCGTCCCTGGCCGTCACCCACCGGAGGTTCAAGACCGAGATGTTTGTAGGCGCGCTTGGTTGCGATCCGACCCCGTGGTGTGCGTTGGATGAGACCTTCGAGGATGAGGAACGGTTCGTAGGCGTCCTCGACTGTCTCTGGATCCTCGCCCACCGCTATTGCGAGGGTGGAGAGTCCGACGGGGCCTCCGCTGAATTTGTCGATAATCGCGTGCAGGATGGCTCTGTCCACCTTATCCAACCCCGCTTCATCCACCTCGAACACCTCGAGAGCGATATCGGCTGTCTCCTCATCTATTTCACCTGTGGCCCTCACTGACGCGTAGTCACGGACCCTTCGTAGGAGTCGGTTCGCGATACGCGGAGTGCCGCGAGATCGCCTGGCGATGGCTTTGCACCCACCCGACGAAGCGGATGTCTCGAGCAACTGTGCTGATCTTGCGACGATCGCCGCCAGATCGGATGCGTCGTAGTAGTCGAGTCGCGCGACATAGCCGAACCGGTCCCGAAGCGGCGGCGCGACCCGGCCAACCCGCGTTGTCGCGCCCACGAGGGTGAAAGCGGGCAGGTCGATCTTTATCGAGCGTGCAGCGGGACCTTTCCCAACGACGATGTCGAGTTGACCGTCCTCCATTGCTGGATACATGATCTCCTCGACCTGGCGCGGGAGACGATGAATCTCGTCGATGAACAGAACGTCGCCATGGTCCAGATTCGTGATGACGGCAGCAAGATCGCCAGGTCTCTCGAGTGCAGGGCCGGACGTCGAACGAAACGATGCTCCCATTTCGTTTGCAACGATCGCTGCCAGGCTCGTCTTACCAAGTCCCGGTGGGCCGGAGAACAAGAGATGGTCAACCGACTCGCCGCGGCCGCTCGCAGCTTCGATGAGGATTGACAGGCGCTCCTTGAGGGCCTCCTGCCCAACGAACTCGTCGAGACGCTTTGGTCTCAAGCCGATCTCGGCTTCGATCTCTTCGGGAGATTGGACAGTGGTCAGCAGACCTTCCTCACGCATCAGGTGCCAGCCCTGCCAAGTTGCTGGAGCGATCGTCGCACCATCTCTTCGATGGGAAGATCATCTGGCATGTCCACGAGCGTGCCCCTGATCTCATCCGCGCCATAACCGAGACCTTCGAGAGCCACGCGTACTTCAGAAATCGCGCTCGAGCTGTATGAGGCCTCATCGAGGACGTCCATCTTCGGCTTGAGTTCGAGAAGGAGCTTCTGAGCACTCCGCTTGCCGATACCCGGCACCGCGGTGAGGGCAGGAATATCGTCCGAGGAGACGGCGGCACTCAGTTGCTCGTATGTCATCGTCCCAAGTATGGCCATTGCGACCTTCGGACCAACACCCGACACACCAAGGAGCAGCCCGAAGAGGTCCTTGTCGGGAAGTGAGGTGAATCCATACAGTGCGAGTTGATCCTCACGCACGTGGAGATGGGTGTGGAGGACAACCTCTTCGCCGACGCCAGGGAGATCCGTGAGTGTGCGAGGGGTGACGGCAACGAGATAGCCGACGCCCGCAACGTCGAGGACGATGGTTTCGTAGCCACGATCAGCGATGACTCCGCGCAATCTTCCGATCATGACTTTGCTCCCAACGTGGACACGATGTGGTGCTGAGCGTGGCACATCGCAATACCAAGTGCGTCGGCAACATCGGCAGGGCCATCGACGCCCTGGAGTCCGAGTCGCATGGAGACGACGGCGCTGACCTGTTTCTTGTCGGCAGATCCGGAGCCAGTAACCGCCATCTTCATCTGGGAGGGAGTGTACTCAGCGATTGGGATCCCCTTTTGCGCGATGACCTCCATGATCACGCCTGAGGCACGGGCGACAGCCATTGCGGTATTTCGATTTCGGTTGACGAATACCTGCTCGATCGCTGCAGCGTCGAGCGTGTAGTCGTTGACCAGCAGTTCGACATCTCTCCGGAGTTCAACGAGTCGATCAGCCGTTGTGAGCTGCGGATCGGTGCGAATGACGCCCGCTGCTATCGCAGTATCCCTACCGCCCTTCGATTCAATGATTCCATACCCGGTGCGCGTGAGCCCCGGATCTATTCCTAGAACGAACATGTGTTCGACACTGTAGCAATCCCCAGCGACGAGGCAAAGAACCATCCTGGATCAACATCACAGACACGTCGATCTTGGGTTCTTGGATCGTCTGATAGGATATCAGCGGAGTCGCAATGACCAGATACAACAACCATCCGGATCACCAGGAGGGGACACTCACGGCGCTGTCCGCTGGCCGTGAGGAGAGGGAACGGCTGCGCAGGGACAGGGTGATAGGCCATACAGTCCTCGGAGTCGCTGCGCTCACCGTCTTCGTAGCAACACTGCCCATCATCGGTGGCCTGGTCATGTTCACTCTGGGTGCTGCCGCTTTCTACGTGGCACTCAGGTCGTTCACGTTCGCCATCAGTATCAAACTGGGTGACCCGTGGGGCTGGAATCGTGACGGTGGCCTTTCGGCACGATTCACTTGGTCTGATCGAATTGTGGTCGCTGGCATGGCATGGCTACGCCGAAGATCCGAGGTGCTCGAAGAGACCCCGCCCACGGCCGCAGTCCGAATACTCCCCGTGGAGCCGCCCGAGTAGAGCGATAAGAGAATCAGCTACTCGAGGTTCGCGAGGATGTCTTCAGGGATGTCGAAGTTCGCGAATACCGCTTGGACATCATCGAGGTCCTCGAGGGCGTCGACGAGGCGAATCACTTTGGGAGCTGATGAGGCGTCCAGGGCGATCGATGTTGATGGGAGGTAGGTGATGTCTCCTGATTCGATTTGGATACCAGAACTCTCGAGTTCGGCTCGCACGACCTGGAGATCAGTTGGCGCGCAGACGATCTCCCACATCGTGCCTTCTCCTGTGATGTCCTCCGCTCCCCCTTCGAGTGCAGCCATCATCACCGTGTCCTCATCGCCCGTTGCGAGGATGTATCCCTTCTGCTCGAACAGATAGCCAACGGAACCAGGTTCGCCCAGATTCCCACCGTTCTTCGAAAATGTCGAGCGGACATCAGAGGCCGCCCTGTTTCGATTGTCTGTCAGGATCTGGACGTACAACGCAACACCACCGGGCGCATACCCCTCGTAGAACGCTTCGATGTAGTCGACGCCATCGACGTCACCTGCGCCGCGGGCGACTGCGCGTTCGATGTTGTCCTTCGGGACAGAGTTGTCTTTCGCCTTCTGGATTGCCGCGGCGAGAGTTGGGTTCGACTCGACATCGGAACCACCCGTTCGTGCAGCAGACTCGATGCTCTTCGTCAATTTGGCAAACAGTTTTCCCCGCTTGGCATCCTGGCGACCTTTTCGGTGCTTGATGTTCGCCCATTTTGAGTGCCCTGCCACTTGGTCTCCTCAGATGCTGTCAACTAGATCGACAAGCATTCTGTGTAGACGCTCGTCACCGGTGAGCTCCGGATGAAATGATGTTGCGAGGATACGGCCCTCGCGAACGAGCACCGGATGTGAATCTCCTTCGGTGTCAATGACCGACGCAAGCACCTCGACGTCTGCGCCGATCTTTTCCATCCACGGTGCTCTGATGAACACAGCGTGCATTGGCTCATCAAGTCCTACAACCTCCAGATCCGCCTCGAATGAATCGAGTTGGCGTCCGAACGCGTTGCGGCGAACACATGCATCGAGAACCCCGAGCTGCGCCTGGTCTCCCTCCGCTGTTGATGAAGCGAGGAAGATCATGCCTGCGCAGGTGCCAAGCACCGGCATTCCAGCGTGGCAGCGGCTCTGGATCGGGCCGATCAGTCCATATATCTCGGCGAGTCGTCCAATGGTCGTGGACTCTCCACCTGGAATCACGAGAGCATCCACCTCCGCCAACTCCTCAGGCGTTCGTATCTCCACAGCGTGGACGCCCATTTCCGACAGAATCGCTATGTGCTCGCGGAAGTCTCCCTGAAGCGCGAGAACGCCGACGATCATGAGCCGCGGTTCTGCATCATCTCGATTGACCGCAGCTCGTCGATATTGATGCCGACCATAGCCTCGCCGAGATTGCGCGACACCTTTCCGATCTTCTCCGGGTCGCGATAGAACGTAGTCGCCTCGACGATCGCGCGAGCCCTCACATCGGGTTCGTCGGACTTGAAGACACCCGAACCGACGAAGACGCCGTCACAGCCAAGTTGCATCATCAGTGCAGCATCGCTGGGTGTCGCAATTCCCCCTGCGGCGAAGTTGACTACCGGCAGCTTGCCGGTAATCGCGACCTCCTGCACCAGGGCGATCGGAGCGCGGAGCTCCTTTGCAGCGTTCATCATCTCGTTCGGATCGAGTGTTGTGAGCCAGCCGATCTGAGAGTTCATCTTCCTCATATGCCTCACCGCCTCGACGACGTCACCCGTTCCTGGTTCGCCCTTTGTGCGGATCATTGCGGCTCCCTCGCCGATTCGACGAAGAGCCTCACCGAGGTCCTTTGCGCCACATACGAAGGGAACCGTGAACGCATGCTTGTCGATGTGGTTCGTATCCACCGGAGTGAGCACCTCGGACTCATCGATGTAGTCAACGCCGAGGGACTGGAGCACCTGAGCCTCGACGAAGTGTCCGATCCGCGATTTCGCCATCACAGGAATCGACACTGCCGCGATGATCTCCTCGGTGCGGGCGGGATCCGCCATGCGAGCAACACCCCCATGAGCACGGATGTCAGCGGGTACTCGTTCAAGGGACATAACGGCACACGCTCCCGCCGCTTCGGCAATCACAGCCTGTTCGGCGTTCACGACATCCATGATCACGCCGCCCTTGAGCATCTCTGCGAGGCCGCGCTTGACCTGATCCGTTCCCGTCAGCTGTTCATTGGCAGCCATGTCACGTTCCCTTGTTGAGTAGTCGAATTCTACACGACTAATTGCCGCCTTCATGACCGATGAAGGGAGATCGCATCCTCGTACGCGTCCACATACCGGCGGGCCACAGACATTCCTTCGAAACGGCCCACCGCTGCCAGAGCCGACAGTTGTCTCTCCTCCATGAAGTCCGCGTCCGTTAGGAGCGACACAAGGGCTTCGGCCAGACCATTGACGTCTCCCGGAGGCGTCAGCACCCCCGAATCACCGAGCACGTCGATGAATGCAGGAATTGCTGATGCGACGACAGCGCACCCCGATGCCATGCCTTCGGCGACGACGATCCCAAACGATTCGCCGCCGAGATTCGGGGCGCAGAAGATTTCCGCCGCGGCGAGTTCGGCTCGCTTGTCTGGGCCGTCGACTCTTCCGAGGTAGGTCACGCCTGGGATGTGGTCGTCTCGCCTGGCGCCGATAACGACGAGTTCCGCGTCTGGGACGATCTCGAGCACGGATGGCCATGCCTCGAGGAGCACCTGAAGGCCCTTTCGCTCGTCATCCCTTCCCAGGAAGACGATACGATTCGGTGACTTCTCACCGTTTCCGTAACTGGCTATGTCGATTCCGTTGGGGATCACTCTGGCGTCCACGAACGGCGCGATCGCTGATCCCGATACGTCGCTGACGGTTGTCACAACGTCGATGCGAGCGATCACCCTGCGCCATACCGATGAACCAACGCGATAGCCAAATCGCGCCCAGGTCGGCGGGTCTGCGTGGAAGGTTCCGACTGTCGGATGCGTGTCGATAGTTGTCGCGGCTGCGGAAACGAACGGCATCAAAGGTTCATGTACGTGCACCACGTCCGCATCATTGACCGCCTGCTTGAGGCGTCTCGATATGGCCGGATTGAGTGCTATCGGTGTTGATGCACGGTTGGCTCTGATACCACGCGTCGAGCCGAGCAGGATGGCCCCTTCAGGCCCGTTGACGCCGGGCCCGACCACGATCGGCTCGTGGCCGAGATCCTTGAGCCAGTGGGAGAGTTGAACGACCTGGTCCTGCACCCCTCCTGGGAGGCCGAGATCATAGGGACTGACGAGTGCGACCTTCATGCCGATTCTGAAGACGTAATGTTGGAATCCGAGGGCCAGTTTGGTTGAAACAAGTGCCACTGCGATGGCCGCTTTCGAATCTGGGCCTCAAGAGCGTCTGCAACTCTCTGGGATCCAATTTGGACTCGTTCGGATCGCGTACCGGTGTCAGGAGTCTCTATCGGATCGCCCACCTCGATCGTGTAGCCCCCCTTCGTCCTTGAAGTACGCAACAACAGGGAGAACCACCGAGTTTGTCAGTTCGGCCAGGGCGACCGGTCCGGCAGGGACCGTGGTCTCCTCGCCGAAGAACTCGACGGTCACGCCCTTTCCTGTCACATCTCTGTCTGCCAGAAGCGCAAGCGCTCCCCCCAGCCTTCAATCTCCGGATCATCTTGGATCGTCGTTCAGGGTCTGAGGTGAGCACGATGTCGATCCCGAAGTCGTTCCGCACGTCGAGAAACCATTGAGTGATCAGAGGGATTCGGAAGGTCCTCGGCGACCGCCATGAGGTCAAGGCCCAGATCGCGGGCAATCACTCCAGCGATCTCCCAGTTCCCGACATGCGGTACAGCAAACACGATGCCGCGACCAGCGGCCTGAGCGTCAAGAACCGGCTGGAAATGGATCCGGTCAACACTGTTGATGATGGCCTCACGCCGCCGCGGTCTGAACCAGAAGGTCTCTGCCCAGTACCGCCCGTACGACCTGTACATCCCATCAACGGCGTTCTGAACCTCGGCGTTGCTGGCATCTGGACCCAGAACCCGCCGCATATGGCTGCTCAGCAAGCCTCGTCTCGCGCTGGAACGCTTTGAGGCGTATGTCCCTGCCCATGTACCGAGTCGACGGACGACAGACTCAGGCAGCACTCCGAAGATCGCAGCGGCAGCAATGAAGGAGTAGTAGGCAAGCTGATCCTTCACGCTTCGAGTTGTTGCCATGTCTTGCGAATCCGTTGCGCAACGGTGAGACCGGTCAGCACGACAAAGACCCAGAGGAGGGGCTCCATGATCTGGAGTCCAAGACCAATCACCATCACGCCAACCAGGATGAGCAGCATTCTTTCTGCGCGTCCCATCCAACCGCCACGTCCGTCGAGACCTGCAGTTTCGGCTGTCGCCCTGACGTAGGGAATCAGCAATGAGAATGCCAGAGCAACGATGCACAGCACGAGCAGTCGCGGCTCGTCTCGAAGGTAGAAGGAGAGGCCCACCCACACTGCGATCTCACCGAAGCGATCCGACATGGTGTCGAGGAAGGCACCTCGATCGGAGGCCTTTCCAAGTCGTCTTGCCAATGGACCGTCGAGGGCATCGAGCGTGACGCCCGTGCCAGCAACGAGGCCACCCCAAAACAGGTTTCCCGTAGCAATCAGCGCCGCACCGATCATGGTGACAGCAAGCCCAATCACCGTTACGACCGCGGGAGTCATGCCGATCTTTGCCAGGCCCGCGGCGATCGGTTCGAGGATTGGGGCTGCCTTCTTGCGCCCGTTGAGATCAAGCAATGCGTATCTCCTTCGGTGCGCAAATTAGCACAGGTTTCGACAGTTCCACCGCCCGCTAGCATCAGAGCACTCCCGGGGCGCCGGAGGTTTCGTGTCCACGCGCTCCTCGCCTCGGCACGAAAGGGTCAGATTCCATGAGCGAACATACGGCAAGTATCGGACTTGAAACCGAGTCCTTCGACACCGACGTCCTCCAACCATCCGTTGGGAATCAGGGAGTCGACATCCGCAAATTGAGGCCTGAGACCGGTTACGTGACGTTCGATCCGGGCTTCGCCAACACCGCAATGGCCCAGTCATCGATCACCTATATCGATGGTGCCGCCGGACAACTGCTGTATAGAGGGTATGACATCGAGGCAGTTGCAGCGGATGCATCGTTCCTTGAGGTGGCGTATCTGCTCCTCTATGGAAAGCTACCGAACATCACCGAACTTGCAGCTTGGGAGACGGATGTCTCGCGCCACACGATGTTGAACGAGGAGATGCGCTCGTTCTTCGATGCGTTTCCAAGACGCGCGCATCCAATGGCCGTCCTTGCTTCAGCGACGTACGCGATCTCGACGTTCTACGACGTCTACAGAAGGCCGACGCGTATTCAGGAAATCGATGCGGGTGCACGCACGCTTATTGCAAAGATGCCCACGATTGCTGCGTGGGCGTACAAGAAGTCGATTGGCGAGCCGTACATGTATCCGAACAACGAGTATTCGTATGTTGAGAACTTTCTCCACATGATGTTCTCGCGACCGACAGAGATAACACCGATCGACCCCGCGATCGTGAAGGCACTCAACGTGCTTCTGATCCTGCATGCCGATCATGAAATGAACTGCTCCACTGCCACTGTGCGGTCTGTTGGTTCATCTCGGGCGAACATGTTTGCAAGTGTTGCGGCTGGCATGGGAGCGCTCTGGGGGCCGCTGCACGGCGGCGCCAATTCGGCGGTCATCGAGATGCTCCAGGCAATCCACGACGATCCGGATGCCACCATCCAGTCGACCCTCGAGCGGGCGAAGGACAAAGATGACGACTTCAAGCTGATGGGCTTCGGACACCGTGTCTACACGAACTACGACCCGAGGGCCAAGGCCATCAGCACGTTTGCACAGGAGATGCTTGATCGGATGGACGCATCGGATCCGTTGTTGGACATCGCCCGCGAACTCGAAGCTGCTGCTCTCGAAGATGACTACTTCGTCGAGAGAAAGCTGTTCCCGAACGTTGACTTCTACTCAGGCATCATCTTCAGGGCACTCGGTTTCCCCGAACGCATGTTCACAGTTCTGTTCTCGATCGGGAGACTCCCCGGTTGGATCGCTCATTGGATGGAAATGAACCGTGATCCGGACACGAGGATCATGCGTCCGCGCCAGATCTATATCGGCGAGTGTGAGCGGCCCTATGTTCCCCTGGAAGATCGCTGAGTTGCCAGGCCCTACACCGGCTCCACAGCCTCGGCGAACGAGCCGGTGACCTCACCGGTGAGGGCGTCCACGGTGACAAGCGCTTGGTGACGAGGTGCTGATCCCGCCTCAAAGGCAAGCACCTGCCACACCGGTTTGGCCGTCAACCCCGTAAATCCGAGCGTCGCCGAAGCGTGGCCGACGTCGAACGGTGCGGAATCAGACGCGATCTGTATCGCCTCCATGTCTGACGTCCTGATGCGCCTACCTGCAACGAACTGGTAGCCAGCAATACCGAGGAGGGGAAGAACGGCTGTGAGCCACATCAAACTGATGCCGGTGGCAAGGATCAATCCAGCGCCGATCAACGCCCCGATCAGATAGACCGCGCCAGCCGCCCTCCTGTTTGCGGTGTCGAGCACACGATGCGGAACGAGTTCGGTGCCTTCCGAGCTGCTGGCTTCCTCATCCTTCATCTCGGCGGGGCAACCAGCTCGGCGATCCGGTTGGTTGCATCAGAAAGCGCGACTCCGCGCTCCTCAGTGTCCTCACCGCGCAGCCGAATGCCCACGGTGCCATTGTCAACATCGCTGTCGCCGACCACGAGCACAACTGGGTTCTTCTGCACGATGGCTGTCCGTATCTTTTCACCGACGGTGTCGTCTGCTGTGTCGACTTCGACGCGAACGTCTCGTTCTCCAAGCACGTCCGCTACCTCTTGTGCGTACTCGTTGTGTCGGTCCGCAACAGGTACAACGGTGACCTGTACCGGCGAAAGCCATGGTGGGAACGCCCCCGCATAATGCTCGATCAGAATGCCGATGAAACGTTCAATGGATCCGAGGAGTGCCCGGTGGATCATCACCGGACGTTCCTTCGTATTGTGGTTGGTCGCGTACTCGAGGTCGAAGTTCTCCGGTTGGGCGAAATCGACCTGAATGGTCGATAGCTGCCAACGCCTGCCGATCGCATCCTTGATGTGAATATCGATCTTCGGACCGTAGAACGCACCTTCGCCGGGTGCCAGTTGGTACGACACGCCAGCCTTGTCCAGAGCGACCGCGAGATACTCTTCAGCCTTCGCCCAAAGATCGGCATCTCCGACGGCCTTCTTCGGTTTCGTGGACAGATCGGCCTCGAATTCCTCGAACCCGAAATCACGCAACACCATCACCACGAAATCGAGCAGCCGTTGCAGCTCGTCCGCGAGCTGGGTCTCCGTTGCAAAGATGTGGCTGTCGTCCATGGTGAAGCCCCGTGCACGCATGAGTCCGTGGATCACACCCGACATCTCATAGCGGTAGACGGTTCCGAGTTCGAAGAGCCTCAGAGGAAGTTCGCGGTACGACCTACCCCTGCTCTTGTAGATCAGGATGTGGAACGGACAGTTCATTGGCTTGACGAAGTACTCCTGACCAGGACGATCCTCGCCGCCGTCGAGCTCCATTGCCGGGTACATGGTCTCGCGATAGAAGTCGAGATGGCCGGACGTCTCCCAGAGGTCGGCTTTTGCGAGATGGGGGGTCACGACGTACTCGTATCCGAACTCAGCGTGCGTGCGTCGCGAATAGTCCTCGACCGTCCGACGAAGGATGCCCCCCTTCGGGTGCCAGACCGCGAGCCCACTTCCCAACTCCTGTGGGAACGAGAAAAGATCCAACTCCGCGCCGAGCTTTCGATGATCGCGCTTTGCCGCCTCCTCAAGACGGATCTGGTAGGTGTCGAGTGCCTTCTTCGACTCCCACGCTGTTCCGTAGATCCGCTGTAGCTGCGGATTCTTCTCATCGCCTCGCCAATAGGCGCCTGCTGATCGAGTCAATTTGTAGGCCTTGAGTCGCCCTGTTGAGGGCAGGTGCGGTCCGCGACACAGATCGACGAATGCATCGTTGCGATACGTGCTCACCGAGTCGCCTCCGACTCCCTCATCTGCGTCGACACCGGCAATGATCTCGCGTTTGAATGGCTGGTCAGAGAACGTCGCCATTGCTTCTGCGATGGTGAGTTCGCCACGATCGAAGGACTGATCCTCAGCAACGATCCCAGCCATCCGATTCTCGATTCGCTCCAGGTCATCCGGCGTGAAGGGATTGTCCACCTCGAAGTCGTAGTAGAAGCCGTCCTCGATGGCGGGTCCAATTGCGAACTTGGCATCAGGAAAGAGGTCGAGAACGGCCTGGGCCATGATGTGGGCTGCCGAGTGTCTGATGACATGTCTGCCAGCCTCGGTGTTGTCGGTGACTATCGAGATCGAGGCGTCATGGCCTATTGGCCGATGGAGGTCCCACATCTCGCCATCCACGGTCACGGCGACCGCTGCCTTCGCGAGACGCGAACCTATCTCGGAAGCTATCTCGTACCCCGACGTGCCGTCCTGGTGCTCCTGCACGGAGCCGTCGGGAAGGGTTATGTTGATAGGCATTGGCATGCTTCCTGGTCGGTAGGGCCGTAAGGGTACCTTTCTCCATCGTTGAGGATGTCACGACCTGCAACAATGTTCATCACGGAGGAGGGTGGATCTGGATCCGCAGACGCTTGCCCGCAGATTCACTGCCGGGGGCACAATTCAGGAACTGACATCCCAGTCGTCCCAGCCGAACGCCAATCAGGTGTTCAGGATCTGGCGAGACGATGACAGCGTCGTGCTCAAGGTCTACGGATCTGATGCGCGCGAACGCAGGGAACACCACGCTCTCAACGCCCTGGCCGATTGGAAGCACACTCCCGAGATCATGGATTCGGGTTCAACGGAGGGCCTTTACTGGATCGTGTTTGCCGATGAAGGCCAATGGAACCTCGAGACGCTGCCGGAGAATCCGGGTCTGGCACGATCTGCTGGACTCATCCTGCGTGAACTCCATGAGATGGATAACACCCTCGTGTCGAATCTCGAGAGAGGAATCGATCAGGAGTGGGTGGCGATCGATTTCCAATCAACTCTCAGAAGGCTGCATAGGTATAGGGCCAGGGTCGGCGTGTCAGGAGACTTCATCGAAGCTGCTCAGGAACTGAATCCCCCGTTTGCAAGCGCACCCGTTCTTGCCCACACAGATCCTGTACCCCGCAATTTCATCGTCGACGACAGCGGAGCGGTCACATTGATCAATTGGGAGTGGGCGACGCTTGCGCCACCCGAATGGGATCTCACACGAGCTGCATGGTCACTCGGAATGCACGCAGGACCCTTTGCAGCGGCTTCGCTTTTTCAAGGATATGGAAAGACCGTCGACGGTGTCCTCCTTGATCGCTGGATCGTATACCACTCCGCCCAGACCCTTGTGAGCCACACAGAGAAAGCCATGTCCAACAGGCCGGGAGATGTCCCTGCTGGCCTCGTACACGAATTCAACAGAGCCGTCCTCGGAGCCGCTGGCTGAGCGGTTGTGTCCCCTTGCCCGTGTACTGGCAAATACACAAGTTTTTCGCGCTCTCCTCCTACAGTTGACCAACCGACGAAGGGAGCACGATGTTGGAGATGGCAATCGGTGCAGTATTCGTCGCCGTGGCGCTCGTTGCGATCAGCAGTCGAAACTTCAACGCTGCGGGGTCGATGGCTTCACAGGACTTTCTGTTACTCGATGAATCAACTGATCTCCCCTGCCCCTGGTGCAGCGCAGACACCAGAGAGGGCGATGCACACTGCTCGACGTGTGGACAACGGTTCGGTTAGCCGACCGCTCTCTCGAACTCGCGGTTGACCAACGCGTCGACCATGCCGAGATCCTTGTAGAGACTGACAGCAGTCGTATTCGAAAGATCCACCCAGAGGGTTCCCCGCGTCACACCGGGTTCTGTAGCAAGGTGCTTGTATCCGGCGATCACAAGTGCGCGGCCGAAACCCCGTCCTTGCACATGGGGTGACACCGCAATCCTGAAGATCTCGCCGTCGCCGGTCGCGTGCACTCGGGTCCAGCAGAAGCCGAGCAGTTCCTCGTCCTGCTCCAATACGAGGAATCCCTTTGGTCCCATTCCAGCCTGGGCCAGAAGATCCCTGAGCTCTGCCTCATCAAGCGACGCTGCTTCTCGATGCGATGAGAACGCTGCGCGATTGACGGCGAGAACTCTCTCAGTGTCCCTTGAGTCAGCACCTGATCTCAGCATCCGCGTGACAAGGCCTTGCTCTTTATCGTCAATGGGTAGCTGAACCGTCATATAGGCGAGTTCGCGCACAACGACGAACCCCCGTTCGGTAAGTGCAACATCCAACGAGTGACGTTGCGACCACACCGAGACAGATTCTCCGCCTGGTACAAGTCCAAGTGCAGACGAAAGAAGGCGGTCCTCGAACTGAGCGAACCGCAAGCCGGGATCGAGGACGGTTTCGACCGACCAGTGGCGTGACCCGTCGAGTTGCGGATGCTGTGCAACAACGCCGACAGCCACCACACTGCCGTCTTCTTCGATCACGACTGTGCGTTCAGTGTTGAGAAGCTGAGCGAGCTTCGCGTCGCTCAGTGGGAACGTGCCGTCGACCTCCTCCAACTTGTCGAGAAACCGACCGATGCGTTCGTCATGCATCCGATGGAGGGTAGACCGTGAGCGGAAGGATCCTCGTCGGGTGTGATACGTCAGATCGGCATCCTGTTGCTACGCTCCCACCGGTGAGCAGGGTAGGACTTGTCCTCGGTGGTGGTGGCATCACAGGTGCAGCGTTCCATTTCGGAACGTTGCTTGCTATCGAGATGGCCACTGGGTGGCACCCTGACGAGGCGGACGTGCTCATTGGTACCTCATCGGGAGCGTTCGTCGGCGCAATGGTCCGCGGTAACGCCCTCCATCTCGACACGTTCGCCGGTACAGGTGAAACTCAGGACGAGATACACGACTGGTTGAACGGCTACCTCTACAGACGGAGTGCGCCACGAGGTGCACTCCGCTGGATCCGGAGAGGTCTGCTGCCTGCACTTCGTCAGCCGAGTCTTCACGTTGCCCTCGGCAGTCCGGGAATGTACCGCACGGATGGTTTGGAGGACTGGGTGCACGACGCCGTAGGGCCACTCGCTGATTCGTGGCCGACAAAGCCAACCGCAATCGTCGCCTACGATGTTGAGCGACGCGAGCGTGTGCCCTTTGGCACGGAGGCAGCGCCAACAGCTTCTCTCTCGAACGCGGTCGCTGCATCAAGTGCGGTTCCCTTCGTATACGAACCGGTGCTGATAGATGGCCGCTGGTATGCCGATGGAGGCTTGGCCAGCGGAACGTCAGCTGACCTGCTCCTCGCCCACCCCGAGCCTCTTGACCTCGTACTCGTCGTTGCACCCCTGGCCGCCACGGAGCCGAGATCAGGTGGCCGGTTCTACGAAGATGTGTTTGACAAGGTCGGTCGAGCCGCTCTCGCGTCCGAACTCGCGATGATCCGGGAGCAATGGCCCGGAACCGAGACCCTCGTACTGCGTCCCGATGAGGCGGTTCTCGACATCGCGAGACCAAATCCGATGTCCGTTGGCGCAGCGATTCCGACATTCCTCGAGACGCTCCGCTCGATGCGCCACGAGCTCGCACACGGATCAGTGTGGAGCATCCTCCACCGTCACCTCTACCGAGAGCACCCCGCGGCCCACGCCAGAAACATCTGACCCGTTGCGGACGTACATCTCGTAGGATGTCCCGATGCAAGACACTGACGACACCACGCCCGAGAAGAACGACGACGCCAAGGCCGAGTCGAAAACGTCGTATCTCTGGGGTTCGAACGACCGCGTAGAGCTGGTTGCGACAATCGTACTCGCGGTCGCAACGATCCTGACCGCTTGGTCAGGCTTCGAGTCAGGGAAATGGGGCGGTGAGCAGGCGGTCAATTTCTCTGAGGCCGGCGCAGCGCGAACGGAATCCACTCGAGCCGACACGCTTGCTGGCCAGCTCACCCAGATCGACGTCGCCATGTACATTGACTGGATTACCGCGATCAGCACGGACCTCGCGGACGGAACCGTGACCGCAACTGAGCTGAGTCCATTCTCGCCGGTGAAGGGGACAGTTTCCGGGTTCCTCTACCTACGGTTCCGTGAGGAGTTCCTCCCCGCTGTCGATGCATGGCTCGCCGAGGATCCGATCGGCAACCCGACTGCGCCAAAGACCCCATTCACGATGGAAGAGTATGTCGTGGCGAAGGGTGTCGAGGCTGATGCTCTCACCGCGCTGGCCGATGAGAAGGCGGCAGCGGCTCGCACAGCGAATCAGAATGGCGACAACTACGTGCTCACGATGGTGCTGTTCGCCTCGGTACTCTTCTTCGCAGGTGTGAGTTCGAAGATGAATAGACCACGCAACCGTGTGATCATTCTCGGCTTCGGACTCTTCACCCTCACCGTGGGCATGGTCATTCTCGTATCGCTCCCGATTCTCGTCTAGCTCGTCCGAGCGTCAGAGTCCTCGAGTGGCGTTTGACTTCAATTCGTCTGCGAGAAGGAACGCGAGTTCCAACGACTGGCTCGCGTTCAGGCGTGGATCACAGTGCGTGTGATACCGATCGGCAAGGTTCTCTTCAACGATCCGAGCAGCACCGCCTGTGCATTCGGTCACGTTCTTGCCCGTGAGTTCAATGTGTACTCCACCGGCATGAGTACCGATGGCACGATGAACACCGAAGAAGCCCTGAACCTCAGCAACGACATCCTCAAGGGGGCGCGTCTTGTAGCCATTCGAGGCGATGATGGTATTTCCATGCATTGGGTCGCACGACCAAACGACCGAGAGTCCCTCACGCTCAACGGCTTCAACGAGAGGCGGCAGATACCGTTCAACATTCGACGCGCCATATCGCGTGATCAGTGTGAGCCTTCCAGGCTCGTTGTGCGGATCGAGTAGGCCCACGAGGCGCACCAGATCCTCCGGGTCGAGAGAGGGGCCGCACTTGATGCCGATCGGATTCTCCACACCTCTGAGGAATTCGACGTGGGCACCATCAAACTGACGGGTTCGATCCCCTATCCAGAGCATGTGTGCCGACGTGGCGTAGTAGTTGCCAGAGATGTGGTCGACCCGTGTAAGTGCCTGTTCATAACCCGGAAGCAGCGCCTCGTGGCTCGTGTAGAAATCTGTCTCGCGCAGTTCCCGAGTTGATTCCGACGTTATGCCCATGGCTCGCATGAACCCAAGCGATGCATCGATCTCATTCGCAAGGTGCTCATAGCGGCTGGACTGGGCCCCATCCTTGATGAACTCGAGATTCCAGCGATGCACCTGCTCCAGATTTGCCATGCCACCCTGGGCAAAAGCCCGTAGGAGGTTCAACGTAAGCGCTGATTGGTGGTACGCCTTGATCAATCGGGCTGGGTCTGGTCTGCGTGACTCGGCATCGAAAGCGATGTCATTGATGATGTCGCCTCGATAACTCGGAAGCGTGACGGCACCAATGGTTTCTGTATCAGACGACCGCGGCTTGGCGAACTGACCTGCCATCCTCCCGACCTTCACCACCGGCATCGATGCGCCATACGTGAGCACCACAGCCATCTGCAGGATCAGTTTGAACGTATCCCTGATCGTGTCAACGTGGAACTCCTCGAAGGACTCAGCGCAGTCGCCTCCCTGGAGCAGGAATGCTTCCCCTTTCGAGACCAGGGCCAACTGCTTGCGCAACCGCCTCGCCTCGCCAGCAAAGACCAACGGAGGCGAGTTGGTCAATTCTTTTTCTGCCTCGTGGAGTGCCTCGATATCGGGATATTGGGGCTGTTGCAGGATTGGTTTGGTTCGCCAGCTATCTGGTGTCCAGGTCATAAAGTGGCTCTGCGATCCTTGGTGCGATTTCTGTGCGGCGTGATGGTAACGGTGCTCGTCGCATCGTCAACCATGAGATTCCTAGAAGTCCCTGTGATCGGGATGCGGACCGACTCGATCGCCGATGTCGAGCGCGGCTATCGACGCCATGTGGTCCTCGGTGAGCGCGAAGTCGAATACATCTTGATTCTCGCGGATTCTGTGTTCGGTGACTGACTTCGGGATGACCGCGATGCCAGATTGCAGCTGCCACCTGATGGCGACCTGAGCTGGGCTCACATTGAGCTCAGCCGCAATGCCCATGATCGTTGCACGGTGAGCGCCTGACCCTGTTTCAGCGGGCTCCACGACTGGGTGAGACATCCGACTGCAGTGTTGGCAGCTCTGATGTCAGTCTGCTGGAGATAGGGATGCAGTTCGACCTGGTTGACCGCCGGCCCAACACTCGCACTCGCGATGAGTAGATCAAGATGATGCGGTTCGAAGTTCGAAATACCAATGGCTCTCGTGAGACCCTCGGCCTGGAGATGCTCCATGGCCTTCCAGGTTTCCTCGGTTTTCTCCGGAACAGGCCAGTGGATCAGATACAGATCGACATGGTCCATGCCAAGCTTCTCAAGGCTTTCGGACAATGCCGCAAGAGAAGTGTCGTACCCCTGCTCGGTGTTCCACAACTTGGTCGTTACGAATATCTGATCTCTCGGGATACCCGAGATCTCGATGGCCCACGTCACGCTCATTCTTGTAGATCGCAGCAGTATCGATCAGCCGATATCCGTGCTCGATGGTCCACGTCACAGCATCTCGTACCTGAGGGCCGTCGTGTGTCTTGAAGACCCCAAGTCCGTGCATCGGCATCTCGACAGTTCCATGGAGCAGTGTTGTGAGAGGAATAGCCATGGCCCAAAGGTACCGGTGTTGTGCCGGTCTGTCCCGTGGCTGTAGAAAGTTATGAGTATTGTGCGCCATGAAAGTCAGACCCGACCGCCGTGTGGCATTCTTAGGCCATGAACGCGACCGATATCTGGCTTCTCGCTGCATTGCTGGTCCTCATCGGCCTTGCCGCGATGCTGGGAGCTTCTGAAGCTGCGCTCCTGCGGGTGAGACGGGTCCGGCTCGAAATCGAGTCGGACGCAGGTGACTCACGAGCGGCAACCATGCTGGCGCTGCTTGATGATCTCCCTAGGGTTCTCAACACAGTGCTCCTGGTGGTATTGCTCGTGCAGATCGCGGCAGCGACCGTTTCGGGGATGTTGGCTGCGCGGCTATTCGGCTCGCTGGGTGTCACCATTGCATCGTTCGTATTGACATTCGTCCTCTTCGTGTACTCCGAGGCCATCCCGAAGACGTACGCGGTGAGACACCCTGAATCGGTGGCTCGGGTGTCGGCTCCGTTGCTGCGTTTCCTCGCGTGGATCCTGATGCCAGTTGTATCGATACTCGTGTGGTTCGCTGATCTCCAAGCTCCCGGGACAGGGATAGCGGATCCGGCTGGTCCCACGGAGGACGAACTTCGCAGGCTCACGTCGGAAGCTGCGGCGACAGGAGCCATCGAACGGTCAGATCACGTACTCGTGGACCGAGCATTCGAACTTGGAGACCTGAGGGTGGATGATGTATACGTGCCGCGTATTGACATCGTGGCGGTCCCTGACACTGCCTCTGTGCGTACGGCACTCGACCTAGCTGTTGCAACCGGTCATCGTCGCATTCCCATGTACCACGGCGACATCGACAACATAACCGGCGTGGTTCGCCTAAGAGATCTTGCACGCATCGGCTTGGATCATCCGGAGAGAGCCGCATCCATCGTGGCCGTCGAGCCGCTCATCGTACCCGAATCACGAAAGGTCGTTGACCTCCTCGGCGACATGAGGGACATGGCCATTCATTTCGCCGTTGTTGTCGACGAATTCGGTGGAACAGCTGGCATCGTCACCGTCGAGGACGTAGTCGAACGTCTTGTTGGTCCCATCACACCAATCGGCGAGTCGGTTTCTGAGGACATACAGGCCGTTGACTCGACCACCTGGATCGCTGCCGGGTCCGCCGACACGGACGACATCGAACGTGCCATCGGCAGACCCCTCCCTCGTGGTGAGTGGAACACGGTGGCAGGTCTCGTGATTGCTCTGATTGGGCACTTTCCGCTCATCGGAGAAATTGCGGAGACCGAGGAACTCACGTTCACGGTGCTTGAAGAGTCATTGCATCGCATCCTCCGCGTCAGAATCGAGACAAGGTAGCTTTGGGCAAAGTTCCCTTCAGGGCATAGGGGGTACAGTGTCGTCGATGAAATGCGCCACCGCATCCAGCATCTGCTCGCCAGAACTCAGCTGAGCATCGTTGTGGTCGGCACCGTTGATGACGACCATTCGTATGGGGTTCGCAGCGGCCAGAAAGACGCGCTCGGATTGTTCGAGAGGGACCGTACGATCTTCAGAACCCGCAATAACCAGCACAGGAACATCAATGGTACGAATCTCCTCCTCGTTCGGGTAGCGGTCCTTCAACAGAAGCGACGTTGGCAGAAATGGGAAGTGGACCGACGCAACGTCTGGCAGCGAGGTGAACGGCGATCGCAGCATGAGCGCCGCTGGCGGATCCTGACGGGCTGTTGCGATGGCTATCGCTGCACCGAGCGACTCGCCGAGGTAGACAATTCGCTTATCGTCGACGTCGCTTCGTGTCTTGAGATAGGTGACCGCAGCGCGACCGTCGGACTCGAGTCCCTCTTCTGACGGGGTGCCCTCATTCGTTCCGTACCCGCGATAGTCGAATAGGAAGACGCCGTAACCGATGGAGGCGAGCCCTCTCGCCAGCGAGCCACGGTCACTCCGGTTGCCTCCGTTGCCATTGAAGACCACGACCGTGACGTTGCTCTCGTCGGGCGTGGAGGGGAGGAACCAACCTTCGAGCTCCAATCCATCGTCCGTGACAAAGCTCACCTCTTCTGCTCCAGGAAGCACGACGTCGACAGCGTTGAGAGTTCGGGATGGAAAGTAGATCATCCGTCGCTGAAGAGGTAAGAACAACACGGCCCCCACCAGCGAGACAAGACCGACAGCAAGCGCGGCTATTGTCACGGCGCGCCGCATGAGCATTGTCCAGTTTTCAGCGGGACGTCGCACCTGACCGCGTGGGCATGAATGTCAATGGCTCTCCCCATACCTCAAGCCTGCCACGTCGGTCGTAAGACACCAAGTCGATATTTCGACACCACTTTCGAGACCGAGTCCGAGCATCGATCTCCTCAATCAAATTGCAGTGCTTGACCTGTACCGCATTCAGGCAGAAGATGGAAGTGTACGGGAGGTGTTATGGCTGACTTGCCATATCAGAAGGCACCGGGAGCGTTGTCTGCGCTCGTCGCAATCGTTGTCCTTGCCGTCCTCGCTCTGGTGGCATTCCTTGCCGCAAATGGTGAGCTATACCGCTGGATGTGAGGCACCGGCGTGGCGCGGTCGATTGTCCTGGTTCAGGTCGTCCTACTCGTTGACGACTTGGCCGGATCCGCCGATTGAACCGCTCGCAGGCATCCTGTCCTCCCAGGGAACACCGGACGACCGGAGACGCTGGACGAACAATTCAGGGAGTTCGTGCACCGATATCGATGGGTGATCCCGCAGCGGAATGTCGCACACTGCGCAGATGAGAAACCCCCTGCCCGGATCAAAGTCTGTCTTTCGAACCTGTGGGAACTCGGACTGCCTATAGCTGTGTCCGCGCTCCCCGCACTCTCTACATTTGATGGTCACGATTATCGCCCCTACTCTCGCTAACGCCTGAGCGGTTCTTCCGCTCGGCGAGCCTGTCCCCGATGGCAACGACATATTGCATAGAACAAGTATCGGCGTGATCGACGTGTTGTACGAGAATGGTTAAGAACCCCACGGTGTAACTAGTCATCATCGCCCGAAACGCCGCTGCTACAGACGACCAGCCCGACGCGAGAATTGGAACACCGATTGGTTGCACTGCCTCAACGGAACGAACTCAGCGAGTCCGTCGGCCGCGCTACCCAGAGCCAGGCCGACGAGGTCCCGACAGAAACCACCGCACATCGTTGCACAGCCGCGTATGGTTGAAGAGAGTCTTTGGCGAACTGGAGGGATTCCGTGGCACACCACCGTACAGCTACATGGGGCATTGCACTGTTGTTTGCCGTGCTGGCTGCGCTGTTCCTGATTCCCGGCGTTGCGAGCGGCGGCGTGGACGACGACGGTGACCTCGACGCGGTGTTTGCGAACTTGGGTCAACGGAATCGGGTGTGTTCGGGTGAAGGGTCGGGGGGTTTCACCTGCAGTGATGTCAGCACCGACATCGCCGGCAGCAACGCTGTGGCCGTGGGCGACGTGAACGGGGACGGTGACCTGGACGCGGTCTTCGCCAACGATCTCACCGACCGGAATCGGGTGTGTTTGGGAGACGGATCGGGGGGATTCACCTGCAGCGATGTCAGCACCGACACTGACCGCGACGCGGATGTGGCGTTGGGCGACGTGAACGGGGACGGCAACCTGGATGCGGTTTTCGCCCATGCAATTGGGAGAAACGGAGAGCGGTCGGGCGATGGGCCGGGAGGGTTCACTTGCAGTGATGTCAGCACCGATTCCAACCACAGCGAGGGTGTGGCGCTGGGGTACGTGAACGGCGACCAGAACCTCGACGTGGTGTTCGCCAACTTCGAGGTGCGGGACAGGGTGTGTATGGGTGACGGGTCGGGCGGTTTCACCTGCAGCGATGTCAGCAGCGATGTCAACCCCACACAGGGTGTGGCGCTGGGCAATGTCGACGGTGACCAAAACCTCGATGCCGTTTTCGTGAACGGGGACAGAAATCGGGTGTGTCTGGGTGACGGATCGGGTGGTTTCGTCTGCAGTGATGTCAGCACCGACACCAATGACACAACGGATGTGGCGTTGGGTGACGTGGACGGGGACAGCAACCTCGACGCAGTGTTCAACAATCGAGAAGTCGGCGAGCGGAACCGGGTCTGTTTGGGTAACGGGGCGGGGGGATTCACCTGCAGCGACGTGAGCAGCGACAGTAACACCACCGAGGATGTGGCGTTGGGTGACGTGGACGGGGACAGCAACCTCGATGCCGTGTTTGCGAACTTGAGTCAACAGAACAAGGTGTGTTCGGGTGACGGGTCGGGCGGTTTCACCTGCAGTGATGTCAGCACCGACACCAATGACACCAATGGTGTGGCGTTGGCTCCAGCAGAGTCGGATCAGGTGGGTCTTGTAGACCCGTCCCAGGGCATCTGGTATCTGCGTAACTCCGTTGGGGTGGTGACCTCGTTCTTCTACGGAAATCCCGGCGACCTCCCCATTTCAGGTGACTGGGACGGTGACGGAATCGCTACTCCCGGGTTGTTTCGCCAATCCGACGGCTTCTTCTACGCCCGTAACTCCAACAACCAAGGACCAGCAGATGCCGAGTGTTTCGCAGGGAACCCCGCCGATATCCCGATAGTTGGGGATTGGGACGGCGACGGTGACGACAATCTGGGTATCTATCGCCCTTCCGAGCAGATGTTCTACCTATTCACAACCACCTGTACCGGATCACCGATGGGTGCTGCCGAAATCTCATTCGTCTTCGGTAACCCCGGGGACAAGCCAGTAGCCGGGGACTGGGACGGAGACGGCGTCGACGAGATCGGCCTGCACCGCGAGTCCACGGGGCTGTTCTACTGGAGAAACACCCTCGACACTGGTATTGCTGATGGGACGATCATCTTCGGTGACCCCGGAGACCGGTTCGTCGCAGGCGACTGGGGTATTGTTGATGGCACCGACACACCGGCAGTATTTCGGCCATCAAACACGACGTTCTTCTTCCGCCACACCCTCACTCAAGGCAACGCCGACTCCCAATTCGTCTTCGGCCAGCCGGGGTGGCTGCCAGTAGCAGGAGATTTCGGACTCGGCTAACCCGCCCATAACGGCACACATGCTCGCCCATATTGAATCTCCTATGTGTCTTGTTTTGTCAAGGAGCTTTCGGGTTGGGTGGACAGGACTGGGTTAAGCAACACCGTTTGGTGGCAGGCTCCTATGAGGTCACACCGCCCTGGATGGGTTGGTGGGTGGGGCCGACAGGTCAATATGAGGACAGCACCTGGTGGTGCGTCAGCCGGTTACTGGGTCAGACCCCACCCAAGGTTGTCATGCAGCTCGTTGGAGATGTCTGAAGGTTTGGCGTGCAACGTAGCGTTTGAGACACCGCATGATCTCTCGGGTTGAGAGGCGTTCGGCTCGACGCCTCCTGACATAGTTGCGGGTCTCTGGGTCACTCGACATGCGGGTGAGGACGATCTGATAGAGCGCAGCGTTGGCTTGCCGGTCTCCGCCATAGTTGAGCCGTACACGTCCTGAGGTCTTCCCCGATCCTGTTGGGACCGGTGAGGTGCCGCACAGGTGTGCCCAGGATCGTTCCGAGTGGAGCCGGTCAGGGTTGTCGCCTGCGGTGACCAATAGGGTGGCTGCGGTGACTACGCCGACACCGTGGAGCTCGAGGAGTGATGGGGCAGTGGCGTCGATCAGTTCGGTGAGAGCGTCATCGATGATGCTCATCTCGTCGTTGAGGTCTTGGATGCGACGGGCAAGGCCACGGATCACGATGTTCGTCGTGAACATGACCGGGTCTGAGCCTTTACGGGGACGCATCCTGGCAGCCTCAACGACTAGGCCGGCTTTGGGACGGTCCTTGAACCGGCACCGGATCTCGTCAGGGCCGGTGAAGACGACCTGACGGAGCTGGTTCAACGTTTGGTTGCGTTGCATACGTGCTGAACGCCGAGCAACCATCAACACCCGGATCTGTTCCACCGAGCCGTCACGACGCTTCGGTATCACCGTTGCTGTGCCAGACAGGGCAGCCCTGGCTGCTGCCTCGGCATCGATCGGATCCGACTTACCGAACTTGTGGCGGGTCTGACGGTTTGGGCGATCCACCTCGACCACCTCGATTCCTTCACGATGAAGGTGCCGGGTGAGGCCGACCCCATAGGATCCGGTTCCTTCGACCCCGACAAGGATCACCGGACCGAACCCACAGAGCCACTCCGTCAGACGCCGATAGCCACCAGCATTGACAGGGAACGACTCGATTCCGAACACGGCACCATTCGCATCGATCGCTGCCGCCACATGCACATCGGCGTACGTATCCACACTGCCAACCACTCCAGATACCATTGACATGGTCGCCCCTTTCTCTCGCTTTGGGCAAAGGGGTGGCACACGCCACCGGAACGGCGGACCGAGACCAACCGAGCTGGGGTTAACAGCTCAACCGGACCCTCACCGCCCGACCGGTGCGTGCAACACCACCCACATCATCGCATCACGACACACCCAGCCGGATATGCGCTACCTGATTGGCGACTTGGGACCACCCAACGCATCCTCGATGTTGGGGGTTCACAGGTGGAGATGACTCACTTCCAGACGCTGAGCCCTTCGGCTTCGAGACGCAGCCCAAGGGCCAGGGTGCTACATTCAATCTCTGGATCCTGCAATGAATCTATGAATAGAAGTGCGATGAAAAGAGCAACCTCAGACGCCCAACGGATGAAGCCTCGAGGGCTCCGGTCCATTGGCGTCGTCTTGCTCGTGTTCGTTGTCGGGCTGACAGCATGTAGCGATGACATTGGCGAACATCATCGACTTTGTCGAATACATTGGCGCGACAGGTGACGTGCTCGAGGCGAACGGGAGCGAGGGGTCCTCTGCCTTTGTCATGGATTGCGATGGAAGCACAGAGACCAAGACCGTGACCTGCACGGCGGAGACCAGCGCGGGTCAGAGCATCAAGTCGGTCGGAGAGAACTTGGGAGAGGACAACGCCACACTGGTGGTGACTGTCGACGGCCAGGTCATCTACGACGGGCTCCTCGCGGAAGTCCCGGGCTCCTAAGAATCCTCGCCGATCGTTCCATCGCCACTGAGATCAGATTCGCCGTCAACAACCTGTAACCCACAAAGCAGCCGCCCATAACGGCACATATGCGCCCTCTTCCGGACCGCAAGACGGTCATGTGCGTGGAAGTTTCGCTTGTCGCGTCCGGTTTGTTGGATGTTCTGGTTCACGTGAAGCCTTCCGTGATACTGCAGGAGAGGCTCCGAGATGCAACGAGTCGCGTACACTGGCGTGCCGCGCCTCGTGAGCGTCACGTCTCAGCGATGTGTGCGGCCCAGCTTGCGGCAGCGTCGGAAAGGTCGAGGAGCATGGCATGTAGAAGTAGGGGGATTGACATCTCGTGAGCGCGGCTATCCAGATTGAGGGTCTCACCAAGGAGTTCGGAACGCTGAAAGCGGTGGACGACCTCACAGTTGACGTCGAGCGGGGAGGTGTTGTCGGCCTCCTGGGCCCGAACGGCGCAGGCAAGAGCACGACGATCAGGATGCTTCTCGGACTGGTACGCCCAACGTCGGGGACGGCGACCGTCCTGGGTGAGCCCATCGAGCACCCCAGCAGGTACATACAAAACGTCGGTGCGTTGATCGAGACTCCGGCGTTTTATCCCAAGTTGTCCGGAGACGACAATTTGCGGACGCTCGCGGCCCTCGACGGACAGCCCAAAGCTCGGGTAGAGGAGGTCCTCGAGATCGTCAGGCTCACCGGCCGTCGCGGAGATCGCGTGTCGGAATACTCGCTTGGGATGGAGCAACGCCTCGGTATAGCGGTGGCGCTGTTGCGTGATCCTGACATCCTGATTCTTGACGAGCCGATGAATGGCCTCGATCCGGCGGGCATCGTTGAAATCAGAACCCTTCTGAAGGAGCTGGCTCAACAAGGGAAGACCGTCCTCGTATCGAGCCACCTCCTCGCCGAGGTGCAAACAATGGCCGACCAGGGTGATCATCATCGATAGAGGCCGGCTCGTTTTCGAGGGCGAGCTCGCTTCGCTCCTTGAAAAGGCCGCCCACGAGGTAGCCGTGGCGCCCGAGACTCCGGACGACCTCGCCGCCTTGGTAGCGGTCCTCGAACGTGCTGGCTACACGCTGACGGTCGATGAGGGAGTGATACACGTGGCTGGTGCAAATGATGCTCCGGCGAAGCTGAATCGGCTCGCTTTCGACTGCGGTATCACCTTGGCTGAGTTGAGGGTTCGCGACGAGGACCTTGAGGCCGTCTTTCTCCGCCTGACCAATGAGGAGATGGGGTTGTGATCCGCTCGTATGCATCGGAGTGGATCAGATTCCACAAGACAGCTCGAGTCGGCATTCTGGTGATGGTGGTGTTTGTTGTGCTGATCAGCTTCATGGTCCTCCTCGGCAGTGAGGAAATGGGCCCCGGAGGCGACGGTCACGGCGGACCGTTCGGGGGAGCCGCAGATCTGGCTAGCGATGATGGTGCCGTTGCCGCCCTGAGCACATCGGCCAACCTAATTGGCATCGTGGCGATTGCACTCTTCGCTCTGAGCGTCGCCAGAGACTTCGAATGGGGCACAATTCGCAATCTATTGGTTGGTCAGCCGCGGCGAGCCATCTTGCTCTCCGGGAAGCTCTTGGCAGTGGCGAGCTATGTCATCATCGGCGTCGTGGCAGCCGGTGTTGTAGTGGCTCTTCTGGCGGTGATTCTGGCGCCCGGCCAGGACATATCGACGGACACATGGACCGTCGCTGCTGCGCTCGGGACCCTCGGCACCACTGCGATTGCGACTGTCCTTTGGGGACTTGTCGGTGCTGTGTTGGCGATGGTCACGCGATCGGCAGCAATCTCGATCACAGCCGGAGTTGCCTATCTCCTCATCATTGAGAACCTGCTCGACCTCATCTGGGATAGCGCAGGAGAATGGCTCCCGGCCGGCGTTATCGCAGCCTTCGCATCCGGTGGGACAGACCTGGTCTCATTCGAGAAGTCAATCGTCCTCGCCGGTGGCTACGCGATCCTCGGTTTAGGCGTGATGTACCTCACGTTCTTAAGAAGGGATGTCATCGACTAGCCGCCACTCGATCGAACACCAACATCAATCCGACGGCCTGCTCACAACATGACCGCTGAACGTCGGAAGCCCCCGAACGCCACATCTCCCCGCACATAGCGGCTGTGACTTCAGGTGATCGTTGCATCATCTTCGATGAGACTTGTCTCGATGGAGGTGTTGTATGGAACGGTTGTTTGGTCCTGAGCGGCACGTGTTGTGGAATCTGTATGAGGCTGGCGAGTCGCAGCGGTCGATAAGCCGCCGGTTGGGACGGTCACCATCGACGGTGAGGACCCAGTTGGTTTCGGCGGGTTGGAGACGCCCAACTCCGCCTGTTGAGTGGTGTTCGTTGCGGTTGTCTTTGGGTGAGCGTGAGGAGATCTCGAGGGGCCTGGCCCGTGACGAATCGTTACGCACTATTGCTCACCGGCTGGGGAGGTCATCCTCAACGGTGTCTCGCGAGGTCAAGATCAATTTCGGTCACCTGGGGTATCGGGCCACGGTGGCACATCGGTCATCGAGGAGACGGGCGAAACGTCCCGAAGGCGATGAAACTCCAAGAGTGTCCCCGTCTGCGGGAGGCGGTTGAGGACAAGTTGGAGTTGTGGTGGTCGCCGTCTCAGATCTCACGATGGCTGATACGGGCATATCCTGAGGATGAGGAGATGCGGGGTGTCACACGAAACGATCTACCAATCCTTGTTTGTCCAGGGCCGTGGTGCGCTGCGTAAGGAACTGTGGCGTTCTCTGCGCACAGGGCATGCAGTGCGCAGACCCTAGGGCCGTCCCGGGTCCACGAAGGGCCGGGCTGCTACGTCGGTACTTTCCGAAAGGCACCGATCTGTCGATCGTCACTCAGGACCAGCTCGACCATGCCGCCCACTCCCTCAACACGAGGCCTCGACAAACCCTCAACGACATGACACCATCAGAGAAACTCGCCCAAGTGATGCAATGACCCCTGAACTCGCACCGGATATGCGTGGTTCGGTTGCCTCTTCGATCCTGCTGGTGGTGCTTGGGTTAGTTGGTTTGCCGCCACCGATCTCGTGACAGCGAGCGCAGACGTAGTGGAAGGAATCATCGCAGTCGGGCCTCGTCTATCGTCACCGTATGCGCTTGGACTCGATCGACTGCCTACATGCCCGATGCAGTAGCAGACACCATCGACCCATACGCAACGACGAATCAGTGGTCCCGACGTTTCATGGGTCTCAAACTGTTCCTCACGCTCCTCACTGCAGGAAGAGCCGGCTACGAACAACAACTCGACCATGACACCGAACTCGGTGACTACCTCCGACAACGCCTCACGGACACCGGATGGGACACGATCAACCACACACCCCTGCCCGTGGTGTGCTTCGTCGATCCGAACGCACTACAGGACATGGCGCACCACCAACGCATCGTCGATCGGGTCCTCGACACCGGAAAAGCATGGATATCAACGACTGCCGTCAACGGACGACCCACCATCAGAGCCTGCATCACCAGCCACCGCACCACTCACAAAGACATCGACCGACTCGTCGAACTCCTCCAGGAGACCCGCCCATAGCGGCACATATGCTCGCCCAAGCTCGCCGAACATGTTGCTGGATATGGGTTGTTCAGGCTGGTTGGCGATGGGTAGCGAAACCGTGTTTCATGTCTCTGTATGGACGATCTTCTCGAAGCCAGCTATCCGAGCCGGAGATGGGTTGTTCCACTAGCCGTCACAGTGATGGTCGGATTCGGTGTCATCCTCTACGGGTTCTCTGTGTACGCCACTGATCAGGCTGCGGGTGCTGAGTTCTCCAAGACGACTCTGTCCCTCGCATATGGCGGTGCAGTATTTGTCGGAGGACTACTTGCTCTCCCGGTTGGGCACTTCTCGGACAAGCATGGAGTGCGGATCGTCATCGGCGCGGGAGCATTACTCGGAGGGCTGGGATTGGTCGGCTTCTCGATCTCGAACCACCCGTGGCAGGTTGTTGCTGCTTGGTGGCTGCTTATCGGCCCAGCGCAGGCCATGATCTACTACGAACCGGCCTATGTAGCCATCGACCAATGGTCGTCTCCCGAAGATCGCGCCCGCACGCTGGCCACGATCACACTGATCGGAGGATTGGCTGGAATCGTCTTCATCCCACTAATTGCATGGTTCGTCACAAGTATCGACTGGCGGTCGGCAGTCTCTCTGCTGGGGCTTCTTCTGTTCGTCGTCGGGGGGTCGACAGCCCTCTTTGCGTTACCGCGGTGGAACCACAGGATCGGGAAACCCTCAGATTCGGAAGAGTTAAGCCCCGGTGTCCTTCGTGATCGTCGATTCGTGCTGTACACGGTGGCACGGATGCTCATACTCCTTGCCACCCAAGGAGTCATTGCGCATCGCGTTGCCCGCTTCGAGGAGATCGGGTTCCCACTGGCGACTGTTGCGCTTTGGGCAGCCGTGGCATCGGCACTGAGCCTTCCTGGCCGTTGGATCGCACCGAGACTTGCAGAGCGGTTCGGCGCAACACGAGTTCAGGCGATCGTCGCGTTGATCGTCGCCGCCAGCGTCCTATTGATGGTGAACAGCACATCGACATCGCAAATGATCGGCCACTTCTTCCTATTCGGTCTGGCGTTCGGAGCGCTCCTCCCACTGCGAGCAATGGTCATGGGCGGTTGGTTCTCAGGACCCACCTATGGGCGGATCATGGGAGCCCAATGGACTGGGGTCGTCCTCATCGCCGCCTCCGGTCCGCTACTCGTCGGTGTGGTCCGAGACACCACCGGAGGCTACGACGTATCGTTTGCCGCGCTCAGCGTATTCTTCCTCGTAGCATCAGGCGTGATTCTCGCGAGCGGACACGTGAGACCGGGACGCCCTGTTTATGGCTCGACACCTTCGAAGGCCAAACCGAATCCAAGAGACTGACTCCCCCATAACGTTACATATGGACGCCCAT
>PVMK01124680.1_pt1 | contig 71904 bp, 72 predicted proteins | sample 1853481 | NCBI WGS metagenome assembly PVMK01 (sample SAMN08533507, study PRJNA380276) | Marine sediment metagenome, whole genome shotgun sequencing project.
CGGACATGGTAACCCATTCCTGAGCTGACTGACCATTCCGATAGTGCACCACCACCGTCTGAATATCCTGCTCGAAAAAATGGTTCATATTTGTTTTCTATTAAATAATTAAATGAAAACGCCAATCCCCAACCATCCGGCACCTGCGCTTTATTTCTTGAATCTGCATGCCAGGCAGTAAGATGTATATTTTTCTTAAATCTGTTCTCAAAGGAACTTATCCAGCCAATCTCAATGTTTGTAAAATATTCGTTTTCATTAAATTATTTAATAGAAAATAAATTCGAACCGTTTTTTAGAGCTGGTTACTCAGATGGTGGTGGTGCACTTTGGGAATGGTCCTTTAGCTCGGGACTTGGTTATCATATGCGTGGTTGGGGCGACCTGATTGGAGTTGGAATTAACTGGGGTAAAGTCTCTGAAGAAGTATTTGAGGTAATTGATCCAGATCAGTACACAGTAGAAATTTTCTACCGGATACAATTATTACAGAATTTAACGCTTACTCCTGATATTCAGTTTGTAATAGACCCTGTGCTTAATCAGGATGAAGACTTTATAGTTGTTTTCGGACTACGTGCAAGAGTAGATTTATAGAATTAATAAATTCTCACTTTATCAAATAACGTTTCACATCAAAGATTTCATGGCAAATCCTTACAACATTAGGATACAATTTTAGCCTATTCAATGATAGAAAGAATGCAACATTCTAAGTGGGTTACCGTAACTTATATCAGGATTATGAAGATGGAAGCGGTGATGATAAATTTGAGTGTGACGTTTATTTTCATGGGCCTATAATAGGTTTAGTCATTGACTTTTACAACAAGCTTCTAATAGCGGCAATGAAGTTACTTTAATTTGTCAAATTTAAATTTTATTAATACCCGGCAGTCTATCAAATTATTATCTTAATCATGATACCCAGGAGGAAATTTCTGCCAAGGATATCCTGATTTTGCCATATTGTATCCAAGATCATAAAGTCGAGTCATTTCATCAGGATCAAATGGCTCCTTGGGATTTGGTACAAATTCGGAGGGAATGTCCGCTAAATTATAATCAACCCCATCTCTTTGAGTAATAAGATATATTCGGTAAAGATCCCCCACCCCTTGGGTAGATGTTAGTTGGGATAAAGAATTTCCTGCAATTTCAGTCAGTTTAGGTTTTACTATTTCATAAGTAGGAACAACCTGATTACTACGTAGTAAATAGATTTTAATTTGTGGTGCTTTTTTAATTCCAAGTTGCTTGTAAGCAGCTTTTATATCCAACATATATCCATAATAAAAAACTTCAGTTGTTACCCCTCCATCAACATGCATCTCATCATAAGTAGTGCCATTGGCTTCCACTTCTATAAATTGAGGCGGGAATACAACAGGTATTGAAGTAGATGCAAGCATAACCTGATGAAATAGCTGCAGTGCATCGGGATGCCCGCTAGAAGCTATTGCTCCCATATTCCATATAACAAGTGTATGTGCATCCAAGTTTGTTGTTCCAATGAATAAGCGCCTTCCCTTTGAGTGTTCTTCGGCTATTGCCTTTAACATTTCTTCATCTACATTTTTAGCAAGTAATGTGGCTAAAGGTGAATTATCAGTAACAGAAATAGAACCTCGTAATATAGTGAGTATAGAATTCTTTTTTGCTATGTCATCTGTTGACATAGATGTATAAATATCGCTGATTATTTTGTCGTATTTGCCACCAAGAAATGCAAACGGAGCAATGAGAGATCCAGTACTGATCCCGGTTACTAGTTCGAAAGTTGGACGTGTTCCTAAATCATCCCATGCCCTGAGAATTCCAATTGCAAATGCACCGTTTGAACCACCTCCAGAAAGGGCCAGGACATTGAGTGTATCATCCTCAGGTTTATATCCTTCAGGTATGGTTTTTAAATATTGTTTTATCGATAAGATTAAATCTTCCTGAAACAGATCACTGTACGAATCTCCCCAGTCTCTTACACCTGGCATACCTTTTATCTCTGCTCGATCACTATATTTCTTGGGCAGACCAGACCTGGTATGACTTACACAACTAACCAATCCCATTAAAAGTGATAAGAAAATTAGTATTAGAGAGTACGAAAAAACTCTACTCAAATGGCTGGTTTTAAATAAAATTACAGTATTTTGCATAACGCTCATATTCCTACCGATAAATTATTCATATATTACCAACGACAAAAAAAATACAATGAATAATGTCTATGTCTCACTTAGTGACCAATGTGCCCGTAGAATCATGTTATTGAACTATACCATAATAGGAAGACGTATAAAGAATCTCAACCTTCTTGTCATCGAAGATTTCCTGATCCGGGTGGGGTTTATCATGCTCTACCTCCATTTTTTGAATTGTATGTAAAACAGTTCCCCACACTAAAACTCATTCGTTCGAACTACTTTCGTTACAAGCATCACCGCATACAATGTACTCAAAACCCTATGGATAGGAGGAGTCATAAAAAAGCCAGAAATCTCTAATTTACGTGGTACAGCTTTTGGGTGAGGCTCACTGAGCCGGACTTTTAACTTAAACTATGGACCTATTATGGGGGCAGGTGTAGGATATAATGCAATAAGAATAGATTTAGTTGAACACAATAATCTGATAGTTGATCAAATAATACGAGTATAAACAGGAGAGACCTGATGCATAAAAAGAAAAAACTCGGAGATCTCAAAGAAAGCCAAGTTTTGACACCGCTTTACTCACGAGACCCCCTGATCTCAAACATACCCAAATACGAAATACCCAAAGGTGAGATGCTGCCCGACACTGCATATAACCTTATTCGAGACGAGTTGATGCTCGACGGCAATGCCAGGCTTAATCTTGCCACGTTTGTTACCACGTGGATGGAGCCTGAAGTCACCAAACTCCTGACAGAAACATTCGAGAAGAATATGATAGACAAGGATGAGTATCCTCAAACCTCCGAGATCGAGATGCGCTGCGTCAATATACTTTCGCGACTTTGGAACTCCCCTGAGCACGAAAAAGCAATTGGCACCTCATGCATCGGCTCGAGTGAGGCGTCGATGCTGGGCGGTATGGCTCTTAAGTGGAAGTGGCGGGAGAAGATGAGGGCAGTGGGAAAACCGACCGACAAGCCAAACATGGTTATGGGCATCAACGTTCAGGTCTGCTGGGAGAAGTTCTGCGTCTACTGGGACATCGAGCCCCGCTTTGTACCGATGGAAGATGGTCGTTACAACCTTAGCGTAGAGGAGGCCGTCGCCCTGTGTGATGAGAACACCATCGGGGTTGTGGCAATCATGGGAAGTACCTATGATGGCAGTTACGAGCCTGTCATGGAACTTAACAACTCCCTTGACGAGCTGCAATCCAAGATCGGACTGGATATTCCCATCCACGTCGACGGGGCGAGTGGCGGCTTTGTCGCTCCATTCCTCCAGCCGGACCTCGAGTGGGATTTCCGTGTACCCCGGGTGCAATCCATTAATACCTCTGGTCACAAGTACGGTCTGGTGTATCCGGGGATAGGCTGGATCATCTGGCGTAACAAAAAGGCATTGTCCGAAGAGCTAATATTTTACGTCAACTACCTGGGGGGAGAAATGCCGACTTTCGCCATTAACTTCTCCCGGCCTGGGAACTATGTGTTGGCCCAGTACTACAACTTCCTGCGTCTGGGTGAAGAGGGCTACCAAAGGATCCACCAGTCATGTCAGGACATAGCGTTGTACCTTTCGGGCAAAATCGCCAAATTGGGTCCGTTTGAGCTGATTAGCAATGGTGACGATATTCCGGTTTTTGCCTTTAAGCTCAAAGACGAATTGGTGAAAAACGGCAATTATACCGTTTTCGACATCTCTGAACGATTGCGCCTGAGGGGCTGGCAGGTTCCGGCCTACACCTTCCCGAAAAACTGTGAGCATATTGCCGTCCTTCGTGTGGTGGTCAAGGAAGGGTTCAGCCGTGACCTGGCCGACATGCTGCTCGATGACATGCGCAGTAATATAGAATGGTTTGATGCGCACCCGAACCATGAACCAACAAGATCCGGAACAAATTTCAGTCATTAAAAGCTCTAGTGGTAGTACAATTCGATTTTGAAAAATGAACAGAAAGGAGCAGTAAATATGATTTATTTAACCAGGTTAAAAAAAGAGATTCCCGAAAAGGGAGAGGGGATTCGCTTTGCCATATTCCAGGCCGAAAGACCCGTAGGCACCCTAGCAGCGGTTCATGACAATATCCTCAGGTTAGAAGAGGCTGTTAATGAGGCTAAACAATTTAATGCGCATCTTATAAGCTTTCCCGAATTATATATAGAAGGCTACACGATGACCCCCGATGTGATTAAGGAGCTGGCCGAAACTGTAAACGGCAAATCGATTACCCTTGTCAGAGATATTGCCAAAGAACATGATATCGGAATTATTTGCCCTTATGCGGAAAAAGATGAAAGCTCCGGAGATGCCCTCTATTATGATTCAATTGCCGTCATTGACTCTGATGGGATGCTTCTGCACAATTACCGAAAGACGCATTTGTTCGGACAAGCCGAGAGAAACAACTATTCATTTGGATATTTAGACGGCGATGAAGATCCTTACGTTGTCTGTAAGATAAATGATTTCCCAATCGGTGTCTTAAACTGTTATGAAGCGGAATTCTTCGAGCTCTCAAGAATCCTAGCCTTAAGAGGTGCCAAGCTTATCGCTATCCCCACTGCCGCGGATTATTATTACAACCTGCCCGAAGGAAAGCGCACAGCCGTCCCCTACCCCGATATCTCTAAAAATCTTATTCCAGCACACGCCTATGAAAACAACTGCTTTATCTCTTACTGCAATAGGTCTGGCTCTGAGACGGTGGGAACTGGGAAGTGGCAGTACCGGGGCAATTCGATAATCTGCGGGCCGCATGGTGATGTATTAATAGCTGCAAGGAATGAAGATACTCTTTTAGTGGCTGATATAGTCCCAGGCGATTACGGCCCCACCCACCCCGAAGGGGATTATCTCAAGAACCGCCGCCCTGAGCTGTACAAAACTCTCGTTGCTATGGAAGGCGCTTTTGCCGGCGGTTATAAATACAAGACACCTCCCGAGTGATTTACGCTAATAAAATATTTGCCACAGACACACCGGTTCGCCAATAAAATTAAAAGGGGACGCAAACCTTTTTAGGTTCGAATCCTATACAGCACATATTTCTAGTCATTTATAATTCAGATAAAGAAAAGCCCCTGAATGTTAGAATCTGGGCTTAATAATTTGTTTATTATGCTTTTGCTACTATCCAAAATCACCTTTGGAAAACATCATCATTTAGATACCAGAAACTGTCCATACTACCCCTGCCATTTCCATTATTAAGTCCAATAAATCCTATGAAATTATTTGTTGCAGTATTAAAAGGACTAATAGTTACAAAACCATCACTTATGATATTGCCTGGACACAATAATTTCCCACCTCTGCTGTGAGGTATGGCATTGTTAATTCCATATTCAAAGCTAGCTACACTTGCATCTCCTACTGTTTCCAACAATTCCTCAAGTAAGGGATTATCCTGGTCGGTACAAGCAAAAATTACATTTCTGCATGAGAATATAACTTCATTTTCATTTAAAATATCAATGTCAACAGCATCAGAAAGTGTTATATTTCCTTTTGTGTTAAAGTTAAATGTTAAATTGATATCACCATTATTCCAGCAGCATTCATCAGTCCCCTCAGTATTAACAGAATTAGTTCTGTATTCATAGCCAGTTTCATCTATTATCCTAAATTTTCCAATCATGTGAAATGTATCAGCAAAATTTCCAGTATTAGGGTCAACTGTTATGACACTTACAAATCCATATGCACCTTGAGGGAGTAAAACACCTGAGGGATTACCATTATTAGTCTGAATATCTCTCATGTTGTAGACATGTGTATCATTTGGTGTATATGTATCAAAGAAGTTATTCTCATTACAGTTGTTGCTTACATCAAATATCTGCACATGTACTGTTCCATCAATGGAATCAACATTAGTAACCTGTACGAAGCTTTCCCTGTCTCTCAAATCAAAAAAGGAAAAAAGTGCAGAAGCCTCTCCATTTACCTATTTTCTCTCCCAAAAACTTAACAAATTTATTCAAAGTTAATTGTCAACTATTAAAAAAAAGTGAGAGAACTTAATTATGCTGTGATTGACATAAAGATGACAACATGGTAGATATAGACACCCAATATCCATAATACCAATAACTTTTTAATTCATAGACTTTTAAAAACAACCGGAATATTAATTGTGGGAAAATTCAAACATAATAAATGTAAGTGTAATAACATAAAGAAAAAAGAATTTATAATTGCATGCAAAGAAGGGTGTGAGACTGTAATGAACTGTTTCCAGTATTACAACTGTTCACCCAAATGTGGCAAATGCACTCCCCTTATAAGAAAAATAATAAAAATGCATTAATAATCCGGATTATATAGCTGAATTTGGATAGAAAGGAGCTCAAAATGACCCAGGACATAGAAAATTATATTAGTAAATTTGCCAACCTCGTACCTGAATTAAATGATACATGGACAGGATATAGTGAAGAAGTATTTAAAGAAGGGTTAATCTCTGTAAAAGACAAGCAATTAATTGCTGTTGCATGTGCACATATAACTGAATCATCCCCATGTATCAGATTAAGAACAAGGCTTGCAAAAGAACTCGGAGCAACAGACGAAGAAATTGCAGAATCAGTATATATTGCTATGAGACTTGCTATGGGGCAGCCCTATGCATTCAGCAGTATAGCACTCGAGAATTACGACCTGATGAAAAATAAGGAAAGCGTTTTTAAAGGTTATTTCATAAGTAAGAATATAACTCCCCAAATCCAGGAGTTTCATAAAATAAGCGGTGAAAAACACGAGAAGTTTTCAGCTTTTCATAATATTGTCTACGAGGATGGCCACCTTCCTAAAAAACTCAAGAAGGGACTTATGGGACTGGCCTGCGCAATATTGGCAAAATGCCCCTGGTGTATCAGAAGCTGCGTAAGGGACGGACTCCAGGAAGATGTAAAAAAAGAAGAGATTGTCGAAGCAATCAATATTGCAATGGTTATGAATGCCAGTGCCAGCCTGGCAAAAACATCAGTTACTATGGAGACGGCGGAGAAATACGCCGGATAAGTAAATTACTGCATAAACTACTTCTTTATTTACGATTAAAGGGGACGTTACTCTTTAATTGTTAGATCCTGAAACAAATTCAGGATGATGGTTACTGTATTCCTGTATACACAGCATTAGTACTCCGAATTATTATATTTTCCCTTTCAAGTAAAAGAACGTTTTAGCAAACCGTGTTAAGACTACCTCTATATCATCATAAAATCCTATAATAAACAGCAATGTTATAAATATAATTGGGTTTTCCATTGTAAAGCCTCCAGGATTTATTCTGTATTTATAAAAACTTTACAATCCTAGATGGACAATATATGTCTATTGCCGGGTATATTTTTAAATTATTAAAGATCAGGAGGTTTGAATAATTGAGCACTCTACCAGAGCCAATCGGCAAGTTTGACGGCTTCTACTATATAATCGAATACCTGTCCGGGCTGAAAACAGGGCTTACAGTCGAAGAGTTATCAAATGAAATCGGGAAAAGTGAAAAGACCGTAAGGCGATACCTTTATTCTATGGAATACTCGATATTTGATATAGATGTAATCAAGGAAAGAGGGGATGACAGGAAATACAGGTACAGGATAGAAAAACACGCTACCCCGTTCAGGCCGATACTACTTAATACCTATGAAATTGTGGCTCTTAATTTTATAAGGGGATTTTCTCACTTCAAGGACCTGCCGATTATCCAGGACAATCTGAACAACATATTCAAAAAGATATCTTTATCAGCGAAGGAGACTAAAGAGAAAACCGGCAGTGAATTCCAGGAACGGGTATCGGATCTGTTTGTAGTCCCACTTGAACTTGGAGGGAAGGTATATGTCAAAAAGGACCAGGTTAACTACCTTGAACTGCTTATTGAAGCCGCACTTGATGGGAATATATGCAATGTTGTTTACGGTGCCGGGGATAAAAGGAAAAATTACACACTGTCCCCGCTACATTTTTTTAACTACCGGGACGTTATTTATTTAATTGCCCGGGATTTGAATGATCCCGAAACTAATTGCAAAAACTTTGCCCTGCACAGGGTCAGGGAACTTGAGATAGAAAAAGATACATTCTTCGATTACCCGGATGATTTTGATGTAGAAGAGCATATGAAAGCAAACATGTTTAAGTTCGAAAGTGAAAAATATGAAATAAACCTAAAATTTTATCCTGGGGCAAAGGACTATGTTCTCGAAAGGCAGTGGTTCCCGAATCAGAAAGAAGAAATTATGGAGGACGGAAGCCTTATTCTCACTTTTGATAATGAGATTAATCTAATGCTTACAGGCTGGATCAGGGGATTCGGGCCCGAGGTGGAGGTGATTGGGCCAGGAATACTCAGGGACAAAATGATAGAGGATCTTAAGAAATGTTCCGAAAATTATGAGTGAAATTATCAGATACAGACGAATTTCTAAATACTATGTAATTTGGAAGGGAGGTATGAATCATAATGACCGAAGAAAAATATAATCAGTATATAAATGATTTTAATGCGTGCTATTCAGGTGATGGCAGCGGATTTGCCGAATTTTATGATAAGTATTATGATTCTGATGCAGTATTTGAATATATTTTTAAGTCTTTCTTCCGCCAAATATCGCGATTACAAAAAGTTTGAAGAAGCAGTCCACATCTTTGAACCCTATTTCTTTTAGCCAACTGCACTGGTCATCCACAAGTGCGGGTTTATCTTCTTCCTTGTCGGGCCTGTTTATAAAATTTTCTGCAACTTCATCTCTTGTTATTTCAGAATCGGTTTTAATCTGGTAGTTGTGCAGATGGTCAATGTAGTACTGTTCGAACAGGCTTTCAAGATCCGGGGTTGCTGATTCTACATGGTCCATATTTATGAATATCCCACCTGGCGATAGCAGTTTATATAATTCACTGTAAAGTTCTTTCTTCCTTTGATCAGCCAGGTGATGTATGGAAAAACCGGAAATAATAATATCAAATGGCTGTTCTTCTTTGAGTTTGCCGAGCCAGCCCGGTGTCGAAAAATCTGCCTTTATTAATTTTGATTCGGGATGATCTTTAAGATTTTCCGAAGCGGCTTCCAGCATGGTGTCGGACAGATCTATAAATATTCCATTTGAATTGGGGAAATTGCCAAGGAGGTATTTGCCGAGTATTCCATTGCCACACCCAATGTCGAGTATCCTTTCCGGATGAGGAAACCATTCATTTATGATTTTGTTTATAATCCCAAGTTGTAATTCTGTCCCCGGTACGGCATCACGTTCACCTTCAAGGAAAGCAACTGCAACATTTTTGGATTCCCAAACACTTTTACGAATTGTCATGTTAGAATTGAATTATGGATTTAAATTATAAATATTACAAGAAATCCAAGAAAGAAAAGGGCGGTGACCCAAGGCCCTGAAAGAGGAAATTATAATCAGTATTAAATAGTTAAGGACCATTAATATATTTTTTTAAATAAAGCTCTACCTTGTTACAAATATGCGGTTTCCTGTCGCGGTAAGTACCCTGATTACTACATCTCTTTCATTATCTGTTACGACTAAATTACCATTTGCTTCAAGGTGGTCTCCGACCGCCCTTACAAATTCAGGCCCGCTTCCCCTGTCTGCATCAGAAAGAATCATTCGATTACCTGTGTCAGCTTCAACACGAAAAACAGCGGCAAGATCGGAATCAGTGACGAGCAGGTTGCCATCGCCTTCCACGGCAATCTGGGTCGGGGCCCTGAAGGATGGGCCATTTCCGGTAGTATTATCGGAAAGTATTGTATGGTCTCCCGTATCACGGTCAATCAGCAATATTGCTCTCAGGCCCACATCGGCAAGGACTAAATTTCCGTCGCCAAGTACGGCTATCCCCCTCGGGGTCACGAATTCAGGCCCTGTTCCTACACCCTGTCCGGATATAATTACACGGTCACCGGTATCTATATCCACACCTAGTATTGTCTCAAGTCCCCGGTCCTTTACTACAATATTCCCGTCAGCTTCAAGGGCAAGGTCCCTTGGTTCCATAAGCTCGGGCCCGTCTCCTACTCCATCGCCCGATAAAACTGTACGGTTTCCTGTTGCCGGGTTAATCCTGACTATAGTGTTGGCCTCGGCATCAGCCACAACAATACTGCCGTCTTCTAATACATCAATTCCCCTGGGGTCCAAAAATGCAGCACCGGTACCAATACCATCTCCTGACAAAATAGATCTATCGCCCGTATCTATGTCAATACGAACAACGGCAGGTATGCCCCGGTCTGCTACAACTAGATTGCCGTTTGCTTCTACAGCAATACCCCTTGGGTCAACGAGTGTTGGCCCGTCTCCAACATTTGATGTACCATCATCACAGGCTGCGGCAATAACCAGGATTAGAAAAATACCAATTAATTTTAGTGGGTTATATCCATTATTTCTCATGTTTTACCTCCTTAAAAGGTTTAACTCTTATAGACATAAATATTTAAATCCATCATATAATAAAAAGAAAATATAGTCAAAATAATAAAAAATCCGACATCTTGTTTGATATTTATAATGTGGTAAAATCTTAATCCTTTTGAATCGCGAGAGTGGCGGAACTGGCAGACGCGCTAGACTTAGGATCTAGTACCGCAAGGTGTGGGAGTTCGACTCTCCCCTCTCGCATTCCCTTCTTTTAAAAGCTAAATTTATATAATTATGAATAATTTCATTAAAGGACTTCCAAAAGCAGAGCTGCATCTCCATATTGAGGGTACGCTGGAGCCGGAATTAATGTTTGAGATTGCATGGCGAAATGGAATTAAGCTGCCATATGAATCTGTTGAGGAAATTAGAAACGCCTACAATTTTAGCAACCTGCAGGAATTTTTGGATATTTATTTCGATGGAATGAAAGTACTTATTGAAGAAAAGGATTTTTATGACCTCACAACGTCTTACCTGGAAAAGGCCCATTCGCAGTCGGTAAGACATGTAGAAATATTCTTTGACCCACAGGCCCATACCGCCAGAGGTATTAATTTTGAAACCGTAATAAACGGTATTGATAACGCTCTTTTAGATGGGGAAAAGAAGTTTGGTATTACATATAAAATAATAATGTGTTTCCTCAGGCATCTTGACCAGATTGATGCATTTAAAACACTTGAGATGGCAATTCCCTTTAAAGAAAAGATAATCGGGGTAGGGCTGGACTCCTCGGAGAAAGGGCATCCCCCCTCAAAGTTTAAAGATGTATTTCTAAAAGCCCGGGAAGAAGAATTTGTTACGGTAGCACATGCCGGCGAGGAAGGGCCATCTGAATATATACGTGAAGCAATCGAGCTTCTTGATGTAAAAAGAATTGACCACGGAATTGCAATACTTAATGATTTGGAACTCACAAAGTATGTTGCCGAAAAGCGGATTGCTCTTACAGTCTGTCCTTTATCTAATCTTAAACTAAAAGTAGTTGACCATATAGATAAACACCCTCTTCCTGAGATGCTGGCAAAGGGGCTTGTAATAACAATAAACTCTGACGATCCTGCATACTTCGGGGGGTATATAAATGAGAATTATGAAGCTGTGCAAAAGACTTTTGGACTCGGAGTAGAAACACTGGCAGGACTTGCAAAGAACAGTTTTAATTCGGCATTCATTAATGATGAAATGAAAATAAGATTATGCAGTGAAATTGATGAATACATAAATAATTTTGAGTAGAGAATCAGTAACAGATTAATCAAGTATCACTTAAACTCATGACCTTTTTTAATTCTGGCCCTGGCCTCTGCAAAATGATTTTTATAATCATTTAGTTCTTCTCTTAGCTGGTCAGAATTTACCTTCTCTGAAACTTCACCAAGTTTTTCATTAATGTTCTCTAAAAGGTGAACTATCCTCTTATCCTTATTACTTTCCATGTTGATAATAATAACCCCATTTTTTAGTTATTCTTAAATATCATTATGTTGAGCCTTTCTGAATTGAAAAAAATTAATACAAAAGTAACAGCAATACTTTTCATAAAAGAGGAGTACTCAATTGAAGGTATTATCAGGTGGCTTATGGACAGGGGATTTGGGTTTGAAAATTTTGAAGAAACAGAAAAATTTTATGTATTTAACCAATCATGCAGGACGGATTTTAGTTTCTATGAGTACAATAAAATAGAGGGTTGCAATATTATCGTGGAAATTGGGTCTAAGGATAAGAGTGTAAATAACCGGGGAGCTGAACTGATATCTAGTATACCTTGCTAACTTCGTAATAATCTTTTATACATTTTTCATAATAATCTTTTTTTACCTCCGAGTTTAGAAATGATTTATATACAGTATAGGGAACCCCTGAATATTCATACTGAGTTACATAATTTTCACTGATAATAATATTCATTTTGTTGTTGAAATAACTTATTGCCAAAATGTAGGGATCACCTGTGGATACCGCAGGGAAAGATAATAAATTGTACCGGGGGCTTTTCTCAGGCTCTGATAGTATCTGTTCATCTATACATAATGAGTTGTCCGCGGAATTAACTTTGGTTTCTGCAAACACGCAGATTATAAAGAGTAGAATTATTAATAATGTCTTCATGCAGTATTTTATCTCCATCTAATATCTTCTTTTTCCCTTATTTCTTTTATACTCATTATTACAGTTAAGATACATAATTCTTTGAATATTTAATATTTTAAAATATATTAACTCTAATATTCGCTTTATTTAAATGTAAATATCTTATGAAAATATTTCTTACCATGCTGTTTGTAACAATAAGTATATCATTAGCCTATGCAGAAGACTGGGAACCTATTGGTAATACAAGAAGCGGTGATACTTTTTATCTTGATAAATCATCTATAAATAAAAAAGATAATTTAAGCACTGTAACGGAAAAGCAGGTATTTAAATTTGCCCAGATTTCACAGAATGGAAATATATACGATCAGACAGTATTAATAAAAATATATGACTGCAGCAATATGAATTTTACCATTAAAGAAGCTATAGGGCAGGACAGTAAGGGAAATACTGTATTTAATGAAAATTTTGATAAATACTATGAAGGTAATCCATCTAAAAGATGGCTCAAAGTCGGCCCCAGTTCATTATTTTTAAAGTCCTATGAACTTGCATGTAAGTAGTAATCAATTGATGACGCGCCAGCTTCGGGACTATTTGTAACCGGTCTTAATAATAGCCGTTGAGATGATAATCCATGGTATAGTACTAATCTTCTTTGGTAACGGAATAAAACATCATGGTACTTAAAGATCACTTAAGTGTTTCTGAAATTCAACATATTCTGCTACGTTCTGGTCATATTCTTCTTTTTCAGACTCACATCCCGAAGGCCTGTCTTTAATACAGCTGTTGTATTTGTTCCTGGACCTTTTTACCTTTTCCCTGGATTCCAGAAGGTTTTCTTTATCATCTGCTTTCTTAAAGCTGTCACCTATCTCACCCCCGACTCCTCTCGAGGCCTCTTTTCCGTAACTGCAACCAAGTATGAGCAATATTATCAGCATAGGTATAAACTTGTTCATCTAACCTCCCAAAATCATTGAATTAATAGTATGGAAATATAGAAAATGTAATATTTACAATTTGTTAAGTAACGAGTATATTATCACACTCTTAAAAATATTTAAACTAGATATTGGGGTAAAATTAATTATGAAAGTTACATTAGAAGATATAAATGATACACAGAAAAAGCTCGAGGTATCCATTCCCGCGGACCTTGTAACAGGCAAAAGAGCGGAAATATTTGATGAATTAAAGAGAAATGCAAGCATTAAGGGTTTCAGGCCGGGTAAGGCGCCTGATAAAGTAATTGAAAACATGTACGGCAAATCAATCCGGCAGGAAGTCGCTTCCAAGCTTGTTTCTGATTCTTTGGAAAATGCTTTAAAAGAAGTTGATTTGTCTCCTATAAACAGGCCTGACGTAAACCCTGGCGAGGTACAACCAGGTGAGGAATTCCAATATACTGTTGAGTTTGAAATAATACCAAAATTTGAACTATCCGAATATAATGGCCTTAAACTTAAGAAAAAGAAAATAGATGTAAAGAAAAAAGATATAGATAATACTCTTAAAGAAATTACCGAACGGTCCGCACAGGCAAAACTAGTGGAAGAAGACAGGAAGGTAAAAAAAGGCGATATCGTAGTAGTTGATTTTGAAGGGCAAATTGAAGGCAATACAGTAAAAGACCTTAAACAGGAAGATACAAAATTTGCAGCAGGTGAAGGACAGTTAATAAAAGAGTTTGATGATAACATTATTGGGCTTAAGAGGGGAAAAGAGAAAAAATTTGATGTTTCCTATGAAGATGATTTCCAGATCAAGGAAGCAGCAGGAAAAACGGTTAACTACACTATAAAATTAAAAGAAATACATGAAAAGATTGTTCCAAAAGCAAACGCAGAGTTTGCTAAAGGCATTGGTTTTGAAACACTTAAAGAGCTTAATGAAAAGATAAAAGAAGACCTTACAGCCCAGCAGGAAAGAACTGAGCAGGGGAATCTTAAGGAACAGATAATAAATATTTTTGATAAGGACAATGATTTTAGTGTCCCGGATGTATTAATTAATGATGAGGCAGCCAGGCTGCAAAGAGACTTTTCCGCCAATTTTCAAAGTCAGGGTGCCCAAATGCCTGAGATTGACGAAACGGGGCTGGCCAAGTTCAGGGAGATTGCGGCAAAAAATGTAAAGAGTTCAATAATATTTGCGCAGATTGCTAAAAAGGAAGATATCAAGCCAGCCAGCAATGATGTGCAGAACAAGCTTCATGAACTTTCTGCCCAACTCCAGGTACCCATGGAAAACCTGATGCAGGTCTACCAGGATAAAAACATGATGGCAAATATTGAATCGGCTGTTACAGAAGAAAAAGTAATTGAATTTATTAAAGAAAAAGCTAACATTGTCGAGGAGTTAGAGCAGGAAACTAAAATTGACAATGATGAATAAGACAGTATAATCCTTGCTTAATGTCTTACGTACCCGTAGTAGTAGAACAAACCAGCAGAGGAGAGCGAGCTTATGATATCTTCTCGAGACTTCTCAAAGACAGAATAGTATTTCTAGGTACCGCTATAGATGATCCTGTTGCTGATGTGGTTATCGCACAGCTACTCTTTCTCGAATCCGAGAATCCTGACAAGCAAATTTACATCTATATTAATTCACCGGGTGGCCAGGTTACATCAGGCCTCGCGATTTACGATACCATGCAGTATATAAAACCGGATATAAGTACAATATGTATTGGACAGGCAGCCAGTATGGCGGCAGTACTTCTTGCCGCAGGCAAAAAAGGACACAGATTTGCACTTCCACATGCAAGGATGATGTTGCACCAGGTACTGGCAGGAGTGCAGGGCCAGGCAAGCGACATTGAGATCCATGCAAGGGAAATTCTAAGAGTAAGAGAAGACCTTAACAAGATCCTTGAAACACATACCGGGCAAACACTTGAAAAAATAGAAAAAGATACTGACAGAGATTTTTTCCTTAATGCACAAAGTGCTTTAGATTACGGCGTTGTAGATGCTATAATTACAAAGAGAGAGGAGGCTGCTTTGTGACGAACAGCAGACGAGATGGTAAAGAAGGTAAGCTTTACTGTTCTTTTTGTGGTAAGAGCCAAAAAGAAGTAAAGAAGCTGATTGCAGGCCCTACTGTATACATTTGTAATGAATGTATAGAGCTTTGTAATGAAATAATAGCCGAAGAGGATGCAAAGGAAGATTCATTAAAAAAGAATTATTCACCACTGCCATCTCCAACACAAATAAAAGAATCTCTTGATGAATATGTAATAGGGCAGATCAGGGCAAAGAAAGTCCTTTCGGTAGCAGTATATAATCACTATAAAAGAGTAGAACTAACTGACCTAAGCAGTAAAAGGAACGAGGTAGAGATCCAAAAAAGTAATATTATGCTGATCGGCCCCACAGGGTCCGGAAAAACACTCCTCGCGCAGACGCTTGCAAGATTCCTTGATGTTCCATTCACCATTGTAGATGCAACCTGTTATACAGAAGCTGGTTACGTCGGTGAAGATGTGGAAAATATGATTGTGAGCCTTCTTCAGGCTGCAGATTATGATGTTGACCGTGCCTCGAAGGGAATTATATATATTGACGAAATAGATAAGATAGCCAGGAAATCAGGCGACAGCCCTTCAATCACAAGGGATGTATCAGGTGAGGGTGTACAGCAGGCACTTCTTAAGATAATGGAAGGTACCAAGGCTAATGTTCCTCCTAAAGGTGGAAGGAAACATCCACAGCAGGAATTTATTCAGATTGATACTACAAATATCCTCTTTATTTGCGGTGGAGCTTTTTGCGGCCTTGAAGATGTGATTAAGGACCGAATCGGTGAAAAATCCATAGGGTTCGGGGCTTCAATTGAAAAAGTTAATGAAAGTGATGCCGCTTCGATTTTAAGAATGACTCAGCCTGAAGACCTAATACTTTTTGGTTTAATTCCCGAGTTTGTAGGTAGGATACCGGTTGTGGCTTCTCTTGATGAACTTGATGAGATATCACTAATAGAAATTTTAACTAAGCCAAAAAATGCAGTAATTAAACAGTTCCAGAAGTTGATGGAGCTTGAAGGCGTTGAACTTGAGGTGACTAAGTCGGCCCTTAAAGCCATTGCAAAGGAAGCAATAAATAGAAAGACAGGTGCCCGGGGACTTAGAGCAATTATAGAAAACATAATGCTCGATATATCCTACGAGGTACCAACAATTGAAGGACTTAGACGCTGTGTAATTACTGAAGAAGTAGTCCTTAATACCGGGGAACCTCTCTATTTCTACGAAGAAGAAAGACGTATAGGTGCTTAATTAGAGTTCATCCCCCATTTAATTAGACAAAATTTATTTTTCAGTTATAAAATTAGTCCAATAATTTCAGGGCGTTTAGCTCAGTGGGAGAGCGCTTGCCTTACAAGCAAGATGTCACAGGTTCAAATCCTGTAACGCCCATGATACCCGGTGGGGCCGTAGTTCAGTCTGGTTAGAACGCTGGCCTGTCAAGCCAGAGGTCGCGAGTTCAAATCTCGTCGGTCCCGCCATTTTCCTTCAATAATTACAATCACTTATACTGACTTCTTGTTGCATGTAGATTACGAAAATGCTTAGAGGGGACCGAATATGGGACGATCATTACCTAAAAACGCCTGACCAGATGAAAACCCCAGACAAGGGAAGTTTTCTCACGAATAAAATCAAAAGAGACGTTTGGTACAATTGTAAATCCCATTATCTCAATGTCATATCCAAGCCCTGCACGTATTGCAAACCCAGTTTCAGTAGTTGTTTTAGTAATTCCTGAATCAGATTTCTCTTCTTCTTTAAAGATTTCCAATGCTGGTCCAGCTCTCAACCAGAAATTATTAGTTGGGAAAAAATAAACCGGTATACCAAATATAAATTCGTTATGTTCAGCAAATATGACCTCTCCAAATACACCGATACCCCAGCGATCGGATTTTGAGAAATGCCTCACATAATCAATACCAAGAGTAAAGTTGGTATCTTTATCTCCGTCCAACTGAGTTGTTAAACCAGTAAAAACTCCGATAAGATTTTTTTTTGAATGATGATCATGACCTTCAACATCAGAATCATGATTATCCTGAATTTCAGACTCATAATCCTGACCAAATGCATTAAAATTACATAATAATAACAAAACCAGGGAAAATTGAATAATTATCTTCATCTTTTAATACAAGTCCCACACAAAATTAAATTTCAAACTTTACATATAGAGAATAGATTATACTATAGACTCATAAATAGTAATTTTCTAAAGATAAAATGCTTAATAGTGGGTTTTTTTAAGCTAAACGACTAAAACTTGAGGAGTAATTCTAATATGAAAAGTAAAATGAAACTTGTATTTCTTTTATCTTTATTTTTTACGCCTGTTATTTGTTTGGCCCAGGGAGATCTGATTGTTTATCCGAACAATAATCAAACTAAGGAACAAATGGAAAAAGATAAATTTGAATGTTACACATGGGCAAAAAATGAGACTGGATTTGACCCAATGGCAACTCCTACTGCCAGCACTCCCCCACCACAGCAACAAGCTCCTAAAGGAGGGGTGGTTAAAGGTGCTGCCAGGGGTGCTGTTGTTGGGACTGCAGCGGGAGCAATAGCCGGTGATACAGGCAAGGGAGCTGCTATTGGAGCATCAAGTGGTGCACTTGTTGGTGGAATGAGAAGAAGAGACCAAAGAAGGCAAGAACAATATTCGCAGGATCAATGGGCCCAGCAAGAAACGGCCAAATATAATGAAGATAGAAACAGGTACAATCGTGCGTATTCTGCTTGTCTTGAGGGTAAAAATTATTCAGTAAAATAGTATTATTGTAAGTTCTAATTAATATCAATTATCTCCCGGTTGCAAATATCACTTCCGTCTTCCGGTTTGTAATTTCCGGTAATCTTTTCAGAAATATAGGTAAATCCTGAATAAGTATATCTTAAAATATACCATCCAAGATTATAAGGGTCTGTAATAATATGGTGATCTTCAAATGTCCCTACCACCCTGATTGGTATCCCGAGATTGATCAGCTGGGTCTTTTTAGCTACGGGCCTGAATACCAGGTTGATTTTCTGATTCATTAAATTTATTTTGCCTACTACACCAATTCTTACATTTGTTGTATCAATTTCAAACTTACAGTTTTAATATCTGGTTATATTCCGAGGTAACTCTTGAAATTTGCTTCAAAAAAATAGTAATATAATAATATACAGCGGATAATTCATTATGTTAACGGAGGTTTTATTTGAACAATACATTCTCTTTTCTTATTTTTACATTACTTTTCATGATTTTTTTAAGTACAGCGGCATTTTCCCAGAGTGATAGTGATTTAGCAAAAAAGACACAAAACCCCCTTGCAAATTTAATAAGCCTGCCATTTCAGAACAACTTTAGTTTTAATGTCGGGCCCCACGATAGAACAAAATATGCACTTAATATACAGCCCGTTGTCCCTTTTGAAATAACCGAAAAATGGAACCTTATTACAAGAACAATTTTCCCGCTCATATATCAGCCCGCCATATTGAAAAGCAGCGGCGGGGAGTTTGGTATAGGAGACACTACATTAACAGCATTTTTATCACCAAAAGCATCCGGGAAGTTTGTATGGGGCGTGGGACCGATATTCTTAATCCCCACAGCTACAGATGATACCCTGGGCACTGGCAAATGGGGTGCAGGGGCTTCTGTTGTAGCACTTGTTACACCTGATCCCTGGGTAATTGGTTTTGTTGCCAGTAATGTATGGTCTTTTGCAGGTGATAGTGACAGAAACAAGGTAAATCTCTTTACTCTCCAATACTTTATAAATTATAACCTGCCCAACGGTTGGTACCTGACTTCATCTCCAATTAATACTGCAAACTGGGAACAAGAAGACGGAAATAAATGGACTATCCCTGTTGGAGGCGGGGGAGGTAAAATAATTCGTATTGGGAAATTGCCCGTTAATATACAAGCCCAGGTATTTTATAATGTAGAAAAATTTGAACATGGTATACCCGAGCCATTGCCAGATGTTAGTGCTGCCGATTGGCAGTTCAGGTTTCAGATGCAGTTCCTGTTTCCTAAATAAAACAAACAAATAAAACAAACTAGGAGGTTTTTAGGATGGTAAAGTCAATAAGTAATAAGATATTTGTTTTGGCTCTTACAATTTTTTTAATATGTATTTTTTCAAATGTGTCGTATTCCGAAGAAAGTTTCTCATACGATTTGAGCAAAATAGACACTTTTTCTGTTTCTGGATCAACCGGTAATGAATTATCAGAAGTGCAGAATACCAGCACCTCGGCCCTGCTTGCAAAAAGCAGCCTGACACCTTTAAGTTACAGTATCGCAAATCAAAGACCTTTGGTTACAGATGAGTGGCAGTTTCTTATTGCACCCTACCTTTGGTTTGTGGGGCTTAACGGTGACATGGCGGTAAATGGCCAGGAAATGCAGGTTAATGCTGACTTTGGTGACATTTGGGACCAGCTTGATTTTGCATTCCAGATACGTGTGGAAGCCATGAAGAAGAACTACTTTGTTTTTCTTGATGAAACCTATATGAAACTTTCAATTAATCAGGATATTAAACCTGAGACACCACTCCCAATAGGTGCAAATATAGATGTAGGAATAAAAATGAATACCCTGGAATTTGGTGGTGGTTACAGGCTGGTTGCACCAAAACCCAATGTACCGGTATATTTTGATCTTTTCGGTGGCGGTAGATGGTGGATAGTGGACATTGATCAGAAGATTAAATTTAATAACCTTCCTGACCAAGATTCCGATCAGAACGAAAAGTGGCTTGACTTATTTGTGGGCGTAAGGTTAATTGCACTTCTTTCAGAAAATATAATCGCAACAGTAAGGACAGATGTGGGTGGATTCAATTTAGGTTTTTCTTCCAAATTTACATGGAATATCATTGCTAATCTTGGGTGGGAGACAGGCTGGCGTGGTTTTACTCCTTATATCGGGTGGAGGACTTTGTATGTAGATTATGAAAATGGAAGCGGTAGTGATTTTTTCAGGTATAATGTCTGGATGAATGGTATTCAGGCGGGACTTGGATTCAGGTTTTAATCCATATAAAATAAATTTAATGAAAAAAATTCTATTAAAAAAGGGAGTAATTGTATGAAAAATTTATTTATATCAGTATTTTTAGTTCTATTTGTATTAGCATGTGCACCAAAAGAAGCTCCAAAGGACACTTCAGCACCTGCTGCAGAACCAGCTGCAGAAGGGAAAGGTATTGAATATGCATCGCAAACTACATATCTTGGACCTGGAAAGGGTGTTTTAATCGAGCAGGGAGCAAAGATTACTGCTACAGTTGTTTCTGTTGACAGAGAGGATAGAAGCATCACCATAAAAGATCCTGATGGGAATATTCACGAAGTTGAACTAACAGATGATGTTAAGAACTTTGCCGAGATAAGTCCTGGTGATAGAATCGTAACAGAGATTTACACCGGGCTTTTGATGACTTTAGCTAAACCTGGCGAGGAATTTACAGATAAGACTGCATCTCAGGTAGCCGTTTCGGAGCCGGGCCAAAAGCCACAGATTGTAAACGTGGAAATGGTTGAAACACTTGCACAGATTTCTGCAATTAATAGAGAAACAAGGGAAGTCACCGTAACTGGCCCCAGGGGCAAAGCAGTTACCTTAGCGGTTCCTGAAAATATAGAAGGGTTTGATACACTTAAAGTAGGTGATAAGGTAAATGCAAGATATATAGAAGCATTTGCAATTGCAGTTGAAGAAATATAGTAAATTTCTTTCAATTTAATAATTTAAATTAGCAAAGTGCCGAAGAAGAATTAATATTCACTTCGGCACTTTGCTCTAAATTAATATTTAGTATGAATAATCCAATTTATTAAATACTTAGAATTTAGCAGAAGTTACCGGCCACTTTCCAACCGTACTTAATTAAGTAACTTGTTGTCTGTAATGGAAAACAGCTTTAAATCTGAACAAATTAAGAGACAACTCCTGAGCAGGGGGATAAGCAGGGATTCACTTAACCAGCAACTGTATCAGTTTAATAAAAACAATGTTATGGTTGAGTTAAGAAAACCTGTAGTTATTGGTGATGGGATAGTACGATTAGATACAAATGATGAAAATAAATTTATTGAAACGTATAACAGCGCAATTAATTCGCTTGAAGCAGCAAAATTTGTTCCAGCCTCCGGTGCTGCTTCCAGGATGTTCAAAGAACTTCTCACCGAGTACTCAGAAGTTGAAAATAGAAAAAAACCTGACCTAAACCAATTTGAATATTCTCATAAATTAGTTGAGAACCTGGCCAGGTTTGCATTTCATGATGAGTTGAAATCAATATGTGATTCGATGGATATAAAGAAACTCCTGGAATCCTTACTATTCGAACCTGGACTTAACTATTCAAATCTGCCTAAAGGACTTATAAAATTTCATAAGTATAAAGATTCTTCCAGGACTGCATTTGAAGAGCACCTTGTAGAAGCAAGGGAATATCTCGGTGATGAATCAGGAAACTGTAATATAGATTTTACTGTACCATCTGAATATAAAACAGATATAGAAGAATATCTTGAGGAAAAGTTATTCGATTACCAGAAGGATCATATTAAATTTAACCTTAATTACTCTGTGCAGAACCCTGCTACCGATACTATTGCAGTTGATATGAACAACAATCCTGTAAAGAATGAACGAGGGGAATTGATATTTAGACCAGCAGGACATGGGGCTTTACTAGAAAATCTTAATGCAATTGATTCTGATATTATTTTCATTAAGAATATCGACAATGTTACTACAGAGAAGTATTTGCATGACACTGTAAAATATAAAAAAGTTTTAGGTGGATATCTAATATCAATTAAAAATCAGATTAATGAAATACTTTTAGAGCTTGAATCCGTAAATAAAGATAAATTAAAAAGAATAAAACAGTTCTGTACAGACAAACTAGAGATAGAAATAAAAGAAGAAACCGGTACAGAATGGTTGATGCAAATATTAAACAGGCCTGTAAGAGTATGTGGTGTTGTCATGAACCAGGGAGAGCCCGGTGGAGGGCCATTCTGGGTAAATAAAGATGGCCTTATTACTAAGCAAATCGTAGAATCAGTACAGGTTGATATGACTAGTAATAAGCAGAAAGAGACATGGAATTCTTCTACTCATTTTAATCCGGTGGATATTGTGTGCAGTGTGAGGGATTACAAGGGAGAAAAGTTTGATCTTAATAATTTTGTAGATCATGATGCGTGTATTATTACAAAAAAGAGTATTGATGGAAAAGAAATAAGAGCACTGGAACTACCAGGCCTTTGGAACGGGGCTATGGCAGACTGGATTACACTGTTTATTGAAGTTCCACTTATAACATTTAATCCTGTTAAGACAGTTTTTGACCTTTTAAGGGAAGAACATCAGAATTAAAATCATTATTATTAACATTTACAAATTGCGTATAGACTTATTATTAGCAGGGATATAATATGAGCAAATTAAAATTACATTCGATTATTCTCGCCGGAGGCTCCGGTACCAGGCTTTGGCCTATTTCACGTGAGGAATATCCTAAACAATTTTCAACCCTGATAGGTAGTGATTCTTTACTACAAGCAACATTTAAAAGATTACTACATCACTTTGGGCAGGAGAATATTTCTGTAGTAGTGGGGGATAGACATAAATTTGAGGTTAAACGTCATCTAAAGGAAATTAATATAGATAAACATGAAAATATAATAACAGAACCACTAGGAAGAAATACTGCCCCTGCAATACTATACGGAACATTAAAGATTCTTGCAGAAGTTGAAGATGCTTTAGTGTTTGTTTTTCCAGCTGACCATGTAATTGAAGATGCCAAGGCTTTAGAAGATGCTATTAAAAGGGCAGGTCTGCTTGCCCAAGATGGATTTATTGTTACATTCGGCATAAAGCCTCAATTTCCGGAAACTGGATATGGTTATATAGAAGGTGGTGAACCTATTGAAGAATGTGGATTAAGAATAAAAAGGTTTGTTGAAAAGCCAAATAAAGAAAAAGCAATTGAATATTTAAATAGTGGCAACTATTTTTGGAATGCCGGAATATTTGCATTTAAGGCCTCAACAATTATTAGTGAATTCAGGGAACATGCACCGGAAATTTTTGAGATTCTTGCAGGTGGAGATCATGTTGATGAATCCACCTATAGTAAACTTCCTAATATTTCATTTGATTATGCTATTATGGAGAATACTGACAGGGGGGCTGTACTTCCTGTATCATTCAAATGGAGTGACGTCGGTTCCTGGAAATCTGTATATGATTTCTTACCAAAAGAAAAAAATAATAATGTGCTAAATGGGGATATTATTGCAAAGAATTCTAAAAACTGCCTGATTAAAGGAGACCGGCGCCTTATTGTTGCTAACGGGCTTTCAGATATAGCCGTTGTTGATACCGATGATGCTATACTGATTTCTCATATAGACCATTCTTCAAATGTAAAATCTATTGTTAATGAACTAAAAGAAGATGGAAGGCAGGAAAGCTTTTCCCATCAAATTGTAAACAAACCCTGGGGATATTATTTAAATCTTAATACGGATGATGGATATAAAGTAAAAAAAATAGTAGTTAATCCCGGAGGCAAACTATCTCTGCAAAAGCACGAACACAGGTCTGAACACTGGATCATATCAAAGGGGACTGCAAAGGTTACTAACGGTGATGAGACTGTTATTGTAAAAGAAAAAGGGGCTTTGTTTATTCCCCAACGTAATATTCACAGGATTGAAAATATTGGTAATACACCACTGCATATAATTGAGGTTCAGTTTGGAATAATACTAGAAGAGGATGACATCGTAAGACTGGAAGATGATTACGGAAGGGTAAGCAATTGATTAATAAAATAAGATCTCTGCATTACTTATTTAGTATTTTATTATTTATAACCTTTTTTTCTACTTGTCTTAATGCAGAAGAAATGGGATATGAAGTTGTTTCCGAGGGGTTCTTAAATACCGATGACCGCTACCAGAGTATGGTTATCAAGGAAAAAGATGACCTGGACAAAATACTTAAACAGCAGGGTGTTGATACAGAGTCAATAAAAATTGATTTAGAGAAAGAGACTTTAGCCTTAATAGTCCCTGATAAAAGCAGTTACCCTGACAGGATATCAATAGAAGAAATTAAGAAAAATAATCAGCATTTAATTAATGTTAACTATTCAATTGAAACTGCTTCATATGTGCGGGAAAAGAATGAAGAAGTTAACAAACCATACAAATTAATTAAAATATTTCCAGCCGGAAAAGATTTTACAAGAGTAAGTTTCAGAGAAATGAATTCTAAAAGCCCTGTCTTCGTAAACAATTCAGTTGAAAATATTATCAAGTATACAAATGTCCTGGAAGACAACAGGGAAAACCTTTTCTTAAATTATCTTCCCCTTGACAAGGGAAACAGCTGGACATATGACTTTGAGTCGCCAAGAGGGAAAGGCAGCCAGACTTTTTCCATTGTTACATACACAAATGGGTGGTCAATATTTGATTCATACTTCGGTATGAACAACCTGGCTCTCAGGTTGGATAGGGGAGGACATATTCATGTATCTTCTGAGAATGGCAACAGGCCTTTTTATACTCCGGATGTACTTGTAAGTTATAAAAAAGAACCTTACAAATCAGGGACAGCTGAATTTAGTGAAATTATGGTAGTTACATCCAGTGAAAACAGTAATATTGAGTTTAAGGATATATATGCAAAAGATGTAGGACTTATATATCATGAACATAAGACAAATGAGGGTGTTGCCAAATATAGTTTGACGAATGCTTATGTTAGAGGAAAACAAATACCCTAATTTCATTATAATGTACTAATTGACACAATTTATTCTTTAGTTATTTTTTTTATTCCTTTTGGAGAGGTGGCCGAGTGGTCGAAGGCGCTCGCCTGCTAAGCGAGTAAGGGGGTTAAACTCCTTCGAGGGTTCGAATCCCTCCCTCTCCGTACTTCGACAGGCTCAGTACTACCTACTTCTTTCAAGTTCGGTACTACTCCACCATAATTTAATATTTTTCTTTCTTTGATATCCTCTAAATGGAATAATAATTACACGGGATCAAAAATAAAAATGAAAAAATTTATTTTATCTTTCATTGTAGTTTTTCTTCTTATTGCAGGATTAAAGCTGTTTGTATCTGAACATATGGACAGTTGCCTGAAAGAGGGAGGGGTCTGGTACAAAGATATATGCCTTACTTCAAATACACCCGAAAATGAACTTAAGAAAGCAGGTTTAATAACCGAAGTAAAAACAGAAAAGACTAATATCAAAATAACTTATCCTTATAAAGTCCTGGAATATCCTAGAATATATAAGTATTTAAAGAAAAATGTAGAAACCATAAAGAAAGAAAACGGTTTTGAAGACCAAGATATTGAGCTTGGATTGAGTGGTCATCCGTGGTCATTAAACATAGATATGAGCAATTATGTCTCAGGTGAAAAGGTCGCAAGTATTCTTGGTTATGTTTTTAGTTTTACAGGAGGTGCTCATCCTAACCATTCATATTTCTCAGTAAATTTTGATAAAACGTCGCAGGACATGATAAGTATTAAAGATTTATTTGATAATACGGAAACAGTTCTCGATAAAATTTCCAAATACGCCGTATCAAATATTCAAGTACAAAAGTCAGCAAGGTTAAATAAAAAAATATCAGAAGATGAATGGCTAGTTGATGGGGCAGGGCCGGATTTGAAAAATTACAGTATTTATGTGTTCGTCCCCGATGAGAATAGTAAAATTGAGGGACTTAAGTTTATTTTTCCTCCCTACCAGATTGGCCCGTATGTTGAGGGTGAATACGAAGTAACGGTGCCTTCGGCAATATTTTATAATAATCTTAAAAGTCAGTACAAAAATATTTTTGTTTTAATGGAAGCAAAATGAACAGGTGCAGTTGGTGTGAAGGGAATGATATATATACTGAATATCACGACAAGGAATGGGGAGTCCCGGTATATGATGATAATAAGCAGTTTGAATTCCTGGTCCTTGAGTCTGCCCAGGCAGGCCTTAGCTGGCTTACAATACTTAAAAGACGGGACAGCTATAGGATTGCTTACGATAACTTTGACCCTGTGAAAGTGGCATCTTTTAAAAATAAAAAAATAAGCGAATTAATAAACAATGAAGGCATTATTAGAAACAGGAAAAAGATAGAGGCTTCTGTTAACAACGCCGGATTCTTTCTGGACATACAAAAAGAGTTTGGGAGTTTTTCGGACTATCTGTGGGGATTTGTAAATAACAAACAGGTGGTAAATTCCTGGAAAGAATTATCAGAAGTACCGGCTAATACAAATCTATCTGATAGTATAACGAAAGATTTGAAAAGCAGGGGATTTAAGTTCATGGGCCCTACAATATTATATGCTCACCTACAGGCTGCAGGGATTGTAAATGATCATCTGGTAGATTGTTTCAGGTATAAAGAGGTAATGGCTTAAGAAGGAAAGATTTTCCCGGGATTCATAATATTATTTACATCAAAAACAGATTTTATGTTTTTCATAATTTCTATTTCTTTGGCTGTCCTTGTATACATCAGGTATGGCCTCTTAATCATTCCAACCCCATGTTCTGCAGAGATACTACCTTCAAATTTTGCTACAATCCTGTATAGGTGATGGTTAACTTCTTTGCAGAACTTAAGGAAATCACCTTTATCATAAGATTTTGGTTTTAGGATGCTGATATGGATATTCCCGTCGCCAATATGACCGAATAAAATGGTATCAAATTCCGGGTATTCATTATTAATAATATTTTGAATATCTTTAATAAATAGAGGTATTTGAGAAGGCCTGACAGAAATATCGTTTTTATAAGTTAGAAATACAGAAATTGCTTCAGTTATGTTTTCCCTGAAGCTCCAAAGTTCATTGTATTGTTTATTGTTCTGGCTAATAATACCCTCAACAATAATTCCACTCGTATTCAGAACATTGTATATTGATTCGGCTTTAATCAGTTGTTCCTCGGAACCACACTCAATATCAATTAAAAGATAGTAGGGGGAATTTTTTAATGGAAATTTTATTTTTGAAATAGTATTAATATGTTTTACAGCACTATTCGAAAAGAATTCAAATGCATTTAGTATAAAGTTGTTTCTGAATAAATTTAATATTTCAGAGGATTTAGATATATCTGATACTGATAATAATATGTTTACAGAGTCGCGTGGCTTGTCAGTTAATTCTACTATCGCCTCACAAATAATACCTAGTGTACCTTCACTGCCAATAAAAAGATCTTTTAGATTGTATCCAGTTGCATTCTTTGTAAGTCCCTTGTTGAGATCAAGTACATTTGCATTTCCTGTCACAACCCTGAGCCCTTTAATCCAGTTTTTTGTTAAGCCGTATCTTATAACATGAATGCCTCCTGCATTTGTAGCTATATTTCCGCCGATCTGACTACTACCCTTTGATGACAGGTCAATTGGATAAAAGAGGTTGTGTTTTTCTGCATATTCCTGTATTTCCTGAGTTGTTACACCTGCTTCAACGCTAAGAAGACGGTCTGTCTCGTTGAACTCAATAATTTTATTCATTTTATCAAGTGATATTACAAGTTCCCTATGGGAAGCCACTGCACCAGCACTGAGTCCGGTCCTTCCACCAGACGGGACTAAAGGGACCTTATGTTTATTAGCAAAAATTACAATATCTCTGATATTATTAATTGATTCGGGAAAAACAATAGCAAGAGGGTCGGGTGTAAATTCCCTGGTCCAGTCAGTACCGTAGGAGTTTAAGACTGATTCTTCGTCAGTGATTTTACAACTTACTGTATTTCTTAATTCCTGGAGTAAAGAAGAACTGTCCATAACAGAACTATATTAACAGCTTTCAAACACTTTAATCAGGTATTTGCCACTTTCTTTACTGAAATTAATGATTCTTACTATATCCTTATTGTCTAAATCTTCTTCAATGTTTCTGACTGTTCTCTTAATTGCGAGAGAATGGCCCGGATCTTCTTTTGCATGAACTTCTATAAATTTTGATGGGTAATCCAGTGGACTGGTTTTTGGGAATAAAATGCCGGAAACGTTTTCAAAAAGGTAAGAATGCCCTAAGATTCCCAAAGGATATTCATCTGCTTCTTTCTGAAGGAATTCATTGTACTCATCAATAAGGTCTTTATTATTTGATTCTAATGTCTCTTCACCAAGATCATTCAGGTCTTTTAGAGCAATCTTTGCGTGTCCAAGTTCACCCTGGGCACAAAATTCAAATCTTTTACTTAGATATGGATTTGATTCAGAAGTATTTTCAGCTGCCTTATACACGGCTTTTTGGCTTAAATCTTCAATAAAATAGAATGTTTTCAGGAACTTTTTATAAATATCTAAAGTAATACTTCCACTTTGAAGTATTTGTACATTTTCGTTCTTTTCCAATATTTCCAGATAGTTCTGAACTTCATTGTCTAAACTGCATTCGAGATTGCTCATTTTTACCTCTTTCTGTATAAAATCCAGACCATTATTATATAGCTTTATTTTATTCTGTAAATAATTTGATGAATTTAATAAATCTGGTAATAATATACGGTTTTCCGAGGAGAAATTGCGCCCGTAGCTCAACTGGACAGAGCGTATGATTACGGATCATGAGGTTGGGGGTTCGACTCCCTCCGGGCGCAGTTATTTATTAGATAATCTAGATAATTAAGGTAAGTAAAATAATAAAATTTATATCAGAAGATATAGAAAAGTTCAGATTCAATAAAACTACCTACATATTTATTCTCATTTTCCCTGTTTTACTAATCCTTAATTCTTTTTACTGGATGATCATAAATTACAAGAAAAGTTACATAGATATAATTGTAAAAGAACACTATCCGGTTGAATCAATCAGCCTTATTGTAATACTTGTTTCAATTATCATTGGAATTAAATTTATTTTATTGATGTATAGAAGGAATATTGAAAGTTACAAGATCGTATTTGTAAGCCTTCTGGTATTGGGGCTTATTTTTGTGGGTCTGGAAGAGGTATCTTGGGGACAATGGTTCTTTTATTTTAAATCACCTGAATATTTTAAAGAAACTAACCTTCAGCGTGAGACCAATATACATAATTTAAGGTACCTTCATGTCATATTTGAATATATAAGAGTGTTTATTGGGGTAGGGGGCCTGCTTTCAATATTTCTTAATAATACAAAAACATTTAAATATATTTCTTCACCGTTCGTACTCTTTTTATCTTTCCTGGTAATTACAATTTTCTCCGGATTAGACGTATATAATTTTTATCAGCCAAACCAGAGGCTTCTTTTTCAGGTAGGAGGTTTTTGGTGGTTTTTGAAATTTAATATGGAAATAATAGAACTACTTATAGGGCTTTCTGCGTTTATTTTTCTGTATTCAAATTACAGAAGATTGAAATATAGCTTTAATTAACTACTTCTGCCCCAAGTACCTGAATGTCTACTGCATTCATTGACTGTGAACCGCCTCCAAAAGGGATGCCGGCCCTTAAATACTTACTTTTGCTATGAGGTGGGGCTGTTACAGGGATAATTCCTACTTCCTGGCTAATTATATTTCCTGGTAAATTGAGTGAAGTATAACGGATTCTTACTTTTATGTTCTTATATGTAATATCACTTGTATTTTCGATGGTTACGTTATGAAGTATTGCCACCGAACCCCATGTGGCATATACGGTATATTCATGAATCTTAATATAAGAATCAGGGTGGGTTCCCATATATTTTATTTCTCCGTTGTTAACTATTGCTGCTGTTAAAAAAGTGGTTGAAAAAAGTATAAAGAAAATAAATGTTATTAGAACTTTCATGTTTCAAATAGTAACCAACACAATAAAAATAAAAAAATATTCAATAATGAAACCATTCTGAGTAACAAGCATCTTATGTTATATAAAGATGAATTTCAAAAGTTGTCCCTCAATCCTCCAATAAAATTGGAGAAACCCCCCGAGGAGAAATCCGACGGGGGTTATTTTTTTATTACCTTATTTGACCTATAAGATCATATTCAAGTAGTATTACCTAAATTTACTAATCTAATATTATAAATATATTGATATTTCTACATGCTTATCGGGAGGCATTTTTCATAAATGGCTGCAAAAAAACATATTTTGGTGACTGGCGACAGGCCTACCGGGAGGCTACACCTCGGACACCTTGTTGGCTCTTTATACAATAGGATTAAGTATCAAAATGAGTACGAATGCTTCTTTCTTGTTGCAGACCTTCATATGCTAACAACCCATTTCGACAGGATTAAGGAAGTTGAGGAAAGTATATACCAGATGGTTCTTGACTGGCTTAGTGTGGGCATGGACCCTGAAAAATCAATTTTTTATGTTCAGTCCCAGGTCCCGTATATTACAGAACTATCAACTATTCTAACCATGCTTTGTTCTGTTCAGAGATCGCAAAGAATCCCGACCTTAAAAGAAAAGATAAAGGATATGGGTTTAGGGGAAAACTACTCAGTCGGACTACTTGGTTACCCGATACTTATGGCTGCAGATATTCTGATGTTTAAGGCGACAAAAGTTCCGGTAGGAGAGGACCAGCTTAGTCATATTGAACTTACAAGGGAACTTGCAAGAAGATTTAATCACTTATACGGGGAATATTTTGAAGAACCAGAACCTATAATAAGTGAGACTTCAAGGCTTGTTGGTACAGATGGTGACAGGAAGATGAGCAAAAGTCTTAACAACTGCATCTATATTTCCGATGAGCCTAAAGCCGTACAAAAAAGTGTTATGAGTATGTTTACAGACCCCAACAGGATTAGGGCTGATATACCGGGCAAGGTTGAAGGTAATCCCGTATTTATCTATCACGATGCTTTTAATAAGGATATTGAAGAAATTGAAGACCTTAAGGAGAGATACCTGAAAGGGAAAGTAGGCGATGTTGAAGTGAAGAAGAAGCTAACCAATGCTATTAATAAAATACTTGAACCATTTATAGAAAGAAGAAAAGAGTTTGAATCAAGGCCTGAAGACGTAAAAGAAATACTTCATGAAGGGACAAAAAGGGCAAACCAGACAGCTAAAGAAAATATGAATGAAATTATTGAAAAAATGGGCCTTTATATACCATAGGCTCTTTTAATTTGCTTCCAGGTATTCCTTTATTTTACCAAAAAGTATTTCCTCAATGTAAAGGCTTGAATGAAGTTGAGTGCCAAGTTCGAGATTTTTCATATAAGGGAAGATTAGGTATTCAGCTGTGATTTTTATCTGTTTATCCGGAGTCTCGGAAATCATAATTCTCATGTTTTCCTGAGTAAATGCCACATCATTAAATGAAATAGTGCTATCTCTAACAGCAATTTTATTTAAATACCCTGTGATATCTGACTGGGCCATACTGCTTTTTGGCGGCCAATGGTAAATACGTATTAATTTATTATTTTCACTGTATACGTATGCTTCCTTAAGTAGTATTATCCCGTTGTCATAATTTTCGCTGAAAAGTTTCCATTTTATCCATTTCACTCCAAATAGGGTTGCATCCAGTGCTTTATCCTCGGTTGTGTTTAATACTATGGAATTATTAGACTGTGTTTTACCTGATTTATCTTTCGTGGTTTGTGGTATTTTATTCTCAGGTTTTTTATATATTTTTTCAGTAGGTATCTTACTACAGTTTACGAGGGACAGTGTAGTTAGAATTAATAACAGGGTCAGGATTGTTTTGTATATCTTCATCTTATTCACCGGAGGTTCAGAGTGTTAAATAATTATAGGTCATTTTATCTGCTATCAACTTTAATATTAGCCCTAGTTATAAATACTTTATTTGTAATAAATTCTATTGCAACAGAAAATAACAATAATATTTATCTTTATCCAGTTGAAGATAAAGGCAAGTGGGGATATATCAACAGTAAAGGTATGACTGTTATTGATCCATCTTATGATGCAGCATATAAATTCTCAGAAGGCCTTGGCCTTGTGAAAATAGATAACAGATGGGGATATGTCAATAAATCAGGTGTAATTGTTATAAAGCCTGTATTTGACGAAGCACATCAGTTTGCAAATGGTTTTGCTCATATAAAGATTAATGATAAATACGGGTTTATAAATAATTTAGGTGAGCTGGTTATAGAACCTGCTTATGAAGAAGTACTACATTTTAGTGAAGGTGTTGCCAGTATTAAAACTGAAGACCTCTGGGGATATATCGATACATCCGGAAATACACTAATACCACCACGTTTTGATCTTGCACATATATTTTCAAATGGCAGGGCCCTTGTACTTTACGAAGGAAAATCCGGATATATAAATAAAGAAGGGGAATTTGCAATTAATCCCGTATTTGATGTAGCACAGGGTTTTTCTGAAGGATTAGCAAAAGTAGTATTTGAAGGTCATATCGCCTATATAGACACCTTTGGAAATATGGTATTGGTGCCACATTCCGAAGATGCAAGACATTTTAGTGAAAAATATGCTGCAATCACTTATAGAGGTAAGCAGGGTTTTATCAACCGTAAGGGAAAAGTTGTAATTAAGCCCAAGTTCGACAAAGTAGGTGATTTTCATGAGGGTTATGCTGCAGTAAGATATAACGGTAAATGGGGCTATATTAACAAAGAGGGGAAAATTCTAATAAGCCTTAACTACAAAACTGCACTGCCTTTTAATGGAGAACTTGCACTCGTAGAATTTGATGATGATACATGGGGATATATAAACAAAGAAGGCTTAGTAATATGGAAATCTGCTGTTTCTCAGGAAATCCCTTAATCTGTTACTAAAGTTGAAAATACTGGTGTTAAAAATAAGAGTTGTAGCTACTAATATAAGTAATATCCCAAGAATCGTTGAAGATTCAAAAACATATTTCCAGATAATTATGTCGTAGACAGCCGAAAACCCTATTTTTACAAATCCTGCAGTTGCAACAACAGGGGCCTCGCCTATAGCAAAAGCCTTTGTCATAGCAAGCTGTCCGATTGTTCCAAAGATACCAACTCCGAGTAACATGGCTATTGTAATAACATCAAACTGTATTCCGGGAATTATATCTTTTTTAAATACAAGTAAACATACCAGGGAAACTATGCATGCAGTTCCGGAAAAATGAGCCACTATTCTTTTTGATTCAATATCTTTTAATATTCGAAGGCAGATCATTACCACTGCTCCAAGCACTGAAGCAAGGAGTGCCGCAAATACTGCAAAGTTTTTTTGCTCAAAATAGGGTTTTTCAATAATAAGCACACCTATAATACTAAGTACAATTGATATCCAAATCTTACTCCGCGTGGATTCTCCAAGAATAAATCCGGCAAGAAGTGCCACCCAGATTGGTCTTGTTTCTGTAACAACGGCGACATCGGATATTGGAAGTTTTGTAAGTGCATAAAAAGTGGCAAGCATTGCAATTGATCCTACAATACTTCTAAACCAAAGGAGAGGATTGTTTAATATAAAAGGAAATTTTCTCTCCCTGGACAGGACTGTTGTAATAAAAGCAAAGGTCAGAAACATTCTAAAGAATGCAATCACTATCCAGTCAATTCTACTTCCAAGGGCGTGAGTAAGTGCACCCATTGTTGCAAATGTAAAACCCCCCAAAATCATATACAGGGCAGCTTTGTTATTACTGTTATTTAGTATTTTTTTTAGGAATTAGCATTAAGGAGGTTTAAAGATATATCTATTACTTTACCAGGTAACTTAGGTCTTTGATTATGTAATCCGGAGTGATATTACTTTGTTTTAATTCTTTCTTTGTTGTAAGACCTGTGAGTGTAAGTACTGTTGGTATTCCAAAATTAATACCACCCAAAATATCGGTATATAAATTGTCTCCGACTAAAAGTGTTTTCTTTTTGTTCTTAAATTGGGCTGTTTCCATTGAAATATCAAAAAGATACTTCTCTGGTTTTCCTGTTACTATGGCCTTATTCTCACTTGCCGTTTCTATTGATGTAAGCAGGGCGCCGGATGCAGGAGAAAGCCCGTTTAGTGTTGGGTAAAACGGGTCGTGGTTTGTGGCGATAAATTTTGCACCTTTTCTAATCAATATTGAAGCAATGTTGATTTCATTAAAATTAAACTGCCTGTGACCACCCATAATTACAAAATCGGTTTTATTAAAATTTTTGCCGCTATCTATAATTATTCCTGTTTTTTTGATTTGACTTTTAAAATATTTGCTTCCAATTACATATGCCGATTTGTTTGTGATATTTTTAATTTTAGTCATAAGGTAACGGCAAATGCTGTCTGCTGAAGTGAGTATTTGGCTGCTTTTAGCATTTATACCCATCTTTTTCAATTTCCTGGAATATTCAAGTTTTGATCTTGCAGGATTATTTGTAATGAATAAAACTTTTTTGTTGTATGCCTTAATTGTGTTTATTGTTTCAACTGCACCTGGGATAGGTTTATCATCTATATAAACAACCCCGTCCAGGTCAAAGAGAAACAGTTCAAAATTCTCAAAAAATTTCATATGTTATTACTCTTGGTTAAAAGAAAATGGTATGGGTATTTTCAGCCCCAGATATGCTTTTGAAGTTCTTCCTGGAGAGAAGAATTGTTAGGTGCGATTGCAACTTTTACAACTTTATTCTCATCGTCTTGTTCCAGGCAGACTCCAATAAGTTCAAGTATATCGTTAGCAGCACTTCTGTATCCATCATAAAATTCTTCGATTTCACCAGAAGCCTTTACTGTTTTTTGATCTAAGTAAAGAGCTATAGCGGCAATATCATTGGAAATATCAGTATCAATTTCAAGACTATATTCTTCCAGAGGACCTCTAAAAATATAATTTTTCCATTGATCTACAACTTTGTCGAATTCGTCTACTCTCATTTTAACCTCGGTTTATTAATTATTATCAAGAAGTTTACTTGCTACTATTATATTATCTCTGCCGGCTTTTTCTGCAATTTTAATTGCTTCCTGGAGAGATACATTCTCCTTTATTGTTGAAAGTTTAAGGAGCATCGGGAGGTTTACTCCTGAAATAACTTCTATATTATTTTCATCTAAAAATGTCAGGCCAACATTAGATGGAGTACCACCAAACATATCTGTAACAAGAAGTATTCCATCACCCTGGTCTACAGATTTTATGGCTTTTTCAATTACTTTTTTAAAAGTATCAAATTCCTTGTTGGGATCAAGCGAAACACCTGCCATTTTTATGACAGGCTCACCGGATAATACAAACTTAACAGCAGAGAGTAGTTCTTCTGCCAGGTTACCATGAGTTATTAATACTATTCCTATCATTATTAGATCCTATTTCTGAATATCCCTGTGCTTCACCGTAACATTATTATCTTTATAATTATTGGCTATTTCATTTGTTATTACAACTGACCTGTGTTTGCCCCCGGTACATCCGATAGCAAGATTGAGATAAGATTTACCTTCATTTTTATACCTGGGCATTAAAAAACTAAGTAAATCAGTGATTTTATCGACAAAAATTTTAGACTCATCATTTGCAAGTACATATTCCCTAATTTTAAGATTGGTACCGTTTAACGGTCTCAATGATTCAACAAAGTAGGGATTTGGTAAGAATCTTGCATCTAATACAATGTCGGCATCCAGCGGATAACCATGTTTAAAACCAAAGGACATAAGACTTAAATATATTGTATCTGATTCCTGGTCCTTAAATACATCTTGAATATGTTTTCTTAACTCATGCACATTGTATTCAGATGTGTCAATTAGGTGGTCAGAGAATTCCCTTATATTATTTAATATTTTTCTCTCTTCATTTACGCTATCTATAATATTACCATCTCTTGAGAGCGGATGTATTCTTCTTGTTTCTTTAAATCTTTTTATTAGTACCTCATTCTTAGCATTAAGAAAAACAAGCTGAACATTTTTTACCTGTTTTTTTAATTCATTAAGAAAACCGTATATACCTGAAAGAGTTGATGGGTCATTTATCCTGATATCAATTACAAGAGCTATATTCTTTGTTTTTAAATCAGAATTTTTACAAAGCTCTACAAAATTTGAAATTAGAAGTACAGGCAAATTGTCTACACAATAATAACCTATGTCTTCTAGGGCTTTAATTGCCGTGCTTTTTCCTGAGCCTGAAAGCCCGCTTAGAATAATTATTTTCATTTTAATTTAATACTACAAATTGCTTATGTTAAGTATCTCGTGTGCAGAGTTTACGCCGCTGTTTTTTAGAATTTGGTTTCTAACGGCGACTTCAATGATGGTAGCTATATTCCTGCCTGGACTTACGGGTATGATAACATGTGGGAGTTGCAAATCTAAGATCTTATAGGACTTTGTTTCAAGGCCAAGCCGTTCGTATTCGTTGTTCTGGTCCCATTGTTCAAGTTCAATGACCATCTCAATTTCCCTGTTGTCCATCACAGATGTAGTACCGAATAAGTCTTTAATATTGACTATGCCAATGCCCCTTATTTCCATAAGGTATTTAATATTTGCAGGTCCGGAACCGATCAGTTTTGTATTCGATATTCTTCGGACCTCTACAATATCATCAGCTATAAACTTCGCCCCTTTTGGTATAAGGTCTAATGATGATTCACTTTTACCAACACCGCTTTTACCAAGTATAAGTACACCCAACCTATGAATGTCCATCAGGACACCGTGAAAAGTTTCCATGGGGGCAAGTTTTTCTGCCAGTATCTCATTAATTTCAGAAATTAGTTTGCCGGTTGTTGTTTTGGTCTTAAGGAGAGGTATATTAGATTTTTTAAAGAATTCTATAAATTCTTTCTTTGGTTTTATACCCTTTGAAATTATAAAACACGGGACATTCTGAGTGGTAAGTTCTTGTAATATCCTGGTTGAATTTGCATGGTCCAGTTTGTTTATATAAGTAATCTCGGTTTTTCCTAGTATCTGGATTTTTCCATTTTCCAGTTCAATTTTATTTTCAATAATCCTGAGTCCGGGTTTCTGTACCCTGATTGAAGTGATTATATTTGTAAGGTTTACAGTGTTAGTCAGGCACTCTAATTTGAGCCTGTCTGAATAATTATCAAAAAGCTCATTTACAGTGACGGATATATTATTCCTTTGACTCATCTTCTTCAGTTATAAGTTCCAATATTTCTTCTGCATTATCAGATTTAAGAATATTATTGCGAAAATTATTTGTTTTGAAAATATTTGAAATTTTTGCAAGGGCCTGGATATGTATTTTTGAAGAATTCTCAGGGGATAAGATCATTATAAAAAGGGATGTGGGTTTATTATCAAGAGAATCAAAATCAATACCTTTGCTGCTTTTGCCAAAAGCTATAATTATATTTGATATACCATGTAGCTTACAATGTGGAATGGCTACACCTTCATCCATTGCGGTACTGCAGAGATTTTCTCTTTCCTGAAGTGCTTCAAAAGTTTTTTGATAATTAAGGTTTGAAGAATTTGATGTAATAACACCTGCAAGCTCTTTTAAGACCTCAGTTTTATTATCGGCTTTGAGCTCAGGAACAATGTTCTCAATTTTGATGAATTTAGATACTTTCATTTTAGGGTACAATCAGTTTCAGCTCAAAATTCTTGTTCCTGTACAAAACATTCATTTCTCCATTGTCACTGTTTCTAAAAGCTATAAATTTTAGTGTTGATATTTTTAGCTGTAGATTCGCTTCTTCTACTGACATTGGTTTTAAAGGTAGTTTTTCATATGAAATATTTTCAGATTTATTTTTTGATTTTATTGAGGCGGTCTTTAGTGAATTTGTTTTTAAATGTTTCCTTTTGGAAGAAGACCTTTTTTCCCAGTTTCTCTTGAGCTGTTTAATAATTCTGTCTACAACTTTATCAATTGCAGCAAAATGATCCTTATCAACTACTGAAGCGGTGGTCTGAAAATCTCCGTCATTTATTATTATTTCTGCAATATTGTTATGTTTTTCAGCTTCAAATATTAATTTTATCTCTGTCGGATCATGCTTTGTGTGCATATAACGCTCAATACGGGGTAATTTTTTTTGAGCGTATTCCCTTATCTTTCTTGACCTATTCCTGTCGTTCAAATGGCGCGTGGTTATATGTATTTTCATTTTGCAGGTCCTCCTTTCAGCATTCTTTTAGATGATGATGGTATGTTCAGAATAGAACGGTATTTTGCAACTGTTCTTCTGGCTACGAGAATATTTCTGCGTTCAAGTATTTTAGAAATGTCTTCATCTGAAAAAGGATTTTCAGGTGATTCGTTTATTACTATATCTTTAATCATGGATTTTACGCGTTCAAGTGATACCTGTATACCGTTAGAAGTAGTATCAACACCCCTTGAAAAAAGTGATTTTAATTCAATCAGTCCACTTGGGGTCTGCATATATCTTTTACTGGTTATTCTGCTTACTGTTGATTCATGTACGCCTACATGCTCGGCAATATCCTTAAGACGGAGTGGTTTTAAGTATTCTTCACCGTGTTCAAAGTAATCCTTTTGGACTTCAGTGATTTTTTCTACAACTTTTCTTATTGCACTTTCACGCTCCTGCATGCACTTTACAATTCTTTTCGCAGCTTCTAGTTTTTCGCGGACATAATGCTTGGTTTCATTTGTCAAATTTTTCTGGTTTCTTATTAAATTTCGGTAGTAATTACTAATTCTTAAATTTGGTATGTTCTTGTTGAATTGGAGCTGGTATTCGTTGCCAACTTTGTAAAGATAAAAGTCGGTTACTGCATATCTTTCAGTATCTTTTGTATAAAAAGGCCTGCCAGGTTTTGGTTCAAGATTATGAATAATTCCGTGAATTTCAGTTATCTCGTCTAATCCTATCGCTAAAGATGATGCAATCTCTTTTAAATTATTGTTGCTCAAATTCTCCAGGTGTTCGTTAATTACTTTTAAAAGGGGGCTGTCTTCTTTGTAACCCATCTCCATAGCCTGTATCGAAAGGCATTCTTCAAGTGATCTGGAGGCAACACCAACAGGGTCAAATAAAGTCTGGATTCTCTTTAAAATACCTAATATAGTTTCCCTTGAAAGATTTTCGATCGAAGAACTATTATGATTCATTCCATTTCCATTCTTGGAGTGGAGACGGTTATTAAAATGGCTTAATATTAGCTCCTCAATAGTTGCTTCCAGGTATCCATCTTCGTTAAGATTCCCGATTATAATACTTGCAATTTCCCGGTCTTTGTCTGAAAAATCGGATAGTTCGAGCTGCCATTTTAAATATTCATAAAGAGATTCGTGTTTTGAAACCCTGCTTTCCCATGGATTTTCGTCTCCCATGTCTACAAAAAAGTCAGGGGAATGTGGTAAATCATCGTTAAAGTTCCCGGTATTATTTTCAAAACTACTAAGGTCAATATCTTCAAGATTATTATCTTCGGTTTCCTCCGGGTTTTCTTTTTCTTCAGTTTCTTCGAGCGTAGGATTCTCAACTAGCTGTTCATCAAGATATTCTCTGAGTTCGAGTGTGTTCATCTGTATAAGCTTTAGAAAAAGTTGTAATTCCTGAGTCAGGATCAACTTTTGCTGCTGAACAAGCTTAGGCGCTATTGTTAAATTTAACTTACTCATTGCTATATATTTAATTTAAACAAAGATTAAAATTCTATAGATAATAATACCATTTTTACTTATATTTTGTACCTTTTGTTATTAAAAGAATTATTAAAATTTTATTTTATATTGATTAATGAATATTAGAACTGTTGGGAAAATTATGAATGTATTCGGAATTGTTTGGGGTTTTCTCAGGGATATTGTTTAGTACTATATATAAATCCGGAATTCAAACTTAACTCCCGGAAGATATTTATAATAAAAGAGGGAAATTCAGCATATAGTACAACTTTTACAGATGTTATGGTTGCTGTAATTCTGAGTTAAAATTATTAAACGTATTATGTGAAAATTGTTATATAGTTGGCAATTTCCAAGTTTTATGCTCTTTTATGAAGTTCTCATGTTTGGTAATATGCTCTTCCTTTATCAAAGTTTGCGAAATATCATCAAGGCCGTTTAGAAGGGAGTGTTTTTTATCCGGGTCTATTTCAAAATTCCAAGCTTCTTCATAATCATCATAAATCATTTGTTCTTCAAGGTTTATTGTTAACTTATAATCCTTTATTATATGGACTGTTCCAAATAGATGTTCGATGACATTCTTATCAAGAATTATAGGCAACATGGAATTTTTAAAACAGTTATTATAAAAAATATCAGCATAAGATGGTGCAATTATTGTTCTAAATCCAAATTCTTTTAATGCCCATGGGGCATGTTCCCTTGAACTACCGCTTCCAAAGTTGTCTCTTGCAAGTAGTATTCTTGCACCCTGATATCTTTCGTGGTTAAGAATGAAATCGTTATTTACAGAACCGTCGTCGTTATATCTCCAGTCAAAAAAGAGAAATTCACCAAAACCTGTTCTTTCAATCCTTTTAAGAAACTGTTTTGGAATTATCTGGTCAGTATCTACATTTATTCTGTCTAATGGGGCTACAAGGCCCGACTCCATAATATATGGTTCCATGTTACCCTCTTTATATATCCTTATTAAGTTCTAATTTACGTACATCAACAAAATGTCCTTCAATAGCAGCAGCAGCCGCCATAATTGGGCTTACAAGATGTGTCCTGCCGCCTTTACCCTGCCGTCCTTCAAAATTCCTGTTAGAAGTACTTGCACATCTTTCACCGGGGGACAATATATCAGCATTCATCCCGAGACACATACTGCAACCGGCTTCCCGCCATTCAAAACCTGCTTCTTTGAATATCTTGTCGAGGCCTATTTTCTCCGCCTGTAATTTTACCAGTTGTGATCCGGGAACTACCATAGCACTTACACTACCCGCTACTTTTTTCCCTTTTACTATCCTGGCCGCAGCTGTCAGATCTTCTATTCTGCCGTTTGTACATGATCCAATAAAGACACGGTCTATCGGTATATCTTCGATAGGTGTATTGGGATTTAAGTCCATGTATTCAAGTGCATGCAGTGTGGATTTTTTCAGGTTTTCATCATGAATTTCACCCGGGTCAGGAATTTTTGATGTAACATCAATTACCATTCCGGGATTTGTACCCCAACTGACCTGTGGAGCCATTTGGGAAGCATCAAGAGTCAAGGTTTTGTCAAATACTGCATCTTCATCTGTTTTTAGTTTCTTCCAGTGTATTACAGCTTCATCATAAAGTTCGCCTTTGGGAGCGTATTTTCTACCTTTTACATAATCAAATGTTTTCTGGTCCGGGGCAATCATACCCGCACGCGCACCTGCCTCAATTGACATGTTGCAAATGGTCATTCTTTCTTCCATGGATAAATCTTCAATTGCCTTTCCACGGTATTCAAGTACATGGTTTGTAGCTCCGGCAGTACCGATATGGCCTATTATGCTTAATATTATATCTTTTGCTGTAACTCCATACTGTCTTTCGCCCTTTACATTTATTTCATATACCCTTGGTTTATCCTGTCTCAGGCACTGAGTGGCCATGACATGTTCTACTTCACTTGTCCCGATTCCAAATGCAAGTGATCCGAAAGCACCGTGAGTAGATGTATGACTGTCTCCGCATACTATGGTTATTCCGGGTTTGGTAAGACCAAGCTCCGGGCCAATAACATGTACAATGCCCTGGAAACGGTTGTTTACAGTTATTCCGTACAGCTCAATTCCGTTTTCTTCGCAATTTATCCTGAGTGTTTCCATTTGTTTAGCAGAGATTTCATCTTCAACCGGAAGAGACCTGTCTGTTGTAGGGACGTTGTGGTCTTCTGTAGCAAAAGTTAAATCAGGCCTTCTGATTTTCCTGCCGCTAATTTTAATGCCTTCAAATGCCTGTGGAGACGTAACTTCATGTACGAGATGAAGGTCGATGTAAAGGAGGGTAGGTTTCCCTTCTTCTTCATACACGACATGTGCATCCCAAATCTTATCAAATAGTGTTTTACCTGACATATATAAACCTCATTAATTCAATTGTTTTATTGCTGCTGAACCGGGGTAACGTGCTTCCTTTCCAAGTTCTTCTTCAATTCTCAACAGTTGATTGTATTTTGCAATTCTGTCACTTCTGGAAGCAGACCCTGTTTTGATCTGACCTGAATTTGTGGCTACCGCAATATCTGCAATGAAAGCATCTTCTGTTTCACCTGAACGGTGAGATATCATGTAAGTATAACCAGCATTTTTAGCCATCTCAATTGCTTCAATTGTTTCACTCAAAGTACCGATTTGATTAACTTTTATAAGTATTGAGTTTGCAACTTTATTATTTATTCCTTTTTCCAGAATCTTAGTATTTGTAACAAACAAATCATCTCCAACGAGCTGTATCTTCTCACCGAGCTGTTTTGTGATTTCTATCCATCCGTCCCAGTCATTTTCTGATAAGGGGTCCTCGATTGAAACGACCGGGTATTTATTTACCCAATTAATATATAAATCTATCAATTTTTGGGAAGAGATTAATTTATTTTCAATTTTATATTTTTTCTTTTCATAAAACTCACTTGATGCAGCATCAAGGGCAATTGAAATTTCTTTACCCGGTTTATAACCCGCATTTTTAATTGCTTTTATAATTAGCTCAAGTGCTTCTTCATTTGACTGTAAGTTCGGCGCAAATCCGCCTTCATCACCAACGGAAGTAGAATAGTTATTCTTGTTAAGAAGTTTTTTAAGGTTGTGAAATACTTCCACACCTGCCCTTATAGCGTCAGAGAATGTTTTAAAACCATGGGGGACTATCATAAATTCCTGGAAATCGAGATTGTTGTCTGCATGTACACCTCCGTTAATTATATTCATAAAGGGAACAGGGAGTGTATTTGCAGTTATCCCTCCAAGATATTTATACAGTGGTAAGCAAAGTGAGTCAGCTGCGGCTTTTGCTACAGCAAGAGATACTCCCAGAATTGCGTTTGCACCGAGTTTTGATTTTCCAGATGTTCCGTCTAGGTCAATCATCACCTGGTCTAATAATTTTTGGTCTTTTACATCAAGACCTATAAGTTTTCTGGCGATAATACCATTGATATTTTTAACAGCTTTCTGAACACCTTTTCCCAGGTATCTTTTACTGTTGTTGTCTCTCAGCTCAATTGCTTCATGCTCTCCGGTTGAAGCCCCCGATGGCACCGAGGCCCTTCCAAATGAACCATCAATACAATGTACATCTACTTCTACGGTAGGATTGCCTCTTGAGTCTAAAATCTCTCTTGCTTTTATTTCTGAAATTGTAGACAATATTTTTTCTCCATAAAGTTTATTTTGCCAAAGGGAAAGTACTATATCACAAATTTGCTATCAAATATTATTTTTACTAGTTTATATAATTGTAGAAATTAAAAAAATGAATTAATAGAATAAAGTGGAAATAGTTAAACGATTTTGGTAAACTCAACCTTTACTAAAACAGAGGGCTATATATGACCAAAAACAAAAATGTATTTAACTTGTTAATAATTACAACAATAATTACAATCTTCAGCCTTACCAATTCATGTGCTGTCGGGGATGATACTCCACCTAGTCAGATTGTTGATTTAAGACTTTCTTCAAATGCAAAGAACCTTGAGTGGACAGCTCCAGGTGATGATGGCGATATTGGTACTTCCACTTTGTATTTACTAAGATTTTATACAGAACAGCAGGTTGCAGATTTTCTTGATGTTCCAAACCTTGATGGAATCCCATTTGCTGTAATTCAGGAAACTGTCCAGGATAATTTTAAAGAGGCTACACAGGTCCCTCAGTTTCTTGAACCCCAGGTGGCCGGTTCAGACGAGATTACATCTATTTCCAGAATCGATATATCCGGAAATGCCCGGTTTTTTTACAGTATAATTGCTAATGATAATGTGGGTCATAGCTCACCACCGTCAAACGTAGTTGAAGTTGCTACTATACTTTCCGGCGCCTTATTTGTAAGCAGTAACCCTTCTGATTGTCCCGGTGTATCTGCCTCGTACGGTGAATTTACCGGCAGAGACGAAGAAGATCAAGATGAAATCCTAAATGATCTTATAATAGGGGACCCCTGTGCCGGAAGGGTATATATATTTGTTGGCGGCCCTGAAGTTACCAGGGATTTAGACGTCATAGATGTTTCACTCGCCGATGTAATAATCATAGGTGATACAATTCAATCTTTTGGTGCTACTGTCGGGGGTATTGGTAGTTTTTCAGGAAGTGCAACATTCCAGGAAATAGTAATTGGTGCTCCTGAAGCACTTAATGGCACAGGGCAAATATTTATAATTGAAGGTGATGATGACCTACCCAGAGTCATTGATTTTACCGCTGGTGATGAACCTGATTTTACCGTAACAGGCGAGGCCCCTGGTGATAATTTTGGTTTTGTAATTGAAAGAAGGGGAAGTGACGACCTTTTTGTTGGTGCCCCTGGTGCACTCGGAAGTACAGGGAAATTATACAGGTTTGACGGTGGGGATTTTAGTAAGAATACCGACGCCGATGATGCCAGGGACATTATCACAGGTGAAGCCCCGGGAGACCTTTTCGGATTCTCTGTTATTGATGGTGGTGAAATAAATACAAAAAGCCCCTGATGAGTTCATAGTAGGGGCCCCCGGTGCTGGAAAAGCATATGTCGTATTTGAGAACATTACACAGGACCTTTCTGAGGACCTTGAAGATGTACTTGTAATAGTGGGAAGTGTTGATGACAGGTTCGGTGAATCAGTAGGAGGCGGCTACAATATACAAGGGCTGGTAGATACTTCAAACGATGAAGATTTAGATGATGAAGAACTTATTCTTGACCTGGAAGAACTTGAAGAAAATGCAGATGTTGTTGTCGGTGCTCCAGGTGCATTAATTGGGAAAGGTTCGGTATTCATGTATGCAAATGAAGATATACTAGCTGCATTTGAAGATAGTGTCCCTCTTGATTTCTCTTTAAGAATTGATGGAAACAGAATAGGTGACCAGCTTGGTTCTAGCCTGATAGTTATACCGGATATTAACCCAAATATTGATATTGAAAGCAGGGATACTGCAAATGTGGTTAACCAGATTGTTACAAATGCTGATATTGCAACCGGTGCTCCCGGAAGAAGGGCTGGTGAGGTCTATATATTTTTTGGGGAATTTGGACTTTCAGGAGACTTAACCGCTGCTGATGCGGATATAACTATTGTATCTACTACGGGAGTATCATCATTTGGCTCCGACCTTTCTAATCTATTTGATGTAAACAATGATTTTTGGTTTGATATTGCTATATGCAGTGATTCTGCTGCTGAACTTCAGTATTAGCTCTCTTCTATAAGGCCGTCCTTAATTACTACGCTTGTTTTCGTGGAGGAAGCAATTTCCTTTTCGTGAGTGATCATAATAATTGTTCTTCCCTCATCATTTAGTTTCTCGAAAATATTAATAATTTCAAAACTTGTTTTTGAATCAAGGTTGCCGGTAGGTTCATCTGCAAGTATTAATCCCGGATTGTTTACTATTGCGCGCGCAATTGCCACTCTTTGCTGCTGTCCTCCAGAGAGTTGGTTGGGGAGGTGAGTTTGTCGATCAGAGAGCCCTACGAGGTTTAAAGCTTCCTTTGCTCTTTCTTTCCTTGCTTTGTAGGGAGTACCATTGTAAATAAGCGGCATTTCGACGTTTTCAAGGGAAGACGTCCTGCTTAAAAGATTGAAACTCTGAAAAACAAATCCTATTTCTTTATTTCTTATGTCAGACATCTCATCCTGTGTAAGATTTGAAATATCATTATCCTTAAAAAGGTATTTTCCCTCTGAGGGTGTGTCTAAACATCCAAGTATATTCATCAGTGTACTTTTACCGGAACCGGAAGAACCCATAATTGATAAATAATCACCCTCAAGAACGGTTAAATTAATTCCTCTTAAAGCATTTACTTCTATATCTCCAAGAATATATGTTTTTTTTAAATTCTCTGTGAATATAAGTCCGCTCATTTAAAACCTTTTGGGTTGGGGTAGGGTAATAAGAGATTTAGAACTACTATTATTTACAAAACTTTCGATAACAATTTCCTGTCCTTCCTTTAATGTCCCATCATCATTTATTTCAGTGTATTCATTATTGCTTACACCCGTGGTTACGGGGATTTCGGTAAGTTTATTGCCGGAGTTTTTAACCCATACGGAAAGCTGGCCTGAATTTGCTGATGAAATGTATTCTGCATTTACAGGAACGAACCTAAGGGCAGATGTGGGAACCCTGAGTACATTTTTTTTGTTTGCTATAATAATATTTACCTCTGCTGTCATTCCAGGTTTCAGTAGTAACGCGCTATTGTCAATTGATGCTGTTATATCATAGGTAACTATATTTTTTGATGTATTTGGAGAATTACTTATTTTTATTATATTGCCGGCAAAGGATTTTTCAGGGAAGGAACTGACTTTAAAACTTACCTGCTGTCCATTCTTTGTCTTGCCGATATCTGCTTCGCTCACATTAATAATAAGGTTTAGGTTCTCAAGGCCGTCTGCAATTGTAAATAAAGGCTCGGTATTATTTGAACCAGACACTATCTGGCCATTTGTAATGTTCTTAGAAAGGACAATCCCATCAATAGTGGATTTTATATTTGTTTTCTCGAGGTTGCTTTCAGCAATATTTAGTGTGGTCTTAGCTTCTTCAAATGAAGCTAGTGCATTTTTATATTTTGCCCTAGAGGTATCGAATTCCTGTCTTGAAATAAGGTCTTTGTCATGAAGTGTTTTATTAGCGTTAAAAGTGTCCTTGTCTAATTTTAGATCAGTCGAGGCCTTATTATATTTTGCTTTTGCTTCATTTAACTTTATTGAATAGGAGTTTGAACCTATCTTCGCAAGTACCTGTCCCTTGCTGACATTTTCATTTGTATCAACATTTACTTCTTTTATCACCCCGTTTATCTCGGGGTGTATCCTTATTTCCAGGTTTGGCTGTAAAGAACCATTAGCTGTTACAATTGAGACTATATCACCCCGGTCTGCCTGTGCACTGATAAGCTTTATATTGTTTTGATCCTGCACTTTGTTAAAGAAAAGAAAATATAATCCAGCAAGAGCTATGATTAGTATAAGCAGTAAAACTTTTTTATTGTTTAACATCAATTTAGATTTCTCCGGTAATCGCCAGGAATTTTGTTTCGTTAATCTTATAATTATAAATTGATTCCAGATAATTTGAATTGGATTCAGCATAAAACAATTCTGCATCAACAAGCTCAATCCTGGAAGCTGTACCAAGTTTGTATCGTTCATTTATAAGGTTTAAGTTGCTTTCGGCTATGTCACGGTTAGAGAGGGTAATTTCCATTCTCTGTTTTGAAAATTCCAGGTCCAAAAATATTTTTGTTATTTCAGTCTGAATTTCTTTCTTTGTATTTTCATATTGTATAAGTGACCTGGTACTTTCAGCTTCCCTGATATCAAGCCTTGCAAACCTCGAAAAACCTTCAAATATAGGGAACTTAAATCCTACACCAGCAATAAAAGCAGGAAAATCTTCTCCGCCTTCTCCTTCAAACCTGTATGCTGTTCTTCCAAAAAATACAGGGTAAAATTCACTTTTGGATGCTTTGGCATTTGCCCTGCTTGCCAAAAGTTCTGAATCTACTTTTTTTAACACTGCACTATTTTTTATTGCCTTGTTAATAGAACTCTCCAGATCGTAATCTTTGAATGTTATTTCTTCTTCATCAACAAGTTCTATGTCTTTTGCAAATTCCCCGCCTATTACATCAATAAGTTCGAGTTTGCTTACAATGTAGCTGTTTTTTTGTCTATTAAGTTCAAGCCGGGCTTCTCCCAGGTCATATTTGGCCCTGGTTAAATCAATATTTGAGGTTCTGCCGATTTTGTTTAGTTCTTCGGACTTTTGTAAAATAAGTTCATTTTTCCTAAGACTTTTTTCAGCGGAAATAACAAAGTTTTTATTTATCAAAGCATTGTAATACGCTATGGTGGTGTTTTGTACTGTTTCTCTTAGTTTTTGGTCCATGTTGTATTCACTGGCAGCAAGCTGGTATTTTGTTGCTTTTACAATATTGGATGTCCTGCCAAAATCCCAAATAAGCTGGTCTAGAAAGAAACCAGATTCACGTTCAACAAAGGGTACAACAATTCTGCTTTCAATCTGAGGGTAATAATCAGATTTAGCTTCTTTTACCCTTGCCTTTGAAATATCAATGTCCAGTTTTGATAATAAGAGTGAATGGTTATTAGATATACCAATGACTATAGCTTCATCCAGAGTTATTACTTTGGGTGAATTCTGAGATAAAACACTGTATGCTTGTGTAAAAAATACGACTAAAATTAATAAAGCGTATTTTTTGTTTAAATAAAATAACATTTTATATTATTAAAGTTTATAAATATGACTTTTAAATAAATTTGTTTCAACAATATTTTAATCATACTAATACTTTATGAAACTTGGAATATACATACATCTTCCTTACTGTTTAACAAAATGTCCATATTGTGATTTTAATTCATATGGTGTGGGCAACGATTTTCCAGAAGAAGAATATACTGAAGCGATAATCAGGGAAATTGATATGCAGGCGGAACTCCTAGAGAGTGGTGAAATTTCTTCAGTCTTTTTTGGTGGGGGTACTCCTTCATTATTCAGGCCTTCAAGTATCCAAAAGATACTTGATAAAATTGATTCTTATATTGAAATCAGAGGAAATACAGAGATCACACTTGAGATAAATCCCAGGACCGTAGAACTTGAGAAATTAAAAGATTTTCACGGGATTGGCATAAATAGGGCTAGTATTGGTATCCAATCCTTTTCTGACAGTAAATTAAAATTTTACGGACGAAACAGTAATTCTGAAGATGGCAGGAAAGTACTAGAAGATATAAATAAATCCGGTTTCAAGAACTTTAACATAGACCTTATCTACGGTAGTACAAATGAAACAATTGATGAATTAAATAATGACATTAATATTTCGCTTGATTATGGAAGCACACATATTTCAGCCTACTGCCTTACTATAGAAGACGGTACACAGTTTGGTTACCTATATAAGAAGGGAATGTTGAAACTTCCCGATGACGAGGTACTTTCGGAAATGTATATGCTAACTTCTGAAATATTAAATAAGAACGGTTTTAGCCATTACGAAATTTCCAATTTTTCAAAACCAGGAAATGAATGTATCCAGAATCTTATTTACTGGAACTGTGATACTTATATTGGTTTTGGTGCAGGTGCCCATTCCCATCTCAAGGGTTGCGGACAGTTCGGGGATTGGGGAAAACGGTGGGGGAATATAAAAAATCCCGGAAGGTATATGAATAGCGTGGAACAAATGGGGAATGTAGCCGAGTTTGTAGAAAACCTCGAAAAGGAAAACTCTATAAATGACTGGATTATGATGGGGCTAAGACTTTCAGATGGAATAGACATTAGTAGTTTTAGTGAAATTTATAATGCCGAGTTGAATTCCGATAAGATTAATTATTTATTTGAAGACGGGCTGCTAAAAATTAAAGACGGGAAACTTAAGATTACCAAAGATGGTAGAATCTTTTCAAATCTTCTGATTGAAAAAGTGACTGAGTGCGTTAGTTTATTAAATTAAATCATCTTCCATACTGATTTTAATATTTCCATCCGCAGTATTAATGTAAAAGTTGTCTTCTTTCTGGATTATGTTTTTGGCGAATTCATAGTATGCCTGGCTTGTAAATCTTGCCTTAAACTTATTATTTTTTACCATTGTGTAAGGAACGTTAGCCTTACAGATTGTTATTTGACCCGGTATTAACTCTTCAATAGTTTCATCATTAAGAACGGCAAAGTATTTCCCATTTTTTTTGTTAACCATTTTTACTACGAATGGCGTATCTTCCACCTCAGCATATACCCTGCCATAACCCTCGTCGACAAAGAAGTATCCATCTTCATCAATGTCAAGGTTCTTATTATTCTCAAGATAGGTCCAGTGGTGTGTTATCTTTAATCCATCCTGAAACCAGTTGCCACTTTTATCTATAAAAATTCGTGGTTTTTTATTTTCTGAATTCATAATTGTATTATTTACCCGGAAACCTAATTAGTCACCCATAACCTTTATTACCACTCTTTTTTTCCTAAGTCCGTCAAACTCGGCATAAAATATTCTCTGCCATGGTCCAAGGTCAAGGTCACCATTTGTTACAGGAACTATAACCTGGTGATGCATTAATAAGCTCTTTAAGTGTGCGTCGCCATTGTCTTCACCTGTATTGTGATGTTTGTAATTTTCATCAAAAGGTGCCAAGTGTTCGAGCCATTTCCAAATATCCTGAAATAATCCCGGTTCATTATCATTTACATATACTGCAGCTGTAATATGCATGGCAGATACTAAAACAAAGCCTTCCTTAATTTCACTCTTAAAAACTATTTCTCTTATTGTTTCTGTAATATGGAAGAGTTCTCTTTTGTTTTCGGCATTAAACCATAAATATTCCGTCAAACTTTTCATATTTTTTAGCCTCCTTAACTATTATTTAAATTAAAATATATATAATAACAATTAGAATGTTATATAATTAAATAAACATACAATAACAGGTGCAATATAATGAATGAAGCTGTATATCTGCTGTCGCTTCAAAATATGACTGGGATAGGGGGTGTTACTTTAAAAAAACTGGTTGATATTTACGGATCTGCAGAGAATGTGTTTAAAGCGGAATTAAATGACTTGATTCAATACGGTCTTATTAGTAAGGAATCAGCGCAAGCAATAAAAGGGTTTACAAAGTGGGATTTATATTTAAATGAATACAAAAAAGTTGAGAATAGCAGATACCTATACATTACATACAAAGATATTATTTATCCTGTTAATTTAAAAAATATTTATGATATACCCATGCTAATGCAGTATTACGGCAATATAAAAAACACAGACTGTAATGCAATAGCGGTAGTAGGTTCAAGGAATTGTGATGAATACGGGAGATATGTAACAGAAAACATAGTAAAACAACTGGTAGAAAAAGGCATAACTATAGTCAGCGGGATGGCCAGGGGGATAGATACAATTGCCCACAGGTCTGCAATAAAATATGGCGGGAGGACTATTGCTGTAATCGGAAGCGGGCTTGATATTTGTTACCCTCCGGAAAACAGGGAGTTGTTCGAGGTAATATCAGAAAATGGATATGTTCTTTCGGAATATCAACTTGGTACTCAACCAGAAAGTACTAATTTTCCAAGAAGAAACAGAATTATAAGCGGACTATCCCTTGGAGTACTTGTGATTCAGGCAAACATTAAAAGTGGTGCTTTGATTACGGCCCAATATGCTCTTGAACAGAACAGGGAAGTATTTGCCATTCCGGCAAATATAAATAATAAAAAAAGTTCCGGATGTAATCAGTTAATAAAAAACGGTGCTAAGCTTGTGGAAAGTATAGACGATATAATCTCTGAAATTAAGCAATTCCAGGGAATTAATAACAAAAATAAACCAGAAAAGAATAACCTCAATTTAGTTAATCTTTCAGAGAACGAAAAAGTAATAGTATCTTTATTAAAAGATAAAAGGCTTCATTTAGACGAATTGCAGATAGTTTCCAACCTTCCTTCATCAGATATATTTCCAATAATTCTTGATTTGGAAATGCAGGAAATAATCAGGGTTTTACCCGGCAATTACTATGAACTCTTAAATCAGGAATAGACTAATTTCAGGTATTAAAAAGTTGTTGCTTTAATTTTCTTTTATTATGGTATCATTCTAAAAAATTTCCTGGAGATACTGAATGAATATAGCTGTTGTAGGTACTGGTTATGTAGGCCTTGTAACAGGCGCATGTTTTGCCGGTAGTGGTAATAATGTAATTTGCGTGGATATAGATGAAAGTAAAGTAGAAAGTCTCAAAAACGGTGTTATACCATTTTTTGAACCAGGGCTTGAGGACGTTGTTAAAACTAATATTGACGAAGGAAGATTAAGTTTTACCACTGATGCAAAATCTGCCATTGAAAATTCTTCAATTATCTTTATTGCTGTAGGAACACCTCAGTCTGAGAATGGTGCTGCTGATATAACTTATGTTCTTAATGTAGCTAAGACTATTGGTGAACATATAAATAATTATAAGATTGTTGTAACTAAAAGTACCGTACCGGTTGGTACAACAGAAAAAGTAAGAGATACAATAAAATCTAATTCAGATATTGAATTTGACGTTGCATCCAATCCTGAATTTCTTAAGGAAGGAGCTGCGGTAGAAGATTTTTTAAAACCTGAAAGAGTGGTAATTGGGATTGAAAATCTCAAAGCAGGTGAAATATTAAAAGAGCTGTATTCACCATTTATGAGATCGCAGGACAGGGCCATAATTGTCTCGATAAGATCTTCAGAACTTTCAAAATATGCCTCAAATGCAATGCTTGCAACAAGAATATCTTTTATGAACGAAGTTGCAAAACTATGCGAACTCGTAGGTGCCGATGTCTCCGATGTAAGGTCTGTTATGGGATCAGACAAGAGAATAGGAAGACATTATTTATACCCAGGACTTGGGTACGGCGGGTCATGTTTTCCAAAAGATGTAAGGGCACTTGTTAATACAGCGAAAGAAAACAACTATGATTTGAAAATCTGCAGTTCAGTAGATGAGGTAAATAATGCCCAGAGAATTTATTTTTTTGATAAAATAAACAATTATTTCAATGACGAGATTAAGGGTAAAAGAATAGGTATTTGGGGACTTTCCTTTAAACCTAATACAGATGATATAAGGGAAGCACCTTCGCTGTTTTTAATTGAAAAACTTCTAGAAAAGGGTGCAGTAATAGCTGTTCATGACCCGTCTTCGATGCACCATGTAAAGGAAATATACGGTGAAAGAATAGAATACTCAAAGACAAATTATGATACATGCAATGAAAAAGATGCACTTATAATATGTACCGAATGGAGTGAATACAGGCAGCCTGATTTTAATTATATAAGTTCTATTATGAATTCACATGTAATATTTGATGGCAGAAATCTCTACAACAGGGCAATGCTGGAAAAATTAGGTTTTAAATATTTTGCAATAGGAATATAGCAGTAAACAGATAAATAAAGAATGAAAATTATTGTAACAGGGTGTGCAGGATTTATTGGCTCCAGGGTATGTGAAATGCTTATAGAAAAGGGAAATTCTGTAATTGGCATAGATAATCTTAATGATGCATACGACATTAATTTAAAAGAATACCGTTTGAATACACTACAGGAATTAGACAGTTTTACATTTTATAAAAAAGATATTACCAACTTGGAAAGTATTAAAGAAATATTTATTAACAATTCTGATACCGATGCTGTAATCAATCTTGCCGCAAGGACGGGAGTACGTACAAGTATTCAAATGCCCCAGGAATATATTAAAACAAATGTCCTCGGGACTGTGAATCTTCTCGAGTTATGCAAATCCAATAAAATATTGAAATTTGTTCAGGCTTCTACTTCGAGTTTGTATGGTGAAAATAAAACACCATTTATTGAAGATATGAATACTGACAGAACCCTTTCTCCTTATGCGGCATCAAAAAAAGCGGCTGAGAACTTCTGTTATACATATAATAAGCTATTCGATATAGATATTACCGTTTTAAGATATTTTACTGTATACGGGCCTGCCGGACGGCCGGACATGAGTCCTTTCAGGTTTATTAGATGGATAATGGAAGAAGAAGACCTGATATTATTTGGAGATGGAAATCATGAACGGGATTTTACATTTGTGGATGATATTGCCGAAGGTACGATATTATCTCTTAAGAAAGTCGGTTATGAAATTATCAATCTCGGTAATGATCAGCCATTAAAAATGAAAGAATTAATTTCAACAATTGAAGCATTAACGAATAAAGATGCTAAAGTCATTAATAAATCAGAACAGAAAGCTGATGTATATGCTACATGGGCTGATATCACCAAAGCTAAGAATAAACTTGACTGGGAACCAAAATATAACCTGGAAGAAGGTATTTCGTTATCGGTTGAATGGTATAAAGAAAATAGGGAGTTTGCAAAAAGCATTGATATTTCTTTGAATTAAAATATAAATAAATATTGGTTAATTATAACTATATTTAAAGGTGTGTCCTGAATGCCGGTATTGTGTTTTATTTTTATTTAGGTATTAAGTTCACAAAAATTGGTATATAAAATGTCAAAATCATTAGTGATCGTAGAATCACCAGCAAAAGCTAAAACAATTAAAAAGTATCTAGGAAGTGATTTCTTGGTAGAAGCTTCATCCGGTCACCTGATAGACCTTCCGAGCAACAGGTTAGGTGTGGAGATAGAGGAAGATTTTAAACCTGATTATATAGTAATCAGGGGGAAGAAGAAATACCTTAACCAGCTCGAGAAAGCTGCAAATAAAGCTGAGAAGGTTTATTTAGCCTCTGACCCGGACAGAGAAGGTGAAGCTATTGCATGGCACATTGCAAATAAACTTAATCTTGGCGATAAAGCTGAAAGAGTTTTATTTCATGAGATAACAAAAAAAGCAGTTCTCGAATCAATACAGAATCCAACAAAAATAAGCCAGGATAGATTTGAAGCTCAACAGGCAAGACGTATCCTTGATAGAATTGTTGGTTATAAAGTCAGTCCTATTTTATGGAAAAAAGTCAGAAGAGGATTAAGCGCAGGAAGGGTACAGAGTGTTGCACTTAACATTGTGGTTTTAAGGGAAAGGGAGATTGAAAAATTTATACCCAGAGAATACTGGTCACTTGAAGCATTATTAAAAAAGAGTTCAGATAATGAAACTGCTTCGTTTCTTTCCTCGATTCAAAGTTATAAGGGTGAAAAGATTGAGCTTTCTAATGAGACGGAAACAAATGAAGTACTTGATTCAATAAAAGGAAAAGAGTTTGTTGTCGATAAGATTACAAGGAAAGAAAGAACGAGAAAATCGCTTGCACCTTTTATTACCAGCACGCTCCAGCAGGATGCCTCGAGAAAATTAGGATTTTCTGTAAGAAAGACAATGACCCTTGCACAAAAACTCTATGAGGGAATAGAGCTTGGCAGTGAAGGGCCTGTAGGTTTAATTACCTATATGAGGACAGACTCAGTAAGAATTTCTGATAATGCCATAGAAGATGTAAGAAATTTTGTATCAAATATCTATGGTGATAAATACCTGCCTGAAAAACCAAACACATTTAAAGTCAAGAAATCGGCGCAGGATGCGCATGAAGCAATAAGGCCTACATTTGTTGAGAAAACCCCAGAAGAAGTCAGGCAGTATCTTGGTAAGGATGAATACAGGCTTTATGAATTGATCTGGAAAAGGTTTGTCAGCAGCCAGATGAATCCAGCTATTTATGATCAGACCAGTGTTGATATAAAAGTAGGTGAAGCAAATTTCAGGGCAACTGGGTCTATTATTAAATTCGATGGTTTTACCAGACTGTATACAGAGGGCAAAGAAGAAGAAGATAAAGACCAAGATAAAAAAGATGAAAATAAAATCCTGCCTGTTCTGGAAGAAGGAGAAATCCTGAATCTTTTAAATTTTGATCCTAAACAGCATTTTACCCAGCCACCACCCAGGTTCACGGAAAGTTCTCTTGTTAAAGAGCTTGAGGAGAATGGTATTGGCCGGCCATCTACATATGCTGCAATTCTTTATACAATACAAGACAGGGGATATGTAACCAGTGAAAAGAAACGTCTAAGCCCGACTCTTCTCGGATGTTCAGTGAATGATCTTCTTATTGAAGGTTTTCCTGAAATTATGGATGTCCAGTTTACAGCGGAGATGGAGGAGAAACTGGATAGTGTTGAAGAGGGAAATGTTAACTGGGTCGATTTACTGCAGGGATTTTATAAAGGATTCTCAAAAAGACTCGATGAGGCAGAAGAAACACTTAAAAGCCTTAAAGTAGAAGGTATTCCAACAGATATTTCATGTGAAGAGTGTAATTCACCGATGATTGTTAAATGGGGAAGAAGAGGTGAATTTCTATCCTGTTCAAAATACCCAGATTGTAAGAATGCGAAACCTTTTGAGTATGATGAAGATGGGAAGATTAAAATAAAGGAAAAAGTTGTTCCGGAAATACGAGAAGACGTTAAATGTGAGAATTGCGGAAAACCTATGGTGGTGAGGCAAAGCAGGTACGGTAAATTTCTGGGTTGTTCCGGTTACCCTGAGTGTAAAACTATAGTTAAGATGAATAAAGAAGGCGAACCAATAAAAGAAGTAAAGAATGAAAAAGAAGAAAAACCGGATAAAGACACCAATCCCGCTTAATCTGTTCTCATTTAAAAAAATCCTGTAAAATAAGGTTTGATGTCAACAGATCTCACCCACCAACTGGAAGTATTGGAAAAACCCCTTAAATTTGTATCCAAAGACAATTTTAAAAATCTGAGTAAAGTAAAAGATCTTGGAAAAGTTATAAAAGATATTTGCCTAAAATTAAATTCAGAGGTGAAAGAATTACAGCTTAAGAAAGAAATAAACGATATTAAAGACAGTTTTATTGACTTCGATTCAAAATCCAAAGAAGGTAAAATATCTATTGTTAACAGAATATTAGACAAATTAGCTAAACTAAATAATAAAGTACCACCAGTAGCTAATTTCACTTCTGAAATTAAAGAACCTAAAAATAGAACTCAGATAAAATTAAGTGATCCTGTGCGTTATTTAAAAGGTGTTGGGCCAAGGATATCGGACATTTTATCAAAGAAAGATATTCAAATTGTTGAAGATTTACTGTTTTATTTCCCTAGGAGATATGAAGACAGACGTAATATAAAAAAAATATCTTCCATAAATAAACTGGAAAGTGTCGTTATATTCGGAAAAATTATTGATTTACATGTAACAAGAATAAAATCCAAAAAAATATTTAACGTGGTGATTTCAGATGGAACAGGAACTGTAACCCTTGTTTGGTTTACTGGAAATGAAAAATATCTTAATAAAACATATATCCCTGGTGCCAGGATAGTTGTAAGCGGGGAAGTATCGTACAATGCTTATAAGAAAAATCTTCAAATAATACATCCAAAACCTGAGGACGTGGAAATTTACGCCGATGATGAAGACACGGAAGAAAATACGCATTTTGGCAGAATAGTCCCAATATATCCACTTACGGAAGGTCTGACACAAAAAAGAATAAGAACTATTGTAAAGCTTGTAGTTGAACAGTTTGCTGATGGTCTTAGCAACATAATTCCGGATCAGATTATTAAGAATTACAAACTAGCAAAGCTTTCGGATTCCATTAAGGAAGTACAGTTTCCTGAAGATACTAATAAAATAATTGATCTTAGTTCAGCTTCGGATGTATTTAACTCTGTACCGCATAAAACAGTTTCATTTTACGAGTTTTTTCTGCTAGAAGTTGGCCTGATACTAAAAAAGAAAGAGTTCACTAAAGTAAAAGGCATTTCTTTTAAAACAGGTGGAATTTTAGTAAAAGAGTTTATTCATAAATTACCTTTTAAAATAACAGAAGCTCAGCATAGAGCGGTAAAAGAAATTGAGAAAGATATGAATGGAGGTTTCCCGATGAACAGGTTGCTTCAGGGTGATGTTGGAAGCGGGAAAACTATAGTTTCGATTATCTCAATGCTCACAGCGGTTGATAATGGTTACCAGGCCGTATTAATGGTCCCTACGGAAATACTGTGCGAACAACATTACGGCACATTAAGGAATATTTTGAAAGAATGTGGCTTGAATGTCGTCCTGCTCAAAAGTGGAATTAAAGCAAAAGAAAAAAATAAAATCAATAAGTTAATAAGCTCCGGGGAAGGCCCATATTGTTGTTGGAACGCATGCCTTGATTCAGGATAATGTTGTTTTTAAAAATCTCGGTTTTGTTGTTATTGATGAACAGCACCGTTTTGGAGTATTACAAAGGGCAAAGCTCATGGGTAAGGGGCAAAACCCGGATGTACTAGTAATGACGGCAACTCCTATACCGAGGACCCTGGCAATTACCGTATATGGGGACCTTGATATTTCTGTAATTGATGAATTACCGCCAGGCAGAAAAGAAATAAAAACTAAACTTTATAAAGAGAGTAAAAAAAACAGGTCAAAAATTTATAAGATTATCAAAAATGAGTTGAGCAAGGGCAGGCAGTGCTATGTAGTGTGCCCTTTTATTGATGAATCTGAAAACCCGGATTTTCAGCATATTAAATATGCAACTAAAGTTTTTGAATACCTGTTAAAAGAAATATTCCCGGAATTTAAGGTAGGATTGCTTCACGGTAAAATGGATAATGTAGAAAAAGAGACTGTTATGAACGATTTTCTTTCAAATGAACTGCAACTTCTGGTATCAACTACTGTAGTAGAAGTCGGGATAGATGTTTCAAATGCAACAATCATGTTAATTGAAAATTCTGAAAGATACGGATTATCTCAGCTGCATCAACTTAGGGGTAGGATAGGGCGGGGCGGTCATGAGTCCATTTGTATGCTTATAGCAGATTATGCTTTATCAGAAAATGCAGGCTATAAACTAGAAATAATGACAAAAACAAATGATGGGTTTAAAATTGCGGAAGCTGATCTGCAGCTACGGGGCCCCGGAGATTTTCTTGGAACGAAACAGTCAGGTATCCCCACATTTAATTTTGCAAATCTGATTAGAGACTGGAAAATACTTTCTCAGGCAAGGGAAAGTGCATTAAATCTTGTTTCTTCTGATCCGGAGTTGAAAAGTGCACCCAATTTAAAACTGCTTGTTGAAAAGAAATGGGGAGAATTGCTTGAACTAAACCTAATATCCTGATTACTATAATTATCCTTCAATCAGCAGTGCTTCGGGATCTTCAATAAGTTCTTTGATCTTTACAAGGTACTGCACGGCTTCACTGCCGTCTACAATCCTATGATCATAGCTAAGAGCAACATACATCATAGGTCTTATTACTATTTCACCGTCAACTACAACAGGTTTCTGATTAATTTTATGTAGTCCCAGAATTCCCACCTGTGGAGGATTAATAATTGGTGTGCTCAGTAATGACCCAAAAACACCGCCGTTTGAAATAGAGAATGTACCGCCCATGAGTTCATCAAGAGTAAGAGTCCCTTCATTTGTCTTAACAGAGTAATCTTTTACATCTTGCTCAATTTCTGCAAAACTTTTTCTGTCAGCATCACGGATTACAGGTACAACAAGTCCTTCTTTTGCGCCAATAGCAACACCAATATCGTAATAGTACTTATATACAATTTCTTGATCCTGTATCTCTGCATTTAATTCCGGGAAAAGTTTAAGTGCTCCTACACATGCTTTAATGAAAAAGGAAGAAAACCCCAGTCCAACACCGTATCTTTCCTTGAAATCGTCTTTTCTTCTCTTTCGCAGGTCCAAAACACCACTCATATCAATTTCATTGAAGGTAGTGAGAATCGCAGCAATATTTTGTGCCTCTTTTAAACGTCTTGCTATTGTTCTTCTTCGACGGGACATTTTAACCCTTCTTTCCCGGTTTGAGTTTAGTAGGGAAAGTGAAGGGAAAAGTTCTGAAGAAACTGATTCTGATACACTTTCTGATTTGGTAGTTTTACCAGGGGACGATTGTAAATATTTATTAACATCATCTTTTGTAATTTTGTTACCAACTCCTGTAGGAGCTACATGAGATAAATCAATATTTTCCTGTTTTGCAATATTCTGGGCTACAGGTGTAGCTTTGATTTCACTTGGAGTTTGTTCTACAGTTTTGATTTCTTCAGCCTTAACCTGAATAGGGGCATCTTCCATTTTAGTACTACTTTTTGACGGTTTTGCAGTTGAATCAATTGATCCCAGCACATCACCGACTTCTACATCTTCATTTTCAATCCTGCCAATAGATTTTAATACACCGCTGGTCACAGCGGCTACCTCAAAGTTTGCCTTTTCTGTTTCAAGTTCAAGGATTGTGTCACCGGTATTTACAAAATCTCCTTCCTGCTTCACCCATTTGATAATGGTAGCCTCGAGGACAGAATCTCCTAAGTGTGGTACTACAATATCGGTAACCATGTTAAATCTCCAAAATAGTTATTTATTAAATGTCCTGATGCCAGGTTATGCCACTTTTTTCATTGCCCTCTACTACTTTATCAATGCTAAAAGCCTGCTTGATCAATAAATCCTGATTATATTTGTGCATTGAGGATGATCCTTCAGCCGGGCTTGTAAACCTTTTTCTTCCAATATAATGCAATGGATATCGTTTCTTTAAAATTTTTCTACGAAAGAAAGGCAGCATATATTTCCATGCGGCCATATTTTGAGGTTCTTCCTGAACCCAGGCTACTTCTTTTAAAGTTTTATATCTTGCAAAGATTTCTTTAATTTCTTCTTTTGGTCTTGGGTAAAGCTGTTCAACACGGGCAATTGCAATATCAGGATTCTTTTCCCTAAGTTCACTTGAAATAATGTCAACATATATTTTGCCGCTACAGAATATCAATCTTTTAACTTTAGCTGCCTGTTTGTCATCCATTGGGTCGTCAATCACGGGCTGCCATTTACCATCTGTTAATTCAGTCAGTGAAGATGCTATCTTAGGATTTCTCAAAAGACTTTTAGGAGTCATAATCACAAGTGGAAGCGGGTCTACTTCAAGAAGAAGAGCCTGCCTTCTAAGTACATGGAAAAGCTGTGCTGATGTTGTACAGTTCACAATTCTCATATTGTATTCAGCTGCCTGCATCAGAAATCTTTCAAGTCTTGCACTTGAATGGTCAGGCCCCTGACCTTCATAAGCATGCGGTAGGAGCAGAGTCAGAGATGGCATTTGTCCCCATTTTGCACGTGCGGAAACAAAATATTCATCAATTATTGTTTGTGCCCCATTTATAAAATCACCGTATTGAGCTTCCCATATTACAAGGGTGTTTGGTTTTTGTATGTTGTAACCATATTCAAATCCGATACATGCATTTTCGGTAAGCGGGCTGTTATGGATTTCAAATGATGCTTTTGACAGTGGTATATTCTGAAGGGGGGTATATATCCTGCCGTTAATTTCATCGTGAAGTACTGCATGACGATGACTGAATGTACCACGTTCAGAATCCTGGCCGGTAATTCTTATTGGAATACCATCTGCAAGTACAGATGCATATGCCAGTTCTTCACATGTTGCCCAGTCAATATTCTTTTCACCTGGCTTATCTAATATGTTAAGACGCCTATCGCGTATTCTTTTTATCTTGCTGTTAATATTAAAGCCTGATGGTGTCATTAATAGTTCGTTGTTAAGCTGAATCAGTTTGCTGGCTTTTACGCTTGTAACAACTTTTTTTGCTGCTCCTGGTGGCGGTGGATCAGGAACCTTTTCTTCAGGAAGATCATTAGGCTTTAATGATTCGAATTCATTTGTTAATAATTTTGTATATTTATCAACAATTGCATCTGCATTATCCTGGGTAATCTTGCCTTCTTTTATTAACTTGTTTGCCAGAATTTCCCTTACAGATGGATGGTTATCAATTTTGCTGTAAATCAGAGGCTGAGTGAATTTGGCTTCATCACTTTCGTTGTGGCCATGTTTTCTGTATCCAACAAGGTCAATTAAAAAGTCTTTTTTAAAAATCTGAAGATATGAATAGGCAAGTCTCATGGTTTCAATACATGCTTCTGCATCATCGGCATTAACGTGGACTATTGGTATCTCAAAACCCTTAGCCAAGTCACTTGCATATAGTGTACTTCTGCTGTCCGAGGGCAGCGTAGTAAATCCAAGCTGATTATTTGTAATAATATGAATAGTGCCACCTGTGTAATAACCAGGAAGTAATGACATGTTAAGAGTTTCGGCATTAACTCCCTGTCCCATAAATGCTGCATCACCGTGAATCTGGACGGGTATTGATACAGAAGGATCGAAAACAGGGCCGCCTTTGTCATTCTCTACCGTACCTGATGCCCTTGACATGCCCTGTACAACGGGGTTTACGGATTCAAGGTGGCTTGGGTTAGGAGCAAGTACAATTCTCATGTCGAAAGCCTTACCGTTGCTTACAGACCTGCTTGCTGATTCATGATATTTTACATCGCCAGTCCAGCCAAGATCATCATTAAAGTCTCTGTTATGAACAGGGTCTTTAAATTTAATTAATCCGTATTTGTAAGTTATATTCATAACATGGTGCATAACATTGAGTCTTCCCCTATGTGCCATGCCAAGGATAATATTGTTAATACCAGATTTTGCTGCAAGTCCTACAAGCTCGTTGAGCATAGGTACAAGCATGTCAACACCTTCTATTGAAAACCTGAATTTTCCGGGGAAAATTCTATGAAGAAAGCGTTCAAATACTTCAATCTGGGTAACGCTCTCCAGCAATTTCTCAGTATCTATTGGAAAATTAAGGGGTTTGAAAGCTAGAGTTTCTATTGACTCTCTTAGCCATTTTCTTTCTTCCGCCTCATAAATATGGTCGTAGTTATATCCTATAGTCCCCGAATAAAGTTTCCTTAGTTTCTTTATTCCCTCATAAGCATTAGCTGTTTGATCTGCAATCGGCCAGCCTACTAAGCTTGAAGGCATGCTTTCTAAATCAGCATCGGTAAGGCCATGCATTTTGGGGTTAAGTGTTGGGTCTCCTTTTGGGGGATCTTCCAAAGGGTTGATATTGCTCTCCATATGTCCATGCCGTCTTATAGCCTGCGCAAGGTTAGATACAGATACAGCTTTATCAATATCTATGCCTGAATGGGCAGTCCGGCCATTGGTTGAGACAGATTCCTTGATATTTGGTATACCTGAACCATTAAGTTCCGGCTTCCATAAATCAAATATTTTTTTTGTTTTTGGGTCAACTGAGGAAGGATTTTCGAGATACTTATCGTAAAGTTCTAAAATATACCCGGAATTTGGTCCGTGAAATTCGTCTAAAAGACTCATTTTTCTCCCTGGAATATTAATTTTTTATAATTAAATTTTAACATTAAACGGCTTAAATGATAGCACAATTTAATATAAAGTAAACTGCCTAAATCAATGAATATTTTTTCATAACTCAACAACTATTTCTTACAATTTTAATACTCTATAAATATACATAAAATTTGAGAAATGTATAAGTAGATTTAATATAAATATGAATTAATTTAGATAGTTAACTCAGATAGTTAAAGTTGAAAATTAAAGTTAGTTATTTTTCCCATAATTTTCTCCGGACTTTTTATCTAATTTGAGGCCAAGTTCTAGGACCTGTTCAAGGGCAATTTCTGATGGGGCACCTGTAAGAGGGCATGACCCTTTTTGGGTTTTGGGGAAGGCAATAACATCCCTTATTGAGTCACTACCCGAAAGAATCATTACAATCCTGTCCAGTCCAAGTGCAATTCCTCCATGAGGAGGTGCGCCGTAATCAAGGGCGTTTAGAAGAAAATCAAATTTATCATTTGCTTCTTCATCACTTAGTCCAATAGTTTTAAACACTTTTTCCTGAATATCCTTTCTGTGAATCCTTATACTTCCTCCGCCTATTTCCACACCGTTTAACACAATGTCATATGCTTTAGACAATACATTTGCAGTATCAGATTCTATTTTATCAATACTTTCATCTTTCGGTGATGTAAAAGGATGGTGAAGGGCCACATACCTTTTATCATTTGCGTCATAATCAAAAAGCGGAAAATCCACAATCCATAAAAGGTCAAATCTTGAATGGTCTATTAACCCAAGTTTTTCTGCAAGTTTTATTCTAAGATTTGATAGTACCATATTAACGATGTAACTGCTGTCAGCCCCGAAGAACACTATGTCACCGGGTTCTATATTCAGATGGTTTTTTAGCTTTTCTATTTCATCATCAGAGAAAAATTTTATAATAGGGGACTGAAGTTCATTTTCAAGAGCTTTTATCCAGGCAAGCCCTTTTGCACCAAGGCTCCTGGCTTCATCGGTAAGATCATCAATATCTTTTCTTGATAAATCATTACCACGGGCTTTTAAATTGAGTGCCTTTATGATTCCGCCTTTTTTAACCGCTTCCCTGAACACTTTGAATTCTGAATCTTTAAATATTTCTGAAGTGTTTTGAAGTTCTAACCCAAATCTTGTATCGGGTCTGTCATTACCGTATTTTTCCATTGATTCATGATAAGACATTCTCTTAAAAGGCAGTTCAAGGTCTATCCCCTTTGCTTCCTTAAATATATCTTTAATCATTCCTTCGACTGTTGACATTACATCATTTTCATCCACGAAAGACATTTCGAGGTCAATTTGAGTAAATTCAGGCTGCCTGTCTGCCCTGAGGTCCTCATCCCTGAAGCATCTTACGACCTGGTAATATTTATCAAAACCGGAAACCATCAGGGTCTGTTTTAATATTTGGGGTGACTGTGGAAGGGCGTAGAACTCCCCCGGGTTTAGCCTACTTGGAACAATAAAGTCCCTTGCACCTTCAGGTGTGGATTTTGTAAGGTAGGGTGTTTCAATTTCGAGGAATCCTTCTTTATTCAGAAAATCACGCGATGCAGATGCAATTTTATGCCTTAGCATAAGGTTGTTCTTCATGGTGTTACGCCTGAGATCAAGGAACCTGTACTTTAGTCTTAATAATTCTTCTACATTAATATCATCTTCTATTAGAAATGGAATTACATTTGAAGTGTTGAGTATCTTTATTTCATCGGCGATTATTTCAATGCTGCCGGTCTTAATATTGGGGTTTATCGTTTCATCGGTTCGGTTTGATACCTTTCCTTTTATTGCAATTACCCATTCATCTTTTACTGTTTCTGCAATCTTATGTGTTTCTGAATTGTGTTCGGGATTAAATACAATCTGGCATATACCGTCACGGTCCCTAAGGTCTATAAATATTACACCGCCGTGGTCCCTGTTGGACTGGACCCAGCCCATTAGTATTACCTCGTTACCAACGTCTTTGGCACCTACATTTCCACAGTATTTTGTTCTTTTCCAGTTGCCGATTAAATCTAACATTTCTTGCCTCTAAAATTGGCTAACAATGTTAACCTTAATAAGTTATATTAGCAAGAATTAATGCATTCCGGAGAAATAATTATCAAAGAGACTAAAAAAGAGTTCAAATCGGGGTTTATTGCAGTGATTGGCCGGCCAAATGTGGGTAAGTCAACACTTGTTAATTCTGTTGTAGGTCAAAAAGTAGCTGCGGTATCAAACAAGCCTAATACAACCAGAAACAGGATCAAGGGGATATACAATACTAAAAACTGCCAGATGATTTTTTTAGATACTCCGGGCATCGAACGTGCAAGAGGAAAACTTCAAAAATCCATGGTCCAGGCATCCATGATTTCAATTGATGAGGCAGATATTATTATTATGGTAGTCGATGCAACAAGGCCGTTTACAAGGGGTGACAGGGATATAATTGAGAATGTCACTAAACCCGTAGTCCTGGTTTTAAATAAAATCGATAAAATCATTAAACATGAGCTTTTACCTGTTATAGAGAGGGCGAAAGGGTTTGGGGAAAAGATTTCTGAAATTATTCCTGTTTCAGCTACAAAATCAGATGGTTTAGAGGAACTTAAATCCGTTATAGAAAGCAGGCTTCCCGACGGGGTAAGGTATTTCCCGGATGATATTTACACGGACCAGTCTGAAAAATTCCTTTGTGCTGAGATAATAAGGGAAAAGATATTTAATCTGACAAAAGAAGAAATCCCTTATAAAACTGCTGTTATGGTGGAGGAATTTAAGGAAAATTCCGAGAAGGGTATTATAAGGATAGCTGCAACAGTACTTGTAGAAAGAAAAAGTCATAAAGGCATTATTATTGGTAAACAAGGGGAGATGTTAAAAACTGTTGGAAGTCAGGCAAGGGTTGAAATTGAATCAATACTTGCAACTAAAATTTACCTTGAACTTTGGGTAAAAGTAAAAGAAAAATGGACTGAGAATGAAAGTCTTATTCGGGAAATTGGTTATCTGAACTGATCTATTTCCCTTTAAATACAGGTTTTCTTTTTTCCTGGAAAGCTTTTTGCCCTTCAAGATAGTCCTCACTGTTTTGTACTTCCTGAAAAAGTTTCTTAATGAGTTCTTCATCCTCTATATATATGGTTTGATTTCTTTGCCATATGTTTACCAGCTGTTTCATGGTTTTTAGAGAAAGCGGGGCATTGTTAGAAATTTCTACTGCCATTTCAGTGGTAAATTGGTGCAGGTTTTCACTTGATATTATATGGTTTACAAGGCCCATCTTCTCGGCTCTTTCCGCATTTATTGCTCTTCCGGTGAGGAAAAGCTCTCTGGTATTTGAAGGTCCTATAAGGTGTAGAAATTTTTTAGTACCTGAGTAAGAGTAAACAACACCTAGCTTTGCAGGAGGCATTCCGAGTTTTACATGATCGGCGCAAATCCTGATATCGCATGTAACAGCAAGTTCAAGCCCTGCTCCAAATATATGGCCGTTTATCATGGCAATAACGGGGTAGGGGAAAGTTTCAATTGCCTTGAAGCATTCTTCAAGAGGATGTCCACTTGTGAACTCACGCATCATATCATCGTTTTTAATAGAAGATATGTCATATCCAGAGGAGAATGCCTTACCTCCTTCTCCATTTATAACAACACACCTGATTTCATCAGTGTCAGAAAGTTTGTTAAACAATCCCGTAAGATCATTTAACATGCTTATAGTTAATAGATTTCTTTTCTCAGGGTTGTTTAAACTTATTATGCAAATTTTATCTATTAACTTTGTTTGGATTAGTTCTTGTTGTGACATGTTCTGGTTCCTTAACAAATATACTGAAACGATTGTGAAAAAACTGATTTATAATTAAAAATATATTTTTAATTATCCTATATTGGTTATTGCATTAGGTAAAGTTGATAATATAATTATTTATTAATTGATAAGAAACCCCAGAAATAATACATCAGGGTTTTTTCTATATTTTTCTGTACTTCACTATTACAAAATTTTAGTTATACTCAAATTCTAAATTTTATAAAAATCGGAGCATAATAAATGCCATTATATGAATATGAATGCGATAGATGCATGGAAGCATACAATAAAGATATTGATGCTTTAGTTGAGAAATTAAATAAAAAAAATGCAACCAATACAATAAAAAACAACCCTAATATTTCTTTTATTGAAATTCAGGAAAAAGAAAAAGAAGGTTTTTCTATAGGTGAAAAAGATACACCAAATATTAGAAGATTTAAGTATTCAATCGATAATAAAATATTGTACATGGAACTAAAGAATTTTCGTTTTAGTGAACTTATTACTAATAAAGAAGATGAAAAAGGATTAAGTTGCCCTTTATGCAAAAAAAGTAAATCGGTAAGACGGGTATTTTCTACGTTCAGAGCAATTTTTGATGACAAAAATAAAAGAGCTCCTAAACCAGGGGATGACCTTAAGTTCCATATGGACTATAAAGTACAAAAGGATGAAGAACAACAAAGTTGGGTTGGCCAGGACCACTTAAATCAGTATTTTCAAAGATAGGGAGTAATTTATGCCATTATATGAATTCGAATGTATTAAATGTAGAAATAATGTTAATAATACTTTAAAAGAGTTAGAGAAGAGTTTAACAAAAAAATCTGTTACAGACTTGGTAAATAAGTATGAAAATATTAATGCTATTGAAGTTGTTGACATGGTAGATAATAAAGTAGTTGCCAAATCAGGGAAAACCTCAAAAGATGCAGTATTTATGGATTTTTATCTTAATGAAGGCAATACATTAGTTCTAATTAACCTTAGAAATTATAGGTTCTCAGAGTTGATATATGTCCCTGAAGATGAAAAGAATGTTAAATGTGCCTGTGGAGAGAAAAAGAATGTTGAAAAAGTAATTTCGAGTTTTTCTTTTACAAGTGACTTGTCAACTGATATGCCGAGGCCTGATCTTTCCAATCTTCCACCTTCAGTACGTGCACAAACTTCAATTGGTGAATATATAGAGGAAAAAGACAGGCCAAAGAAAAACAGGTAACTGCCTTAATCAAGTGTATAGTCTTCTTTTTTCTTACCAAACCTTCTGTTAAGCTCGGAATTAATATCTTCCGGTCTAAGACCCATTTTAGAGAGTAGAACCAGTGAATGGAACCATAGATCAGTAATTTCGTAAATAAATTCTTCTACAGAGTCGTTTTTTGCTGCAATGATAGTTTCACCTGCTTCCTCACCTATTTTTTTTAATATCTTGTCTTTGCTACCCTCAAGCAGCGTATTTACGTAAGATCCTTCTTTTGGATTAACTTTTCTATCCTCAATTACATTAAAAACATTTGATATTTCGGAAATATTATATTCTGGTGACAGTTTCTTCGTAGAATCTGATTTTGTATAAAAACATGTTGGTTCACCTGTGTGGCAGGCAACTCCGGTTTGTTCAACAATGATAAGCAGTGTATCTTTGTCACAATCCAGATACATCTCCTTTACTTTTTGTTTGTTACCGGATTCTTCACCCTTGTTCCAGATTTTATTTCTTGACCTGCTCCAAAAATGTGTAAAACCGGTATCTATAGTCAGTTTAATAGCTTCTGCATTGGCATATGCTAACATTAGAATCTGTCCTGATTTATGGTCTTGAATTATTACTGGTAATAATCCCTGTTCATCGAAACTTAGCTCATTGATGTTCATTTATACCTCAATTATTAAATAAAGACTTTAAAAGCACAATAACTTATGTAATATACCAAGAGTTTAGAATATATATTAGGAGCAATTATGGCAAGGGTAACTATAGAAGATTGTCTGGAAAAAGTAGAAAATCGTTTTGCACTTTCGGTAGCAGCAATGAAAAGAGGTAAACAAATTGTTAGTGGAGCAATGCCATTAGCATCTGAAAAAGACAACAAACATGTTGTTACCGCACTAAGAGAGATAGCGGAAGAAAAGGTTCATGTAATATATCCTGAAGAGCCGGGTAAGTACTAACAACTTCGACTTATTTTTCGAAAAATGCAATTTCTTGGTGTTGACACGGGTGGTACATTTACCGACTTTGTGCTTTTTGACGGGAAAGAATTTAAAATACATAAAGTACCGTCAACACCGAACGATCCTTCGGCCGCAATTCTTAGCGGTTCAAAATTTTTTAGTAAACTAACAAATCAAAACCTTAATATTATACATGGGACAACTGTAGCAACTAATGCCCTGCTCGAAAGAAAAGGTGCGAAAGTACTCTTGCTTACTACTAAGGGATTTGAAGATATACTTGAGATTGGAAGACAAAACAGAGAAAAACTTTATGATTTATTCCTTGAAAAAAACCCTCCTTTAGTAAGGAGTCAAAACAGGGTAGGAATTGATGAAAGAATAAATTATGCAGGAGAAATTTTAAAAGAAATAGATTTAAATGAATTACAAAATCTAATTAATAGTATTGACTTTAATCAATATGATACAATTGCAGTTTGTTTTATTAATTCATTTGTAAACCCTGAACATGAAATAAAAGTGGGTGAAATATTAAAAAAATTAAATATACCTGTCTCCTTATCCTCATCTATAATTCCAGAATTCAGAGAATATGAGAGGACTTCTACCACTGTAGTAAATTCATATCTCATTCCTAAAGTAAAAAATTACATGAATTCCCTTAATGAAATGTTAGGGGATATAAATATAAACGTATTGCAGTCAAATGGTGGTGTAATAACCCCGGAACAGGCCGGACATGAACCTGTAAGGATAATTACTTCCGGCCCGGCAGGTGGTGTCGTTGGTGCATTTAATATTGCTTCACAGCTTGGCATTGAAAAAATTATTACTTACGACATGGGAGGAACTTCCACAGATATATCACTGTGTGATAGTAATATTAAATACACAACAGAAAGTGTAATTGATGAATATCCGATAAAAACATCTATGATTGATATTTTAACGATTGGTGCAGGAGGTGGGTCGATTGCATATGTTGATACGGGGGGTGCTCTAAAAGTAGGCCCTCAAAGTGCCGGGGCTGATCCAGGCCCAGCCTGTTATGGAAAAGGAGTATATCCTACGGTAACTGATGCAAATCTGCTCCTTGGTAGGATTGTTGAAAATAATTTTCTTGGCGGCCGTATGAGAGTGAGTAAAGAACTTGCCTTAAAATCAATAAAAAAACTAAGTGAATCCTTTATGATTGATGAATACAGTTTAGCAGAAATGATTATTAAGGTAGTAAATTCAAATATGGAAAAAGCCATTAAGGTAATATCCGTAGACAAGGGATATGACCCCAGGGAATTTACACTTGTTAGTTTTGGAGGTGCAGGAGGGCAGCATGCATGTGAACTTGCAAAAGATATTGGTATTAAACAGGTAATATTTCCTTTAAATCCCGGTGTGTTATCGGCACTAGGCATGTTGTTTGCAGATTCATTTAAGGATTATAGTAAGGGTTACTTTCTGGACTGTAAAGTATGTGATTTAAAGGACGTAGAAGAACAGTTTGAAAAACTTGAGAAAAAAGCTTCAATAGAATTAGAAAATAACAATTTAGAGTTTGAACGATTTGTAGATACAAGATATAAGAGTCAGTCTCATGAATTAACAGTCGGATATGGCCCGGGTTTTATTGATGACTTTCATTCATTACACTTTACCCGTTATGGTTTTAACAATCCTAATAAAGATGTTGAAATTGTAACTATAAGAGTAAAAGCATTTATAAGCAGGGTTGAATATTCATTACCAAAACTAAATATTGATAAAAAAGAGATTAAAAAAGATAAAATGGATATCTTTATTGATAGAAAAAGAAAAGATGTCGATTTTTACAACAGGGAAGAATTTTACCCCGGATTTTATTTTGATGGTCCTTGTATTGTAATTGAGGAAACATCTACAATATATATTCCAGAAGAATTTACCAGCCATACTGATGAATACGGGAATATTATTTCATCACAAAAATAAATATATCTTAGAATTTATATGAAAAAGAACAATATTATCATAGGTGGTGGTGTTACAGGTCTCGCTGCCGGGTTAAAATCAGGACTAAAAGTTTATGAAGCCCAGGAAGTCCCGGGAGGGATATGTTCTTCGTATTATTTAAGCCCGGGGACTGTTGAACCTAAGTACATATCTCCCGAGGACAGCGAAGCGTACAGGTTTGAAATAGGGGGCGGGCATTGGATATTTGGCGGAGA
>PVMK01158582.1_pt1 | contig 71891 bp, 69 predicted proteins | sample 1853481 | NCBI WGS metagenome assembly PVMK01 (sample SAMN08533507, study PRJNA380276) | Marine sediment metagenome, whole genome shotgun sequencing project.
TTATTTTGATGGAATCGCGTGATTCATGCCCTTCCCGCGAATGTCTGATTCTGGCCGTTTTGCGACTCTGGGCTGCGCCAAATTCAATGCAAACTGACGTCTGCTGTTTGCGCAGAAGCAGTCGTAAAATTCTAAAATTTCAAAATGCGCGCATCAGGGGGCTGGTTACGAACGGATAGCGGACCTTTAGATTGCCGCGTTGCAAGCGGCAGCAATCAGGACCTGCTACGATTTGGTGGACCGATGCTCTTTTTGGACGACCGCAATGAAGGTTCGCGAAAGTGGTATGCCGGAACCGGCTGATTGGGACGCATACTTTAAACCGGACCTGATTCTGCGGAAACTAGGGTTCACATCTGCGTATCACGACGTTGTCGAATTTGGCTGCGGTTATGGCACGTTCACGATTCCCGCTGCACGTCAAGTGGCCGGCAAAGTCTACGCGTTGGATATCGACGCGCCGATGATAACGATAGCCAGAAGCCGCGCCGAAGATTGCGGGCTACGTAATATCGATTTTATCGTCAGGGATTTCATCGGTGACGGTACCGGGTTGCCAACCGGCAGCATGGATTACGCGATGGTATTCAATATCCTTCATCATGAAGAGCCGGTTAGCCTGTTGCGCGAGGTGTATCGCAACCTGAAAGGCGGAGGATTGATCGGCATAGTCCACTGGATTTACGATCCGGAAACACCTAGGGGTCCGCCGATGAGCATTAGGCCGCGTCCCGAACAATGTATGCAATGGACAGAAGAAGCCGGGTTTTCACCTGGTAGTGACATTATTCCATTGCCACCGTACCACTATGGCCTCGTGTTTAGCCGCGATGAAATATCCCCGTCGATAGACGAATAGGTCCGGTCCACTGGTCGCCTGCGAGCGACTGCCCAACCTCATTGCCGCTCATGACTTTGGATTGGGCTGTGGTAATCTGACCTCGTACCGCGTGGATCAGGAAACGCCGGCGACTCCTGCGATCTCTTTGATGCGCTGCGGGTGGGAATAAATCGTTGCCCGGCCTCCCCTGACGAACCCACACAAGGTCACGCCAAACCGGTGTGCAATTTCGATCGCCAGCGAGGTCGGCGCAGAGACCGCGGCGACGATCTCAAAACCGCCCCTGATGGCCTTGGTGATCATCTCCAGGCTGAGGCGGCTGGAAAGCAGCACGCCGCAACCGGTGAGATCCTTTTCACCCAACAGGCATTTGCCGATTACCTTGTCCAGGGCATTATGCCGGCCGAGATCTTCCGCCACAGCGATTATTTCGGCGTCGCGATTGAATACGGCCGCAGCATGAGCACCACCGGTGGTCTCGAAAACCGTTTGCAATTCACGCATGGCCGACATCAACTGATCAAACTGCTCGCTGTCCAGGTGGGTTGTATCCTGAACCGAGTCGAGTTCCGCGACTAAATCATCGACGGCTTCCCGTCCACCGCAAACGCTGCAGGAGCTGCCCATGGTGACATTGCGGCGTTTGGGATTGGCTTTTGCAGGATCAACCAGTGTGACGCGCACGATACTCCTGTCACTCGAGCAAACTTCCATGATCGCGATATCGCCGAGGTCGTGAATAAGGCCTTCGGTAAACAGGAAGCCCGCAGTCAACGCCAGGACCTCCGGATCGTGGGTAACCGCCAATACGCCCCTGGGCCCGGGTGAACCCTACGACTTCCCGCGAAGAATCCGTCGGCGTCCACATCAGCGTGTACCAGCCGATTTCCTGCACATCGATGGTCAGCATATCCTCCTCGACGACCAGGCACTCTTCTTTGACCGGCGCCTCATCGCCGCCCGGAATAAAGTACGCCGGTACGGCACACACGCCGTATTGCTCACGTTCATCGGGCTTGTCTGACATAGGCTTGTCCAGACGATAGAAAATCGGTTCCGAAGTCAGGTTAAGTGGCCCATCCCGGTGCGTCAATGATTGAATCCGCAAGTACAGCAGCGGGATGAGAACGCGCAAAGGTGGTGGGGCGCTCCGATGTGCAAGCCGGTTGCGAAGAGACGACCATGCCGCCGGGTGTTGCGTGTGCGCAACACCTGGCGGTTAGATCACCTGCCCAGCCGGACAGCCGGCCCGAAATCCGGCAAAACGGCGCAAATCGTGACATTCGGACAAGTTTTTTTCTCGTTGAGTCATTTCGCTTTTTAGCGCATATGTTGTACCGTCCGTTGTGTAAACTCGACACATTGCACCAGCAACATACAGGGGGAATCGTATGTTCAGCCAGCGCCATGCCCTTCGGCAGTTCGTCCGTAGCACGTTCACAGTTACCGTCACCGGGGTCGCAGCCGTTTTAACGGCAATGCCGCTCCAGGCCGCGGTGCTCGAAGAAATCGTCGTCACCGCGCAGAAACGCGAGCAGGATATCCAGGACGTGGGAATCTCGATCAGTGCGTTTACCGGAGATCAGATGAGGGTTCTCGGTGTCCAGGATAGTTTCGACATCGCACTCTTCATTCCCAACGTCAATATCAGCGGTAACATAGCCGGACAGAACACGCAGTTCTCGATCCGCGGCGTGACGCAGAATGACTTCAACGACATTATCGAGGCACCGGTCGCGGTCTACCTCGACGAGGGCTATATCCCGATTGCCCAGGGGCAGACATTCGCCGTGTTCGACATCGAGCGCGTCGAAGTTCTGAAGGGTCCGCAGAGCACGCTGTTTGGCCGTAATGCAACCGGTGGTGTCGTGCAGTACATCAGCAACAAGCCCAGCTTCGACGGCATGGAGGGCTATGTCGACGCAACCTATGGCCAGTACGATACCGGTGCAGATCCGAACTATTCGAAGATCGAGGCGGCATTCGGCGGGCCGTTCAGCAAAACATTCGCCGGTCGCGTCGCGGTGCTGTATGACAATCGCGACCCGTACCTGCAGAACCTTTATCGCGGCGATGACGCGCAGGCGAACCGCTTTGGTCTCGGCACGATTACCGGGCAGGGTAACGGCTTCGATGCCAATGCGCCCGGCGCCGATGCCGGCGCGGACCTCGGGGAAACCGAGACAACCGCCGTGCGAGGCATCCTGGAGTTCGATCCGACTGAGAACCTGCGCTTCACCCTGGCGGCCAACTACGCAAACACCGATATGGCCACGGGACCGTACCAGGCCAAGCCCACCACCCCGGTATACAACGGCGGGGAAAACCTTGATCCAGCTGTCCTGCTTTCGACCGGTGAACTCGTTAACGTCATCGATACCCCGGCGGACGACGCCCGGCGCAGTATCTGTGGCGATGGCATTACGGACTGCGGTTCCGACCAGAACAACGACGGCTTCCCGGATGACTTTCTCGATAACGCGACCGGCGCGCCGGTGCCGACGGCATCGCCGACATCTTCCGCGTTAACAACCAGTTCGGGCTTGCGCCCGGCGCCGACTTTCTTCGGTTACAAAGACCCGGACGGCGAAGACTGGACGTTCTCCGGCGACTTCGCATTTGCGGACAGCGCCAACACGGAAACCACCGGCCTGCAGTTGCGTGTCGAATGGGACTTCGGTAGTGACATGAGGCTGACCTCGATCAGCGACTACAAGGACTTCGAGAAGCTTTTGTTCATCGACGTCGACTCGGCACCGGTCAACCAGTCGGCGAACTATGCCGGCGTGGATGCGGACAGTTTCTCGCAGGAACTCCGCCTGAACGGCGGGTCCGACCGATTTCAGTGGGTCGCCGGCCTCTATTACCTGAACATCGATTCGGATTCGGATAATGGACTGAAGTTTCCTGAGAATAGCGTCGTGCCCGGTGCGCCGTTCGACCTGGGCTCCGATGCGCAGCTCCAGACCGACTCATATTCGGCATTCGGCCAGGTCGATTGGGAACTCGTCGATAAAGTGACGCTGATCGCGGGTCTGCGTATCGTTCAGGAAGAGAAGGAATATCACTTCGAGCAAAGCCTGTACTTCGGCAACACCGATTCGCGGGTGATACACCAGGGCTTCCAATGTCCGATCGGACCCGGTTTTGACCCCGGCGCAGCGGATCCGGCGTGCCCCGGCGCAGCGTTTGACGACAGTACGAGTGACACGCTGTGGGCCGGCAAGTTACAGCTGGACTGGCGCCCGAGCGATGACTGGCTCCTGTACGCGGGTTTTAACCGCGGCGTCAAGGCCGGCAGCTTCAACGCGCAGCTGGCCGGTGGCCTGCCGGTGCCGCTATCGTTAATCCCGTACGACGACGAGACGCTGCACAGCTTCGAGACCGGCTTCAAGTCGACGTGGTTTGACGGCACGACGCGGTTCAATGGTACGTTCTTCTACTATGACTACAACGACTATCAGGCCTTCCTGTTCGGCGGCGTCAGCGGTATCGTGATCAATCAGGATGCTGAAACGTACGGCGTCGAGCTCGAAGTGCAGACGTCTCCGATCGAGGGACTGGATGCGTTGCTGAGCTTCGGCTGGTTCGATGCGACGGTCGAGAACGTTCCGCTTCGCGCGGAGGTTCCCAGCGACGGCGCCGCACCGTGCACGCCCGGTAGCCCCGTCGTCTGTAGGGACGTCGAGCCCGTTTATGCGCCGTCGACTCAGATTGCCGGACTGCTGCGTTACGAGTGGTCGATCGGGCCCGGTATGATGAACGTTCAGGGTGACTTCAGTTGGTCGGATTCGTTCTTCTACAACCTGCGCAACTTCGACGCGGACCAGTTTGACAGCTACACGCTGGTTAATGCGGTCATAGGCTGGACCAGTCCGGAGGAGCGCTGGGCTGTCAATTTAGCGGCCCGCAACCTGACCGATGAGAATGCCGGCATCCAGGGCTTCGACCTGGCAACCCTGTGCGGCTGCAACGAGATTTCGTTCCGGGCGCCACGCCGTTACGAGGTCAACGTCAAGTTCTCTTTCTAAGCGATTGTCATGGTCGAACCAAAACGCCTCGTCGCAAAGCGACGAGGCGTTTTTTTATCTATGCCGGGAAAGAATATAGTGGCTGACGCCATTTTCTTTCTACTTTGCCGCAATGCCTGGTGTTAGCGGAACGTGTAAAGCGGATCGGTGGGCAAATCGCCAACAGTACCCATAGCCTTTTTCATAAGATCCACGGCGGAATTCAGGTACCGGTCCGCGCACCGGCCTTCAGCCGTGTAGCAGGACCGGATTAGTCCACACGCATTCTCTAGATTCGTTTCACCAAAGCTCACAAATTGCTCCAGGGCATCGCGCAGAACTTTCGGCTCTTCATGGATTATCCGGAGACTGCTTCTGTAACAATTCGTCATTGCATCGACCAACTCTGGCTCGCTTTCCACCAATCCACGATTAACCGCGAGGCCGCTAGTGGGCACCCGGAGCACATCGCCGAAAAAACATATTTTCTTATAGCCCATCCGTTCGACCTGGTGCGGCAGAATTGCTGAACTGACGACTGCGGCGGCCACATCACCGACTTTGAGCAATCCAAGTCGCGCCGTGTCGTCCCGCACCGGTGTCTATGGCCACGTCACGATCGGATCGATGCCGCCGGTCCGCAGAATTATTTCAAGGAACCGGGCCGGCGTGCTGCAGCGGCCGGAAAACCCGCAATGCACCGGCCGCGCAACGCCTCGATGCGGGTGACGTCGGGCTGCCCATACAACCAGAACATCGGTCGGTCAGCGGCAATGAAAATAACACTCAGGGGCGCACCTTGCAGCCAGCTTATCAGTGCCGCACCACATGCAGTCTGAAAAGTAACGGCCGGAAGCCGATCATCGGCAATGAAAGTCGCATCCAGAAGCCTGACTTCCAGGCCGGCATCGGCATAAAGGCCCGCGTGGAGCGAAACAAAATGGCAGGCAAGTTCGTGAATATCGAACGCTTTGAAACCAAGATGCACTTCTCTCATGACAGTCATAGACGATCAACATTTATATGTATTTACTCAGACTTAATTCTACAGGAGCTGTAAGACGGGTATTCCATGGGTCCGCCGATTCCAAACAGTCGTGACCTGCCCAGGCCTTGTCTGCGGCATACCCTTTGCAGGGAATGAAGCGGACCGCAGGGAGCCATCCCAGCAAAGGGTATGCCGCAGACAAGGCCGAATGCTGGCAGAGGATTTCGCCTGGTGGACATTGGCTATTTCGGGAAGGTGCCAGAGCTCGCGGCAGTTCGCCGGAATTAAAGGGACAGTGACCGTAATTCACAACACATGCAGAATTTTGTTTAGCACGCCGTTGAATTACGGTCACTGTCCCTTTAATTCCGGCGAACTGCCTCCAACAGTGGATTTGCGAAGTCCGTTTTTCGCGTGATCGGACAACGTCGGTCCGATAAGAGCTGGGTTTTCACAATTTAAAGCTGCGGCATGACGTCGCGGGCAAAGGTCTCGAGATAGGGGATGGGCTCGGGCATAACCGCCGGCCAGACGAAACCATCGAGCCCCATGCCGGCCAGTTCCTGAAACCGCGGTATGGCTTCACTCGGAGTTCCGGCGATGGCTATCGCATCGATAATTCGGTCCGTAAGCAACGCTTTATGTCGCGCTTCATTGCTCGCGTGCTCCGCATAATCGTAATTGGACTTAAAGTTATCCAGCTCTCGCCACAGTTGCTCATCGAAATATTTCTTTGGCACAGTTTTGAAAGTCGTACCAGCCGCTGCAGCTACGTAACCTTTTGCTTCTTCGCGGGCCTTCTCACGGTCCGCCGAAACTGCACATGCAACCCGCATGTATAACTTCAAATCTTTCAGGTTACGGCCCGCCTGTTCAGCGCCTTTACCAATGTTGTCGAGGGCGTATCTGACAAACGCGGGGTCTGACCCAACCTGGAATAACACACCGTCTGCAATCCGGCCGCCCAGTTGCAGGGACTTGGGCCCCGAACAGGCCATCACCACCGGCACTTCACAGTTCGACCACGCCATCTGGATTTTCGTGCCTTGATATTCGACGGACTCCCCGCGTAACAAAGCCCGAATGACGCGGATCTTTTCCTCCAGAATCGCGAGGCGCTCCGGCTTGAGTCCCAGGTTGTGAACGGCACTTTCGCCCACGCCGATACCGAGAATAGCTCTGCCGCCGGAAATCTCATGCAATGTCGCCCAACTGTTGGCCAGTACTGCGGGATGGCGGGTGACCGTAGGGGTCACCCCGGCCGCCAGTTGAATTCGCCGGGTTTTCGCGGCCAGCAGGGTAAGCACGGCGTAGGCGTCACGCATGACCGAATGGGAATCCGCTACCCAGACGCCGCCATAGCCGAATTCCTCGGCGGCCATACCCAGATCAACAGCCTGTTGTACGGAACCTTGAGGCAGGATACCGATATGAACCTCAACGGACATATTTCAAAGTTTTAACCCTGCGGGAGGATGAATCCATTATTGTCAGCACTGGCCATCGGTAATGGTCGAAAGAGTCGCAGTAACCAGCGCTGTCTAGCAGGCCGTTGAAGAAGGTCAGGTGAGTGCACCCCAAGGGCACTTCCTTCGGGCGCAAGACAAGGCAAGAATCGGCGCGCAGTCCCGGAAAAAAATAATAAGCGCCGGGAAACAAGCGCAGTGTACACGCCAGTACATGAGCATTGTGAGCCGATTCTTAACGCAGTATTGTGCCGCCTGAGCTTTTTCAACGGCCTGCTAGGGCCGGAAGCTCATGATGGGTTCGAACACACCCGCCTTGAAGATCAACACCCGGTAAGTATAGTAGCCTGCCAACATGCCCACGGCCGCGAGAATGACCGCCGGGTAACTGCCGGATCCGGCCCACAGCAGCAGCGCCGGAAGGATCAGCCCGGCCCCCCAGACCACGCCAAGAAACCACTTCGCGTACAGGCTCTTTACCAACAGTTCCACCGAAGTGCGTCCTCCCGGCGAACCGTGATGCGCGGCGTGTAAAAGACTTAACAGAACCACGCCGATCACTACCAGCAGCATCAGTGCAACATTGATCAGCAGATTCAGTTTGTCCGGTTGCTCGGCGAGGAATCCGTTCCAGCCGAACACCAGCGTGAGAACAGTGCCGGCGGTCAGTGAATAAACGAGGCTGGAGACGGGCATCAAGCCGCTGCTCCAAAGGGAAATGGCTGTCGAGTGGGACATGGCGAAACCCTGGTAGGTCATCACCATCAGCGCCGCAGCGCCGGCCACCAGTTTGATGAGTCCACTGACGATCGAGCCGAATCCAAGCGTGGCTTCCAGGCCAAACCACAGGTTCAGGACATGCATGAAGCCGAAAGCGGACCACACCATGATTGAGATCAGTCCACGGCTGATCCAGGAGCGGTCCGGCCGCATCATCGCTCGCCAGGACTTCATCGGCACACCCATGTGGGCCGTGTGAAAATAAGTCTTCAGAATGCTGGTGATGAGTATCCCGGCGAGCATGCCCGGCACATAATCGAACCAAAGCGATACGAAAAAAAATCCGGCGCCCAGTTCGCCGCAGAAAAAGGCATTGGCCATGGGAACGTCCCAGTAGCGCTGGAAGCGATACCCGACCTGAAAGCTGTCGCCAACAATTGGCATGTCTCGCGTAGCCACGTGTTGTCCCCTCTGTAAATTACCTCGTCAGTCGACGTAAAAGACCTTCGGTCTGGTATTTTTTTCTGGCATCGGCGGACGACCCCCCCCGCTCGCGGATTAACTGGCTGGCCTTGCTGTCCGGATCATCCAGGTCACCGAAGATCCGGGCGTCGGTGGGGCAGGTCACCACGCAAGCGGGATCCAGTCCCGCATCCACACGATCACTGCAGAAATCGCACTTGGTAACCATGCCGGGAGTGAACCGCGTATAGCCCTGTTCCTCGAATGGCGTCAGTTCGCCGGTGCCGTAAAGCCCCTTATCGAAAAGGTCCTTGCCCATTTCGCTGCGTTGATCATACGGACAAGCCACGGCGCAGGAGCCACAGCCGATGCATTTATCGCCATCGACCATCACGATCCCGTCATCGCGTGTATAGGTCGCGCCGCTCGGGCAGACCTTCTCGCAAGGCGCATCTTCGCAGTGGTTACAAAGCGTCGGAATATAGACGCGGTTGACGGACGGAAAGACGCCGTATTCCTCGCTCAGCGTCCGGGTAAAAAACACTCCGTCCGGCAACGAGTTCTCCTGTTTGCAACCCACCACGCAGGCATTGCAGCCGATACACCGCCGCAGGTCGAAAACCATGCCATAGCGTGCCATCAGTGGGTTCTCCCCTTGCCCGGCTGACTCAGTTCGTCCACCACATCATAAACCGTGCCGCCGTGTTTCAGAACTTCGGGCCAGTCATCGAGCCGGGTGATCTTCACCTTGCACACCGTTTCGGGCTGGCCCGTAACGGCATCGGTGTTGCGCAGGTCATAGGGCAACAGATCATTGTAATGGCCACCGGCATGGGCTACCCCGGTGTGCCGGGTCTTCGCCCTGGAGAGTGCATTGGATACCCCGAGCGTATCGGGATGCATGCCCTCTGAGGTGCCGATTCGGCCGTAAATCCGGCCGTAGGGCGATTCGACTTTCACGATGTCATTCTGCACAAGCCCCTGGGCTTCGGCCGTCTTTGGATTGAGGATCAGTGCGATATGCACCGGGTCACGATAGACGATGTCCTTGATCCAGGGGTTACTCAGACTTTCGCCGAAATTCATCTGAATGTCTTTATAAAAGATGCTGTAAAGGTCGTATTCCGGCGGTTCCTCGTGCACCGGGTCCAGAACCGTGGTCGGCAGGGGTTGGTAATCATCCCAGCACCAGTCGTGGCGGAACGGCACATTCGCTTCTTCCATCTTGACCTTCAGCATATCCCGCTCTTTGATCATGTCCTCGATATAAAAATGCAGGCGCATGCCTTCCCACGGGCGATACCATTTGTCCGGACGCCGCTCGGTCACGGAATGTCCGTGTTCGGCGTACCAGTCGATATCCTTATCATTCCACAGCAAGCCCCGGCGCTCGGCGATTTCCTTATCGTTGTATTTTATGCCGGGTTTCAGCATCAACTCGGGTTTGTGAGTGAACCCCAGAACGATATTGATGACCTCGTTGTAGGCATCCAGGATGCCCATCCGTTCCGAGAGCTCGTTGAAAATATCCTCTTCACTCCTGGTGTCATACAGTGGTTCCGTGGCCGGCTGACGCATGCACATGCCTTCGGTGTGGGGCGGTTCGATCATGGTCATGTTCCACGATTCGAGGGCGTCGTGGGACGGCAGGATCACATCGGCCCATAGCGTGGTTTCCGTGGGAATGATGTCGCACACGACGATGAACCGCATGCTCTTCATGAACTCGAACCATTTCTCCCGCGGACCCTGCAGCGCCCATATCGGATTGGAATGGCAAATCACCATGACGTCGGGCGTGTATTCGACGCCGTATTTCTCCGGATTCAGAAACACCTCCAGGTTCAGATGCGGCGGGTGCAGGCCGACCGGAAAATACTCCAGCAGATCGTAGCTGTTCGGCGGGTAATCGAAGGGTGGCACGGGCCCAAGCTGATGGGGATTGGGTTTCATCATGCCGTTTTCGCCCGGCTCCACATGACTGTGATCCACCCACTGATCATCGAGGGTCACGCCCATCAGGCCGCCCGGAGTATCGATGTTGCCCACCATGAAGTTAACCATTTTGAATGCGTGGTTTGTCTGAAACCCGTGTTTATGGCCCTGGGCGCCGCGGTAGTAGTTGTAGCCGGCAGGTCTGAGGGGCAGAGTCCGCCCATCGATTTCGATGGTTCCTCCGATTTCAGCGGCAGCGGCGAATTCCCGGGCAATACGCCAGGTTGTAGCCGCGGGCACAGTGGTGATTTTCTCCATCGCTTCCGGTGTGCAGTCCTCCAGAATGTCCTTGAATTTCTGGAACGCCGGCTTACATTCTTTGCCATCAACCTGGTAAGTGCCCTCGAGAGCCAGTTTCCCGATGCTTGGGTCATCCCACAGCTTGGCGCTGTTGTCAGCCGAATCCCAGACGTAGATCTTGTCTTCTGCATTGCGCATGAAGTAACCGTCGGAACCGACCAGGTAAGGTGCATTGGTGTCCTTGCGCAGAAACCGGTAGTCGCAGAGTTCCTCGGTTACCATGACGTGGCAGAGGCCCAGGGCGAAATGCCGGTCCGTCGCCGGACGGATGGGCACCCACTCTTCCGACTTGGCCGCCGAAATGGACAGGCGCGGCTCAATCGTGACGCAACGCATGCCACGATCGATTCGGGCTTTCGCCACCCAGTTGGACTGGGCGGCGGCATGCAGATGGGAGGAGAAACCGTCGCCAGTGCCATCGTTGATCCAGTAGTTACAGTGCTTGACATCATTCACCACAGCAAACGCCGAATGCACATAGCCGTTTACGGGATGGTAGGCGCCGCCGCACATGGTGCCCGCCCTGACTGAAAGCAATTCCGGTTGCCGAACGCCAGTGGCCAGTTCCAGATATTCATTTTCTGGAAATCTTCCAGGGAAGGCAGAATTTTCCGCGGATCGTCTTCGATGGTCTTTTTAAGTACACCAGCGACAAGGTCGAACGCCTCATCCCAGCTGATAGGCTCCCACATCGGGTCCACCCCGGGGCCTTTTTCCGGGTTGGTGCGCTTCAGCGGCTGCTTGAACCGTTTCGGGTCGTAATGCCGCATGATGGCAGCATTGCCTTTCGGGCAAAGTTTGCCGTTGTTCGACGGATTAGTGGGATCGCCTTCGATCTTGTTGACGATTCCGTCGTCCGTGATATGCATTATCGTGCCGCAGGAATGCAGACACATCTTGCAGGTTGATCGAAGCCAGCGACCGGGACTTAAGCGAGTTCTGGATCTGTTGGGGTTTGGCGGCCATTACGCCCCTCCTTGTACTAACAATAGTCTGATCAATATCGTTCCGACGCCTCGGCGGAATCTTTGTTCTGGCCATTCTAGGGCTTATTTCGTCCTTCGGCTATCCCGTTTAGGCAAAACCATTGCCCGATTCCGCGGCCGCTACCAAACCCATTGAGCGGGCCTTTGATCGCCGAGCGGAATTGCAATGCACGCTGCCTGATCTGTCAGGCCGCAAGCAATACATTGCGCTAGATTAAATCAATGACCGCGCCCAATCTCATTACCAGCATGGAAGACCACGCGCTTGAGCGTGTGCCCGATGCCGAACGGGAGAACTGGCTGAAAATCGCCTGGAACACCACCGGGCTGATCACCACCCTGGTCATCCTGTTCTTCGGTGCCGTAGTGTGTTTCGTGGCCGGAGCAAAAATCGCATTGGCCGCCGGTGTCTGCTCTTTTGCTATCGGCAGCCTGCTTGGCTGGGCTATCGCCCGGATCGCCTATGACACCGGCTACTCGAATACACTGATTACCCGCGAATACGGGCTCGGCGTACGAGGCTCGGCATTGGCGTCTCTGATCTTCGGTTTCCTGATCGTCGGTTTCCTCGCCGTGGAGAATGGCCTTCTCTACCGGGGTTTTCTCTTTTTTCTTGAAATCGATGATAGCTGGACCGCAAGGATTCTGATTTACGGCAGCATGACCGGCACCTGGATTCTACTCACGGCTTTCGGCTTCTCGGTAGTCACCCGTTTCTCGTCGTTGATGCTAACCGGATTTCTGGTCGTGCTGGCCTGGATGATTCTGGAGGTGGTAAGGCAGTCGGGCGGTTCTCCGGGCGCGGCTTTTCTGTTCGGCAGCCAGCTGGACCCTGCAGCATTGAAGGCCATGGGGATCGATAGCGAATGGGATAAATTCATCTTCAGCCTCAATATCCTCGTCGGACCCGCATGTGCCCTGGCGTTGAACACGGCTGACTTCGGTCGTTATGGTAAGTCCACGGCGCACGTCGCGGCAGCCGCCACCATTGCCATCTTTTTCCAGTCGCTGCTGATCATGCTGATCGGTGGTGTTCTCATGCAATCCGCCGCGTCTATTATGGTGGAGCACTACGCATCGACCACCGGCATGACGCTGGAGCAGGCCAGGCAACAAGTACTCCAGAGCCCCGACAGTATCGCGGCAACATTCATAGTGTTCGGTGGCATGGCCGGGTTTGTGCTCATGCTGCTTGCCCAGGCCAAAGCACAGGTATTGAACTCTTACAGCTCATCGCTGTGCATTGCCAATCTGTTCGATGCCCTGTTGCGCTGGCGCCCGGGGCGAGTCGCCTTTGTGGTGCTTGCCAATGTGATTGCGCTGATGATGCTTTACGGTCATATCCTGGAGTTCGTGGAAATCTGGATCAAGCTGTTGGGCGTATTGCTAAGCGCGCTGGCCGGCATCATCATCATGGACTATTACGTCGTCAGGCCGAGGCTTGCCAGAGCCAATGACCTGCCCGGCAACGAGCCGGTGAACTGGTCCGGTGTGACGACGATTATCGTCGCGGTATTCTGTGCTCATTTTCTGCTGAAACCGTATTTTCGACTGGAGGTATTAACATCTCTGCTCTGCGTGGCAATTTTCTACCCGCTGCTGCGTCTTATGGTGCTTCGTCCGGACATGCAGCGGCGCGCGGCATGAGCGGCACGAAACGAAGAAAACTGAAAGCACACCGGAGCCGTGGAATCGGCAGGATAGAATGAACGACATCAACACAGCCTGCATCATCGGCGCCGGAACGATCGGCAGCTTGTTCGCCGGTCACCTCGGCGCGGTGGTCGAGACCAGTGTGCTGGTTCGCCGTCAGGAGCACGCGGAGGCACTTAATGAGCATGGCCTGCGAATTAGCGGGAAATCCGAAAAGCAGGTCAGGGTTCGGGCCTCGGTCGACCCCGAGGATTTAGGCGATGCGGACCTGGTCATTATTGCAACCAAGGCGGCAGCCGTGGAGGCCAGCGCAAGACGCATAGACGGGTATTTTTCGGACGCCATGGTGATGACGGTACAAAATGGACTGGGTTGTGAAGCGCTGGCGGCCGGGCATGGCAGTTGGCCGATCATCTCGGCAGTCACATTCATGAGCGGTGTGCGGCACAGCGATGTTCATGTGGAATACGAGTTAGACACGGCCACCTGGATGGGCCCCTGGGCGCAGGGAAGCGCTACTTTCGAAGACGTGCAGACGGTTGCCGAGCTGATCCGGAAATCGGGGCTGAAAGCCGAGGCGTTTCCCGACCTGCTGCCGGCGCAATGGTCAAAACTGATATTCAATTCGGTGATCAACAGCATCGCTGCGATTTCAGATCTACCGCATGTCCGGGCTTTTGCCGAGCGCGATAGCGACACTGACCTGGGCCACCTGGTATTCGCCATGATCGAGGAAGGCAAGGCGGTGGCTAAAGCCAAGGGCATAGAACTGCATGAGGATCCCCTGGGAAATGAACCTGGAGGCGGTGCACTACGGACAAACGGGCGCCGAGGACTACGCCCATGCGCCGTCAATGCTCGACGACGTGCGGGCAAAAAGAGCGACAGAGATCGACTGGATTACCGGCGCCATAGTCAGGGAGGCACGTCAGGCAGGCGTATCGGTGCCCATAAACGAAACTCTCTATCGATTGGTAAAGGCCCGGGAAGCGAGCTGGGATCTGGTAAGCAGCGAACATTCGGCTGGAGGATGATATGAAAATCTGCATTGTCGGATGCGGCGCAATCGGCAGCTTGTTTGCAGCGCATCTCGCAAGAATGGATGACGTGGAGGTATGGGCATACGACTTGAACGAGGCCCATGTAGATGCCATTAACGCGAACGGTTTGCGATTGTCCGGACTGTCCGAGTTGGTCTCCCGACCGCGGGCAACCACCAATCCTGCGGAAATTCCGCCATGCGATTTTGGCATCGTTGCCACTAAGACCCTGCACACCCGGCCGGCCATCGAGGCGACGGCGGCGGTATTTGCAGAAGGCTCGGTCTGTTCGGTGCAGAACGGCGTGGGCAATGAGGAAATTATCGCCGAGTACGTTCCGCGGGTGATGCGGGGCACGACTTTCCCGGCCGGGCGAATCATCGAACCCGGGCATGTCCAGCAGGACACCGGCGGCAAGACCTGGATGGGACCATTCGAGCCCAAACCGGCCGGTATGGCGGAAATAGAGAGTCTGGCCACGCGGCTCACCGAGTCAGGCATGGAAACCCTGGCCATGGAGGATGCACGTGGCGCCCAGTGGACCAAGCTGATTTTCAACGCCGCGACCAATCCCATCGGTGCGCTAACACGGCTGCCTCACGGGGTGGCTTGCGAGCAGAAAAAAGTAAGAAAGCTGATTTCGGGCCTGGTGGCCGAAGGCGTCGCCGTGGCCGATGCCCTGGGGATTACTCTGGACAGCGATCCGGAAAAATTAATCGACCACGCCCGGGACGTCGCGTACAACCATAAAGCCAGCATGTTGCAGGACATCCTGGCCGAGCGCCCCACGGAAATCGCAGCATTGAACGGCGGCATCGTGCAGTTTGGCGACGAAACCGGTGTGCCTACCCCGCTGAATCAGGCCATCTGGGCCTTGATCGAAGGACTCGAACACTCCTTGACACGCAACGATTAAATACGGATAAAAAAATGAGCACAGACAGCAAACTGTTTAAACCCAGCACCGCGGAGATCGAGCGCCGTTATCGTAATACGCGTGCAGCGATGGACAACGCCGGGCTCGATGCACTGATCATCAGCGGCAGCGAGTACACGGGTTTCGAAGGCGCCCTCAGATATATGTGCGGCTTTCACATTCTGCATCGCTATGCATACGTCGTGATCCCGATGGACGGCGCGCCGACGGCGGTATTCCCGCGAGAAGCAACATGGGTCGGGGATCACACGGCCACATTTATCGATGAGCAGGTCAAAGTTCCGCATTGTGGCGAATGGATGGCCGAACACTGCAAGAGCCAGGGTTGGAAGCGCGTTGGCATCTACGGTCTCGACTACATCATCCCGGTGCGTGACTATCAGGCACTCGCCGACGCAGGACTGTCGATCGTTAACTTCGATGTGGAATTCGACCATTCACGTGCCGGGAAAAGCGAGGAGGAACTGGAATCCGTCCGCAATTCCATGGAGATCAACAAGGCCGGCGTGCTGTCCGTGATCCGCGCGTACCAACAAGGCAAGACCGAGGCCGAGTTGATGGGCGTGGCCGAAAAAACCTTCGTCTCGCAGGGTACGGCGCGCAACACGATGGACATGGTATTGATCGGCCCGCACGGCTCGTTGCTGCCGCAGATGGTGTTTGCCGACCCGACGCGCCGGGTCAAAGACAGTGACGGCCTTTTGTACGGCCTCGAGGTGAGCGGTCCCGGCGGTCACTGGGTGGAGTTCTCGCGGATGCTCGCGCCGCAGGGACTCAGCAGCGAGACGAAACAACTGATGGACGCATATGAGGAATTTCACGAACTCGCAAAGATTCACATGAAGGTCGGCGCCTCGGCCGAAGAAGTGCATCGCAAGTGCGTCAAACCCTTCGAGGGCAAAGGCTGGCGTATGGGCCACGTCTGCGGGCATTCGATCGGCATGACGATGATCGAGCATCCGCGTATCGGTGAGGGCTCCGAGTTCGAGCTGGTCGAAAACATGGTTTGCTCGATGCACCCGCATGTCATGACCGAGGACCGTTCGTCGAGCCTGTATTTTCAGGAGACCTTCCTCGTCGGCGCCGACGGTGGAGTGCCACTCTCCGGGATACCGGTAAAATTCTACGCGGGCGGCGAAAGCAGCCTGTAGGTAATTCACTAACTCAGCGAACAGAGAAAGATATAACCAGGAGAACAAAGATGAGCGGCACAAAACCTAACATCGGCGTGATATTCAAATCGTACGAGCCGATGTCGTCGATTCAGGCCTATGCGCGGCAGACCGAAGAATCCGGGTGCACCGGCGGCTTCTGGATTGCGGAGGCTTATCACTGGTTCCGTAAGTACGGCCACGAGGCGCGCGGGTGTTTTACGTCGCTGTCGGCTGCCGCGATGGCGACGAAGAAAATCCCGATCGGCCTCGGTATCACGTCCCCATACATGCGTCACCCGACAGTTCAGGCATCCGAGTGCAATGCAGTCGACGAGTTATCGGGCGGGCGTTTCGTCATGGGGCTCGGTGCCGGCAAAGTCGGCACCGAGTATCTGGACCTCGACATGAAAAAGTACACGCCGGTCAAGACGCACCGCGAGTCGATCGAGATGATCCGTGGCATCATGAGTGGTGATGCCTTCAAGTATGATGGCGATGTGTTCAAGTGCGACATGCCCGCGGTCGACCGTAAGGGTCGCGGTCTGCGGACTAATATTCCGATCTATATCGGCGCAACCGGACCACTGATGCAGAAGCTCGCCGGCAAGATTTCGGACGGATTGCTGCTGCCGGGACTGACCTCGGCGGGTTTTACGACTTATGCGCGCGAGAACTGCTGGGCCGGCGCCGAGAGTGTCGGGCGTGAATTGCCGGACGATTTTCCGGTCGGCGGCGTAATCCTGACGGCCTGTTCGAAGGACGGCAAGAAAGCCAAGGACGCGACACGGAGTTACTCGGCCACTTACGTCATTAATAAACTGCGTAATATCAAGAATGACGTGATCCTGAGCACATCGGGTTTTCCGGACGAAACCTGGGCGCCGTTCCGCGAGGCGATCGCGGCCGGCACGGAGGATAACGTTACGCACCTCGTCAACGATGAGATCCAGCGCGCGTTCAACGTGATCTCGGGCACGCCGGACGAGTGCCTGGAAATCACACAGGAACTCGTCGACGCCGGCATGAACCTGCCGCTGCTGGAGGTCGTCGGTGCTTCGGAAGCCGACAATCTCGAGACGATTCGCCTGTTTGGCGAAGAAGTCCTGCCGCGACTGAGATAAATGAATGGTGCCGGCACCATCTTAAGGAGAAACACGAAACAATGAGATTGACCACATTCAGAATCAATGCCGATCGTACGCAAACCATAGGGGCGTTTATCAACAACTGCTATGTTGACCTGCATGCCATCTCCGGTGGCGCGCTTCCCGACGACATGATTGCGTTCCTGCGCCTTGGCGATGCCGGCATGGAACAGGCTCGGGCAGCGCTGCAGAGTGTCGCCGCGGATTTGCAGGAAAGTGCTGCGCAGAAACTGAAAGCTGCGAACGGTGAACGGTGTGCATACGCGGAAGATGAGATCACTTTATGTGCGCCGGTGCCGCGACCGGGCAAGATCATGCATACCTCCTGTAATTTCGATGCACATCTCGAAGAACTGGCGACATGGCAGCAGCCGGAGTGGCAATCCCACAATTGGGGTGACTTCCATTTTGAACATCCCACGGGATTTCTTGAGGCGCCCTCCTCCGTCGTGGCATCCGGGGCCGAGGTTGCCGTGCCGCATTTCACCCAGCAACTCGATTACGAGATCGAAATCGGCATCATTATCGGTAAGAAAGCATTTCGTGTGAGTGTGGCCGATGCGCTGGACCATGTTGCGGGCTTTACCATTTTCAACGATCTTTCGGCCCGCGATATCCAGGCCAGGGAACATTCGAATAAGGTCATTCTGCTGGGCAAGAGTTTTGATGGTTCCTGTCCTTTTGGTCCGCACCTGGTGACGACCGATGAACTGGATGACCCCCACAATCTGGATATGAAACTGCGCGTGAACGGTGAGATTCGCCAGGACGCCAACACCGCTCAGATGCATTACAAGACCGCGGAACTGGTGTCGTGGTGGTCAAACACGACGCTGGAGCCGGGCGACATCATCACCAGCGGGAGTCCACCGGGGGTGGCCGCCGGCATGGCGGTGCCCAACTGGCTGGAGCCGGGCGATCTGGTGGAAGCAACGATCGAACAACTCGGAACCCTGACCACGCACATCGTGGCGGGTGACCAGGAGGTAGCTCGATGACCAACAATACGGACCAGGCGCTCGTTGCCAGGGCGATCGATTGTATCGACCGCGATCGTCTCATTCAGCTGGTCGTCGATCTGGTCAATGTACCGAGCCCGACGGGTTTCGAAGGCGATATGGCGCGCGCGTTTCATGAGGTGCTGCAGGGCGCCGGTTTCCGTTCGCTGCTGCAGCCGATCGGTGACGATCGTTACAACGCGATAGGCAAATGGTTCGGCGAGGGTGGCGGCAAGAGCCTGATGTTCAATGGCCATCTCGATACGTCGTTCGGCCCGGAGCAGGCGCACCGCGGCCTCGGTTATCGATGCGAAGGCAACGTCGTTGACGACGAGTGGATATATGGCATGGGTACGTTCAACATGAAGAGCGCACTCGCAACCTATACCGTCGCCTGCGAATCGATTCAGAAGGCCGGCATCAGGATCGGCGGTGACGTCGTCATCGCCGGCGTAGCCGGCGAGATCGAAAAAGCACCGGTCAACGACTTCGAAGGCGCCCAGTACCAGGGCTACGGCCCCGGCACGAAATTTGCGATCACGCATGGCGCCGTTGCCGACTATTGCATTCTTGGCGAACCCACCAACATGATGATCATCCCGCGCCATTGCGGCACGACGTGGATGAAGATCACGGTACCGGGCACGTTAATTCATACCGCGTGGTCCGAGTATGAAGGAAACTCGATCAGTCACTCCGGCATCATCCTGAACGCACTGAACGAGTGGATCCCCGGGTACATGACGCGCAACGAGTTTGGCGGTACCCAGCCAAAGGTCAATATTGCCGCTATCGAAGGCGGCTGGCCGTGGCGCGGCGCCAGGACCCCGGACACCTGTAACATCTACATGGATGTCAGGACGCCGCCCGAGGTACTGCCGATGGACGTCTACCGGGAGGTTCGCGGCCTGATCAAGGAACTCGAGAAAGAACATGCATGCCTGGCGGGCACGATCGTCGATACGTACGTGACCGCACCCGGGACATCGATCCCCGACGATCACGAACTGATCCGCACCATCGTTGCCGCGCACTCGGAACAGCTCGGCGTCGAACCCGAATTCGGCAACGAAATCTGGTACAGCGATGCCGCGCACATGAATCGCTATGGTATTCCGACCGTGAACTATGGATCGGCCGGACGCATTCGCGCCGGCGGCGGAGGTTTCGATACGCTGCAGGGCGAGGCGGTCCACATCGGAGATATGCTGGATATAATTAAGGTGTATATCCAGTGCATCCTGAACATCTGCGGCGTAGTCGACTAAGCGGATAGGACTGTGACGAATTTGAATTTGCATGAATTGCTTGCGAATGCCCGGGTCTACGACCTGGGGCAACCGTACTGGCAGGGCATGCCCGTACACCCGTTTGATCCGCCGTATCAGTACCTGCTGTTCGACTACCACGAATATGTCGAGAAGGACCTCGGCAAGATCGAGCCCGGTTTTTCCCACGCCATCGGCATGATGATCACGTCCATGCATGCAGGGACCCATTTCGATATCCCCATTCACATGGCTCAGGACTACAAGGTTCAGGGTATCGACGTCCGTCCATATCAGCGCGGTACGGGTTTTGTGGACCTTCCTGAACCCCTGCACAGCATGGAGGCCGTTCCACCGCTGGTGCTCAGGGCGGTGCTGTTCGATATTCCGGGACTCAAGGGTGTGGACATTCTTCCCGAACGTTATTCCATAACGGCGGAGGACCTGGAAGCGGCAGCGGATAAACACAGCATCTCGCTGCAGAAGGGTGACTGCGCCCTGGTGCGTACCGGCTTTGGACGGTATTTCGAATCCGACGCAGAGACCTATCTGCACAAGTGGGCAGGACTCTCACCCGACGCGGTTCGCTGGCTTGCGGATCGGCAACCAAGGCTGGTGGGCACCGATAACCTCTCCATCGGCGTGCCGGATCTGTTCGACGCCCACCGGGTGCTGCTGGTGGAAAACGGTATTTACGTGATGAAGAGCCTGATGCTGGAGGAACTCGCAGCGGAGGAGCAGCATATATCCACGGTGGTGGTGCTGCCCCTCAAAATAAAGGGTGGCGAAGCGTCACTGATTCGGCCCATAGCCATCGCCTGAACATCGATACCCCATTTTGAGGTTAGCCATGAATGACAAAGTCTGGATAAGTGAATTAAACGAAAAGCCCGAAGTGCAATCCGGTTTCGATCGTACCAAACCGGTGCGTTTTTATGACACGACGCTCCGGGATGGCGAACAATCCATCGGCGTCGTGTTTACGCCGGAAGAGAAGTTCGAAATTGCCTGCGCCCTCTCGGATCTCGGCGTCAGTCGCATAGAAGCCGGTTTCCCCAGAGTTTCGGAAGCCGACTCGCAGGCGGTTAAACGAATTCTGGATGAGTATATGAATGCCGAGATCTGGGGATTCTCGCGCGCGATGACGGAGGACCTCGACGCTCTGATCGAGCTGGGTACAACGGCCACCATCATTGAAGTGCCCACTAGCGAAATCAAGATGCAAGCCTATGGCATGAATCGCGAGAAGGTCACGCAACGTGCGGTGCGTGCGATCAGGCATGCAGTGGAACACGGTATGCGGGTGTTATTTTTTCCGGTGGACGGAACCCGGACGGATCTGGGTTTCCTGCGGGAGATCTTCGCGGCCGGGCTGGAGGCCGGCGCCTCGGAAGTGGCTGTGGTGGACACCATTGGCGCCTGTGCACCGGAAGCAATCGAGGGCTTGATTGGCGAGGTGAAAAGCTGGGTAGGTCCGGATGTTCCGGTACATTTCCACGGCCACAACGATTTCGGTTTGGCGACAGCTTCAGCCATCGCCGCCGTGCGCGGCGGCGCCGAATGGATTCAGGGCACCATCAACGGGATGGGTGAGCGCGCCGGCAACGCTGACATTGCGGAAGTGGCCCTGGCACTGCAATGCCTCTATAACGTACCCGTGGACATGGATCTGACCAAGGCCCGCCGGGTATCCGCCATGGTGCAGAAAGCCGGCGGTTATCAGGTTGATGGCTGGAAGCCTGTCGTAGGGGAAAATCTTTTCGTGCGGGAGAGTGGTGCCGTGGCCAATCAGTTCCATATTCCCGAGGCCATAGAGCCGTACTCCGCCGAGCTTGTTTCCGCGGACCGCAGAATCGTGCTGGGCAAAAAAAGCGGTCTTTCCAGTATCGCGTTGAAGGTCAGGGAACTGCACCTGGATCTGCCGAAAGACGATTACCCGGCCGTTCTGGCAGAGGTAAAAGAACAAGGCACCCGGGCCGGACGGTTAATAACCGACGACGAATTTCGCCGTATCGCGCAACAAAGAGGCACGTAATGCTGCGGTCGGGCTAAGTACTCAGATCCCCCGTGCCGGCCCGACGTGAAGGTATAATCAGCATGCTGTATTTAAAAGGCGGTGATTTATGAGCAAATCGGAGCTCGCCGATTTAGAAGTTGGTGCAATCTATGCGACGTTCTGGCGCATGGTTTATATGAGTGTACACAGGTATGGCAGTAACCCCACGGGAGAACTGTTGACCGTGATGACTATCACGCTACTGGACAAGGCAGGTTACAGTCCGACAACTGCGGACCTGGTTGAGATTACCGGCTTGGCGAAATCCAATGTGTCACGGTACGTATCCAGGCAGATCAAAAACGGTTTTCTGACAGAGGTCGTCGATCGGCAAGATCGCCGCCGCCGTCTTTTACACCCAACGGCAAAGGGTAGAAAAGATGAGGCGTGGCACCAGGAGCAAACTCTGAAAATGGCACGTTTGAGCAGCGAGGCCCTTCGCGGCTTTGGCAAAAGCAAGCGCCCGGTTGTAGATCTGAAGAATATTCTATTAGGCATAAGCGGGCATCTTACTAACTCATCCTGAATACCTTTGAGTGGCAGGCGCCGAAGTTGCACCGCTTCAGGGGGCCTCTCCGGTTCCCCCCTCGACCCTGACGCTGTTGCTGAACATGGTGCTGTTAGGCACGTGGACGACGGTCCCGCCATCGGCCTGCAGGACCGTGTAGCGGAAGTTGATGCCGATGACCGTGCCACTATTACCGCCAACCGTAATCTTGTCACCGTAACCGAAGGGTTGATAGAGCAGGATTAGCACACCGGCGATCAGATTGGAGACCGCATCGCGCAGGGCGAAACCGAGCGCGAAGCCGGTCAGGCCCAATCCGGCGATCAGCGCGGAGACATCGATCCCCATCGTGCCGAGGCCCGTGATCAGGCCGACGGCGATCACGACATAGAACAGCGTCTCACCGGCCAGCTCGACGAGCGGGCGTTTATCGGCCTCAGTCCGCGCCGACAAACGGCGCAGCAGCTTGCGGGTCATGACGGCGGCGATGAAAAAGGCAACGGTGACAACCAGGCCGGCGAAGATACCGGGCAGCGCGCTGCCGAGCGATTCGATGAGCTGGGTCAGGATTCGGCTGGCGTAATGAATCTGCTCGTTCATGGGCTCAAATCAGCCACCGCTCAAATACCGGTTTCGATATTCGCTTGGTGAAGAGCTGGTCCAGGCACGGAATGCCCTCGAGAAGCTGCTGTAGTCAGAGAACCCCAGCAGATACGCCACTTCACTGACTGAGCGCATACCCTGGCTGATGTATTGTTCGGCCAGCTCACGGCGTGTTTCATTCAATAGTATTCGGTAACTCGTCTGCCGCTCACTCAGTTTCCCCTGTAGAGTTCGTTCGCTCATGTTCAGGCGCCGCGCAACCTTTTCTTTGTTGCAATCACCGGACGGCAATAAATCAACAAACGAAGCTCGAACCTGCGCAACGATATCCTGCCGGTCCATTCGCGCCAGAAGACTCATGACGACATGGTCATTCTGACGTGCCAGCTCCGCGTTGGCGGCCGGCAGCTGGACGTGCATATCAGCGCTGTCAAAAACCAGCACATTGCCCTCACTGCCGAACTGAACCGGGGCTCGGAAATACTCGGTGAACTTTTCGATGTTGCTTGCAGGCTTCGGCCGGCGCAGACTGACGCGCAGCGGGGCGAAATTGGGTCGGTAAATCTGCCGGCTGAATCGCATGATCGTGGCGAGCCAGGCGTCCTGCGGAATATACAGAGACAAACCGCTGGTCGGAATCAGTGTCAAACGATAATCCGTTGCGGTTTTTTCCATCTGCGTCACGGCGTTCGTCGTGACGAAACGAAAATATCGAACGATGCGGCGGCAGAAAGATTCCATCGTTCTGCTGGCGTACAGGGAATAGCCAAGGGCGTGCAGGGAGGTCGGATGGACGTACTGTGCGATGGACAGACCGAACGCTGGGTCTCCGGTGGCTTGCGCGGCCAGTTCATAGACGTGACTCATGCGAGCCGCCGGAAAGCGCGCGCTTGGATCCCGTGCGTCAGCCAGATCAATATCAGCCTCGGCGAAAAGCGCTTTGCTGTCCACGTCCCGCGCATCCAGCGCTTCGGCGACTGCAACCGCCCAGCTGGCAATCAGGTGGAAATCTGTCCCGGTCGTTTGACCCATGCAACACCATCAAAAAAAGCCGCTTTTCTTCATTATGGCACGGTGAATTACAAACTGCGGCGCCGGCCCTGCTGGACAGCTCGTGTCCACGTTGTGATCGTATCACATTGATTACTTGGTAAATTGTGAATGCCTCGTGAAGTATGCGACGATTAAGTCGTCTGCCTGTGACAGAGTTGCAGAATAATAAATGGCGCCGGCCGGCGCAGCCTAAGCGGAGGAACCTGAATGAAGACCAAGATTCTGCTCGACGAAGCAGATATACCTACCCATTGGTATAACGTCGTGGCCGATATGCCCAATCCGCCGGAGCCGCCGCTGGGTCCGGACGGTCAGCCGGCACCCCCCGAAGCCTTGGCGGCCATTTTTCCCGAGGGGTTGATCGAGCAGGAGGTCAGTTCCGAGCGCTGGATTCCTATCCCGGATGAGGTTCGGGAAGTACTGCAGCTATGGCGGCCCTCGCCACTGTTTCGGGCGCATCGACTGGAAAAGGCTCTCGGCACACCGGCCAAAATCTATTACAAGAATGAGGCCGTGAGTCCGGCAGGTTCGCATAAACCGAATACCGCCGTCGCCCAGGCGTATTTCAATAAGCAGGTAGGCATCAAGCGCCTGGTTACAGAAACCGGCGCCGGCCAGTGGGGTTGCGCCCTGGCCTTCGCAGGCCAGTTATTTGGTCTGGAGGTTCGCGTATTCATGGTCCGGGTGAGCTATGACCAGAAACCCTATCGCCGGTCCATGATGCAGACCTGGGGCGCCGAGGTTTTTGCCAGCCCAACTGACCGAACGGAGTCGGGCCGTCAGATACTTGCACAGGATCCGGACGGCCCGGGTTCCCTGGGTATCGCCATTTCCGAAGCCGTGGAAGAAGCTGCTCAGCGTGACGACTCAAATTATGCCCTGGGCTCAGTGCTGAATCATGTGCTGTTGCACCAAACCGTGATTGGTCAGGAAGCCAAGAAGCAGCTGGAAATGGTCGGTGACTACCCCGATAAAATCATCGCCTGTTGCGGTGGCGGCTCGAACTTCGGTGGCATTGCATTTCCTTTTTTTGCCGACAAGGCAGCCGGCAAGGAAGTGCAGCTTATCGCAGTGGAGCCCACTTCCTGCCCGACCCTGACCAAGGGTACTTACACGTATGATTTTGGTGATGCCAAGGGCCTGACACCGTTGCTTAAGATGTACACCCTCGGGCACGATTTCGTACCGCCGGGTATCCACGCCGGTGGTTTACGCTATCACGGCGAATCCGCACTGGTGAGTCAGTTGTGCCATGAAGACTTTATCGATGCCGTAGCGATTCCACAGATGGAATCCTTCCAGGCCGGTGTGCAGTTTGCCCGCACGGAGGGCATCGTGCCTGCGCCGGAGGCTACCCATGCTATCGCCGCCACGATCCGTGAAGCGCAACAGTGCACCGAAACCGGTGAACCCAAAACTTTGTTATTTAATTTGTCCGGTCATGGACATTTCGATATGAGTGCTTACGACAGCTACCTCGCGGGAGAGCTGAAAGATTACGACTACCCCGCAGAGGCGATCAAAGATTCGCTGGCCCATTTACCGAATTTCTGAGCGCCCACGAGGACCCGGTATGAGAAGAGGCGCGGCAGGTGCCGGGAAAGCCACGACGCCAAACCCGCGAACCAAAACCGGGTTGTGAAGACTCCAGGCGTAAATCCGGCTGCGAGACGATACGCTCATCAGACAGGGGACTGGCTGTGCCCGCGCAAGTCACTCTTATACACGGCCCGGCAAGAGGTTTCCTGCTTATTAGCCTGAGCCCGTAAAGGCGCCATGCCACGATGACGACCCCGCAGATTATTCTATTTGTCCTGTTACTCCTTGTTTTTGTTTTCCTGATTTGGGGTCGCTGGCGCTACGATCTCGTGGCGTTCGCAGCGCTTGTAGCGGCTCTTATATTGGGCGTCGTACCGACCGATCAGGCATTCGCCGGATTCGGACACCCGGCGACCGTGATCGTGGCGCTGGTCCTGGTGGTCAGCCGCGCACTGTCCAATTCCGGTGTCGTCGAATGGATCGGACGCTTTGCCATATCGACGGCCCGTGGCCTCGCCATGCATATCGGAATCATGTCCGGCATCGCCGCTACGCTATCGGCAGTCATGAATAACGTCGCGGCACTTGCACTGCTGATGCCCGTCGACCTGGAGGCCGCCGCGAAGGCGCGGCGAAGTCCGGCGCTAACGCTGATGCCGCTGTCGTTCGCGTCGATACTCGGCGGCATGATTACGCTGATCGGTACACCGCCAAACATCATCATCGCGGCATACCGGGCCGAAGCACTCGGCGATCCCTATGCAATGTTCGATTTCGCCCCGGTCGGAATCGTTTGCACTATAGCGGGCGTATTGTTCGTAACGCTGATCGGCTGGCGCCTCATTCCCGCAGCGCGTAGCGAACACGACAGCGGCAAGGAACTCTTTAATTTCTCCGAGTATGTTTCTGAAGTCGAGGTCAGCGAAGCCTCTCCGATCATTGGACAACGCGTCCGAGACCTCGATGACATCGCCGAAGAGCATGAAGTATCCATCATTGGGCTTATACGGCACGGGCGCCGTTCGCCGGGCATGGCACGTACCATCGAGATTGCAATTGGTGATTTGCTGGTAATCGAGACAGGCCCGGATGCCCTGGACAAATTTGTGGGCGCGCTGAAGCTTAAATATGTACGCCATCCGGGCAAGGATGAATCTATCGTAAAGGACGAACACGATCTGGATCTGATGGAAGTCGTCGTCCCCGAAGGCGCCAGGATCGAAAAGCGTACGGCGATGCAACTGAAGCTATTGGCTCGCCACGATGTGACGCTGCTCGGCGTCTCCCGACAAGGGCGACGCTTCAGAGAAAGCGTACGCAACTTGCCCGTGCAGGCCGGGGATATTCTGATTTTTCTCGGGCCGACAGAGCGACTGCCGCATGTTGTTAACTGGCTGGGTTGTCTGCCACTTGCCGAGCGTGGCCTAAAAGTCATGCAACGTGGTAAGGCTTTGCTTACCGTATCGATTTTTGCGCTGGCGGTTCTCGTTGCCAGCATCGGGCTGGTAAATCTTGCTGTCGCTCTGGGCAGCGGCGGTTACTGCGTTTGTTGCGCTAAAAATCGTACCCCTGCGCGAACTTTATGAGTCGGTCGAGTGGCCGGTCGTCGTGTTGCTCGGGTCGATGATTCCTATCGGCACAGCGCTCGAAGCGACCGGTGGCACCGGGCTCATCGCGACAGGGTATCGTGACCGTCACGGACGGGTTCTCGCCCGCCGTCGTACTGGTATTGCTGATGGTAATCACAATGAGCCTGTCGGACGTCATGAACAACACGGCCACTGCCGTGATCGCAGCCCCGATCGGCGTGCAAATCGCTGATGCGCTCAGCGTAAGCCCGGACCCGTTCCTGATGGCCGTCGCGGTCGCGGCTTCTTGTGCTTTTCTGACGCCGATTGGACACAAGAACAACACCTTGATTCTGGGTCCGGGAGGTTATCGTTTTGGTGACTACTGGCGTATGGGATTGCCATTGGAGGTCATCGTGATCGTTGTCGCGGTACCGACCATACTCTACGTATGGCCGCTTTAAGCTTGCGTCGATCTCGTGACCAGACGTCGTGACCTTAAGTATCCGTCCCAGGGATTTTGACAGACGGAGAAATCCACGTGTCGGTGCAGCCGTTCCTGCTCCGAACAACTGACTCGTTATGCAGCGTACACTAAGTCGCAATTCAACTGATCTACAGCTTCTCTTCTAAAAGATAAGCTAACCAATAAGCTTGGAGGAACAGAGAATGGTGCCAATTTATACAGCCGCTGCAGTTCAATCAAACGTGTGGCCGGTCTTTCCGGATCGGTCAGGTGAGCCGGTAATCGAGAATATGACGAAAAATCTCGATCGGGCAATCGCGATGATCGAACGGCTGGCAGAGTGGAACCCATCGAAGATTTATCTGTTGCCCGAGTTTTTCATGACCGGTGCCGGTGGCGTCGGAAAATCGGCGAAGGACCGGGGATTGCTATGCGTCCGGATACCGGGACCAGAGATCCAGAGACTCTGCAACCTGGCCAAAACGGCTAATGCCTATATCGCCGGTATGGTCTGGGAGATCATGGATGACTGGCCGGACCGTTACTGGAACACCGCATTTATATGTAGCCCTGAAGGCGAGGTGGTTCTTAAATACCATAAACACTATGACCCCCTCGGCAAGACGAAACCCGGCGATGTATTGGAGGAATACGTCGATCGTTATGGAGAAGATGCTTTGTTTCCTGTTGTGGACACGCCTATTGGGCGTATCGGATGTCTGACTTGTTACGACATTAATTTCCCGGAAATGGCCAGGTGCCTGGCGTTGAATGGAGCCGAAATTCTTTTGCATCCGACCTCTGAGGGACGCGCGCCGTTTCTACTCGAGGATGAAGGTGGGTGGGAGATCGGCAAACGCAGTCGCGCTTACGAAAACCTCGTTTATTTGATTTCGGCCAACCAGGGAAGTTTCCTGGGCAGTGATTTTCCGAGCGAGCGCATGCGCGGGCGTTCGCAGATCATCGATTTCAATGGCCGGGTCATGACCATTGCCGAAACTACCGGAGAAGCGATCCTGCAAGGCGATATCGAAATCGAACGACTGCGTCAAAGACGTTCACAGATGCAAATGAATTTCCTGGCGCAGCTTCAGACGGAGGTTCATGGCCGACAGTATCTACGCAAACAGATGTGGCCGGCGAACCTGTGGTCGGAAACGCCGCCGCCCAACGATATGGCAAATATAAAGTACGGTATGGAACTCATCGGCAAACTTGGCCAGGACGGTACGTTTGTTCCGCCGGCCGCGGCCGCGATGAAAAAGAAGAGCTATGTTTAATTCGGCCGCTCTCCTTTGAAAGCGGACCTTAGGAGAATGAAATGATTCCACGGTTTCGCGCCCTCGCCTGTCAAACCATTATCCGTCCGATTACCGAGGACGTCATGACTCGTGAAGAAGGTCGAGCAATCATCAAGGAAAATCTCGATGCAGCCTTAAACCTTATGTGGAAGGGCCTCGGGAATAACCTCGGGGCCGTCAAATTGGTGACGTTTCCCGAGATGTTCCTGACCCTGGCACCGGTATGGCGCAATCGCAAATCATCGGATTGGCTGGACCTGGCATGTGTTGAGGTCCCCGGTCCTGAACTCGAACCACTATTTGAAGCGGCACGCCAAGCCGGGATTTATATCGGTGCCAACGTTTATGAGTACGATCCAAAATGGCCCGGCCGGTATTTCAATTGTTGCTTTCTTGTCAGCCCGGAAGGCGAGCTCATTTTGAAATATCGCAGACTGCACAGCACGCTTACGCCATCACCACACGATTTTCTAGATGACTATGTTGACGCTTTGGGGTGGGATGCTTTGTTTCCGGTGGCAAATACGGAAATCGGCAAAATCGCCATGTTTCCATGCCGCGAAATCACATTTCCTGAAGTCGCACGTATGTTTGCGCTGAAAGGCGCAGAAGTGCTGCTCCATCCCACTAATGACTCAGCCGACTTTCCGGGCTGGACCGCATGCAAGCAGGCCCGGGCCCTCGAGAACAATTGCTATCTGATATCCACGAATGCCGGCGGCTGGGTGTCGAAGCGCGGGTTTCTTGAGACGACGAATGCAGGCGGCACGATCATGGTGGATTATATGGGCACGATTTTCGAGGAGGTGCGGCCGGCCGGCGAAAGTATGAAAGGGCGCGGGTTGATCGATATCGAACAATTGCGGAGCCACCGGCATTCCAGCAATGTGCTGAATGTTATCGCCCAATTACGGACTGAGCTCTATACGGGATACCAAAAGACAATCACGCCGCCGAACAGATTCAAGGATCCAATGACGGATAGTTCGCAACTGCGTAATCTTTATGCCGAAATCATGGAACGCATGACGGAAGAGGATATCTTTCCTCGGCCGATGTATTCGGCCGATTAGAGTTCACCAGGGCAGCACTTCGCCTGCCCAGTTGTAAAACACCCCGGAGTCCTCGGACGTTAAACCATCGATCAGGGAAATCATCGAATCTATGGCTTCGGTTGGCCTGAGAAGCTTCTCTTGCCCACTCTCGATACGTTTGCGGGTCCTTTCCGGCAAGGTTGCAGGGTCCGCCTCAAGAATTCCCCTGGTATCAACCGAACCCGGACCAATGATCCCGACGATCACTTCACGTTCGGCAAGCTCCAGCGCAAGCAGGCGCATAAGCATGTTAACAGCAGCCTTGCTGGCCCGATAATCGGGCACCCCGATCTGCTTCGCCATGATGTGCGCGTTGGTAATTGACCCGCCCGTGCTCGTCATGACGACAATCTTTTTTTGCTCACTTTCCGCAACATGATCGAGGAACGATTCCGAGACTATCAGCGGTCCGATCACATTGACTTTCAAGATTTTCTCGAAGCGATCGTAATCCATTTTACCGAAACGCGACATGGGCCCAGCGCGAAAGGGATTGATTCCGGCATTGTTCAGTAGGACGTCGATCGGAGTGTCGCGGTATTTCTCCGCTAATGTGTCAATTTCATCAAAGTCCGTGACATCGAGTTCCTCGATTACGACGTTCGAATGTTCGGCGGCGTATTTTTTCAGTTGTTCGGCCCCGGCGGGATTGCGACATGTGGCGATCACATTCCACCCTCTTTCCGCATAGCCCTGAACAAAGAAGAATCCAATGCCTTGACTGGAGCCGGTTATCAATACGGTCGGTTTTTGGGATTGTGCGATTGCCGCAGAATGCCCCCACTGCCAAACAACAACAGATATCGCTATAAAAAACAGAGGAGTGACCGTGTGACGGACTCGATCTGGCAAGAGTCGCTTATCAGGAATGTCCTTCATGATAGATTCTTATTTCTTCCAAATGAGTGGGCCAGGTTTCGGGAATCATTCTCAACCTTAAACCAGAATTGAGTGAATAAGAAAGGATTGTTGGTGATGAACGCTGCAATAAGCCAAGGCTTTCACAATCGCGTATTTGCCACGGTCAGCATTCTTCTGACTATATTAACAATCCTAATCATCGGGGACTCTTCGCCGGTCATGGCCGAATCGCAAACATCTACAGTTTTGATTACCGGCTCGAACCGCGGAATCGGATTCGGTTTCGTGGAAGCGTATGCCGCAAAAGGATGGACCGTCATCGCGACCTGCCGCACGCCATCTAAAGCTGACGATCTTCATGCGCTAGCGAAATCTAATCCCAACATCATGATTGAAGAACTCGATGTTACAGATGACCAGGGAATCCGGACGCTGGCCGACAAATATCGAGACACCCCGATCGATGTTCTCGTGAACAATGCCGGAATCTTGCCGGAACTTGTTCCCGTGAGGTTCGACACGGTCGATTACGAGAAGATGGATCGGATGCTAGCGGTCAACACCTGGGGTCCGGCGAAAGTTTCGACCGCATTCATCGATCACGTCGCCGCAAGTAAACACAAGAAAATCATCACCATGACGAGTGGCGAGGGCTCACTGGGAAAGATTCGTCGTGGTGGTGCATATCACTATCGGGTGAGCAAAGCGGCCGTGAATATGATGATGTTGCTGATTTCACGTGATGTCGCCGAGCGAGGTGTAATTGTTGGATTGATAAATCCCGGCCTGGTTGACACCCAGGGATTGCGCGAAGTCGATCTGGCGACCGTACCGGAAGCAATGCGTGGTCCGGTTCAAAGGATGAGAGAAAGTGCAAATATGCGCACGCCCAAGCAAGCCGTTGAAAAATTAATCCCTCTTATCGACGGACTGACATTGGAAACGTCTGGCGTCTTCTACGATATCTCGGGCGAGGTACTGCCTTGGTAGCCAGGCGATTTACAACGATTCATAGCCGCACTGCGCAGCGGTATTTGCGAACAGGCCTGCTGACGGGTTCGATGATCTTGCTTATCGGACCGTTTGATACAAACAATGCTCTCGCTCACGAAGTTGGCGAGTTGTCCGGGGTCAGTGTTTTGGTCATTGGCGCGACCAGCCGAACAGCGAACGAGCTCATACCTCAAGCTATTTGGCGCGGCCACGAAGTCATCGCCTTCGCGCGGCGGCCACATCGAGTCAGATTTTCCACGCACGAACACCTTACGATCGTCAAAGGTGATGTGTATGACAAGGCCACAATCGAAGCCGCGCTGTCGGGTAAGGGCGATGAAATAGTTATTACACTCATCGGCCCTCGTACAGAGCCCGGCACGGAAGTTCCCGAAATGGATCTCATGTCCACAGGCACCACCAATATTATTGAAGCGATGAGGGCCAAAGGAAACAAGCGACTGATCGCCGCAAGTTCCACAGCCGTTCAAACGGTCGCGAAGCTTGGGTATAAGGCCGACACACCGCGACCGGAAGGTCTCAGCGAAACAAATGGCCTTTGGTATTATTTTATGCGCGGCCCATACAACGACATGATAAAAATGGAAGGCATTGTTCGTAGCAGCGGTCTGGATTTCATTGTCGTGCGTCCCGGGCAGATGCTGGTAGAGCCGGCGTATGGAAATATAAAACTCGCTGTCGACACGGAAACACCGAAACAGCCACTTATTACCTACGCTGACTTTGCTGCCTTCATTCTCGACCAACTCGAGTCCGATCAGTATCTTGGAACCACTGTCGGTGTATACAGCGATCGAAAAATGGAATTCGGCAAAAATGTCGATCTCGCCGCGGAAGAGGCAAAACGGATGGAATCCTACCAACAATTACAAATGGACCTGGCCGCGGAATAACAGTAATTTGAACTGATTACCTTGGGGGTATTGGCAATGCGACACGGGGGATGTATGAAAACGTTGATGACGTGGGCACGGTGCGTTCGAAAAATGCCAAACATTTTGTTCGCGACACTGATCGCTGGTTTGGTGACCGTCAGCGCGTCGCTAATTGATACAACAAGTGCACACGCTCATGAGCCAGACGAAGCGTCCGGGATCAAGATCGTGATCATTGGGGCGACCGCGCGCACCGCTAACTACATGATCCCACAGGCATTATGGCGTGGCCATGAAGTCGTTGCCTTCGCGCGCCGCCCACAACGGGTCAGGCATAAGCCGCATCCGCGCCTGACTATCGTCAAGGGTGACGTATATGACCAGGCGTCGATCGAAGCGGCGCTGTCCGGCAACGGAAACGAGGTCATCGTCTCTGTTTATGGTCCACGCGTAGATCCCACCGTTGAAGTTCCCGAGACGGACCTGATGTCAGCGGGTACGACGAACATCATCAACGCCATGAAAGCCAAAGGTAACCGGAGGCTCTTCGTCACGACCTCCACCGCCATGCAGGAGGTCGTCAAAAGAGGCTATAAAGCGGACACCCCCAAGCCTGAAGGAATATCCGGTGCAAGCGGGCTTTGGTTTTACAATCTGCGAGGACCGTATAACGACATGCTCAAAATGGAGGGAATCGTCAAAGAAAGCGGGCTTGATTTCATCATCTTTAGACCAGCGCAGATGATGGAAGAGCCCCCGCGCGGGAATCTTTTGCTGACGGTGAACACCGAAACGCCTAACCGCCGAATTATCATGTACCCGGACTTCGCTGCCATCATTCTGGATCAGGTTGATTCTGATGCACACCTGGGCGATACCATCGGTGTCTACAGCGACACGACGATGGATCAGGTTGAAAATGTCGACTTTGAATCTGCCGTCAAGAGGCTAAAGGCTATAAAGGCGGAAGTTGACGCCGACCTGGCCGCCGAAGCTGCAGCTGAAAAGGCCAAGAAAGAGGCTGAATAAGCAGCAAAACTCTCTACAACTGACACGACGAGACAGAAAGGGTTAATAGACATGATCGAATTTTCACTGCGCTCGAACACAAAAACAGGTGATAGCAGTTATGAGTAAAAAGATTTTTATCCCAATGTTTTCTGGTGTTTCGGGCTGTCTCTCACTGCCCCGACGAGTTTCAGCCCTGTCGCTGTTACTCGTCTTGCCTTTTATTTCACCAGGGCTGAACGCCCACGACGCTGGTGAGGCGTCGGGCATAAAAATTTTAGTCATCGGTGCAACCGCGAAGACGGCGAACGAATTAATCCCTCAGGCGCTATGGCGGGGACACGAAGTCATCGCCTTGGCGCGCCGCCCCTATCGCGTAAGGCATGCCCCGCACGAGCGCCTTACAGTGGTCCGCGGCGACGTTTACGATCAGGCGTCGATCGAGGCGGCTCTGTCGGGCGATGGAAGTGAAGTCGTCGTTTCAATCTACGGGCCACGAATCGATCCCAGTGTTGAAATCCCTGAAACGGATCTTAGTTCCCAAGGCACCACTAATATTATTAACGCGATGAAGGCCAAGGGGAACACGCGGCTGTTTGCTACGAGTTCAACTTCAGTACAGGAAGTGGCCAAGCTCGGTTATAAAGCCGACACGCCAAAACCCGAAGGGCTTGAGCCCGGCAAAGGGCTATGGTTCTACAATCTACGTGGTCCCTATATCGATATGCTCAAGATGGAGAAAATCGTTCTGGAAAGCGGACTCGACGCTACTGTGTTGCGCCCGGGTCAGCTCCTCATTCTACCGGCGACAGGGGATATTCTGCTGACCGTCGACACGGAAACGCCCAATCGGCGGATAATCACCTATCCGGATTTTGCTGCGTTCATTCTCGACCAGGTCGAGTCTCCGCAATACGTCGGGCACACTGTCGGCATTTATAGTGCGACGGAAATGGATTTCAGTAAGAATGCCGGAAATATTGATTACGATGCGGCCTTCAAGATGCTAGAGCGGCAAAGGCTGGAGGCTGAAGCGGACCTCGCGGCTGATCCAGAGGCCTATCGACGTCCCGACTGAGCGCAAGAACTGCGTCGGATCTTTATGCCTGTAGCTGGAGGCAACCGCGCAATTCATATTTTTCCAAGCTGTGCTGCCTCTGCTGCTCGATATTTCACACACCTTAAGTTTGGCCGGTTTTTTACTGGCCTGCCGCTGACCGCTCACTGGTCGATATAGATCGGACGTAACACGCACTATTGTTAATCGGTGTTTAATTGTTCCGTGTTGGATATATGTGCGGCAACTTCACATTTAATTCATGTTGATACCAGCCGGCTGCAAGGTCGGGGGTGGTGATCTGTAATCGGTAAAAGCCGGGGGGCGTATTATGCAAATCCATAGAACCGCTATGCAGCTATTTTCGGCTGCTGCATTCGTTGTAACTGGTCTGGCCGCGGGACCCGTGTTTTCGGCCGATGGCGATGCGGCCGACTTGCTCGATGAAATTGTCGTCACAGTGCGAAAGCGAGAAGAGTCGCTGATGACCGTGCCGATCTCGATCGCGACCCTGACTGGAAAACAGATGATAGAAATGGGCGTCGACGACCTGTTTGGCATCGCGGCGTTTACTCCCAACGTGGCTTTTCAGGACTTCGGCAACGGCCAGTTAGGGATTCCGACAATCCGCGGCATGGGGCAGACCATGGTATTGGCCGACGACAAGAACGTCGGCATATTCGTCAACGGCATCTTTATCTCCGACGAAAACGCTTTTGATATCGATATGCTCGATATAGAGCGCGTGGAAATGTCACGTGGCCCGCAAAGCTCGCAATATGGGCGCAACACGTTTGCCGGTGCCATCAACTTTGTTCCGGCCGGAGCGACCGACGAATTTGCCGGCAAGGTTTTAGGCAGCGCAGGCAGCGACGAGTATTATGAAATTTCTGGATTTGTCGGTGGACCGATCGGCGACAAATTTGGTGCGCGCGTGGCGGCAGGCTACAAAACCTTTGACGGCACTTACGATAACGCGGCAGATTCCAGCGATAATTTGAAGGGCTGGGAAACCTGGAACATCAGCACCACTTTGAACCTGGACCTGACAGAGAAATTTTCGGCCACCCTGTTCGCTTATTATCTTGAAGATGAAAATGAGCAGACCGCGAATTACCTGCTCGAGAACAATTGTGGTGCCAGGGCCAACAACGGCCAACCCGCGTATTTCTGTGGTGATTTACCGACCAAAGAAGGTTCTCAACTCGGCGTAGACGGTGCGGGCATCAGCCCCGAAGGTTTTGGCGCCCAGCGGGAAGCTCTTATAGGGAGTTTGAATCTGGAATCGCATATTGGCCGCCTGACGCTCAGTTGGTTAACCGGCTATGTCGATTCAACAAATGACATGACCTTTGACTCCGACATGTCAAACGGCTATCCATTCGCAATTGGAAATGACTTCAACGGTCCCCCGTGCCCCGGGCCGTTTCCTCCGTTCTTCTGCGGTGTTCAATCCGATACCTTGCTGACCGATCAGTTTACGACCTTCGAAGGTGACACCGAAGACTGGAGTTCGGAATTCAGAGTTGCCTTTGACGGCGGTCGCTACAGATTTATGCTTGGTGGCTTTTGGTATGACCATGAATTGACGCGCAAGTCCCTGCTCGGTATTAATGGAGGTGGATCAAAGGAAATGATGCCGGCTGGGTTTAACTTCACCAACCCGGGCGCGTTTCTGTTCGCAACTTCGGATCCAGTCAATAATCCGATCCCTGCCCAGGGATTTACCCAGACGACCGAGGACCTGGCCGTCTTTGGTAGCTTCGAGTTCGACTTCACGGAGCGGTTGACCCTGAGTCTTGAAGGCCGCTACACCGATGAGGAAAAGTCCATCGTCAGGGATGGCAGCCCGATTTTCGGCCCCGGCAGTATGGATAAAGAGAGCTGGGACTTCTTTACGCCGCGTGTCATCCTTGATTATAGCCAGCAGGACAATGAGGAATTCCAATGGATGACCTATGCCTCAATCGCCAAGGGCGTCCATGCCGGCGGATTCAACGCGTCTTTTAATGCCGACCTTCCATCGGAATCGTCCTATGATCCGGAAGAAAACTGGACCTATGAAATTGGTTTCAAAGGCGGCTTCGTACCTTATGGCGATGCCTTTATGAATGTGGGCGTTGCCCTCTTTTACGTCGATTGGAGCGACATGCAGCTTGCGAGCCTGTCAGAGCTGGGTGGCCTGGCCAATCCGACTCGGAACGCCGGTGAGGCTGAAGTCTTTGGCCTGGAGCTGACCATCAACACGACGCTTAGTCGTTACTTTGACCTGAATTTAGCTTACGGCTATGCCGATCCCGAGATTACAGAGGGAACCGAGAACCGGCTGGCTGAATTCTGCGGGCCTGACATCTGTGTTATCGATCCGGATACCGGCCAGGTCATCGTCGATGGCAATCAGCTTGGCCGGACTCACAAACATTCATTCAGTGCCACGGGCATCGTCCATGGACCGCTCGGAATGTCCTGGGGTGGCGGAGACTGGGAATGGTATACCCGGGCCGACTACTCTTACCTGAGTGAAGCGCCGAGCCGGCTCCTGAATGTGCAATACATACCTGAGCGGAGCCTGGTGAATGCGCGGGCAGCCATTCACAATAATTCTTTTGAGTTTGCGCTCTGGGCGACGAACCTGTTCGATGAGGGTTACGTCACGGGACAATCGCATGAACCCCGGCAGACCAACTCTGGTGGTTTTGATAACTTCACCATGCGAACGACGGCAGGATTCCAGGGTGATGGCCGCATCGTCGGTGGCTCGGTCATTTATCACTTTTGATACGATGATCGCTCAATGCTGCCAGATGATTCATCGCCAGCAGGTATTGCGATTTCGCCGATGCGAGGACGTACGCACGTCCTCGTATCGGCCTCGTCGTTTGTGAGATACCGCTGCGCGGAAGTCAACAACGCACCGCTGCGAACATAAAAGGCCCGGCCTATGGTCTACCGTTTGATAAACCGGCGCGCTGTCGTAAAAGCAGCGGGTGCCGCCGCCTTGAGCACCGTCGTACCCAACGGACTGCGCGCGCAAACAAAACAACAAGTCATCGTCATTGGCGCCGGTCTGTCCGGCCTCCACACGGCTCTGTTGCTCGAAGAACAGGGTTTCGACGTACAGGTGATCGAAGGCCGCGCGCGTGCCGGTGGACGCCTCAAAACGCTTTACGATGTGCCAGGCAATCCGGAAGCCGGCGGTAATGGATTTGGTGCAGGCTACGCCCGGCTGATCGATGCAGCCCAGCGCTATGGCGTGGAGACCTGGGACTGGAATGACCGTACCCTCAATATGAGACAGCGGGAACTCGTTATCGACAACCAGATCGTTACGCCGCAAGAATGGCCCGATCATCCACAAAACCCTTTGCCGGAAGAACATAAAGAAGAAATGCCATGGACTTACTGGTATCGCTTCATGGGAAGACATGTTCCGTTTGCCTCTCCAGCAGATTGGCACGATCCAAAATTTGCCCATCTGGACATCGCGTTTGACGACTGGATGCTGGGCAAGGGCGCAACCAGTGCGGCTATCGACATGGCCTGCAATCAGAAGTGGGAATACAACAATTCCACCCATGATGTTTCGGCGCTTGTGGTCATGTTCGAGTACACCTGGGGCCGACAGATGTACCGGCAAAACGATCAGCCGAGCTTTATCGTTATCAAAGGCGGCAATCAACGACTTCCCGAAGCGATGGCCGGATTGCTAAGTAAAGAAGTTCACTACGGCAAGGAAGTCGTGGGCATACGCACTGGTGACGATGCCGCCGAAGTCCATTGCGCCGACGGCACCGTGTATCGCGGTGACCGCGTCGTATGTTCCATACCCTTTCCGGTACTCCGAAGAATTAAAGTCGAGCCCTATTTCACGGGCGTGCAGAGGAAGGCCATCTGGTCGGTTCCCCGGCAATTCGTAACACAGGTCCATCTCGTGCCAATCGCACCTTTCTGGGAAGAGGACGGCCAATTTCCGGGCATGTACATCACGAATAGTCCGGTCGGCTTTACCTTGCCGAATTACGGTCACAAGGATCCCAACGAACTTACAAGCCTGACCGCCTGGATGTTGGGCAACAAGGCGGAGCGGATGGACCAGATGGATCAGAAAAGTGCGACCGCACTGGTCATCTCCAGCATCGAGAAAATCAGGCCCGCGGCTAAAGGCAAGCTCGAGGTCGCCGGCTACAAATCTTGGTATCGGGATCATTTTTCTTCCGGCGATTGGGTAAATTTCGGACCAGGGCAAGTGACCCGGTTCGCAGGAAAAATGAACGCGCCCCATGGGCGTATCCATCTGTGTGGTGATGCTACCGCGCTTTCAAGTCGCGGTATGGAGGCGGCTTTAGAATCCGCCGAGCGTGCCGCACTCGAAATCCTGACGATGACCTGACTACAAAGATGTTTCGCGAGATCCTTCTAATCGCCCGGCATTCATGTGCTTTTTAAGTCAATAACGTCTTTCTACAATCTGACAAAATCGACTATTCGATCAGCCAGCTCTTCGGACTTGTCTTCCATAATGAAAAAGCCTGCATCGGGCAAAAGCGCATGGGGCTGGCCTCTTGCCCCGGCGATGTGATTTTGAAATTTAGACGGTGGAACTTCGGTCTCTGCAGATCGTTTACTAAACAATGTGAGGAGTGGCTTCTCCCAATTTGAAAGTTTCTGCCAGGCCGCCCGATTTTCTGACACCCCAGCCCTGTCAGCAGCGATAGGCATAATCATTGGGAAGGTCCGAGGGCCAGCCTTGAAGCTCTCATCGGGAAAGGGTGCATCATAGGCTTCAATGATATCCAGTGATAATTTTTTAAAGACTCCCCGGCTCACCATTTCACCTATCGGGAAGACAGGCTGCTTTACTATTTTTTCAGCCCAATTAACGAACTCATCCGATCTTTCCTGTGGCCCCATCGGAAATAATGTGTTGCTCAGTATTATTCGATTAAAAAAATCCGGGTTGTCCGCCGCAATTCGCAAGCCAAAGTGGCCACCCCAATCAAACAAAAAAGCTGTGACGTTTTTCATGTTCATTGCCAAGAGGAACGACTTAAGCCAGTCGATATGACCCTGATAGCTATAATCTGTGTCTGACGCTAGCTTGTCTGATCGTCCAAAGCCAACATAATCTGGCGCAATGACGCGAAACCCTTGGCCAACCAGAATGGGGATCATTTTTCGATATAAGTATGACCATGATGCCTGGCCGTGAAGACAAAGTATGATGTGTCCATCGCGAGAACCTTCATCGATGTAATGCATGCGTAAAGAACCGGTCTTGTTGTTTGTCACTTCGATATAATGAGGCGCAAAATCATAACCAGGTAAGTTCCGGAAGCGTTCTTCCGGCGTGCGTTTAACTGCCGACGTGTGGCCAAAAGCCAAAGGCATTTTGATATCGAGGTTAGTGAGCGCCAGCCCGGCGAGGCCGACACCGACAGCTCTTCGTGAAAATTTATTATCAAATATTCTACTCATATGAATTCGCGTACCTCACCTGCGCCATTTTACGGTTTCCGTAACGACAATATCTTTTTATAAACAACAAGTTATAACCAGGCCTAAAGTGAGAATTAGCCAAATACCTAAGCCGCAATACTAAATAGGGGAAATGCCACCAATGAGATTATCTGAAATTTTGAGTAACCGCATTGTTCTGTTGCTCTTTGTGGGCTTGGCATCTGTGTCGATTGAGTTAAAGCCACAGCCCGCTCAGGGCCAACCGGTCGACGCACCGACCGTTCTCATAACAGGATCCAATCGAGGTATCGGCCTGGCATTTGCAGAAGCATACGCCGAGCGGGGATGGAATGTTATCGCTACCTGCCGCACGCCGGTCAAGGCGCATAAATTGAAAGAACTTGCGGAAAAATACAAACATGTCCTAATCGAAGAAATGGATGTGTCGGATTTCAGTGAAATTGATGCGCTTGCTCTGAAATATGAAAACAGATCAATCGATTTGCTGTTGAACAATGCTGGGATCCTCGTCGGAATCGAACAGATTCGCCTCGGCAATATTGATTACGATCTTCTGGAAAACATGTTCAACGTCAATAGCATTGGTCCGCTGAAGGTATCTGAGGCGTTTCTCGATAACGTCGCTTCGAGTAATCAGAAAAAAATCGTCACCATGACAACCATTGGGGCTTCGATCGGTAGTGTCACGCGCCAAGGCGCTTATCAATATCGCGCAAGTAAAGCAGCCGTAAACATGATCATGCGCATCATGTCATTTGAAGTGGCAGATCGTGGCGTCATAATAGGTTTGGTCCATCCCGGTATGGTCGATACGCGCGGATTTCTCGATGCGGACCCGGAGACGTTACCTGACCGGGTGCGGGAGGCTCTTCCAAGAATCCGGGAAACCTTCTTGCGTCCGGATGAATCCGTCGATCTGATGATAAGCCTCATAGATGGGCTGACACCTGAAAAGTCTGGTGTGTTCTATGACGTTCACGGTGAAATTTTACCGTGGTGATACAACGCGATTCCCCCCTGCGTAACTGGGACCATGGTTATCCACCCAATCGATCGCATGACCAGCCCCTGGGGAATGTGGCTTTCTTCGGTAGTGTTGGGTGCAAAGTAAGAATCAAATTGCGCTAAAAATTTCAATCGCAACTCTCTCGGAGGATTCCAGCGCCCCTTCCATACCGCGATTGGAAAGTGCGGTAGCATCACCACACAGATGGATACGTCCATGGGGCGCATTCATATCGCCGGCGAAACGGGTGACCTGACCAGGTCCGAAATTCGTAAAATCGCCTGATGCAAAAGGATCCCGGAACCATGATTTATAACCGGCAACCTTGAGCTTACCTTTAGCCGCAGGCCTGATTTTCTCAATAGTGGATATTACCAGTGCGGTCGCGCTTTCCTGGTCCATCTGGTCCATCCGCTCCGCTTTGTTACCCATCATTAAAGCCATCATGCTTGCAACTTCATTTGGATCCTCATCGCTGAAGTTAAGCGTCACAAGCCCGATAGGTGCATCGGTGAGGAACATGGCGGGCTTGTAACCATCCTCTTCCCAAAACGGCGCGGTTGGAACGAGGTGCACCTGCGTGACGAGTTGCCGTGGAACCGACCAGATAGCCTTCCTCTGTACACCCGTAAAATAGGGTTCGACCTTTATTCTGCGCAGTACCGGGAGCGGAATGGAACACACGACGCGGTCACCGCGATACACGGTACCGTCGGCACAATGGACTTCCGCACCATCGGCACCGGTACGCATGCCCATGACTTCCTTGCCATAGTGAACATCTTTTCTAAGCAAGCCAGCCATGGTCTCCGGCAGCCGTTGATTGCCGCCTTTTATTACGAAAGAGCTTCTCTTACCATCCTTTAGGAACATCGATCGGCCCCATAAATATTCCATCATCACGACAAGAGCCGAAACATCATGAGTTGAGTTGTTGTACTCCCACTTGTGATTGCAACATAGGTCAATCGTTTCGCTGGACGCACCTTCACTTAACATCCAGTCATCGAACGCAATATCCAGGTGAGCGAATCTTTCATCAAGCCAGTCTTCTGATTGAGCCAGGGGCACATGGTCCTTCATAAAACGCATGTAATATTCCCACGGGGCATCTTCTTTATGTTCCAGAGGCAATGGATTCTTGGGATGATCGGGCCAATCTTTCATAGGTACGATTTTATCGTCTATGATGAGTTCCATGCCCCTCAGGTAGGATTGACGATTGGCCTGATATTCGACACCATAGCGTTCGGCCGCATCGATCAACCGGGCGTATCCGCCCCCAAACGAGTTGCCGCCAGCTTCCGGCTGGCCTGGAACATCGTATAGTGTTTTCAAGCGCCCCCCGGCGCGCATCCGGCCCTCGATCACCTGTACATCGACGCCCTCCCCTTCAAGCATAAGTGCCGTGTGCAGACCGGACAAACCGGCGCCGATGACGATGACTTTTGCTCTATTTTGCGCCCGTCCCGGGCTTGGTGAAACGGCAGAGAGCATGGCAGCGCCTGCGCCTTGCATGAATGTTCGTCGGTCCATAGAGTGGGAGAACATAAAAAATTCCGTTGGTAAAGGATAGCTAAGGCGGCATCATTATTCTGTTTTAATTGTGATCAATATACAACAATCGCACCAGGCAGATTCGAAAAGTGAGGTTTCCGATGCAGTGTGATTCACGTAAATATCAGTTGTCTGCGCGATTATTGGCTCATCGTTTTTTGGCGGCAGTGCTGGTGGCTTCTTTAGCCAACTCCTGTCTCGAATCGACACGGGCACAAAACGAGGCGGCGACGGTTTTGATTACCGGCTCCAGTAAGGGGCACGGACTCGCTTTTGTGAATGACTATGCCAAACGAGGCTGGACCGTTATCGCAACCTGTCGCAATCCGGCCGAAGCGGATCAATTGCAGACGCTCGCTGCTGAACATAAAAACATCATTATCGAAGAACTCGATGTGACCGATTTCGAACAAGTCGATACCTTGGCCGGGAAATATCGTGACACACCGATCGACGTTCTGAACTTGAACGGCGCAATCAACACCTTCCGCTTTGGCCCAAACAAATTTGGTGAAATGGACTACGAATGGTTCGATGAAATCATGAGAGTTAATGTTCTAGGTCAACTCTATGTTGCTGAGGCATTTCTCGAACACGTCGCAACGAGCGATCAGAAAAAGATTGCTGTTATGAGTGCGGTGGGCGGTTCCATAGGACGGGTACGTTCTTCGCTTGCGCCCTCATATCGGGCGAGCAAGGCCGGCTTGAACATGCTAATGCGAACCTATGGGGAAGCCGTGAAAAAACGCGGCGTTGTCGTCCTCGTCATTGCACCCGGCACAGTAGATACCGAGGACTATTTGAATGCCGAGGATCCGGAAACGATCCCGGCAAACTATCAGAGGATCATCGCGGCGGGTGGTCTGGCGCCTCGGTCGGCAATCGGCTCGATGATTGATCTGATCAACCGTTTGACTGTCGACGACATCGGCGCATTTCACAAATGGGATGGTACTGTGTTGCCCTGGTAATAGGTGGTGATGCTGTTCTTCGACTTCTCGATCGATCAGGTTTTACAAGAACGGCACCTGGAAGGAGACTCGAATCATGAGCAAAGCTTATCCGTGGGTGGAAAGACCCTGGCCTGAGAAAGAACTGCCAAAAGATGAATTATTGGAGCGTATCGAGCAATTACTGGGGCTCAAGAATGTTTGCGTGCTGGCGACGGTTGATAAGGATGGCGCGCCGATCGCGAGCCCGATTGAATATCACGCAGATGGTCTGAACCTCTATATGCTGCCGGATCCGGGCACACCAAAACTGAATGCAATGAAGCGAGATCCGCGTGTCTCGCTTGCGATTGATCTTGGTTATCACGGTTGGCAGAGTGTGCGTAGTGCCCAGTATTTTGCACGCGCCGAAATTCTGGATCCCAATACACCGGAATGGGTTCGTGGAACAGAGATTTTCAAGTGGCGCCAGGCAGCAGAGGAACTTGGCGCGGATACGAGCCGACCTCGAGAGTGGCAGCTCGTGAAAATCGTACCGGATCGTATTCTTTACATGGAAACCTGGCTCTGGAAGAGTGGTTTTGGTTGGAAGCAATGGTGGCGCAGCAACGACTGAAGCACATCGTCCAAGATTCAACTATTTACTCAGGCCCGCTCCAGCACCTCCAGGGCAGCCCGCTCTCCCGATTCCATCGCGCCTTCCATGCCTCGTTCGAGCATCGCGGTATGCTCGCCGCAGAAGTGAATACGGCCGTGCGGCGCCCAGAGATCTCCAAAAAATTCCGTGATTTCCCCAGGCCCCCAGACCATGAAATCAGCACCACCCGCGAACTCGTCCAGTTCCCAGGACTTCACGTAAAGCGCTTCGAGCTGACCTTTCGCTGCCGGGCGAAGCTCTTCTATGGCACTAATGACCGCCGCTTTTGCACCATCAGGGCCTAAACGGTCCAGATAGCGCGCGAGAAAGCCACGTCCCCAGGCGGTGAGACTGGTAATCTCGTCGGGCGCTTCATCATTGCGATTCGGCACAACAAATCCAGCCTGACCGTCCGTCCACATAGATGCTGGTAATCCATCGTCTTTCCAGAAAGGGCGCTTAGACACCATATGAACCTGCGTACAAGGCGCGTAAGCAACGGTCTTGATCGCCCGCTCCTGCGCGCCCGTAAACACCGGGTCGAACCGTACGTTGCGTAGAACAGGGATCGGAATGGAGCAAACTACATGTCGTGCTGCGTATCTGCTGCCGTCGGTACAATAGACTTCGGCGCCGTCCGCGTTTGAACGAATCCCCGATACCTTTTTTTCGAAGGAGACTTCGCGCTTGAGGTTTCTCGCCATGGCCTCCGGTATGCGCTGATTACCGCCTTTGCCAACCAGCGAAACCCGCTCGATCTCCCTCTGGAGTTTCATCCAAAAATCGTTGCCGAGCAGCTGCAACAATGAGACATCATGCGCCGATGTGCCGAAAATGATATTGGTGTTGTACGCGAGTTCGATTATGGCGTCACTGGCGCCCATGCGTTTCAGAAAAACGTAAAGTGGTATGTCCTGCGATGAAAATTCAGGATCGAACCAGTCAGTCGGCGATTCGAGAGGATTATTCTGAGAAATCAGACGTGCAACATATTGCCATGGCATAGTTGTTTTCTGAGCGTCCGGGAACGGGTTGCGCGACGAATCCGGCCACTCTTGTGTTGAGATTATCTCGCCACCGAGCGCAAGTGTTTTGGGTCGATTGAGCACCGCACTCGCCGTGTGATCGATCAGCTTGGCGTCAAAGCGTTTGGCTGCATCGCGGAGGCGAGCATAGCTTCCAACGATCGCATTAGCGCCCGCCTCCGGACTACCCGGTACGGAATCCACGCTATTGACCCGCCCACCGACACGGTTGCGTCCCTCAAGAACGATGACGTCGAGATCCTGTTGCTCGAGCAGAAGCGCCGCATGGAGCCCCGAAAGCCCGGCGCCGACGACGATCACATCCGCCATGGTCTGCGCCCTCGTCAGCCTGGGTACCGCAATAGCCAGCGATGTAGCAGCCGCACTTTGTAGCAACTTTCGTCTTGAGATTGCTCTCGCTACCATGTCGGCCTCCCGAAATTTCCAGATGCGATCGTTGGTACCATAAATGATAATGCGGTCGTAGAATAGCTGAGCACACCGCTCGTCAGAGCAATTTACGCTCGGCGACGTAGGATCGGCCGGACGAATAGTTATAAAGGCTTATCTATAGCCCTCATTCAATGTCATTCATACGGAATAAATGGTGATAACAATACTCGTAACTGGCTCAAGTCGAGGAATCGGCCTCGAATTCGTTCGCCAATACGCTGCTGACGGCGCTGAAGTAATAGCAACTTGCCGGAGCCCTGATGATGCCCAAGATCTTCAGGGAATTGCGAATATTTCCGACGGTCGTGTATTAATTGATCAACTTGATGTCACCGGCTTAGCATCTGTTAATGAGCTTGCGAAAAAATATAAAGGGAAACCGATAGACATATTGATCAATAATGCCGGTGTTGCAGGCCCCAGGGAACCAAATAACGAAAAACTTAGTGACCAACAATTCGGCACGTTGAACTACGATGCCTGGCTTGATGTTTTGAATGTAAACACTCTTGGCCCTATTCGTGTAGCCGAAGCATTTGTCGAAAATGTCGCGTTGGGGAATGAAAAGAAGATTGTGACTCTATCCAGCACAATGGGCTCTATCCAGGAAAGTCTCTACCCGATATTTTTATACTGCACGAGCAAGACCGCGCTAAATAAAGCTATCTCAATTCTGGCAGTGGCGCTCAAAGACAGAGACATTATTGCCACCCTGTTTTGCCCTGGTCACGTGAAGACAGACCTCGGAGGTGAAGGCGCGAGCATCGAAGTAGAAGACAGCGTGGCCGGCTTACGGGAGCTCTTTTCCCGGCTCACCATGGACGATAGCGGTACTTATACGCGCTATAACGGCGAAACCGTTGCGTGGTAGCTTTGCTGCGCCGCGATTTAACCAAGGTTTACCCTGGCGTGGTGCTTAAGTGCGACATGCCAGGAGTCAACGGTAGCCATGTCGAACGGCCCTCGGCCTGAGCGATAGGTAACAATGCCTCGTTCGTCGATGATGTAGAGCCTTTCAGGTACACCTGAATACAGCTTCTCAATTTCGTCATCCATGCTATCGAGAGCTAAGGGTATTTCGATCTTGTGTCGAGCTTGACAAGTCTTGACGATATTCGCACGCTGATCGGCGGTCCTTGGCTGGCCGTATTCAAACCCCTGGCAATCATTTATCTCAAGTCGCCAGCCGTCTACCGGATGGGCTTCGCGGGTGTAGATGTTCAGAAATTGAAAGCGGTCTCTTAGCTCCTCGTAGATTTCATTGAAGCGGACAATTTGTCCACGATAAACAGGGCAGGTGTAGTTGCCGAATAGCAAAGCCACGGGCTGGCCTTCCAGGCCGGCCAACTGCACCGTTTCGCCTGTCCGTTCACCGTTTTGGGATAGCCACTCGGCTTCGAAATCGGGGGCACGATCACCGGGCTGAGGAGCCGCCAGCTCGATTGGCTCACGTTCAAGCACCAGGCTCTCCAATATTTCTTTTGGTGGAGGCCGCATATTGCACAAATATTCGTCGATCTCCGGATCCAGCGTCCAGTATCGATCAGCCATGATTGACGTTCATTTTTATCGCAGCCATCAGATTTTTCTCGTGCGCCGATCGGCAATTGAAATTTCCGGGTGCCAGGTCGAATCGGCGCCTTTACCTTGTCTGGCGATGACGGCTTCAATTATATACGGCCGCCCTTCGCGTGTTACGGCCGATGCACGTGCAAATGCAGCTTTAAGTTCATCGGGTTTAGACGCTCGTTCACCATCGATGCCAAAACCGTTGGCAATTTTTATAAAGTCGACAACTGGATCGCCAAGGTAACAGGCCATGTCTTTCCAGAGATCTGCGTTGGTTTTGACGAGTTGAGAGGTCATGTACAGTGCTTGCCTCTCCGAGTCATAGCTGCGGTTATTCAGTATCACAATAATGACCGGTATATTGTAACGCGACGCGGTCCATAGGCTTTCCAGCTGACCGAACAACATGGCGCCGTCTCCAACCAGGCACACAACTTGATGATCAGGGCGGGCAATTTTGACCCCCAGGGATGCCCCGACGCTCCAGCCGAGGGCGAAGCCGGTCGCTGGCCCAATCACGGTCTTTTTTCCAGGTGCGAAGTTCATGCTGTCATAGGCACTTCGCCCGCTGGTTTCGGGCACGATAATGGCATCCTCTGCGAGCGCCTGGTCCGCTTCATAGAACAATCGCTCCGCGGCGATGGGGCTGTCATTCCATGTTTTCGCACTTCGTTTGCGCCTGCGCTCCGCCGCTGCAGCATTTGCAGCTTTCGAGATTTGGAGACGGTCCCCTCTTATCTTTTTAATCTGTGATTGCGTTGCCATCCCCTCAATAGCAGCAATCAGGGCGCGGGTCGTCTCCTTGACACCGGCAGCTATGGCCAGGTCCACAGGATACAAATTGCCGATTTTCTCGTATTCGATACGCGCATTGATGACCGTGGCCTGTTCGGGCACGGGGGACCCAAAGTTCGTCGAATCAGGCATGTCACTGCCAAGATTGAGGTAGACGTCGGTCTGGCGCACGCCACGCGGAGCGCCGCCTACTGAAAATCCGGCGAATAAGGGATGCTTGAAGGGGAAATCTCCGAAGACGCTATGCCCCTGAGCCACCGGAATCGATAACAGTTCAGCGAGTTCGATGAGATCCTCGTTGGCACCGGCCCGGGTAATTTCGCTGCCGGCGTTAATCATCGGGCTGGATGATTCCAGCAGCAAACGCGCCGCCTGATCGATAAGCTCAGCCCTCGGCTCCATTTGCAGAGAAACTGTAAAGTTGCTTTGTGGATAAATCGTCTGCGTGAGATCTGTGGCACGCAAAATATTTTTGGGCAGGCGAACATACACGGGGCCGCCCGGTGGCGTGCCCGCTAACTTGATGCCGCGTCTTACCATTTCGCTGATGCGCTCGGGCCGACCGACCTGCCAGCGCCATTTAGTGAATTGCTCCGTTGGCTGAAGCCAATTGTCGGCTTGCTGGAACCCGTCGCGGCCGGCTGAACTGGTACTTTGTCCGTCAGAAAACACGGCGAGAGCCGACCGGTCCTTCCAGGCGTTGAAGAGATTACTCGCCGCATTCGGCATGCCGATGCTGGGAAGAACCAGCGCGGTGGTCTTGCCGCTGGCGAGTTGGTAGCCTTCGGCCATACTGGTGGCCTGGCCCTCGTGCAAAGCCACAATCAAATTCAGCTCCGGACGCACGGATAAGGCATCGTAAAATGCACCCTGCCCGGTTGAATTGGCGTTAAATACGAATTCCACGCCGGCCGCCTTCAAGCACTCGGCCAGAACCTCACCGCCGTTGCCGACGAATTCAAAACTTTGCCCCGAGGGTTCCGCAGCCGCGTAGGCTACTGACTGAACAATTGAGTCAATCGCCGCGGCGCTAAAGCCCATAGCCACCATGGCTTTGCCGAAATCCCGGCGGGAAAGCTCCTGATCCAGAAGTCTCTCAACAAGTTTCTGCATAGCGCTCGCCCTCCCTGCTGCCCGATTATCGCAATACTATTCTGTACCTGCCGGGCAAAATAAGTAGTTCCCCGACACCAGCTCTGGCATTCATGGCGTGAACAAGTTTAAAGCATTGATCGCGCAATCGTCTCGAATCGATGATTATCAGGCTTTGGTGCGATCCTGAAAGCGAAACCCTATGTCGAGCTTAAGAACTTGATAATGATACCAAGGTTTATCGGGTGGTTTCTTGTCCTGCTAAGCGCAAGTGCGGTTGCAGAAGCGGAGGACTATCCCTTGGTTTCTTTTGGTCCTCCGGGCCCGCATCAAACCACCAAGATAAGCGATAGCCTCTATTTTTTTTCCCAGGGAGGCGCTCGAAATATATTCATAGTCACCAATGAAGGTGTAATCGTTACCGACCCGATGAACGCCGCGGCGGCAAAAGCCTTGCGAGTCGAAATCTCAAAGATAACTGATCTCCCCGTAAAGTATGTTGTCTACAGTCATGAACATTGGGACCATATTCTCGGCGGCAAGATTTTTAAGGATGAGGGCGCGAAATTTGTCAGCCACTTCAATTGCCTCGAGCACTTCTACCGCGAACCACACCAAGATCTTGTTTTTCCGGACATAACGTTCGAGCGCAACTATGCATTGACGCTCGGCGGCCGACGCCTTGAGCTTTTGTATTTTGGGCGCAACCACGGTCAATGCATGATCGCTATGCACATTCCGGAAGAACGCATGCTTTTTATTGTGGACCTGGCTACAAAGGGGAGAGTCAGCGGCGCTGGGGGGACGATGCGCGATTTTTATCCGCGCGATTGGATCCGCACACTTCGTGAAATCGAAACACTTGATTTTGATCGAATGATTGCCAGTCACGGCCCGGCAATCTCCGATCGATCGACCGTAACGGAGCGTCGCATGTACCTGGAGGCTCTCATGCTTGCAGTTCGCACCGAACTTGAAACGGGAACACCCTACAACCAGATTCTTGACCGTATCGACCTACCCGAATTCAGTTATCTCAAGGGATACGATCAATTCCTTCGCCGAAATGCAGAGCGCGTTCTCGATTACTATGTTTCCGGTCATTAGATTAGCGATTAAAATGGCTGATAAAATAAGCCACCGCATCTGTTTCAACCGCTTGTTATTATTGATATTTGTCGCCGGGATTCACCCAAGCCTGGCGCAGCAAGACGACCCCCTGGCACCGGGACCCAGCCCCTACGGACGAAGCCCGCACACCGTCACGGAGGTGGCGAGCGGCGTGTATTCCTTTTCCCACAGCGGCGCACGAAGCATGTTCATCATCACTGATGAAGGCGTTATCGTCACGGACCCGATGCATAGCTATGCCGCCGAGGCTCTGAGGGAAGAAATCGCCAACCGCACTGATCAGCCTGTGAAGTACGTGATCTACTCGCATAATCATTGGGATCACATACTCGGTGGCAAACTTTTCAAAGACGAAGGAGCGCAATTCATCTCACATAAGAACTGTCTGGCACATTTTTATGGAGACCCTCATCCTGATCTCATATTGCCCGATGTCGTCTTTGACCGTCATTACCAGGTTGAACTTGGTAACAGAAAGCTCGAGCTTCAGTATTTTGGACGCAATCACGACGATTGCACGATCACGATGTTTCTGCCCGATGAACGGCTGTTATTCGTTGTCGATCTGGCCATGCCGGGCGCGGTGAGCCTGGCCGGCGGCTGGATGCGCAGTTATTACCCGAAAGACTGGATTCGAAGCCTTCAGGAAATCGAGGATACCCTGGCCTTCGACCGCTACATGCCGGGCCATGGTCCGGCCGTTGCACCTAAATCGGCGATGACCGAGGTACGCGGTTATCTGGAGGCACTTATGGAAGCAGTACGCACGGAGCTTGCTGCAGGTACCCCGGGGATGGAAGTTAATGAAAAGATTTCACTACCTGACTACCAGCATTTACGAGGTTACGATGAGTTCCTGAGCAACAATGCCGATCGCATGAGGGTATTCTTCGCGACCGGATATTGATGCCCGAATGAAAAATAATTATTGCAGTGGAGTGACTCAATGAGCGTTTCAAAAATTTTTTTCGTTTTAATCATACTTTCTTCCATTTCGTCAGCCGCGACCGCTCAGCAGGAAACAGGCGAGCAAGAGGCGCCAAGGTACGCCAATACTGACGAAATTATATTGGTAGCGGGCGCAACGGGACGAACCGGAAGTCATGTCGTCAAACAACTTAAAGCCTTCGGCTATAAAAACATTCTTGGCATGACACGGGACAAAGAGAAAGCTATTTCAGACGGCGGATCAGACATTGATTGGATCGAAGCTGATGTTCGCGATCCGGACTCAATGCAGAAAGCTTTCAAAGGGGTCGATAGAATCATTTCCGCCATCGGCTCCGGGCGGGAGCCTGGCAACGGCACGGAAGCTGTTGAATACCTGGGTCTCAAGAGCCTGGTGGATGCCGCCATAGCAAATGACGTCAAAGTCCTGGTGATCACCTCATCTGCCGGCGTTACGGATGAAGACAATGAACTCAACAAATTTGCCGATAATATTCTGATATGGAAATTCAAAGGTGAAGAATATTTGCGAAAGAGTGGCCTTACCTATTCAATCGTGCGCCCCGGGGGGCTGAAACCAGAAATACCGGGCGGACAATATGGCGTTTATTTAAGCCAGGGTGACGATTCAAGAGCCGGACAAATTTCTATTGAAGATGTGGCGTCTGTTCTAATCGAAGCGGCCAACAATCCTGAGGCCCATGGCAAAACGTACGAGACGTTTAACTATATCACCCGTTATCCGGCGGCCTGGCCGGATACATTTGCCATCTTGGAAAAAGACTAACAGGTCGTTGAACAAGCCCCACGCGGAACAATACTGCGCTGTGAAGCCACCGGATGATCGGGTGAAAATTATTATTCGTGACCGCGAGGTGATTTATTCCTTAATTCTTACCTGTTTCGCGTACTCACCGGTCGCATTGCCGAACAACAGCGTGCCATCCAGGTCGTAATACCTGGCATTATTCAAAAGTTCGTCGGGCCTGATAATGAGTTCATCAATGTGATGTATTTTCTTACCGGTAGATCGGCTGATCGGATAGCAACCAGGCTCCCCCATCACCCCCTTTACCTGTGAGCCATCCTCGCTTGTCGAAAAATAGAATGCGCAACCCTCCGACGAATGCACGTCGACCAATGTCACGCCATCCAACTTACCCGGGTCGAGATGCGCATCGACGAATTTCTCGGCATCGTTGAACATATGAAGACGCAGTTTGACCGAACCCGTCGCGGGATCAGGACGGAATTGATAGATGCCGACGCCCAATAAGGTGTCTGTTGTACCGTCATTGGTCAATTGCTGGTAATACGTGAGCCCGTCGAAGCCTTCAATCGTTACCGGCGCGACGATCTGGTGTATCGGCATATGTATTTTGTCGGCGGGGAGGTTTTTGGCTTTGTCGTCGGCGACCTGGGCGCTGTTATCGTAGGCGCCGCCGAACCAGGTCTGAATCAACGCCAGGGTGTCGTCGATTTCATCAGCCTGGTCATCGACATCTCGCTCACAGGCCGTCAAGCCAAGAATCAGGAGCGAAAGAACTGGCAAATAACGCATAATATATTTCCCCGTTTGTTGCATCTTATCCTGTCGGGACCGGAGACGAGTGCTTCTATGGGCCGTACGCCAAATAGCCGCATCGTCTAAACCATAGCATGGTTCCGATGATTGACCACGTTACAACCAGCCGCTGTATTTGTCACAATCCATACGGCTCACTCGAATGGAGCGGTTAACCAAGAAACAATCAATCCGATTCGGATCGGAACCTGCTAAACGATGACTCACTACCCTATTCTCATTATCGGTGCTGGTATAGGCGGATTAACGGCTGCATTGGCGCTTCAACGTGTCGGCTACAAGGTGGCCATTTGTGAAGTGGCAGCGGATTTAGGCGAGGTGGGCGCAGGGCTTACTATTACACCGAATGCAACCCATGCGCTCGAATCGCTTGGATTGGCAGACAGACTTGCTGCGCTGGCTGATGTACCTGATGGCGGTGCGGTCAGGCATTACCGAACAGGAGAGACCCTGGTTAAAAGAATCCGGGGCGATAGCTCGCTCAAGACTCTTGGTGCCAATTACTATCAAATACATCGTGCGGACTTACACAATATGCTTGCTGACAAAGTTCTGGACAATGATCCTGATTGTGTTTTTCTGGACCATTGTTTCTCTACTCTTTCTCAAACAAAAAACGATGTGTTGGCCGATTTCACCAATGGTGTCCAAATAAGATGTGAAGCGCTCATCGGTTGTGATGGATTGCGCTCAAGGGTCAGGGCCGGTCTGTTCATTGAAAAGCCGCCTCGCTTTACAGGGCAAGTGGCCTGGCGAGGCCTGGTGCCTGCCGAAGAAGTGCCAACGGAATGGATGACGCCCAGTTCCTCCATTGCAGTCGGACCGGGACGCACTTTCACTCGTTATTACATTCGAAAGGGCGGGCTCGTGAATTATGCAGCCGTCGCGATCAAAGAAGATTGGCGAGAGGAAGGTTGGTCGATCCGGTCCGAAGTTTCGGAGTTACTCGACGAGTTTCAGGACTGGCACATCAGCATAAAAGGCGTTATGGCTGCGACACCACCGGATCTACTTTACAAATGGGCGCTCTTCGACCGTGATCCTCTCATGCAATGGACAAAAGGTCGCGTCACGCTACTTGGCGATGCTGCGCATCCGATGCTGCCGTTCCTAGGCCAAGGTGCAGCGATGGCCATCGAGGACGGAGTGGTACTCGGTCGCTGTTTCGGTTGCACCACCGATCCGGTCGAAGCCCTCAAGCGTTACGAAGATGCGCGCCAACCACGCGCGAATAACGTCTTAATCAACTCACGCGATCAGGGTCGACGATTTCAACATGCAAATGCCGACGACTACGATGAAAAAAAGCATAAACACACGGATAGTATTGAGTTATTTGGATATAAAGCGGCGACGGTGCCGGTGTAGGCACATGATCTGATGTTTAATTTTACTGCCAGATGGGCTGCTAAAAACTACCAACTTCGATTGCACGAACAACTGGGTTGGGCACTCGGCTCGATGGGTACCGGCGTCATGATTGGTGCGCTGACCGGTTACGGGCTCTATTACATGACCAACTATTTAGGCATCGCCGCCGGTCTCGCCGGCTCGTTAATCGGCCTGTCCAAATTCTACGACATGATTAGCGACCCGGTCATGGGGCAAATTAGCGACCGCACTAAAACGAAATGGGGGCGCCGTCGCCCTTACTTGCTAGTCGGCACATTTGCCTGCCCGCTAGCCCTGCTAGCTTTGTTTCACCTGCCGATTTTTGGAAGCAGCACGCTTACGACGGCGTTTTTGTTTTTTGTGCTATTACTCTATGCGACAGCATTTACGTCCTTTAATGTACCGTACTTCGCAATGCCCGCGGAGATGACATCCCATTATCACGAACGCACGGTAATTATGTCGCAGCGCGTGTTTTTCTCGACTATGTCCGTTGTTTCCATTTCTATTCTTGGCCCATACGTTATTGAATGGTTTGGCGGCGGTGTTGCCGGTTACAAAGGCATGAGCTGGGTGATGGCCGGGTTGGTTTTTATGGCAATGGGCGGGACTTTCTTACTCACCAAAGATGTTGCTTTCACCTTAAGGTCCGAAAGAGGCGACTATCGCTTTCGCAATCAACTAAAACTGATATTGAACAATAAGCCTTTCTGCACTTTCGTCGTCGCGAAGTCATTGATCTTCATCGGCTCAGCGTCAGCACAGGGCACCCTTCTTTTTATGGGTAAGTTTGTTCTTGGTCGGGGTGAAATGATTCTGGTCGGTTTCGGCGCCGGATACACCTTAGGTGTGGCCTTCTCACTACCGATATGGACTCATCTGATATCCAAAGTTCTGGACAAACGCAATGCTTTCAGAATCGCCTCTATCTCACTAGGCCTGGTCATGTTGACGTGGTGGTTTGCTACACCTGACGAATCACTCATTGTCTTTTATTTACGCTTTTTCTTGCTGGGTGTATTTTCAGCTGGTGGTTTGATTTCCGGATCCGCGATGCTACCCGACATGATGGAATATGACCGGCATAAATCCGGGGTAAGCCAGGAAGGTCTGTATGCCGCGACGTTCAGTCTGATCGAAAAAATCGCCTATACGGCGGGACCCGCGATGCTCGGCCTGCTGCTTGGTGCCTCAGGTTTTATTTCTGTGGAAAAAGGGCAATTCGTCGATCAACCGGAGTCGGCAATTACTGCCATTCGTGTGGCCGTTTCCATCATACCGGCGGTTTTGTCGATTATTGGTGGCCTGCTTATCGGATTTTATGATCTCGATGAGGCGAAATTGAAGGCCGCCCAATCCGTTTCCCGGTAATATGATATACAAACACTGTTTTACAGGTTAGCAGGAGAGGCTCTAATGTATATCAACTTCTGGTATCCGATTGGTCTGAGCAAAGAAATCAGTGCCGAGCAGCCGTTCCGGGCCCAGGTTTCCGGATTGCCCTTCGTGGCGTTCCGTGATGACGATGGGAACGCACACGTGCTCAGTGATACCTGTGTCCATCGTGGCAGTTCCCTCAGCGCCGGTTGGGTAAAGAACGGGCGCGCAATTTGTCCTTATCACGGTTGGGAATATGGCGGTGACGGGCGGTGTGCCCGAGTGCCGTCGCTGGGCGATGCCAGGCCGCCTGCGCGGGCCAAAGTGGACAGCTACCCGGTGCAGGAAAAGTACGGCATCGTGTTCGCATTTCTTGGCGATTTGCCCGAGGAAGCGCGACCGCCGTTGTACGATGTCGAAGAGTACGGTCAGGAAGGCTGGAAGGCGCAAACCTATATTCTCGAATTGGCATGTAACTATGAGCGCTCTGTGGAAAACGGGTTAGATCCCATCCACAATGAATTTGTGCATCCCGCTCCAGGGCGCGCCGATGATGTCTCCGGAACTGCAGAGAAAGCCCTTGCCGGTAACTGAGATTCCGTGGGGCTCCAAGTTCTTCATGCCGTTTGGCGATAAATTGGACGAGAACACGGAGCTGGCTTCCGAGCGCAGGGGCGACGTCGTGGCGAAGGCCGGATCCTGGCATCAGGGTCCCAATCAGCTCGTGACCTGGATTCAGTTCACCCAAACCGACGATGGAATCATCACGGCGTTTCACCAGTATTTCTTCGAGCAACCGGTGGATGAAGGACACACACGAATCTTTTTCCTGAATATTCGCAACTGGTTGATGGATGACGACATGGATCAGCGTGTGGAAGATGTGACGCTGAGGATCGTTGGCGAGGATATCGCCATCCTGGAGACCCTGAATCCCGTGCGCACCCCGCCGACCAACACCAAAGAGATACTGATGCCCGGAGACCAGGCGGTGGTGCGTTACCGCGAGTGCCTGAAAGACTGGGACAATCGTGGTTGGCGCATCGACATGCGCGCTCTGCGCGATCGTGAGGGTGACGTAGCCTTCGCCATTCCGTGTCCGGGGCGGCGAGAGTCAGGAAACTGGGTGCTGGATCCGGTGCCGACGTTGCCAGGCGCAAGCGAAGCGATTGCCCGGGTAAAAGCGGCGAACTGACAGTTATCGGTAGTATCGGTTCCGGTTTTCTGCCTATGGTTGCCAGTAACTGGCGTGAAACTCCCTGATAAATTGGCTGACAGTTTTTAATTTGGGGATCTTGGCGCTGGATGGCCGCCAAATAAGGCTGATAGTACGCGCGACATTTTTTTCGGAAAAAGCTCTGATCTCGATATTTGTATTTGTTAATAAACCACTTTTTAGTGCAATTTCCGGCAATAGTGTAATTCCCAGACCATTGGCGACCATCTGCACTAATGTGATCAGGCTTGTAGCCTGGTAAGGCATGCTGTAATCGGCGCTATGCAGTTTGCAGGCGGATAACGCGTGCTGCCGTAAGCAATGACCGTCCTCCAGTAAGAGTAAAGGCTCGCCTTCCAAATGCCTGGTCTTGAGTTGTTTGTATTTCGCTAACTTGTTGTCGGACAAGCACGCCAGGTAAAAAGGGTCCTCAAAAAGCCGTTCCGTTATAACCTCGGCCGTTGGATAGGGTGTAGCCATCAAAACGGCATCGACTCGACCGCTGTAGAGTTCCTCCAGTGCCGGTTCAGTTTGCGCTTCCCGCAAGTAGAGCTGTAATGCGGGAAAGTCCTGGCGCAGCCGCGCAAGTAAAGGAGGCAGCAGGAAAGGAGCAATCGTGGGAATGACTGCCAACGTGATATTTCCGGACAATTTCTGACCGTCAACACGGTCGGCCGCGATTTCAACCAGCTCCTGCGTTGTTTGAAGGATCTGTTGCGCTTTGTTGATTACGGCCTGCCCCGTTTCCGTGATCAGCACTTTCTTCTTGGTTCGTTCAAACAGCTGGACTTCAAGAATGTTTTCCAGATCATGGATGCCCGCACTTAGCGTTGACTGCGTGACATTGCACGCAGAGGCCGCTTTGCCAAAATGCCTCCACTCGGACACAGCCAGCAGGTATTTCAGTTGCTTTAATGACGGCTCCACAGTTAATCGTTTTTTCCGATGATTATCTTCGAAATTACTCGTTTTACAGATTAAATGTCAAGCCATATAGTCGTCGACAAGGTCAGGCAATACGGGTCCAGACATCTGTCAGGGCGAGGCTACAAGATCTGGAGAGTTCTTATGCGTAATGTTAAGTCTATGTTTTTAATTATGATTTTTACCGCACTTCTGGGTGTCGGCGTAACCGCCCTGGCATTTCTCTAACATGACATGAGAAGCGACCGCCCGGAATTCCGGGATCTCGCGCAACCCTCGAGCTGGCTGAAAAAAGAGAGGAAATCACTATGAAACGTACCTACTGGATATTTGCCGCTGCCGTTCTAAGCGGTTTTCTTGTTACTGCACCGTCTTATGCGGAACAAGCGAACGCCTTTGCTCCTGTGGTTGATAACGAATCATTTGCTGACGTTAAGGCGCGGATGGCGAAGGATAAAGACCAAATTGTCGCCACTCATCAGACCCTTCTCGAGACACGGTACGATCTCAGCGACAGACTCGAGCGAGATCATGATGTCGCGCGGTAAACCCGTGCAAACCGGCGTTCGTGTCAAGTTGCCGGAAGGGGCCACCTGGGATCAGCTGGCCGGCATGTCCCCACAACAGATTCGTCAGGAAGGTTTATTTCCGTCAGGGTTCTTTCCCCTTCCCCACCCGAATCATCCTGAGGGCGGAATGCTTTTTCCGCAATCGCACATTGATTTGATTCAAGCGCAAGAACAACGTGATCTCTCCCGGTTCGATCTCGATTTCGTCATGCCTGATCATTTCTTGCCAGAGCCACTTGCAGGTATCTATCTGACTACCCGACCAGATCTCGGTGACGTTTCAAACGGGCAACTGGTTACTCTGACCAACTACTATGAGACGTTCGCAGGCATTCTGAATCCCAAGCAACTCGATGGCTTGCGTCTCCTGCTTACGCCGTTTCCTCAGCAACAATTCAACGCGACCATTGATCGCCGATCCGAGCGCCCGAGCCAGGGTGTTGCCTGTCTCGATTGCCACGCCAATGGCCATACCAATGCATCGACACATCTCGTTGGCGATATTCGACCACAAGAATTCCGTCACCGTATAGATACTCCCTCACTACGCGGGGTGAATATACAACGCCTGTTTGGTTCTCAGCGCGCATTGAAGAGCGTTGAGGACTTTACGGAGTTTGAGCAGCGAGCGGCCTATTTTGACGGTGATCCCGTCATTGCAATGAAGAAGGGAGTGAATGTCCTGGAGCGCGGCAGTCAGGTGCATGCGATGGCGGAATTTCAGGCCATTCTCGATTTTCCACCGGCGCCTAAACTCAACGTGATGGGTCGTCTCGACCGCAGCAAAGCAACCGAGGCAGAAATCCGCGGTGAAAGCGTCTTCTCAGGCAAAGGTCAGTGCGCAGCTTGCCATGCACCGCCTTACTATACCGATGGGTCGATGCATAACCTGCGTGTTGAGCGATTTTATGAGCCTCAAATGATTAATGGCCGAATGGCGTCCGCTGATGGCCCTATAAAAACCTTTCCGTTGCGCGGCATCAAGGATTCTCCCGCCTTATTTACATGACGGTCGATTATTGACGCTTGATGATACCGTTGAATTTTTCAATCTGGTCCTCGAGCTCAAGCTGACGGAACAGGAAAAGAGTGATCTCACGGCATTCCTTTATACGTTATAGCTTTTTATTAGCCCCGGTTAACAGACCAGATAGAGACAGCGATGAAAAAAATGGTTCCAGACGTTACGTTCAAGACACGTGTTCGTGATGAGAGCATCGCAGGTGATAATCCCTTTCGATGGCAGGATGTGAAGTCCGGCAACATATTTAATAACCGCAAGATTATAGTTTTTGCCCTGCCAGGCGCATTCACCCCAACATGCTCAAGCACGCATTTGCCGGGTTACGAGCGGAAATATGAAGAAATTCTTAGCCATGGTATCGACGATATTTATTGCCTGAGCGTGAATGATGCTTTCAGTATGTATCAATGGAGCAAGAACCTGGACATCGAAAAAGTAAAGATGCTTCCGGACGGTAATGGCGACTTTACGCGTCTTATGGGAATGTTAGTGAAGAAGGAAAATCTGGGATTTGGTTACCGCTCCTGGCGCTATTCAATGTACGTGGAAGATGGAGAGATTAAAAAGTTATTCAGCGAACCCGGCAAGGCCGATAATTTCGCTGACGATCCATTCGTTTGCAGCGATGTAGATACAATGCTGGCCTATCTGCAGGCATAGGCTATGCAGTTTTGGCGTTATTATCAGCTTGCTCCCTGGTATGACCAGGGGGAGCGGTCCAGTATTTTCTGTACCGCTTCCGCTTGAAAGGAGGAACACGTGGCATGAAATACATTCTTAAAAGTGAACACTCGGTTTCCGCGGCCGTTGATCGCCTTGTTGCGGCGCTGACCGCTCGCAAATTTGGCGTTCTGCATATACATGATCTCAACAAAACATTGAATAGCAAAGGCGTGCCGTTCGAACCCGAGTGTCAGGTTCTCGAAGTGTGCAATCCGCAGCAGGCGGCGAAGGTCCTAAGCGATGATATTGATCTTAATATGGCTTTGCCCTGTCGTGTATCGGTATACGAGAAAGATCATCAAACCCATATCGGCATGATCAGCCCAAAAGAGATGCTCAAGGCGTTATCGAATTCCCCTGCGTTGGCGGAAGTCGCGGAAGAAGTCGAAGAAGTGCTGAAAGCAGCCATCGATGAAGCTGCACAATAAAATACGAGGTCAGGATGCCGGGTTTATCTGATCTTCGGGTTCAAGCCCTGACCTCTTTCCAGAGTTCGCAGAGATATAGATATATTGTCTTTGCCGTCTCGAGTAAGGCAGGCTCCAGCGCGACCCGATCGATGATTTCGGCCGTGTCTATGTTCCACTCAACACTGAGGGCGGCATAGTCCATCACCACAGGTCCGCGTGCCGCATATTCCCAATCCAGTAAATACAGACGCGTGTCCTTACGGACAACATTAGCCGTTACCGGGTCGTGGTGACACAGGCCAATGTCAGAGGCTGACGCCACAAAATCCTCAACGAGCACCCGCATTGGCTCGCGCCGCCGCAGCAATGACATGTTTTCCCGGTGTCGGTTCGATTCGATTAGTTGCCAGAACTTTTCAATATGCAAGGCATAGTCCAGAACCGGCACATTGACATCAAGTTCATGCACGGCCGCAAGCAGGCTGACCAACCGATCAATTACCAGATCGTCAATATTTGAATGATCCAAAGATGCACCGTCGATATATTCGGTGACCAACAATCCGCTTTGTTGATCGATATGCACTAACGGCGGTGCGAGCCCGGCATTGCTGACCTGTTGCCAGATGAGTGCCTCACTTGCACGATCGACACCCGGCAGGGCGTCGGCCGGCGCAGCGTGGCGCATGACCAACTTGAGGTCATCCGACTCAAGCAAATAGCTTTGGTTGGTTTTGCCACCCGCCAATTGCATGACGATGACCGGCCGCGATTTCAGGGCACACTGCCACTGCCTCCAACTGTCCAGTCCGAGATCAGGCTTCAACTGGCACGCCTCCGCGCTGGTAATGGGTTTTCCAGCTAAAGTAACCGGCTATAGCAATAAGCACGTAGGCGCCAAAAAGAAAAGCGGTCAGATTAAGGCCGCGGTCCAGATACAGCGGAATGGATACGGCGTCGATGACGATCCAGTACAACCAGTTTTCGAGATATTTGCGCGCTACCAGATAAGTGGTAATGACGCTGCCCCAGGTAGTGAAAGAATCGACATAGGGCCATGCCGCCTGGCTATGCTCGCTCAGGAGATAGCCGGAGATGAGACTAAGCAATGCAATAGAAACAATAATAATAGCGTGCTGTGTTCGCGACAATGATGCAATTGCGATGCCATCGGATTTTTCTTTTTCACCCGTCTTCAGTCTGCCGCCATATTTCCATTCGTACCAGCCAAATACAGCCATCGCCATGTAGTAAACATTGAGTGCCGAATCCATCAGCAGGCTCACGTCCCAGAATATTGCCGTGTAAATGGCCGTGCTGATAAAGGCGCAATACCAGCACAGCAACCGCTCCCTGACGGCCAGCAACAAGTAGGCAATGGCCAGCACAACCGCCGCAAATTCCCAAAGCGACATACCCTGCGCGGCGGCGAGTAAAGTCTGCATTTAGTCCGCCGGATAGCCGAGGATAAACTTGCTGACGAATACGGCCTTGCCTGATTCCCGATGACTCCAGGCCATGGACTCCTTCAGCACATCCATGATCACGTCGTACTCGCCGACTAGTACCGTGCAGGTCGGGTAGGTATCGACTTGTAACATATCGGCAGTACCGAGCTTTTCTATGAACGCCTTTATTGGCGGAATGAAATCTTCCTGGAACGGATACATGGTTATTTCAGCTGTCATGATCATGATAGAACTCTCCGTTAGAAATCGTATTTGATATTTACCCCGGCAACGCGTGGTTCACCGAATTGTTGATAAGATTCGTTGACATAGTCCATGCGCGGGTCGTTACCAAAATACAATCCGTGTACGGCGTAATCCTTGTCGGTAAGATTGCGTGCCCAGACCCGAACGTTCACTGCGCCAATTTGGTATCCGAGGCTGGCGTTAAGCAGTGCATAGCCATCGAGTTTCTGGTTGTGGTAGTAGCCAAAATAGCTGTCAGTCCGCCCCTCCACTTCGATTCGCGCACTCAGGTTTTGGGTAAATTGCAGATCAGTGCCGAGGTTGTATTGCCAGTGCGGCGCTTTGGTCTGTTCACGACCGGCAATACTCGAAAATGTCGAATTCGTCGGCTGCCCCGGGTCGCCCAGATCAACCACCGTCATTTCATCAACGCTCGTATTCAGCCAGCCGACATTGGCGAATAAGCCAACGGCCGCGATGGGCAGGTAATTCAACTCCAACTCCGCACCGTAGTTTTCTCCGCCACTAACGCTATCCAGATAACCGACCCAAAGAAAATTGCTGTCGTCCCAGATCCAGGACTCGAGTTGCGCATCATCCCGATCCATGTGAAACAGGGTGGCGCGTATGTTCACAGAATTATCAAAGTAAACGCCCTTGATCCCGATTTCCTTATTGAGCAACGTCTCCGTGCCGAACCGCAGGCGACTCGTCATAAATGCCTGATACTTCGGATCCATGAAAAAAAATGTTGAACTGGCCTCGGTATTAACGCCACCGGGCTTCGCGCCGCGCGAAATCGTACCGTAGAACATAGTGCCGTTATCGGCAAAGTACTGAAGACTTACCTCACCGGTCCAGTAGCTGTCATCTGAATCGGTGCTCAGGCTATTGGTGTCGGTGTAATCATCAGAAAATGTCTCATAGCGTAAACCCGTAACCAGGTGCCAATTGTCAGCCCAGGCGTAATCCAGTTGGCCGTAGGCCGCGTAACGATCGGTTTTATAATCACTGGAAAAATTACCGTAATACTGCCGATCAAAATCTTCGCTGCGTTGCTGGGCATAGACACCCGCGACCCAATTAAGCGTTTCCTCGGAAACCGATAGAAACCGCAGATCCAGGCTCAGATTATGTCTTTCCCTTGCTTGTTTATCGGTGTTGGAATAGGGAAAGCAATCCCCTGACTCGCATATATCGAGGTGCGTCCAGTCTTCGTCATAACTGTATTCGCTGTCACCATCCATTGCCGTCAAAGTCGCTTCAACAGCCGTTTGCTCGCTGAACCCCCAATGGCCGTCAGCGACCAGAGCTAAAGATTCCTGCTTATCGTTGCCGGGTTCGTCCGATAAGGTATGCCGGGTATTGTCGAGCGAAAACGCATCATAGCCGTTGTCGATATCAACATAGAAAGCGGTCAGGTCTACAAAACTTTCGTCATCGGCTAACCAGCGTAACCTTGCGCGTACACTGAGTTCATCGCGGTTGTTGGTATCGTCACGCTGCAAGTAATCATTTTTGATAAAGCCATCACCCTTGTATTGCCGAATTGCCAAACGACCCAGCAGGCTTTCCGTCAGCGGCCCGCTAAGCGCGGCACCCAGGTTCCAGGCGTTTCGATCACCAATGCCGCCTTCTGTATAACCGGAAAATTCCGCCGTTGGGTCGTTAGAGCGAATATTGACCATGCCAGCCAGGGCATTCGTGCCATATCGGGTACCCTGGGGCCCACGCAGCAATTCGATTTGCTGGATATCCATCGTCACTGCACTGCCCGCCATGCCACTCATTTGGACGTCATCGACAGTCACGCCGACCGATGGAAAATATTTTGGATCTACAAATTGTTCGAGATCGCCAATGCCGCGTATTTGAATAAATCGCGCGCGCGAAGCACCAGAAGAAAAACTGACGTTGGGCAACACGTTTAAAACTTCTTCCAAATGCTGGCTGCCCCGATTAAAAATCGTTGTATCCTGAACGACCGAAACACTGCCAGCGGTCTTCATCAGAGTTGAATCACGAAAGTGAGCCGTGACTACGATCTCTTCGAGAACACTTATCCCATGCTGTTCTTCTGCCTGGACATGCGCAAAGATCAGCCCGCTCGTCGCAGCGGTCAGTAGTACAAATATTCGTGAATACAAATGCCGGGCTCCTTAATGCGCTAACCACAAAGACCCGGATTGTCGAGAGGATTGAACCGATCGGTCTCGCCCTATCCCTACGCCGGTACTATCCGGGTCAGGTTCAAAGGGTTCATCTCGTGATGTCTCAGGCTTCTCAGCCGCCCCTTGGGTATTCCCTGTCGGGAATAACAGGCATTCTAGCTTGAAGTCTCGAGGTGTTCGAGGGGCAGGGTGGTGCTATACAGAACGCGCTCAAGCGCAAAATTCGTTTCGACATGATCGACACAGCCGAGCCGCAATAACTTGATGCGCAAAAACCGGTTATAGGCTTCCAGGTCGGGCGTCGTAACCCGTAACAGGTAGTCATAGCCACCCGACATTGCCCAGCATTCGATGACTTCCGGGTAACTGCGGACCGCGGGCTCGAATTCAGCAATCTCCTCCTGTCTCTCCCGGGACAGGCGTACCTCGACGAAAGCATTGACGGGTAAACCGATCGCTGACTGGTTCAACAGGGTTGCATACTTGTCGATATAGCCATCGGACTCCAGACGCTGAACACGGCGACTGCAGGGCGTCGCCGTCAACGACACGCGGCCGGCCAACTCAGCGATGCTCATCCTGGCGTCGGCTTGTAACTCCCGCAGAATCTTGATGTCGATGCGATCCAGTCTCGGCATAGTTGATACAACTATACAGCTAATATAAATTAGATGATAACACTAAAAATAGAATTTATATAAAGGAATTTATTCAAAATCTCTAATTATTTTGCCGTATCCTGATCCGATTCATTTGTATGGAGAATGTTTATGGCGGGTGGACAGCAATTTACTGATTTTCGAAAGCGGCTGCAGCGTGAGGTTCTGGAACACCCGGTGATCACCGCCAATGCCTACACGGAATGGTTCAGGAACGGCCCGGTCAGCTTGTCGCAAGCTGGCGCATTTGTCGTGCAATTCTCGGTTTTCTCGAACGAATTTCTGTTCGCGCAGCTGCGCAAGATGGTCAATGCGGAGACCCTGGCAGAGATGCGTGCCTCCAAGGAGATTTTGGCCAACGAGCTTGGTGTCGGCTTTAACAGCGGGCGCGGATCGAGACCCGCTGATGAGCTTGGTAGCACCACGGGTAGCATCGAAGGCGGCACGTTCCGCTTTCGCGCGGCCCATTTTGAGCTGCTGGTCCGCATGGCCAAACCGCTCGGCTTGTCTTTCGAAGAACTCGGTAAGCGTTCGTTGGGTACCGAGTCGACGCTGCACTTTTGTGATGAGCTCCTGCGGCTCTACGGTAGTGAGAATTACGAGATCGCCAGTGCGGCATCCTGGGCGGTGGAGAATTGGGCGGCAGCTGGGTTTTGGGATGAGTTGGTTGAGGGTTGGCAACGGTTCAGGGGTGATCACGATATGAAACAACTCAATTTAGCGTTTTTTACCTGGCACGCACGAGTCGAAGCCAATCATGCCCGGCACACTTGGGATGAACTCGAGGAAGTTTACGCGTCGCGCCATGTTGACGAAGATGCGTTCATAAAACATGCGAATGAGATGTTAGACGGCGTGCATGTATTCTGGAAAGGACTTAATGAGCAGCGCCGGCAATCCGGATCCGACCTGCCAGAAATTGGTGTCAGACACCAATCCAAATTTAGCGCAGACGCTGAAATTGGCGTTTGAGACGGTTTCTGACAAAATTTCCGAAATAGACGCTTAAATCGCCTCTAATATTTGGTGTCTGACACCAATTGCCTCAATTCCTTCTAAATCTGTACGAGTGACTGAGAAATGACTGATCTTTTCGAGAATCCGCTGGGGACGGACGGCTTTGAATTCGTCGAATTCACGAGCCGCGAACCGCAGCGGCTCGCGCGGCAGTTCGAACAACTGGGTTTCGTCGCCGTTGGCCGGCATCGTCGCAAGAAGGTCACCCACTACCGGCAGCGTGACATTAATTTCATATTGAATGCCGAGCCGCAAAGCCAGGCCGCTGATTTCGCATCCGTACACGGCCCATCCGCAAATGCTATGGCGTTTCGCGTACAGGACGCGGCGCACGCACTGGAGCAAGCCGTGCGCAGAGGCGCCAAGCCGGCGCAAAATCCCGTCGGCCCGATGGAATTGAATATTCCCGCTATTGAGGGCATTGGCGGGTTGTTGATATATCTCGTCGATCGTTACGGCGCCAACACCATTTACGATGTAGATTTCGAACCCATATCCGGCGCAGCCACCAGTGACGAAGTCGGCCTGACCTACATCGATCACCTGACGCATAATGTCTATCGCGGCAACATGGATAAATGGGCGCGTTTCTATGAAGACGTGTTCAATTTTCGCGAGATTCGTTATTTCGATATCCAGGGAAAGTTGACCGGGCTGGTGAGTCGCGCGATGGCAAGCCCATGCGGCAAGATTCGGATTCCGCTGAATGAATCTCAGGACGAAAAATCCCAGATAGAGGAGTTTTTGAAACGCTACCGAGGCGAGGGTATACAACATATCGCCCTGGGCGCCGCTGATATCTTTTCTACAGTTGAGACATTGAATAATCGCGGTCTCGTGTTTCAGGAGGCCCCGGATACTTATTACGAGGCCGTAGATCAGCGTATTCCGGGTCATGGCGAAGACCTGGAACGGATGAAAAAGCTCAAGATATTGATCGATGGCGCCAAGACCGACGGACACGGCATCCTGCTGCAAATCTTTACGCAAGATGCGATCGGACCGATCTTTTTCGAGATTATTCAACGCAAAGATAATGAAGGCTTTGGCGAGGGCAATTTTCAGGCCTTGTTTGAGTCGCTGGAGCTTGACCAAATCCGGCGCGGCACGTTAACAAACGGCTGAACAACGCTCATGCGGCACATCGCGGCATACTTGCATCGGTGCCTGAAATGGCGCCAACTCCATTGATGTACACAGCCGAGGAAAGAACGGCATGAAGCGTTACATCACTTGCCCGCGCGTCGAAGGTAAAGCGTCCCGCCAGGCCCATGCCGACTTGCCGGACGGCACCTATGAACGTGAAATAAGCAAGGAAGGGTTCTCCGGACCGGCGTCATTCATATACCACAGAAACCCGCCCACTGGCTGGAGTGGTTTTGACGGGCCGTTGCGACCACGTGCTTTCGACCTCAACAAGCTTGAAGATTCGACGACCAGCCCATGGTCGGCTACCGAGCTCATGTATAACGCGAACGTGCGCTTGCGATTCTGGCAACTGAACGCAGATATGAATTGCCTGGCGCGTAATGGTGATGGTGATGAACTGTTGTTTATCCATGCCGGCTGCGGAGCGTTATTTTGCGATTACGGGCATATGTCTGTCGATGCCGGTGACTACGTGGTGATTCCGAGAGGAACTATGTGGCGCCTGACGGTGACAGAGCCGATAGCCGCGTTGCTTATCGAATGCACGAACGCGAGCTATACGTTGCCGGATAAGGGCCTGGTCGGCGGGCACGCGATCTTTGATCCGGCAATGCTGGATACGCCTCGTGTGGATGAAGCATTCGCAGATCAGCAGGATAACTCACGGGAATGGGCAATCCAGGTTAAACGCAACAATCAGGTCAGCACGATCACTTATCCCTATAATCCGCTGGACGCTGTCGGCTGGCACGGTGATCTTTGCGTCGTGCGCATCAATGTCAGCAATATTCGGCCATTGATGAGCCATCGCTATCACTTGCCGCCTTCGGCGCATACAACCTTTTTAGGCAATCGGTTTGTCGTCTGCACCTTTGTACCGCGCCCGTTCGAGTCGGACCCCGATGCGATCAAAGTGCCTTTCTTCCACAACAACGATGATTATGACGAGGTGCTTTTTTACCATGCCGGCGACTTCTTCAGTCGCGACGATATCCATCCTGGCATGATGACGTTTCATCCGAGCGGCTTCACACACGGACCACATCCCGGGGCATTGAAAAACATGCTGCAGCAACCCAAGCCCGGTACCGACGAATACGCTGTCATGGTGGACACGCGCGATACCCTGCAGGTAACCGGTGCGGCCGAGGCGGTCGAATGGAAAGATTACGTCGACAGCTGGAAGGACTGATTCGATGAAACTTGCTTCACTTAAAGACGGCAGTCGCGATGGCAGCTTGCTCGTGGTCAGCCGCGATCTCACGCAGGCCGTGGTGGCAGCGAGTGTCGCACCAACCCTGCAAGCGGCGCTGGATACCTGGGATCAGACTGAGGCTGAACTTAAGGCCCTGGCCGAAAGCCTGGAGGCCGGGGAAGGATCGCTCAATTCATTCCCGTTTAATGCGGCCGACATGCTGTCGCCGCTGCCACGCGCCTATCACTGGGTGGACGGCAGCGCCTATGTCAATCACGTCGAGCTGGTGCGCAAGGCGCGCGGCGCCGAAATGCCGGAGAGCTTCTGGCATGAACCGTTGGTATACCAGGGTGGTAGTGACGATTTTTTGCCGCCGCAGGGTGATGTGCCGATTCCTTCGGAAGAATTCGGCATCGATATAGAGGCGGAAACAGCCGTCATTACCGACGATGTGCCGATGGGGACCGCGGCCGCAGATGCGGGCCAACACATCAAGCTGTTGATGCTGGTCAACGACTGGTCACTGCGGAACCTTATTCCCGGAGAACTGGCGAAGGGTTTTGGTTTTTACCAGAGCAAGCCGGCGACCGCATTTTCGCCGGTTGCCGTAACCCCGGATGAACTCGGTGCAGCCTGGAGTGAGGGTACGTTTAACCTGCCGCTGGTGACACATATCAATAGTCAATTATTCGGCGAGCCGGAATGCGGCGTCGATATGACGTTTAACTTCCTGCAACTGGTCGAGCATGTGGCCAGGACGCGGAACCTCGGCGCCGGGACAATCATCGGCTCGGGCACCATCTCCAACTATGACCGCTCGCGGGGCTCGAGTTGTCTTGCTGAACGACGCACGCTCGAGACCCTGCAAGACGGTAAACCGAGCACGCCGTTCATGCACTATGATGATTCGGCCACGATCGAGATGTTTGATGCCGACGGAAATAATATCTTCGGTACCATCAGTCAAAAGGTCGTGCCGGTGTGAAACTGTATTCCTACTGGCGTTCATCGGCAGCCTATCGGGTCCGCATTGCCTTGAATCTGAAGGAAGTTGACTATGAGCAGGTCGCCAAAGACCTGCTGCACGACGGTGGTGAACACCACGATCCAGCGTATCTGGCTTTGAATCCCCAGGGCCTGGTTCCGGCACTCGAGCATGACGGGGAAATATTTTCTCAGTCGCTGGCCATCATCGAGTATCTTGATGAGCAATACGCCGATCCGCCTTTGTTGCCGGCCAAGCCTGGCCCGCGGGCTCAAGTGCGCTCAATGGCTTTGCATATCGCCTGTGAGATTCATCCATTGAATAACCTGCGCGTTCTGCAGTATTTGCGTGGTGAACTGGAACAGGATGACGTTGCAGTAACGAACTGGTATCAACACTGGATTGCAAAAGGCTTCGCGGCGCTGGAGAAACAGTTTGATAGATATAGCCGTGGCCAATTCTGTTTCGGCGACAGCGTATCGATGGCCGATGTTTGCCTCGTACCACAAGTCTATAACGCGGAAAGATTCAACTGCGATCTTTCAGATTTTCCAGGACTGGTGCAGATCGCTGAGCATCTTCACTCGCTGACAGCGTTTGCCGAGGCAGCGCCGGAACGCCAACCCGGCGCGACTTAAAAGATCTTCAGGCATGCCAGACGGTCCACTTGCGACGCGTCACGCGCACCAGTAACGCGTCATACAGGTTCAGCCAAGCACGCGAATTATTTCAGATGCGGCCCCCGGTGACAGCTCGTGCAACCGCCTTTGGGATTTTCCATGATCTCGATCCTGTTGCCGTCCGGGTCCAACATGAATCCCATGTAAGGGGCACCCGGGCCGGGCGCGGCCGGTTCGCCCGCCCATTTCGCGCCGGCCTTGGTTGACTCTGCGTATATTCGATCCACGTCATCGACGAACATACCAAGGTGAGAGAGGCCGACCGATGGTATGCCCTCTCTTTCTTTTTTCACTTGCATCAACTCGATTATTGGCTCTCCGTCACCCTGTGGCGATAAATGCGCTTGACGCGATATCACCGAATTCCTGGTAGCGGATTACCCGGAAGCCCAGCTTGTCGCGATAAAACTCTACCGACGTGTCCAGATCGGTCACGTTCAGACCCACGTGGAAAAGTCTGCCTCTGCCCTCTTCTATCGGGAAAGGCGGAAAGAAAATCGGTGGCCGTTTGCGTTGAGCCTCCTGATTCCCGGTATTGGCAGCCGGCTGTTGTGCGTGGGCTGCCTCTATCGGCAGCCATCGATCCGTGACTGTGTCTGGCCAGAGCCGCAGAACGATATCCGTCGCCAGCAGGCAAGCCAGAAAGAACATGCCGATACCCGTCCAATTTAGCCCGGTCTTATTATTCATCCTGATGGTCTCCTTATAAATGTCTCGCTACTCTACCAGCGCCGAAAAATCCGTAGAGTATTGAGTGGCTGTGGATTCATGAATCCCAGAGGTCTATTAACACGGAATGGTGTCGAAGCGTTCAAACATGCGCTTTTTTGACCAAAATCGGACAACGGTCTTTCTCGATAAAGGACCATTGTGATCTGCAGTTTAGGAAATTATTCGCGGGCCAGAATTTTCGCCTGTTTGCCGGAGCGACTTGCCGAGCCGGACATCCAGGCATTCTACGCCTGGATGCGGCAGGCAATGAGATAAAGCGATCGTTCCGATGAACATCCGATATTAGACGGCTGGCGTACCGTCGAAACCGACTACCCCCGGCTCACGTTGCACGCCGAGGCTGTTGAGAGACATAGCCACCATGTTGTAGTGACCAACCGTGAAAATCGCATCGGTGATTTGCTCGGTGCTCAGGTGACGGGCGAGTACCGCCCATGTTTCATCGCTGATCATCGTATCCGAGACGAGTTCATCGACGCTGGTAATTAACGCGGAGTCCAGTTCGCTCCAGCCCTCAGCCGCGGCGCCCTCCTTGATGCGCTCATGATCCTCAGCCGTAAGCCCGGCCGGGACGCTCATACGCACGTGCTGGCCCCATTGATACTCACAGTTTGTATTCCAGCCGACGCGCATGATCAAAATTTCCCGCAATCGCGGTTCCAGGCTGGAGTCGGACATGATGTGACGACCCAGCACGTTAAAGCTGTTAAATAGCGGCATGTTGTACATCATGGTCTTAATGACGTTGAAGACCACGCCGCCACTCTCCTTTATTGGTGCAA
>PVMK01117628.1_pt1 | contig 71878 bp, 114 predicted proteins | sample 1853481 | NCBI WGS metagenome assembly PVMK01 (sample SAMN08533507, study PRJNA380276) | Marine sediment metagenome, whole genome shotgun sequencing project.
ATAACCCGATTCCATTCACTGCCTTGGGATTTGTGCACCGATACGCAATAGCCGAAATCAAAAAGGTCGACTCGGCACTTTCGCTTTTCATCGAGACCCACATAATAATCAGGGTTGTCCGCACGATACATTTTCTCTATCTCGTCCCCAAGTTCCAGTTTGGTTTCGAGCATATTGGATTTATCATATGCATCCTTTGAAAATGTCTTCCCGAATGACTCTTTTAGGGCATACATAAAGACGTCAAATTTTAGGCCATCCATCCGCATTTGGAGGTCATAAAACTGCTTCCCGATCGGGCCAATATTGACCAGATTGCCAATTTGACCGTTCATCACCCCGATGTTTTTGTTATTTTTGAGGCAAATAAGTCGTTCTCCTGGTTTCGGGATGCCGGATAAACCATAGTTTTTACGAATCATTTTGTTTATCTGGACGCGAGTTTTATTCATCCCGCATAAAGCAATGAGGTCGGATTCCTTATCATATCGTTGAATGACCTTTTTGCATCGTGGGTCAGTCCAGTGTAATTTGGCAATACCTTTGCCATATACCCCATAATCAATCCATCCTTCCTCTCTGGCGACCATTGATAGTTTGATAATTGGGTTGTCAAGTGCTTGACGATGTATTTCGGTGAGGCAAAATTCCGGCTCGGCCATCAAATTAAAATCGTTATAGCCGACAGGTGGCAATTGACCGTGGTCTCCGATAGCGATAATCGGGACTTTGTATTCGAGCAGGTCTTTCCAGATTTCTTTGCCGACCATACTGGCCTCATCCACAAATATAAAATCCACGTCCAAGAAATCCTTGCGATACCATCCCTCTATTTTACCGGTTTTCTCATCGGTTAGCGGGAAATATATAAGGGAGTGGATTGTGCCGACAAAATCGTCCGAACCAATATCCTGCAACTTTGACCCCAATACAATCGATGCCTTTCCGGTATAGGTGATGAATCCGATGCGAATGTATGCCTTGCGTTGGCGTAACTCAGCGGCGAGAAAGCCCAATAAGGTTGTTTTTCCCGTCCCTGCGAGACCGGCCATAGTTGTAAAGGGCTCATCGGTCTTACCGGCGTAAAAATCATCGACCCATGCAAGCAGGTCATTTTGCACCTTTAATTGTTCGGCGGATAATTCAATCATTTTAACTCCGTGCAAAGCAGATATTTTTTAGTGAACTTTCATGATAGGTGAGCTGGTCGACAAACTTTGAGGTTAATGTTGGCGATAAACTGTTTCGTCCGGCTGATTTGAGACTTTTATTTATAAGACCATTCATATGTTTGTGCTTGAGGACTTTGAACCGTTTGCCTTCTTTGATGATTACAACATCGGCATTGGCGGCGGCGATATTTAAGACCGGCCAGATATCTTTTATCTCAATGTCTTCCAAGGGCTTATCCTCATTACCCATAATCAGTTGATAGCGGGATAAAATTAAAACTAAGTTTTCATTATTCGTTCTGATTGCCATTTTTCAAACCTCCGTTTAAACCAATTATAAATTATTGCGGCACGAATAAAGAATCCGGCCAAAAATAAAACAGTGGGGACTGCTAAAATCATCGGTATATCTATGATATTAAATTTTTTCATCCTAACAATTATACCTCTGACCGGAATATTTGTCACAAGTAAATATAAATTGAAAGGGTTTATTTATGAAACGTAAAAAGAGTGAATGGTTCCAGGGAATTAGAGAGCTGAGAAATGAGGGAATTAAGGTCGATTTGACCGATGAGCAACTCAAAGAAATTGTAAAATGCTCCAAAGACCCGCACTATTTTATCAATGAATATTGTTATATTATCACACTTGATGATGGTAAACAACTATTTAAGACCCGCTTTTATCAAAACGATATGCTCGATATTATGTGGGAAAATACTCGGTCAATTTTTAAACTCCCACGGCAGTCCGGTAAATCAGCAATCGTGGCGGCATATTTGGTATGGGAAGTCATATTTCAGGATTATCATTCCTGCTCTATTTTGGCAAATAAAGAAAAAGCAGCCAAAAATATCCTGAAAAAGGTAAAGACAATTTACAAGACCCTGCCGATGTGGTTGCAACAGGGCGTGACCGGATGGTCAAAACTATCAATCGAGTTGGAGAACGGCTCATATATCGAAGCATCCGCCACCAGTGCGTCCGGTATTCGTTCGGATTCTATCAATACTCTGGTAATTGATGAGTGCGCCTGGATACCAAAAAATGTATGGGACGAGTTTTACTCATCGATTTATCCGACTGTCTCATCGTCCCGCAAATCAAAAATCATTATGATATCGACTCCCCGCGGGATGAATCATTATTTTAAATTTTGGAGTGATGCAGAACATGGCAAAAACGTCTTTAAACATTACGCCATATCCTATATGGATGTCCCAACTTATGCGGAACCGGGCTTTAAAGAGCAAACAATATCCGAAATTGGTCTGCAGAAATGGATGCAGGAATACGAATGTGAATTTCTTGGCTCGTCCGGCACGTTGATATCGTCTTATCACCTGCAAAATACTCTGGTAATGCAGGACCCTGCAGAAATCAGATTTGACGATAAATTTAGAATATACCAGATGCCAGTGCGAGACGAAGAGGAATCAAAAAATAATCATAATTATATTTTGATATGTGATTTTGGAGAAGGTGTCAGTTTAGATTATAATACTATTCAAGTCATGGATATAACTGCCGGCCCACCGTGGGTTGAAGTGGCCGTTTATGAGGATAATGAAACTGCCCCGTCAGAAATGCCATATATCATCGAGCGAATCGGTAAATTTTACAATAACGCATTGGTAATCGGGGAGACTAATAATCTCGGCATCGGCATCCTTGATGATTTGAACTATGACCTTGAATATGAGAATATATTTTATGGGGACAATGCTCACTTTGGCATTAAAATGACAAAAGCGTCCAAGAAATCTGGTAATCATCGACTCAAACAGAATATTGAAGATGGATATTTGACCGTCCTGGATGCAGGGACGATATCCCAGTTTAGTACATATGTTAAGAAAAGGGACAGTTATTCAGCGGAAGAGGATACCGACCACGATGATTTGGTGACCCCATTGGTGCTGTTTTCCTATTTTATGGCCAATAGAATCTGGACGGAAAATTGGCTCAGCCAAGAGAGGCTCTTGGATACAAATAAGATATCCAAAATTGAAGAAGACCTTTTACCGGCAGGATATGTGGATAATGGAATAGAGGTAACAAATTTCGAAGAAATTGAGGAAGATGATTTCACATTTTTTACTTCTCAATAACGGTAAATAGATATATAAGGTTAAATTTGCTTAAATAGGTAATTTTTAAATAAAGGAGAAAAATTATGGGATTCAGTTTATCACCTTCAGTCAGTGTCGTGGAACGAGACTTATCCCTGACAATTCCGGCCGTTTCGACAACCATATGCGGTATGGTCGGTGAGTTTGAATGGGGACAGTGCAATACTCGCATTGCTATGACAAATGACGTGGACCTTTTTGATATTTTCGGTGACCCCAATGACGTCAATTACAAGTCGTGGTTTTCGGCCTTTAATTATTTGCAATATTCAAGTATTCTCTTGATGGTGCGAGCAATTAACGAAACCACAGCTTTAAACGCCGGATTCATGTTACAGGATACCGGCAATGCAGTTGACCCCATTGCAAACGCCGCAAAAATTATAAACGATGAGTTCGCAGAAGCATATCCGCCTTCATTTGGTGGGGCAAACGATAAAATCCATATGCTCGCAAAATATTCGGGCGCACTGGGAAATCAAATCAAAGTGGCCATCTCCAATGTCGCCGACTTTGATACTGCTCTGGTCGATACTGGCATCAGCTTCGTTGACCAATTTGAGTTTGCACCAGAAGGCACGGAAATTGCCATAGTTGTTCTGGTCGATGCTCAAAATACCGGCGATTTTGAAATCATTGAGCGATGGATTGTCGATACGGTTCCGGGCGCACAGGTTGATGGAGTCAATGTTTATATCAATGATTACATTATGCAACGTTCTGCTTGGATTTTGGCATATAATGACACATCCAATGCCATTCCGGTTGCATCTTTTGAAGCGCACTTAATGTCGGGCGGTGTAAATGACACTCCAGGAAATTCGGAAATTGAGGCCGGTTTTGATTTGTTTTCAAATGCCGAAGAGGTGGATGTCAATATGCTTATCGATGGTGCATGGACGAATGATACCATTCAGAGATATATTATCGATAATATTTTGGAAGTCCGAAAAGACTTAGTTGGATATTTCAGTCCGCCAGAGAACGATGTTGTCGGCCAGACTTCTGTATCAGCCGCAGTATCGGACATTGTAGATTATCGGAAAAACTTACTTTCAAGGTCAACCTCTTATGCCGGGCTTTTTGCCAACTGGAAATATCAGGAAGATACATTCAATGGTAAATTCAGATGGTTGCCGGTCTCGGCGGATTGTGCCGGTATTATGGCCAATACTGCCCAAGTGAGGGAACCGTGGATTGCAGGTGCCGGATATAATCGTGGCATCGTCAAAAATACCATTAAATTTGCAATCAATCCTGATAAGGGATTTCGTGACTTGCTGTATAAAGATAGTTGCAATCCACTTCTGGTGGATGCGGCAGATGGACCGGTATTGCTCGGTCAGAAAACATTACTGACCAGACCATCTTCATTTGACCGACTGGATGTCAGATGGCTGTTTATTGTTTTGGAAAAGGCCATCGCCACAGCCGCGAAATTCTTTATGTTTGAGAAAAATACGCCTTTTACTCGCCGACAGTTTGCTGGAATGGTCAATCCATTCCTGCGGGACGTGCAGGGCAAAGAAGGCATCGAAAACTTTCAGGTCCAAGTTGATGAAAACATCAATACACCGGAAGTTCGTGCACGGAACGAATTTAAGGCACGGATTTATATTCAGCCGACATTGTCCGCCGAATTTATCATCCTTGAGTTCATTAACGTGAAATCAGGGGTTGATTTTACGGAGACAATTAGTAAATCAGCATAATTTTCCCGACAGGGAATAATTACATTTAAACTGGGCGGGAGTTGAAATATACTCCCGCACGGGAAAAATATAAGGAGAGTTTTCATGGGAATCAGCATTGAAGATTTTAAATCCGCATTAACAAACGGGTATAGACCCAATTTATACCAGATGGAAATCTTGGGGATGCCGGAAAAATTTGTTTTTCTTTGCAAGGCCACTCAAATACCGGGCAAAAATATCGGCATTGTCGAAGCTCCATATTTGGGGATGAAAGCCAAACTCGCCGGTGATGTGACATTCGAAGACCTGACGGTAACTGTAATCATGGATAATGATTTTGCAGTCCGGAACGGGATGGAACTTTGGATGGAGACCATCAGAGCAAATGAGGCCGCAATTGGTCTGGAATCTGCGCTTTATAAGCGAGTGGGGAATGTCGTTGCTCTGGATAACGAAGGCGAAGAAATTGCAGAGTACACTTTTATTGGTATCTGGCCATCATCTATTGCACCAGTTGATTTATCATATGAGACCAATGATACCCTTGCGGAGTATACGATAACGTTTAGTTATGATTATTGGACCCGCATTTTCTAAATAGGGGATAATCTAATGGCAACCATGTTTTTAGAAAATCTGAAAGCCTCTTTTTCAGATTTTCTCAGGCCAAATTATTATGGTGTAACCTTTTCTGGTAACATTTTCGGGGAGTTCGAATTCGGGTTTTTAACCAAAGGTGCGACCTTCCCGTTTATGACCTATAACACCACGACTGTATTTTATAACAATTTGCCAAGACATTTCGTAAATGCCGTTGATTATGACCCGATACCTTTCACCTTTTTGGTCGATGATGGATTAAAAGTCCTCAGATTTTTTGATAATTGGCGAAAATTAGTTATGAATGATGGGTCACGGACCTTTAATTATAAAGAGGAATATTCCGGCAACATCGAAATCGAGCTATTAAACCGAAAACAATTCATGCGCGCTCGTGTAATTATCAAGGATGCATATCCTGTAAATATTGATAATATAGCACTGGCGGCGGATACAAACGACACGATTATGGAACTGGGCGTTTCCTTTCGGTATGATGACGTCTCCTATGAATTTGATGACGGGCTCAGCATTGCCGGAATCAGGGACACCGTTTTTGACCTTGCACAAGGGACAGTCGGAAAGGGGATTGACTTTTTAAAAGATGGGGTTGAAGGGCTTGCAAATACTATTCCATCCAATGTTGTCAGTAATATGTTTGGTGGATTTGGCCAGGGCGGAGGCAAATTTCCTGCATCAGAGGAAGGGATTGCAGAAAAATCCAAGGAAATATTTGCCGGGTTTGGCGGCGGCGGAGCATCATCAAATAACATGGTTGCAAATGCAAAAGACGCCGCGGGAAATATATTCAATTCCTCTACCGGAGACTCAGTCGGAAACTTAAATAAAAACGCAAAAGCGATAGCAACCGGTGCTTTAAATAACGCCACAGGAAAGGTAAAGGGAAAACTGACGGCTCAAGTATCAAATAAAGTTAGCTCATTTGGTGGCTCAAAATTAGGCGGCAATATTTCACGGACCTCAAAATTCGCCAGAGACCCCGGTGGAACAGCTCGGAGTTTTGCAAGCCAAACGGCCAGAAAAGGTAAAGCGGCGGCAACCAAAAAAGCGAAAAGTTTTGTTTTTAGTAAAGCAAAGGATATTTTTGGAGGATTATTTGGATAAATTTAATAATTTGAAGGAGAATGAAGTATGAAAAAATTGCCAGATATTAATATATTACCCGTGCATGAGTTGTTTTTGCCTGTTTTAAAGCAAAAAGTTTTATTTACACCTTATACAATTGAGCAAGAACGAAACATTTTAACGGCGGCGGACTCGAAAGATATCCAAGCAATCATCAATAATTACAAAAAATTAATTGGTGAATGTTTCACAGAACCGATAGATTTTACCAAATTATCGGCGATGGAGTTTGTCTATATGGCCGTCAATTTGAGATGCAAATCCAAGGGTGAAGTATTAGAAATTGAAACCAAATGTGATAAATGCAAAAAACCCATCGATATGAAAATCAATATTGAGGATAAGGTTATAATTGAAAATCAAGAAAAGGTGAAGGAAATTTGCAAAATCGATGACGATTTATCATTTGAAGTTGTGCCGGTCCGGATGGAATTTTTGTCTGCACTTGAAAATATCGATTCTGAACCGGATCTATTAGTGGCATCGGCCATCTATTCAATTAATAAAGTATTCTGGAAAGAGGAAATTTATGATGCCTTTACTCCAGAAGAATTGAGAGAAAAAATAAAATTGACCCGGCCAATATGTATGAAAATTGTTAAATCAATCAACGATTTATTGAAAATGAAATTGGTGGTTGAGATAAAATGCCTTGATAAGGAGTGTGGATATAAAGAAGATTTTGTGATTCGAGACTTTTTAAAATACTTAACTTGATTGGGACCTATAAAAGCATTGTAAATTATTATAAAGAAATTTTTAATATCACTCGATATGGGGATTATACTCATGCAGAAATAATGAAAATGATTCCCTATGAAGTTGAAATTTTTGTTGCGCTGACCTTGGGTGCAATGGAAGAAGAAAAAAGAAAACGAGACCAATTAAATGGCTGATACTCCAGAAACCAGAGTACTAAAAGATATCAACCGGCATCTGGCCAATATAGATGAATCCGGTGCGGAAGAAACACCTCCAGAGCAGATATCAATTAAAAACATGCAGGATATTGTTGGCAATTTTCAATCGTTGCTTGATTTAAAATTGCAACGGATTGTTTTAACATCTGAACGGGCCTTTAATCAGGCATTCGGCAACCTGCAGGGCTTTAATTTAGAACAGAATAATGCTATGATTGCAGAGTTGGATAATGTAATCGATGAGTTGCAAATAAATAATCGGTTAACATCGGCGGGGGACGACCTTCAATTTTTAAAGGAAAAACAGCGAGATGAAGAGGTAGAAATTAACAAAGAGACCAATGAACTCCTTGAGGATATCCTGGAAAAAGATGGGATGGGCGGCGGCGAAGGCGGCAGAGGCCTCTCTGGTTTACCTTTGGAAATTATAGGCGGGTTATTGACTGCGATGGGGCTCAAAGGGTTAGGTGCAAAATTATTTTCTAAAGCCGGTTTGATAAGTCTTGGAAAAGTACTGGCAAAAAGTGTATTTGCGGCATTTTCTTTAAAACATTTTTTCGAAGGGTTTGCAGAAGATTCAGATAATTTAGGAAAAGGTTTTTCTGCACGTTTGGTATCTGGCCTTGGAAATATGATTGAAGCTTTAACATTTGGCTTAATTGATGATGAACTCATAGAAGAACTGGGTGACGCATTAAGAGCAAAAGTATCAAAGGCAGGTGAGGATTTACAAGCGGCATGGGATAAATATGTCGGCGGTGCAGCTATTGGAGATACCATTGCAGATGTTTTCTCAGCTTTATCTTTGGGGACTATTTCACCTGAAGGAGTTAAAAAAATTGGAGAGAGTGTTGATTTTTTTGTTGATGCATTAGGTCAAGCCATTCAAGATTCTATTCTCCGCAAAATCGGGTTTGATATAGACACTCCAGAAGAAAGAAAGGTTAAAGCAAAAGAAGAGAAAATAACAAAAGCTTTTAAACTTACACAGGCAACGGAACCGGAACTGGAGAGATTATTTGAAGAAGCCGGACTTTCATTTAAAAAGAAATCGGCACTTCGGGGACTCTTGAGTGGGCAATTAGCATTATTAAGTCCAAGTGAATTAAAAGCACTTGGCAAAGAAGAGGGCGAAAAACGGCAACTGGATATAAAACAAGACAGAGCAGCGTTTATTGAAAGGCACAAAAAGTCACTGCAAAATAAAATTGAGCGTCAACAATGGCTTGATGATAGAAAACAGAAAAGAAAAGATAAGGCCGATTTAAAGGCAACAGAGGCAAAAGCCACATCGGATCGATTAGCAAAGATGGCACAAGATGCAACCGCGGCAGAACGGGAAGTTACAAAAACCAAAAAACGAATCGAAGGCGAAGGCGGCGATACCTTTGTTGATGCAAAGGCAATCACTCTCGGTCAGCCGGATGAAAAGACAGAGACCGATGATATAAACCTTCTCAGAAATGGAATGTTTGGGCCAATTTCTCCATTTGCTCAATAAGGATTAAAAATGCTTTCACAAAATCACTTTTATTGGGAGATGATTAAAAAATATATCGTGGCGTTTTACCATATATTTGAGGATGTCCACGTATTGAGGCGGGATGAAAATGATACAATAATCAAGGATATCAAGGTCCCTGTATCTTATGTCGGTAAATCAAAAATGTTTTATTTGCTCCAAAGGAAAGAGGAAGTGGGAACTCGGATATCAACGACCCTGCCGCGAATGTCCTTTATAATTACCGGCTTGACTCCCGATACTGGCCGGAAGGAACCAATTATGAATGAGGTGCCGATATCCGTGTCCGGCGACACTGAATTTTTTATGTATTCACCGACTCCATATAATTTCCAATTCGATTTCTCAATATGGGCGGAATATACCGATGACATGATGCAAATCATCGAGCAAATTGGCACATTTTTTCGCCCGGATTTCACATTTTTTGTTGAGGAAATTGAATCCTTGGACATCCGGCGTAATATTTCAATCGTTTTAAACGATATGAATCTGGACGTGGCCAATGAATTCGCCGATGAAGAAGACCGCACGATAACCGCCGATATCAGCTTCACTTTAAAAGGTTACCTATATCCACCAATAAAAGACGAGAGCATCATCAAAATAATCAACGTCCGCTTCACCGATTATGAAGACCGGTGCCTGGATTTTGCAAATATCAACCATACTTTTAATGAGATATGCGCTTTAAATAAAGAGGTCGAAGGTGCAATGGCATCGCAGGCCGATATCACGTTCGATACGGAGACTCCATAAAATGGGTCAAATCAAGCTATTAAACTCGTTTAAAAGTAAGCCGAAAGATGGCGGCGGAGTGGCGGCAATCAGCTTTAATACAAAAATAAATAATTTTTCTGTTTCGAATGCCTTGATATTTAACACAAAATCGGAAATAAATCCATTAGCATTTATAGGCAATACAGGCATTGGTAGCAACATTTCAGGTCAGAGTGCCGGTGCTGCTGCTTCAATTTTAGTTCAATTTCCTTCAAATTCAGATATAGAAAGCATACATGCTTATGGAGACTTTGGGTGGAATGGCGGTGGTGAAGAAGTTAAAGGCGTAATTTGGGATAATTCTGGAGATGTTGTTGCTGTAACTCCTGAAATAACAGGGACTGAAGTTGCTTCTTGGCATATAATGACGTTTTCATCTCCAGTTGCAGTTGCAGGTGGCGTTAATTATTATATTGGAACTGTTGAAGAACTTGATGATGTTTATATAGAATTCAATGTTGGAAATATATATGATGGTTATTTAGATGATTCAAATAGTTTTGCTTCTCCACAGAGTATTGGATCTCCAGCAGGAAGTGAAAAATTAGCTATTTATGCCACATTAGTATATTAGGATACAAAAATGAGCGAACCAGATAACAGTTATAAATGGGATTGTGTCGAAAGTGAAATCACCGAATTGCCGGACTTAGTTTCTTGGTGTGATGGAGGAATATTTGCGGCGGATGCATTGCTCAAATTCAATATGTCTTCGGATATTGATATTGGCTCGCTCCCAGGCCTTTTGACTTCGATAGATAACCATGATGCCGGGACCGGTGATTATTTCAGCGTTTTTAAACAGGGCGGATTTATCTTTTGTGCTTGTTCCTCTGGCGGTCTTAGATCTTACACGGTTGATGGCAATGGCGACTTCACGCTTGTGGATACAGACTTTCAAGGCAATAGCTATGTGGGCGTTTGGGGAGATGGAACTTTTATTTATTGTGCTTGTACGAGTGGCGGCATCCGGTCTTATTCAGTAAATGGCGCGGGAATTTTAACCTTTCTCGATTCACATTGGGATGGCGGCAGTTATCGGCAAATATGGGGAGATGGGAATTTCGTTTATGCTGCTTGTCAAAATGCCGGAGTAATCAGCTATGGAGTTGACGGCAGCGGCAATTTAACAAAATTAGATCGCTATGATGCTGGCGCGTTCATAAATACCGGCTGGTATCAAGGCGTTATTGGAGTTGGAACTTTCCTTTATGTGGCCTGCCATTTAGATGGCCTGAGAGTGCTCACGGTCGATGGTAGCGGCATGTTTTCTTTCGTAAACCGGATAAGCATAGGTCTATACAGGATAAATCGGCTTTGGTTTGATGGCACTTTCCTTTATTCAATAGGCAGCGGTGCCTTTTCTCCGACTCGATATGGCGGAATCCGGACTTATTCGCTCGCCACCCCAGGAACTCCTTTACTTATCGCCACCTTTGATGATGCCGGTGCCACTCCGACTTGGATAGAAGTATATGGAGATGGCAGCTATATCTATGCCACCACCTATTCAGACGGCATTTATAGCTTTTCATTACCCGATGGTGGCGGAAATTTAACGCTGTTAGATACAGATGCCCAAGGCGGATCTCCTGAGTATAGGGGCCTATGGAGTGATAATAATTTCGTTTATGTGACTGACTCTCAAACTTTTAGAGGGATTAGAAGTTATACCGTTTCTGGTAAATGATATATTTTGGAATCAGAACCTAAAAGGTAAATAATAAAAAGGGATGGAAAGAGAAATAATGGGAGATTTAATTAAAGCACCTTGGGATCAAAAACCAGGGATTGAGAAAAAACTTGATATCGATGAATCGGAAGAGCTGTTCGCTGATTTTGATGAGTCCTCAGTCAAATTTGATCTCGATAATCCAGAGCAGGATATGATATTTGACTATTCTGCGGCCCGTAAAAATGCTCATTTCTGTGTATTTGCATCCAAGAAAATCCTGAATATGATAGCGGGGAACCTGCGATACTCTCGCGACCCATTGATAGCGGATGCCTGTGTTAAATTGGTAAAGGTAATCTCGGAGAATAACCGGGATCTAATAAAAATACATAAGGATTTTAAAGCCACTAAGCAAATCGGAAAGCCAAAAGATGCACCAGAGAAGGAAGATTCTGAGGAAGACCGCGAGAAAACAGTCAAAGCATCGGTATCCGAAGTGGTTGCGGCGGCAAAAGCCGCAGAGGGAAAAAATGAATCTGAATGAAGATAGCGGTGGAATAATCACAAATCAACCGGTTGTTTTACCTTCATTTGTCGAATTTCTGCAGTCCATTGTTGCCAAGCAAAAAATTGAATTGGAGAGAATTCAACAAATGGACATGAAGGCAGTCGCCAATGGAAACGGCAGTTCATAAAATATGGCTATGCATACTGGTCATTCTATTTTTAACGGCACCTGTTAGCGCATTTCGCGCAGATATCGTATATAAAAAGCCATATGCAGACGCTAATAAGACCATACAGGCCGATAAAGACGACCTTATGTGTTGGGCGGCGAGTGCGGCTAATATGGTTGCATGGCATCAAGGAGCTGATGCACAGATAACGTTTGAATGGCTTCTGGATAATTTAAAAACTGGTCCAGGCTTAATTGGAACTGCAATCACAAAATTGGGGTGGAGAAGTAAATTAGAATGGATTGAACCAGATAATTTATTTGTTGATTTGTGGATTTTGGGCTCCTTGATAAAAGGTCAACCAGTTGCTGTAAATATTGTCAGACCATTTGTTGATGAAATTGGCCACGTTTTAACTGTATATGGATTTAAAATTAACTCAAAAGGTATTTTTATCACGTATGTTGACTCCGATGATAATACCAGAAAAATTTATACTGCTAAACTTCACAAAAGGCATAACTTTCTAATATTTAGCGATGGGGAATTTAAAGGGAAAACCATTTATTCTGTCTATTCGCTCAAAGAATAACAATGGAAAACGGACAATTTTTAAAAGAACTGCTCGCTGTCGTGAGCGGCAATACCACGATTATATCGGAACTCCGTAAAATCATCGGGAAGTTGCAGGATAAATTATATGATATACCGGACAAGGCGGAGTTTAAAGCATATGAAAAGACAGGTTCGGGCACAGAATTAACGGTTAATGATATAAAAATCACGGTTGGAAAAATTGAATCCCGCCTGGACGACATAGATAAATGGCAGAAAGTACGTCTCCCAATACTGGTTGGATTAATTACCCTTGTAATTTATGCAATTGGTTTCTTTTTTACCTTGGATAAAGTCGCAGATATGATAAACGAACGTCACGTGCCGGCCCCGATAGAGACTAAAAAATAAGGGGAGACCGACACTGCATCTCCCCTTAATTAATTTCCGGTGACCCGAAGCGTGATAGTTGGGATCTAACCTTTAACAACCTCACCACAATTAAGCGGAGTGTATACATGGTCAGCTTGAGTCTACCCATACATTAAAATATTACCGGAAACTTTGTTAATCAATCGCAGGCCTCTGGCAGACTGAAATGTGCCTGCCAGACGGCCACTGATTAATCATCGAAATTAAAATCATCGTCATCGTCATCGAAATTGAAATCGTCCCCGGCTTCTTTCTTTTTATCCGGTTCCGATTCCGATGTCTTCTCATCTGTGGCGGCGACTTCCTTGGTATCATCCGTGGCCGGTTCCTTGGCATCATCCTCAAAATTGAAGTCGTCATCCTTGCCAGTATCATCAACCTCTGCGGGTAAATCCTCTGACTTTTTGGTGGCATCCTCCGGACCATCTTCAAAATCATCGAGCAGTTCATCACCCTCATCATCGGCGGCGGGTTTGGATGCCGTGGTGCCTTTGATTTTCATGATGCGGTTGAATTTCTTGGCCAGTTTGTCATAGGCTTTAAATTTCTCATCGATCAGAAATTCGTCAAGGTCGGAAATCTGTTTGTAAATGGTTTCCATACCATCTTCATTATCGGCGATCGGGCCAGTTTTGGAAACAAATTCCGAGTTGTCATAATTGTTGCGACCAGATTTTTGGCGAAGCTTGAGTTTAAAAGCACAGCCCTTCCACATATCGAAAATCTGCACGGCCTCATCCAGTTCGGATTCGGGGAAGACTTTCTCTTCGAGCTTTTCATAAATCTTGACTCCAAATTTAAAGAGGAAGACTTTGCCGTTGTTCTCCGGCTTCATCAGGTCTTTTATGACGAGAATGTTGGCGATAAACTGTTTCGTCCGGCTATACCGGCGAGCGTAATTCTTGGACTCTTCGGTATCCTCATCCCAATAAGGCTCGATATATTCGCAAACTGGGCAGGGATTTTCCTTGGTGGACGGACAATTTTCGATGAACCATTTACCCTTCTCGTTGAAGCCATGCTGAAAAAATGAAACCGTGGGCGGCTTTTCAGGGTCTGGTTGCGGCAGGAACCGGATTAAAGCATTGGATGAACCGGTGTCATCTTTGGTCGGTGTCCAGAAACGCTCATCCTTTTTGAACTTCGGATTCTGGTCTTTCATTTTGTTGACTGCCGTGTTGAGTTTTTTGCGGCCTTTTTTGAAATTTTTAAAATCCATTCAGTGGTCTCCTAATAATTAGTGGTTAGTGTTTAGTGAAAAGTGATTAGTCAATAGTGCGGGATTTCTCCCCTAATTAGGCGGAAGCCATTTGCTCCCTAAGTTGCGTTGGGTCCCCTCTGCATAATGTTGTAATGATAACTTTGAAGTATGTCCTTCCAATCAATTTCTTTATAGTATCTATTATATACGATTTGTTGGTATTTGTCAAAAATAATGGCATACTTTTTGCATCTCTCCAGGTCCACAATGTTTAAAGTTTTTGTATCCCGTTCCGCCGATACTTTTTGGGCGAGTGGGAATACCTCATTAAATGCAATGAGGGAATTGACTGATATTTTGCCTTGGTCATATAACCGGAAAACAATCGGTAAAATTTGGTCGGTGCCGTAAAACATGTGGTGCCGGTCAATCTCCTTTTCTTCGCACCGGAGTATGGTGGTCAAAAAATCCGACTTGACAGTCCCTAAAATATCCTCTAATTCCAATTCATTTGTTTTCCATAGATTGAAATTATCGTTTAAAATATCGGATACATGGAACTGCGGGTTTTTCATATAATAATAGGCAAAGCATCGGATATAATCTTCCTTTTTATATGGCAGAAATTTAGATACTTTATAAAATAATATCCCATCCTTATCCTTGCGGCCCTCATTCCATGATTTGAGAAACTGTCCCTTTTTGGGCAGGCGTTGGCGGGTAATATCAAACTTTTTAGACCCGAAATGGATATGCTTTACGGTGCAATAAATCCAATATGCATGAAATCCAGTGCTCATTTTCCCTCCGCAAAAGGCTCGACATTTATCGTCCATGTTTTTAATCGGGTGCAGAGAAAAGCGTTATCAATAGCCACAAAATCCGTGGCTGCATCATCTTTTACCGGCTCTCCGGTCGGCTCAAACATGCGGAAGACGTCTCCCTTTTGTAGCTCTCGGAAAATACCAGTTTGCCATCGGCCATCATTGAATATTTCTATCATTCGCAAACCAGTTGTCATATTTAATAATCTCATTTTCATATCAAGAAGGTTTGTTCACCGTTTTTTTGGTGTAGATAATATTCGATCCGCTTTAAGACCTTGGCCCATACAGCTTCTTCCATTAGCGTTGTCCGTCCTGAATTAGAAGAGCAGGCCTTCTTAGCCTCTGTCTTTGCCCATCGCTTTAATTTTTTTAATTTTTCGTCTTTCATAATTAAATAATCCCCATATCGAGAAGGTTTTCTTCAAGGATTTGATAATAGCACTTCAGGCAAATTATGTCATCTTTCATTGACTGCACCGGCTCAGATATCGAATTCACTGGCCCACGTCTCTGGACTTCCAAATCCGGCGTGAATGTATATTCGATGGATTCTATACTGGCCTCTCCGTGGGTCATCTTTTCGATTATGACCGGTTGACCACAAATATCGCATGTGACTTTTGTTTCATATGGCATGAGTTACCTCTTTTATCGGCAATGGGCAGTCTTTTGGTATAGGTGCATTTTTTTCTTCCTCATCTGTGCCCATCCAACAAATAAATGTTCGAGTTTTGCCACATTGCCATCTGGTGCCGTTTTGGTCAGTTGTTACACTGGGACAAAACATACAGGAGGTTATATCCCGTGCAAAACGGCGGACTGTTTTACCCATTTTACAGCTCCTTGAAGATATTTGTCAAATTTATTTCTTCTTGTCCAGGCTCAATCATCCGGCGTTTTTTAAATTCCTGCTCAAGAAGTGCCATCATTGTCGGGTTATCTTTAATGATATCGGCCACGTCATGGTAATCGATTTCATTTGACCCTTCAACCAACTCACAAATGATGTCGATTAATTTGTTACCGGCCTCCATCCGTTTAAATATTTCCCGTGTAATATCCATCACTTCACCCCACGAGATGCCTTTATTCCATCAAAGCCAAAGCCGGAGAAGTTGTCGGATTCCATGACCATTTTCTCGGCTTCAATATATTCAGTCTTCCATCGGAGACCAAGGCGGCGGCATAAATCCCGTCTCATCCGGCGAGTCCCTCCGGCCAGAAGCATTCGGGTGATGGCATTTAGGGAATTATCATCGGTAAAATAGAAGTCCTTTTTGGTCTTCATTTTGCGGTCATATTTTACAATGACATTTTTACCGTGGCGGCGGACGACCTTATCCTTGACATCCGGCCAGACTCTATCCTTTAATCTCTGCAGGTTGAGTTTGGCTTTGCGGTTTTTGTCCGAAATATAAGTTCCGGCGAACCAAGATGGCCAGAAGGCCTTTTTGCCTTGCTTCAAAAGGTTATCCTTCCAGTCTTGCAACATCGTTTTGACGGTGTGTTTTTTCAGCGGCTCGTTATTCATATTATCCTCTCACTCATTGCTTGTTGAAAATCAAATAATATATTGCTTAACCTTTCCTTGCGAATTTTAAACCTTTTTAATCGTGGGCCAAATACAAAGAACTGCCAGACCGGATATCCTATTAAAAATCCGGTGATAAAAGCTAATATAATCCATATCCAATTCAAAATCCAACCTTTCTTTTTTGCGGATTGATATACCATGCTATTTGCTGCATATCTTGCAAATTCATCTGCCCAATTTTTTGAAACATCGTACACTCGATCATGCGGTCTTTTAGGTCTAACATCAATTTAGTCTCAGCACATTTGGCAAATTGTTTACCGAATTCGGTTTCGCAAAATTGAAACCAATCGCACAAGGCGCATATACCCCATTTATCTTTGTTTTGACGATAATATTTCGGTCCCTCCCAATCATCGGCACCGATAAGTTTGGCGTTGGCGGATATAGTTTCTGCGATTTGGCCTTTTTCATCTCCCAAATCACTGACTCTTGTGCCTTTTTTCTTCTCAGACATTTTTTCTCCGGTAAAAATCGGGGACAATGCCCATGCTTATTTCTGTTTCAACCGCGGCGCACGGCTGTCGTCCCGTCATATTTTTGCGAAAGGGACCCAGTGTCCCTTTCATAAAGTATTAATTGATAATCCTCTCGACATTTATAAATGTCAAAGTTTGATATAGCATAACAATCATTTGAATGAGTTATATTAAATTCTTTGATTGCTTTTGCAGGCCGAAACCATTCACCTCTAATATGCTCATGTTTAAAAAATTCATGGAGTTGGGATTCATTAAAATGGCGTCCATTATATACAAATAAAAGTTTTAATTTATATGGACAACCGACCTGTAAAGTTTCCAATCGGAAATGAATTTCATCACTATCTCCGATTTTTATTGGTCCGTTTTTACCGGCCTGCATAAAGTAAATCATTAATCCCAGTTGATATCGTCATCATCGTCAGACCCTCCTGAAGTATCGGAATCGGGCGGGTTTTTATCCTTGATTTCTTCTCCGGACCCATTATCAACCGATGTGGACTCATCAAAAAATTCATCATCAGCGGTGCCATCGACTGCATCCGGCTTCGGGTCATCAAAGAAATCATCGGCCTCAATGTCCGGACTGTCCGGACTGTCCGGTTTAACAATTACCGGCTTGTCCGGTTCCTTGTCCGGTTCAACAATTACCGGCCTGTCTGGATTGTTGTCCGGTTCGGCGGCATGTTCATCATCATCCCCCTCATATGCCTCATCCTGTGGGTCTTTTGCGGGGTCAATGGCTTCATTGCCATCATTGCCATCCAGATTATTTTCGGCCTCAAAATCGAGTTCCTCTTCGGGTGCCGGCCCGTCATCGGTGCCGGAATCTTTTTCCAAAGGCTCTGCATCGGGGATATATCGTAATTCCACGGCACATTCATACTCATCCTTTTTATCCGGGATTGAAATGGTTTGTCCGGCATCGGCATCGAGACCAACAACGTCAATGGTAATTTCTTTGTAATAATCGAATTCCTTGGTCTCCTTGTTTTTCTTTTTGCAGGTTGATACCTTGCGGAGTATACCCCGAAGCGTAAAACCGTTTAAATCAACTGCAATATCCTCATCGATAAACCGGTCAATATCCGGCTCGTCTTCGATAGGAATCCAATATTTTGTGGTAAATCCTCCTGATAATACTTCCATAATCAATCTCCTTTTAGAATAAATCGGTTAATTTTCCTGAATACTGTTTATGTGATATTAGTTTCGACTTTGGTTTTGATTTTACCTCAGTTTTAACGATTTTGTCAATTTTTTTAACCTTTTTCTTTGCCTTTGACGGAAGCATCTCTTTTGCAACCGTATAATCCTCAACCTGAAATTTGACTTGTCCAGGTTTCCAATAAATAAAAATATTTTTGCCCATGCATTTTTGGTTAAAGCATCGGACAGCTTTTGACTCCGACCACATTGCCCCGCAGTCGTTGCATTGCCACATTTCTGCTCTGCCTCTACCCATAAAAAATCCTCTCAAAAAAGGTGGTCGGAGGTTGCCGTTCTTACCCATGCCCCACGGCCATTCGATTTCAGCGGCTTTAGCTGTAGGACCTCGACCATCCCCTCATCTTTATAGGCCGACCATAATCGATATTAATCGTTTGGCATGTGCCAAATGGTCGGCGGCATATCTCATATATTGCCGATACAGGCCGATGTGACCGGATAATTTGTTAGATTTGGCCATATACACAAAGGAGTATGCAAGATATTTGTGCAATAAAGCCCGTTGTCTAATAGCCTTTTTCGGCAAATCCCTGATAAATATAATCTCTGGTAATTCCTCAGCCATTTTACTTTTTTCCTTTTTTGTTGGCTTTTGCCCGTTCCAAAATCAGCTCATAACTATCGGCTTCATCTTTGTCGGCAGGGTCTCTGACCTCTTTTATAATCGGCAGGAACAGGCTTTTGGTATCTTTATTCTTTGCCGTTATAATTTCGTTGTACTCGACTTCGATGATTTTGCCGATGTAATATTCGGGCGGCTTTTGGCGGTCTAAATCCCCAAGGCCGGAACCGGAGTTTACAACAATTGTGCCCTCTGCTGATTGCAGGTTCAATCCCCCAATCCATTTCGTGGTGTCAATTTTCTCGTCCCCTCTCATCACATAGGCTTGTTTATGGGGATATGTGCCGGTGCAAAGCAGGTCGGCAGGGTCTTTCTTTTTCATTTTTACACAATCTTTACTCCCCGTTGTGGATGATTTCCAGATGCCGTTAAAGTTTTTGATGATGGCACCTTCTCGACCCATATCGAGCATGGCTCTGAAAAATCGTTCGGCCTCATAAATATTTTCAACTTCTTTGGAGTCGATGTAAAAGATTTTCGGGGATTCCAGTTTATCTACCATCCCGTGAATTTTGGCTCGGCGGAGGTCGTATGGGAAATCACATTTTTTATCTCTCCATGCGTCAAGCGGCATTACATCCCATACCTTTAAGTGTACTCTGGCGGCTTCTTCCGGTGATATCGTGCCTTTGATGGCTTTTGAAATGATACCGTTGCCCGTTTTGCGGTCAAGGTAATCGGTGCCATCCTCATTTAATACAAGGCCTTCCCCGTGGATAACGAAGTCCCCTTTGGCTTCCATGTCGACAATCTCGGTCTCAAGGTTGCCGTGAAATTCCATCGGCTTCATATTGCGGGACAAAAATTGCGGGACACCGTCTTTGCGGATGGCATTGATAAAAAGGCCGTCTGCTTTTTCTTCGGCGATGGCCGGATACGTGACCCGTTCCAGATTCTTTTGGTTAAATGAGGCACACCTCATATAAAGTTTCTCGGTAATAAGTTTCGGCCATACCTTATTAATGGTCTTTTCCGACATCCCGACCCTTGGGTCTTTCAAAATGATGCGGATAAGCATCTCGGCTTCTTCGGCGGTCAAACTATCAAGCAGGTCGGCGATAAAATCGGATGCGGCGTGGCCGGTTAGCTTGCGGTTGGCGATGTTGTTCACCATTTTATAGGTGGCATCCATTAAAGAAATTGGCATTCCGGTATTCGGTTCAAAGGCCGGTATTTTCTTAATCCAGAAAATGACGGTCGGCTCAAGGGCGAGATAAAAGAATTCCCGAAGGTCATCGTTTTTATGCTCCTTGAGTAAGGCGAGTTTTGCGTTTTTTGACGGCTCGTTTTCGAGCTTCGTCACGATTTCAAATACTGATTCCATATTCATTTCTCCTATTTGAGGTTATATTTAATCATACCCTGAATTTTACTCTTTGTCAACTTTTATTTTTAACAATTACCAATAGTCTCCATATCTTTTAACCCGTCCTTTTTTTCAAATTTTGCAAGCTCATTCTCAACATCGGATTTTAAATTTGGATATTGGTCATGGACACAATGGATGGCGATATTGTTCAGCCAATCCTTAATCAAGAGTTCTTTGCTATCAAAAAATTTTTGCATGATATTTATCTCCCGTCCTCACTTTTAGCAATAAATTCTGCGATGGATATTTGTTTTATGCTGTCAAGTTCTGGTTTGACTTGCTCATATCCCACCAATTTTGCCAATATATCCATCCCCTCATAATATTCATTTGATTTATGAATAAGGCGAATAGCTTTTTTAATTAGTAATTTTTCCTTTTTGGTCATGGATTTCAATCTCAATCCCATCCGTCAAAACGATGATTTTTTGGTTGGGAAAAAGCCTTTTTAAATTGTCGGTCTGTATCTTGATGAATTTTTCCATATCCTTTCTTGGAAATTTTATATGGGCCGGCAGTTTCAATACCAAAACATCATCGGGATTTATATCGTGGGGTATTGCTTCGACTAAAGTTATCCATTGACCCCGTTTGGTATCATAGCAACTTCCGTCCCCATAATAAATGAGGTGGTCTTTCTGCCGACCCACCTGAAAATTAACGGTCTCGGTATCCGGCTCGATGGTTTGACCTTTTGGTAATGGCTTAAGCAGCTTTAATAATGGATCTGGCTCAGTTTTGATAGGATGGTCTCCGGTGCAACAGCCATCGCAACCGTGGACTCCCCTATCTTCCCCGTTGCGAATTCTGAAATCATCGGGGTCTGGATGGCCGACTCCATGTGGACAAATTCTCTCCATAATTTGGCGGTCATCCCGCCAGTGGGTCGGAAAGTCCTTCATGGGATGGTCGGACGGGTTATGTATCGGACACGTTCCCTTGCAATTTTCAGCATCGTGGACTGATATAAATTGTCCGGTGCCGGTCTCATATTTTGCCATTTTTAGTCTCCCCAATTATTCGATATAAAAAGTTTTTACCAACCGGCGACCCCAACCATTGAATAACAGTGGCGGCAACCTCTCGGTCTCGGTCAGATACCTCATTCAATGGCCGATTGTTATCTTCAGCCAGAAGATAATCCAGAATCCCGTGGCGTTGGATACCGGAATTAATTTTCTCCCACTCTAAGGCAAACTTCTGCTCCAGTGGGTTTTGTTTTAATCGATGTTGCATTTTGCCTTTATGCATTTTGCCTTTATTTTTCATGATATTTATTTTTGCCTTCTCAGTCAGCTTGGCGATTTTGATCGATTCCATTGATGGCATATATTCTGTTTCTTCCATTTTAATTCACCAAAAGCTCGGCCAGTTCTACCAAATGGTTATAAACTTCCCAAATACCGGATGAATGTCCCCTGCTGTATGCCATCTCAAAGGCTTTGTCGGCTTTGGGATGCTCATGTATACCACAATCCCATAAGGCGGCAAATTTGAAAAGTTGGTTCAGGCGTTGTTGGTCATCTCGATATTTCCTCATATCGGTTTCAAACTGCAATTTAGCGGTCTTATCTTCGTGCAGGGATTTGCAGTGCGAGCATTTGCGTTTGATGTTGTAATCTTTTCGGTCTGGATATGGGGTGGTTGTTTCGAAAAACTTATCACGTTCAATTAGGCCAAAAAGCCCTTGGTCGTGATTTTGGATTTTGTCGATAATCGTTGCTTTCATTTCTTCTGTAATCTTAATCATTTTTAATTCTCCTGTTGTTGTTGGTTATATCATCGGCCAGTCTATCTGCCGGACATCCCATTTTAAAATATAAATCCTGAAACACGGCGGCTCTTCTAATATGTAATAATTTGTTGGTATTGGTAAAATATGTGCTATTGATATCCGATACGATTCGATATCGAATTTGATTGCACTCCGGTTTGCCATTGGCACCATCGGCTCTGGCCTCATCATAAATAAATATCAAGGCCAATAAAAATCCTAATATAAGCATTATTCGTGTAATCAATTCAATCTCCTTTTTCAACGTTTGTTGAATGTTACCATATTACTGAAAAATTGTCACTTTTTTAGCGACCATAAATCTTTTAATATTTTTTTAGCGACTTCGATTAGCGTGGCGATATCAGTATTCTTAAATGTATTCCATACTAATTCGTCCATTTCTGCCCATTCCGATAAACCTGGACCAAATGTTGCATCACATTGAATTTTTGTCCGGCATCCAGCAACCCCTATAAATTGGTCAACCTTCATTTGGTAACTTGCGATGCTGTGGCCAGTCAGGTCGGCAATTCTGGACATTGAAAATAGTCCAATGCCTTCTTTGATAGATTTGCCTTTGTATAACGTAAAGGCAATTATGCGGTCTTCCATTGTGTATAAATTTCGTCCCATTATCTTAATCCTTTAAAAATATAAGTTTGACTTCTTAATCCATATTTAACCAGTTGGATATGGCGGTGACCTAAATATTGCTCATGGCCAAGATAACCGGAGCACATCCCCATTTTTACATCCCAAGGCTCGAACCTTTTTACTCGTGGCGGCTCCTGTGGCGTACACGTGGCAATAAAAAATATAATTACCAGTATGATATACCTCATAATCCACAATCCACCAGTTGCGCCGGATTGTTGGCATCCATTTGTGCTTTAAGGCTATCACAAAATTCATCCATAACAAAATACATGCATCGTTTTTCATGGGCGGCTTGTGTTGAAAAAAGGCATATACGTTGCTGATTATCCCAAGATTCTCCTGCCCCACATTTTGATGGGTTATCTAATTTACAAAAATTTTCCATTTTACACGTCCCTTGTTACAATGCATCGGCTCAACATCGTGGACTTTTTGCCTTTATAAATATCATGCTTTTTTACGGTGCCGGTCAGCAATACTTTGTCATCCACCTCAAAATCCCAAGTTGTGCCGGTGTAAAAGCATTTATATGTGTTGTCATCGTTCCCCTGAAATATATACAGAGCGGACGTTCCAAAATCACTGGAAAAGTATTTTTTAAAGGTAACCGTGGCGGGTATTTCTTTTAGGCGGTCTTTGATATTGCCGACATGCGTTGAGGTATCCCCTTCGGCGGCTTTGAGGTCGGCCATATGGCGTTGGTATACCGGAATCATTGAGGCGACAAGGCCGATATGTTTTAGCGGTACATATCCAAGTTCGGCGACCTTGATGCAGTTCCAAAGGTAATCGTTGCCTGTGGGCGGCTTTAATTCGGCGAAATAGGCAATGCACCCTTTTGCAATATCAGTATCCCGTTCCTGCAATTCTACTTTAAGCTCATCCTTCATATTGGGATGCGGATACATTTGGGTCAAAAGCTCATCGGCAGTTGGGTTTAAGTTTTCTTCAAATGCCTTTTTCTTGGATGTCCAACCGTATTTTCGGATGGTGGCAGAGGTATAAATCAGTGTTTCTAAAAGGTCTGTGGCGGATATGCCCCGTCCCCCGACTGCAAAGTCTTCCTCTTCTTCGAGTTCCCCAACCAAACCTTTAAAATCAAATCCGGCGTAAATCAAAAGCCGTGCAGGGTCGTGGCCAAAAAAGTCTTTGATGCAGGTCGACCCGACTTCTTTATAATTGCCGGTTTCGGTATGGTGCATCAGCATCGAGTGCGTCCGTTGCCGGTCATGGCCACAATGGTCACAATGTATTTCGGTTTTATTGAGGTATTCGGGCGGCACCGTTTTATCCGGCACCGTTGAGGTCATTACAACCGATTTTTCTTTGCCGGTATAAATATCGAAGGTGCAAATCAACTCCCATCCGTTTATTATGGGGAGTTCGTATTTTACCGTGGCATCAATCATAAAAACGAAATATTTGCGGCCATAATCGGTCGTCCGTTGTACTTTATACTCTTCCCCAAAGTACAATCTAATCGGGTCACAACCGATTTTCTTGGCTTTGCGGTTGATGGTGGCGATACCTTTTTTGACTCGTTTTATTTCGGATTTATATATCTTATAAGTTTCGGTAATCATATTTATTTCTCCCGTTTCTTCCATACTATAACAGGTGGGCGGGATTGTCAACTTTAATCTTCATTCACATCGGGGCAACAACAACTTTCACATTCGGTATTTTGGCAACATCCACAAGTTTGACATACCGTTGTATTACATTCATTACATTGAACATATTGATAATAATTTTCATAATCTTCCATTTTTCTCTCCTTATGGGCAGGGAAGCATCATTGCCCAACATACAAAATTAAACCAAATTTTAAGGAAAATGCCTCCACCAACTATTACGGCACCAACCTTTAATTGCAATCCCCAAGTCCAGTTTATTTTCAATCCCATGTTTTCCATGCTATATAGTATAGCAAGGATCGTGCCAATTGTCACATCTAAAGATTTCAAATAGTTAGCGAGTTTCATAGTCCGGACTTGGTCGATTTTGACACAATTTGCGGTAAAGTGACAATATACGCCTCTATCGTGCCATTTATCCTGCCATTATGTCACGATTCGGGTTTATACGACAGAAAAACCTTTTATCGTGCCATATTAGCTTATTCTGCTGAACATTTTTTAGCTTTTCGCGCTCCAAGCACTCCAAGATGGTGCAGAGGGGAGGATTTGAACCTCCGTGGTTTTTACACGCCGGATTTACAGTCCGGTCCCTTCATCCAGACTCGGGCACCTCTGCAAAATGGCACCGGATGGCACCGGATGGCTCCGGGAGCAGGGCTCGAACCTGCGATATTCGGCTTAACAGGCCGATGCTTTACCACTAAGCTATCCCGGAAAAATTGGGGTGAGGAGCGAGATTTGAACTCGCGATACAGGGGCCACAACCCTGCGCTTTAGGCCGGACTAAGCAATCCCCACAAAGCCTTAATGACTATTATAATGGTCATAAACCCCTTTAACGGCTAATGGACTGCCATTAAAAAACTATAGTTTATAAAATGCAACTATAGTTTTAGAGGAACGGAAGTTCCCTTTTAGGAACTATAGTTCCCTTAAAGGTTATCCCCACCGCATGTAATTAGCATTAGGGCAGCCAGTGCCATACATCCAGCAATACCAACGATATAAATTGTGGCATATAAAACAAAATTTACAATCGATCATCGATAATTCGACATATATTACCACTTAGTTCCCACTATTGGGTAATTTTTAAAATAATTCGACATATATATTACCACTTAAGTGGTTTTCATCCATTGGTGTTTGATTTTGCGATTTTTCCAGGATTTGCCGGAACCGACATCCCCTCTTTGAAAATCATCCCAGTCATCGGGGAGATTTCGTGGACTTCTTTTGCCCCGACCAAATCCCTCACTTGCATACCAAGCTCGTTCCTCATTCATATGCCGTGGATGTTTAAAATAACGATAAGAACCGGAAATGTTATGAATGCCCGGAACTGGATCTATTCTGAATTGATACGGCAGGAAATTATCATAATAATATGAACTCCCACCACTCCATACAAAGCAAAAAGCTAAATCTCCTCTGACCATTTTTATCTCCTTCCTTAGAATTTAACCTAATGGAAGAATGGGAAATGTGGTCCTTTCATTTTGTATCTCCTCATACAAATTTTATATCTAAAGTATACAAGAAATTGTACTTATGTCACTCGTTGTCCGCAATCCCCGCAATCTTGCGAAGTGCCGGTTGATTGCAGGGCGGCGAGTTTTTGCTCGTCAAGCTTGTGCGCTCCGCACCAATCATTAGGAAACATTACAGGCCATCCCTTCAAAGTTGGTGACCTCTCGCGACACCGGCCTAAAATCCCCCTCTGCTTGAAAAACATGCAGGTCTTGCATAGCATTGATTCAGATTTATGTACCCAATTATCAGTCAATATAAACACATCCTTCCCTATCTTCTCGGTCACAAAATTCACATTTTTGCCAAAAGAAGTGCAAAACCAGGGCACATTTTTTCTTGCGAATCAAAATATGGTATGTCATGGATGGTTTTGCTTCACCGATTTCTATCCCCTCATCAATATTGGAGATATCTCTATGCTCCAAATATAAATCATCCATTTCGTCTTCGACTTATGCGGTATTTGTGATTGATTTTATAATTTATTTTCTCGGCATAAGGCAAAACAAAAATCTGCTCTTCGAGTTCCTCTTGGTATACACCGTCCTCTTCGATTGATACCATGTCCCAATTTGCGAGCAGGCTGATGATGGCATTGCGGCGGGATATATCGGTCTCATTAATATTGCGTTTGAAACCGTCCAATGCAAGCAATTCTTTGAAGTGGATTATATAATAATTGCCTTGTTTGTGCAGGATATACACTGAAGGCGTAATAATCTTGGTCTTCCTGTTCGCGATTCCGATTCGTTCCAAAGTCTCTTTGATGACTAAAAAATCAGAGAGTAACTTTACCTCAACCCCGTAACCTTTCAAATCAGTCATTTTAGATATTCCTTTCAAATTATTTTGTATTCACATTTATTTACTATTTTTACCCTTCGTTTTTTTGGGTTTGGCATCCCGCTGTTTCATTATATCAAATATTGTTTTGACCTGTTTACCGGACATAATTCTAACATATTCCAATGCTCGGCTCATACTGCATACATAATATTCTCGGATATATCGGAGAGTCTCTGCCGTCACATCATCTGATATTTTTGCATAATTAAAATATATCCGGTCTTTATCCACCATTTCATTCAAAAAGGCGAAGTGTTGCTCCCGTGGTATTTGCCAATTTTGGGACATAAAAAGTGCAAGATAGCACGTTTTAGGGCTCATTGAGAGAACCTTATTGACCATAAACGGATTATAGGATTTTAAAAAGTCGGGATGTTTTCTCAAATCCTTTTTATCCGTGCAAAAATTAGTCGTGTATTCAAATAAACCTATTTTATCATCCATAACGTCATTCTACCTCAACCTGCAGATATTGTCATGGCCGTGGCTTAAAAAATTGCTTTGGACATGCCGTGGCGCACCATGATTCAGAGGTCATTTTTAAGTCGTGTATCACTTCGCAGTGCTCGGATTCTGAATATCTGGCACAATTTTTGCATTGAACCGTTTTGTCCTCAATAAATTCAGGCCTGCCTTTCGTTCCCTGGCCAATCGTTATATTACATTTAAACTTTTTATCCCACATTATTGCATCCCACCAATAGGTTTTCCGATGCCATCGTCCGGCCCCTCACCGGCCTCTTTTTGACGTCTCAATGCTTCGGCGATAACATCGCGTGCAGTTGGCGGATTTGGCGGCATTGCTCTCATAAAAACCAATCCATTATGGGCGGCGACCATCTCATAACCACGGGATTGATTTTCGTTTAACCAATTTTCAATTGTTCCCATTTGACCAGTTGCAGTTGGTCTGCCTTGTGCAGGCGGCTTCATTTCAAAAGTGATATATTGTTTGCGTTGCAAATATAAATCATACTCAGCCTCATATTTTTTATTTGCATCACAGGCGGGACAGTCACAATTGGCGGCATTGACATGTTCAAATGACGATGGGATTGTTGTCGGTTTAATCTCAGACATATTTAACCTCCTTAAACGACTTTTAATGGTGGACCGGGTTTTTTTGCATCGCCAGGTATAATAATTCCTGCGGCCTTTGCTCGGAGCTGTGTCCAGAAATTACCATATTCGGTGACCAGTTGGGTATTCCAATCTAAACTGGAACAGCCGGTAACGTGGTCGGCGTTGAGTTCGATGGTATCATCGATATTGGTAAAAGGATATGCCGTGGACATTGCCAGTTGTTTGGCCTGACCTATCATAACCATCGTGGCGTGTTGAATCATATATCCATGACCTTGTTCGAGTGGACTGACCAATTCGGCAAAAATAATCTGGCCATTCATTAGATAAAAACAGGTTATCTCCGGACTGGGCGTTTTTGATTCCATGTTTTGCATTTTTAATCTCCTTTGTAATTTAACGTAATTGATTTGTAGCCTTTATCAATGGCTTCGAGCAGGCGATTTAAAAAGTGATACCTTACCCCAGTGGGTTTGATTACCTTTTCAAATCTTTGCTCTTCGACCAGTTTTTTAACCAGTTGAGGCGAGAATGTAATCTCCATTTTATGCGGGGTTTTAATTTCCATCCCTGACCTCACTTATTGCGATATCAGTAATTCGACCAAACCATAAATTCTTGGCGCACTGGCCGACATACATAAGGATTTCCGATATTGGAGCACTTGATTTAGTGGTCTCATCCAAGACCACTTCGCCGTCCGGACCCAAGGCGGTTATTTGAAATTGTTTATTGCTCATGGATTTTAATCACCTCAATTCGGTGCGGCGGGTAATATGTCCCATTTTTATATTGGTCACCTTCGTCTTTTACATAAATCCCTTGACTGCATATTATTGTAGCAACGTTCCGTGCCAGTTCCATTTCATTCCGTCTTGAATTGACGACATTTTCGATAACCGGCTCCTTGACCCCTTTGATTTTAATTACTAATTTAACCATTTTTCCTCACCTATTTGTAAAGCATCAAACATTTTAATATATCCTTCGCAATTTGATTCAATTTCAACGATTAATGAAATGACTCCTGCCGGTTGGCGCACCCAAAATTCAACGTTCTGCTCTTCGAATTTATATTTTTTAGAAATTGCGACAACCTTTTCGACCTTCTCTTTCCAATATTTATCAATTCTTTGTGAGACCCGAGTTGCATCCATTAAAAATCCTTTTTGAATTCACATTGACCCATCATTTCAATTGCAAGTGCGGCCAGAGGGATTTGTTTATCTACCGCATAGGCGGCTTCATATTGGTATTTTGCGACTGCAATAATCATATCCGGCACGGAGCTTGCAAGCACATATCTTTCAATATGTGAAAATATGACCGAATAAAAGTCATTATGTGCAATCGGCAGGTCGACAATATATTGCCGGATGCCAGTCCAGTCTTGGTCTCGTAACATTTTGAAAAAGGTTTCAACGTCCGTGGCGATGGCGGCTTCGACTGCGGCAACCGTAATCTCTCCCCGCAGGGATAACATTTGCAGGTGATTTAAGATTTTACGCATATCGGGAAATAATTGTTTAACGATTTCGGCCACTGCCCTTTTATCAAATTCAACCTCTTCCTTTTGGCAGATTTGACAAGCCACCTTCCACATCTTTTTCTTCATGATGGCGGCATCATCCTTTTTAAATATGAAGTCGATCTCCTGCAAACGGGAGATAATCGGCTCAATTATTTTACCTTTATGGTTTGAGGTAAAAATAAATTTGCAATTTTTAGACGTTTTCTCGATGGCACCTTTTAGGGAATCCATTGCCTGTGGGCTCAACCGGTCAAACTCATCCCCGATGAATACCTTTTGTTTACCGTGGATGGAGATTGATGTGGCGAAACTCATTAGCTTTGACCGGATATCATCGATTTTTGTATCAAGGCTCATGTTCATATACATCGCCGACAAATCCATTTCATCAGCCAAAACAAACGCAGTGGTCGTTTTGCCAGTTCCTGCCGGTCCGGTAAAGAGCATATTTGGCAATTTACCAATCGACTTGACTTTACTAAACAACTTGAGAAGAGAGTCAGGCAGTATAATTTGGTCAAGTGTCGGCGGACGATATTTCAATTCCCATATAAAATCGTCATATTGTTTTTGAACTAAGCCCATTATTATTTCTCCTCCGTGATTGTAAATGTTAAAATGGTGTCATCAATAATCGATGGATTCACCGCCTTATTATGTCCGAAATATTCTGGCAAAAATGCACCCCATTCGACTTCAACTGTCCCGCTTTGAAAATTAGATCCATGTATATCTATGAGATGATTTTTAATTATTTCATGGATATCACTTTTTGAAAATTTATGAATATTAATTTCTTTTGATTCCATTATACCATCACTCCTCTTTTTTTGACAAAGCCTTTTTCTCTTTTAAACGTTTGTGGACTTTATCCAATAAATAATTATGGTCGGCCTGCTCCGGACCCTTGGTTTGGTCATCTGGAAATTTCATGTCTTTGATTAATTTTACAACTTCGTGATAGTTGATAAGGTCGGGAGAGGGTTTGATATCTTTTTTGATGGCCTTATAGACCTGCTCGGCGATATCTGTTATGACGTGTTCTAATACAACTCCGCCAAGAATTTCCTTAAGAACATCGGCGGTTTTTGATATTATTTGGGTTTTAGGCGTTTTATTTTTTACTTTGAAATTCATGTTTATCTCTCCTTTGAAAAAAACGTGCCGCACTGCTCTTTGTTTAATAGGAGGCGGCAGGGCGGCACGTGTGGCCATATGCACTTGGCAGGAGTGCGGTATGGCAGGGTCTACCTTGCGGTGTACATATAGCGGTCTGATTTTGAAGTTTCGACTTCGGCAGTAATCTTGCTTTTGTCAAAATACACTTCATATACGGCATCAGGCCGATACTGGTTTGAAGACTTGGCTTTGCCATATCCTAACCCACCTTGCGGTGCGATTGCAAAATCTTCTCCATTGCTCATGATGGATGCTCCACCGGATATTCCGATATTCCATGCGGTGCCGTTGAGGTGCTTGGAAGTTTCTACAGCACCCAGTCGTTGGATATGTGTGAAACCGGCTTCCATTGCTTCTTCGGCGGCTTCGGCATCCATTGCGGCCAGATAGGAATCATTTCCATCGGAAAAAATATAGATAAAACCGGCAAAATCTCCTTCGGCACCGATTGTAATCACGTCCGTGCGGAAGTCGTTTTCCCATAACAAGGCCGGTTCGACATCCATATCAGATGCGTTTTTAGAGGCTTTTTTGGCCATAGCATAAGTTATACTCGATATGCGGCTGAACAAGTCCCCTTTGGCTCGGATATTGGAGGCTTTGGCATCGACTGTCTTTGCTCCAGAATTTAGCAATCCGGGTCCCTGAATGTGCTCCCGTTTGTCGGCCTCAACGTTGGTGGTATCCCCTTCAATATTGATGTTATTTACATTGACTGATTTTTGTCCCTGCACCTGACCCTGTTTGGCATTCCCACCTTTGGAGGTGTTGACATTCAAATTGGTCGAGTTGCCGGAATTTTTTACCGTGGCGTCCCCACCTGCTCCACCAATGGCCGTGTTGAAATTGGAATTTTTGTTGGAATTGGAGTTGGTATTGGTATTGGTGTTGGTATTGCTCCCATCGGGCTTTTCAATATCCACACACTTCCAGTCTTTCTTTTCCTGTCCCGGAGGACATCCCTTGGCCAGTGCGGACATCGGAGCGGCGATAAAAATTGTCAATACAAGCATGACGAATAACATTTTGAAATACTTCATTTTGATTCTCCTTTTTAATGGTTAACGTTTCAAATTAAAATTTTCAATCAGATTTAAACCATTATACCTCCCTTCTTCAAATTTGACACAATATTATGTTAAAATTTCCAATAAACTGTTGCCTATTATTGGGGTGATGCCTGTTTGGGCATCGGGCAACAAACAGGCAACTTCCATTATTCCAAACACTTCCATAGGCTTAATTATAGGTTTCCTTGCTCCAGACCGGTGCGGAGACCGTGGCGACTTCCTCTTCCCCGTCCGAATTTGCGGCGATAAAAGTTTTGAGCTGATGAATCATATTATCCTCTTTAAAATGAACCCCGGCTCCTGACTTTTTATCCTTGAGATAAGCCAGTTCACGTTTTGTCATTTCGAGCAATAATGATTCATAACCTTCCGGCACTTCAAATTTCTTTGCATCCATTTTTAATTCTCCTTTTTAATGGTTAACCTAAATCATATATTCATTTTTAAAATAAGTCAACTTTTTAATGAAAGTCAGTGTTACTTTTGTCCAACCAATATTTATCGTTTATCCATTTAAAAACCATCCGGCCCATATACCCTTTTTGCTCTTTGCCGGGCTTGATAACGATACCTTCAATCGGTTTTTCAAGGTCCGGATATAGCACCGATTTATCACCGGGTGGGTTTGCGATGGCGTTCATTTCGTCATATTTGGTAAACTCTCCGATATAAACAACCGGTGCAAATGGCAGGTCACGGATTCGACAGAATACTTTGGCGGCGATGCCATCGAGATATTTGCCGTTAATCATTACATCGACAATGACCATTTTCCATTCACCCTCTTTGCAGCCATATGCATATCCTTTTTGAATCCCGTGGCCATAAATCTCGGCGTAAACAACCTCTCCGGGGCAGAGGATTTCCTTCAATTTATACTGCTCGGCCATCATGTAATAAATATTTTCCTTATAAAAGCCGGTTGTCCGTTTGCTCCTGCGGGTCAATTCAACCCGATGTGACCCATAAGCAAAGTCATATTTCATCATGCCAAATGGCCGAAACAAAGGTGCCAGAAGGCGTCTCCACCAATTATAGGCGTTATATTTTACATACCCGCACCGAAAATTTGTGCCGTGGACTTTCTCAGTTGCAAATACTTCCATCCCATCAAGGCACCGATGGTAATATTTGAAATGGCCAATATCAGTGTACACTTTAAAATCAGGATTTTTATGCCGTTTCTTTTTGGCTTTCATGATACCCGGCACGGATTTTGCAGGCGGCATGTATTTCTTTATATCAAGCTTTTCAGCAACGTCCGTTCCGACTTTGATATTGGGCGGCAATCCCAAAGTTTCTGGCATTTCGAGCATCCCCTGCGACATTGCCCCACGAAGTTTGATGCTCCGGACTCTGCTCTTTTTGAGCGTGATTTTAGATCCGGGCGGAAATAAAATATTTTCAACGTCATGAGGCAAAATAGAGTCAACCGGAATATACACGGCCCGATCGCCTGCTTTAAACTTACCGATAGGCACACAGGACTGCCATGCACCGATATATGCGAGTTCCATTCGGTCAGCATTTGGGTGCTCTTTTACCTCATCAATTTTAAAAATCTCAACCTTGAGTTCAGCCATTGATAACCTCCGTTGTATTCATTTCTTAAATCTCCTATGATAATCGTGCCGGCCCACCAAAATATCGGCATCCGTGGGTGGCTTGTTTTTAATTTTATCTATTATTCGATATATTATAACAGCAATTGTTATAACTGTCACAACATAAATGCCATAAATTAGCGGGAAATTATTTAGTATGATTAAGTGGTATCGCATGTTTATACCAACAGGCCGTTTTGCAAGTCGGAAGTGACGGGCATTGGCGGCATTTCCATTGATAATTTGAGACTCTTCCTTCTTTTATTTTTGGTGCGATTTGGATTAATTTCATAACCTCTTGAATATCCTTTGGCTGACCATCTTTATGCAGGACATTGCCTATTTTTATGCGGGTCTGATTACAATACCAAAGGTCGAAATTCGTATCCAGGAGACCCAAACTGCGGTCACAACAGGATGTCCACGGGTCTAAATGTATCGGGCTAATACCATATTCATTCAGGCCATCAATCATCTCCTGCGTCCAGAAACATGTCGGAAATTGATGGTCATAGGTATATGGAACTTCGGCCTGCTGTAAACGTGGGACAACCGACTGCATAAAATATAGATAATTTGTCCGGTATTGATTAAGGGTCTCCTCATGAAAAATGTCGACCTGAGTGTCACCGGACAGGATAATTGTTGCCTGTGGGATGGTCGAGCAATGAAAAACTTTTTCAATAAGTTTTTGAGTTTCATTTTTATTAAACGGAATGACAAAATGCAACAGGACTTTATTAAAATATTTCGAGTGCCGGCCCCATTCATCAAAATCAAAGGTAAAACCGTTTATAATAAAATCAAATCTGTCATCCCAGTGGGCGGCGAGAATATCAGGATGCCGGATGATATCCAACTTTGTCCCGTTGGTAAAAAGAGACGTTTTGCCGAAAATTAATATCCCCAGTTCGGCGAGACGAATAAATTCGGGATGAACCGTGGGCTCACCTCCCATTATTTTAAAATGAGCATCTTTCAACCAGTTTTGATTGACGATGTAAAACCTCTCCAATTTATCGATATCCATATGCTTGGCGGCTTTGCGTTGCTCGGCATTAAAACAATGAGGGCACTTCCTATTGCATTTCTCCGTCAGGACTATTCGGTGTTCCATCGTTATCATTTAAAAAACCTCATCATATTTCAGAATGCGTTCCACCTCATCGGGCGGCACAAAATCTTTGTCTTCCAAATGGTATCCAAGGCCAAGTGCCTTAAAATTCCCGTTCAGGTATCCGATACCTCTCCAAGTCGACTCAAATTCATCACTGGTCAATTTTTTAAAGGTGATCAAACTGGAGCTTTTGCTCGGTCAGTTGATTTTCGGCTATAATTACCCGCTTCGTTAAACGAGTAATTTCCTTTTGATTGCTATGGAGGTTGATGATAAATACGATGACAAAGGCACAGAAAAATGCGGCCAGGACTAAAGTTGCCATGTTACGGGCAACATAAATCCAATTATTTATTTGCCCATCTGGACTGCTCCAAAAATCATCTTTCATTTTTATCCCTGTTTGGCGGCGACAATGTAAAACAGCGGCGTTATGGTCTTATGATGGAACTTTGCCAATTTACCATTTGAGATTGATACAATATAATCACCGGGCACAATCTGGAGGTTTTTTACCATCATTGAGATATCACAATCTCCCTCTCCTTTGATGGCCGTTTTCATATGGTTGCTGTCGGGATTTTCATCATCGGATATGATAATGAGTCCCTTGCTGTCTTTCAATTTGATCGTCATATCCGGCATCCCCAAAATACTCGCCGACTTTTGAATTTGGTCAATTTGAATGGATGACAATTCAATCGTGGCATCGAAATCACCAAATGCCTTATATACCGATGACTCTTTGAGATTGCCAAGTTTGGGAATGATATCGGGGTCATCATAAACGATGGTCGTCCGACTGCCGGTTGTTTTCAAAATCACCGAATTTTCACCAAATTCGAAGTCGACATTTTCGACATCATAAAGGTTAATCATGGACATAAACGGCACCGAATTATACAACTGAAATTCGGGGAAGGTCTCTTCCGTGTCGTATATGCCGATGATATTTTCGGCGATTGACAGGGTCTTCAGGCACGTGGGCTCATTTACCCACAGGGAATTGTTGATGGCCGTGAAGTTTTTCATGATTTCAAATGTTTTCTTACCGATTTTCATGTTTCAGTCTCCTTTAAGATAAAAAATTTATAAATAATTCACCGATTCCGGTGATGCAAACGTAAGATAAGATAAAAATTGTATGCCCCATATATCCAGTATTCCAAAGGCTCTGCAATACCCGATGATTTTTGGGATTATCAAGGGTTTCAACGATTAAAAATGAGACCCCTAAAGTTATCATTATGGCAATAACGGCATAAATGACAAATAAAAATACCGTTGTAAACATTTTAAATCCTCCCCTCATATTTATTAATTACATCCATTATATCAGAAAACATGGATTTTGACAAAACTTTATCGTCCTCTGGCCGGACATCCCTGATTGAGGTAAAGTGCATCTCAAGGCATTTGAATAAAAGGTCCCTGATTTCTTCCGTCCGGGGCTTATAGGGAATTTCTTTAGTATCATTATATAATTCTTCGAGACACTTTTCCTTCCATTCAAAATACTCGACCACTTTTGCTTGCGACCAGTTTCCCTTGCGGATATCCTTTAATTGCTCCCTGCTTGCCTCAATATCCAGGTCTCCGGTTGACATTATATATTGGATTTCATTAATTAGCCGGACGAGATGGTAACCAAATTTAACATCATATCCAAATTTTTCAATGATGGCTTTGCGTTTGCCTTCCGGCTGTTTATGGTTCATTTTTTGGAGCTGCGAATATGCATAACCTTTAAAGGTATGCCAACATTTCTTCGAGAGAAAAAGATGCCGATTCTCGCGAACCAGTTCACCCATCTGCGTTATATGGGTGATGCACCGGCGTGGCACAAAGAGGCAATCAATCATATTCGGATTCCCATCGTGGCAAAGTTTAAAAAATTTGACGATATTAAAAACTGTGCAATCAAATTCTCTGGCCGGTTTATAGGTCTCATCAATAATGTGATGCTCCTGCCATTGCTCGAAATTTTTCGGCACTGGGTCAAAGCCATAAATAAAATCTGGATTCAGATGTGGGAAGACCACGGGTTTTGCCGGTACACAGAAACCGTAAACATCGGTGTCCGACATATCAGAGCTGACACCGTAAGCAAACGACCCCATGATTACCTCATAGTGGAGCTGTTTATAGACCTGCGGCGGTGCAGATATCAATCCCTTTGCCTGTAATCTTTTAACGTAACTCATATTCTATCCTCATTTCTTGGGCAGTCATCCGGTATTTCAGTCTCGGCCTTTGGTAAAAATTTCGGGTCACGATAGGTGCAGGCATATTTGCCCCAAAATTTTCCCTCATCCCCTTCCGATACTTCAGGAGGGTCATAATCAAAGATGCAATATTCACATTGACTGCATCTATCAAGTATTATTTCAATCACAATAGCCATAATTTTACACCGTATCGATATGTTTCTCCATATTTTCATCAAAGCGTGATGGACGCTTCGGAGTCTTAATTGAATCTTTAGAAATGGCATCAACGACTGGCATTGCAGGCGGCTCTTTTGGCGGCTTAAATTTTGCCCCAAGGGATATCATATTTTCAAGGACTTTAATTCGGGCTTCCATCCCTTCCAATTTATCGGATGCACCGACTCGGCGTTTGCCTTTCTCTGTGGCAATGAGGCGTTTCATCATCAAAACTGACCCCTCTGTCGTGGCCAGAGAGTAAACAATACCGGCCATAATAGCATACCACCATTGACCTGCCATTATTGCAGACCAAATATTTTTGACAATCATTACCTGACAAACGAACCAGACCCCGTTGCTCCCCCATGCACAATATCGATGGTAATCGGTATCCTGCGAATTTCGGCTTCGAGATACAAGCGTGAAAAACATATTCTGGATAAATGCAACCGGTGCCAAGGCCAAAAGCCAAATAGCACCCGGCCATGCCGTCCAAAATACACAAACTGTCAGGAAACATAGACCGGCGATAACCTGTTTTTGCGGCGTGAAATTGGCGAGCGCATAAAATTCCTTCGTGCCGGCCCATAGAAAAGTGATTAACTGATTGATTTTGTCTGCGATAGTTTTAAAAATCATTTTATTTTATCTCCTTTTGATATAGTGAAATTATACAACAAATTATAATTTTAACATAATGGCCTCTCTCCCAATATAATTTAATGCGGTATTTATACCAATATTCGAATCCGGGTTTGTCCCAAAAATATTTATCTTGCCCGTCCAATGCACGAAATTCCCTCAATACCATAGGGATAATTTTATATATAATAAAATTATAAAACCTGGTCTGGCTCTTTTTGGGAACTATATTAGGTGGCTTAGGCTTTAATATCAATTATCGTTCCTTTGAATATCTTTGCGGCGGCGATGAATTTGTATCCCATAGCCACGATTTCTTCTGGTGTAAGGAATAAAACCTGTTCGGATACAACTCCCATCTCTTCAACTTCAACCGTCATTACCACATTATCATTTTCATATTCGGTCTCATTTAATTTTAGTTGATATCCTTTATCTCGGTATATTGTAACTTCTTTCGTCATAATTGTCACCTCACGTTTGTTATTTTTGCCCAATCAAAAGTTTCTCCAGTTGCTCCGGCGTATTTAATGATGGGTCATTGATTACCATATCTAATAAATATTGCAATATTACCCCGACCAATTGAGATGGTCCAATATGAAGCAATTCCTGAATTTTGGTGCCGGACATAGCCAAATCCTTATGCTCGAAACATGTCCGCACCAGACCGGATATATCTCTCGGCTCTGGATTTAATTCGTGCTCAAATTTTCGTCTCAATTTGATGACCTGCTTTGAGCTATAAGGTTCCCGTGCGGTATTGGATGCTCGGTCAGCAACCTTTAAAGCCAACCAATCTTCCCAATCCACGTTGGTCTCTGCAAATTTTTTGAGCAATTTTCGAGTGGTCTTTGGCGACATTTTTGTGCCACCTCTCATATGGACTCCAATGAGGTTCGTGGCATATTTGATTTCATTGTTGGTAAATTTTAAATGTCTCAAATCCCTCTCGACCATTTCGGCACCAATTTCTGGATGGTGATAAAAGTGTATTACCCCGTCCACATAATTGGGCACCGATTTACCGACATCGTGCAAATAAGCAACCAACCGAAACATCGGGTTTGCTAAAGACCGTTCTGGAAAAGTTATCCCGACAAAATCTCCGGTCATCATGCTATGGGTAAAAACCGTCTCCCCGTGATATGGACCTCCGTTTAAACCCCATAACATATTGAGGGATGGCAGGATTTTCTCCAAAGCACCAATCATATGCAGGGAATTAAAAAATATACTGGCCTTATTATATCTCATCGTTTTGAGAATTTCGGCTCGAATCCGTTCAGATGGCACTTCCTGTACTAATGATATGTTTTGTTTTAAAGCATCGAGCGTCATGGGCGAGAAATAGCCATCTATCAGTGCGGCGAACCGTGCGGCACGGATAATCCTGCAAGGGTCTTCCAAAATCCGGTCAGTTGGGTCATTTACAAACCGAATCGTGCCACAAGCTAAATCAGACCGTCCATTATATGGGTCAATTAATTCTCCGTGGCGACTGATGGCCATAGCATTTATGGTTAGATCCCGTCTTGCAAGGTCGGCCTCAATTGAATCAACCGGAACGGTGCCAACCGTCTCCCCGTTTTCATAAATATCTCGGCGGAAGGTGGCGACCTCATATCCGTTTACTTGGACGATATGATATGAGGCGGCATCGATATCCTTTAAGGCGTAATCGGATGCAAAAGTCTGGATGATTTCGTCCGGCATTGCGGACGTGGCGATATCGTAATCCTTGGGCTCAATTCCCATCATCTCATCACGAACTGCTCCCCCGACTATAAATGCCTTATGGCCATCTCCTTCAAGCATTGCCAAAATATGCATTACTTCTTCAGGTATTGTGTAATGAAGACTGGTTTTCATAATTTACACCTCTATTAATATGGTTCTTGTTGGGTCTCCGTCCCATTCAACCGGCAATTTTGCGGCTTTTAAGGCGGTGACAACCTTTTCGGCCAGTGCTTTACAATCCCCCGAATCGGTGCGAGTAAAATATCGAAGGTGCAACCGGCCAGTCTCGTTAAAATTATCGTTATCCTGCTGATGAAAATATACGGCACCATCGGCATTTTTATTATCAACTTTCTCACTAAGGTCGTAAGATGCACAGCCCATACAACAAAGATAATTCATACGGCATATCAAATTATCCTTGCGGAGTTTGGCAAATATAGTTTTTAAAGCGGCACGGACAAATTTCTTTCGGAAAAGAAATTCTCTTTCAAGGCGAGTTTTTTCAAATTGCATAATCAATTCTCCTTTAATATGCACTGCCGTGTTTTAGCGGACACCAGTCCGGTATTTGGTCGGGGTCAACAATGCGATTATACCAATGATAACTCCAATTTTCTTTTTTATAATCCACTGCATACATGGGATATTCGGCATTGAATTCGGCTTTGGTTGTGCGGACATCTTTGCAGGAATCGGAATGTCCGCAAATTGCCCTTGCTCCACCTTTTGTAAAGCCACCGGAGTGGCCGACATTTTTACAAGCTCTGCAACATTTGATTTCTACCGTTAAAAACATAATATTTACCTCTCCTTATTTATCGTGATACACCCAGTTTATCCAATGAGGTGTGATATCCACATTCACATACAACCGACACCCATTGCTTCGGAATGGAACCGATAATCCCCCATCCCCCTTCGTGGTCATACAGGCGGCAATGGTCAAAATTTAATTCACGGCCACATCCACCGGCACATTTGGTCGTTTTAACCTCTTTAAAAAGGTCGTCTAAAACGGCCATGATGCGACAGGCAGTTTTATCATCGTATTGTTTAGAATATAAATCCTGAAAATTGTCGTTTTTGAAATCCATTATATGTATCTCCCGTTGGTTTGTTGACGTTTTCTTCTCATTCTATAACTGTTATCGGCCTTTGTCAACAAAACTTTAGCTTTTTCTTCGTTTTATATTGCGATATGTGGCCGGAATATCGTTTAATTCTTTTGGTAATATATCCCGATTGACCATTTCAATTGTATGCATTGTCGACATAACATTCCAACCAAAAGCGGCCAGGTGGTCTTCGGTTGGCTCTTTTCTCAACCAATCTGTGAGATGGCGGGTCGCCGAATCCCAAGTAACCATTATCGGCATCCCTTTCTCCCAGTTGCGGTCACCATAATTTATGCCACCTAATTGATAATGAACGGATACCCGTTTCAAAAACATCGGCGATATCATATCATATCGTTCTCCGGACCAAATAAACCCATCCGGCATCATTGGGAACCAAATCGGTTCACCTTCGGAGATATGCATAATTTGTTGGACGTGCCAAAGAGCATTTGATAGATGGTCAATTTTATAGGTATCCCCGTCCACTTCATTACGTTCCCCTTCCAACCATAAATACATGGACTGCAGGGCGATATTATAAAAATAGGTGACGTGGCGAGTATTCCATTCGTCAAAATTCGGTTGCATTTTTTCCGGAACTTTCATCTTTTTCGGGACATCCACAAAATCGGAACAGAACATAGCAAAGCGGCGGACAGCAACAGCCGGAACCAAATCCATCCGGCCTTTGTGAATTTTAGTATTGGAGTCCCGATGTGCACCGGTCTCAAAGGTTCTTTTTTTGCCAGTAGATTTTATCCCTCCGGCCAGTTCTTCATAATCACTCATCTTTTTTACCTTTGTATGGTTTGCCTTCCTGCTCCTTCCACTCCCATTTGCGACAATAGGAATGGCCAGAATCGACTAACATTGCGGCGAGTTTATCATCAACCCGTTTGACTTTGCCAATACCTTTTTTAACACACTTCATTATATTCCTCCCCTAATACCTTGATTTTAAATTGCTTAACGAGTTCATTAAAGACATCTGCCATTTCGATATTGGCATCGATTATAATAAATCGTGGGTCATCGACTGCCAATGAATAAAAGGCATTATTGATTTTTGTATGAGTGGTTAAGCCTTCCTCTTCCCATCGGGATTCGTTTTTATCAAATCCTTTTGACCGATTTAATCCCAATACTGGATTGACGTCAAATAAAAAGGTGTGGTCCGGAATAAGGTTTTGCGAGAAATACCGATGCATAAAGGATGTCATATCTTCATCACTGCCAGTTTCATCATCTCCAATATTATGTTTATTCCATCCCCGCAGGAGTCCCTGATATACCGTTGTCGAGTCGAAAAATCGGTCGCAGAGCACAAAATCAACGTGCCTTAAATTTTGATTGATTATCTTGTCAACCAACTCGGCTCTGGCGGCGAGATATAATAAAAACTCGGCCTCTTTGGATATCCCATACTTTTTATCGAGCAACAGTGGTCGCAGGGCGATGCCAATCGGCGTGTCGCCGGGGTCATGAGTTGTTCGAACTGTATAATCCCTGTCCCGCAGATATTTGGCGAGTGAGATTAAATGAGATGTTTTACCCGACCCTTCTCCACCTTCAAATGTTATGAATTTACCCATATTTATTCTCCTGTAAATAATCAATTAAAATAGATGGCAAAGTGAAAATAATATCTGCCGATTGAGATATCATTAGATTAATGCCAGACATCGGGTCATCACCTGATTTGCGAATATCCGTCCGCAGGGCATATATTTTACCTTTAAGGTAAAAATGTCCAACCTCCCAAGAAGTTCCAGAATCAGCATCCGGACCGTCACAGATAGCAATCATCATCTTTGATTTTAAAAGATTTTCCAAGTTTCTGTCAAATATTTCTTTTATTGAACCGACAGGATATCTTTGCGGCAGGAATACTTTAAAACCAATAAATTCCAATTCTCTGGTCATTTGGAGATTAAACGATGTTTCTGCCTGCGTAAAGAGTGGTCCGGCGAAATAAATATCCCATTTGATTTGACGGCCTTTATACCATTGACGGCTCCGGTATTTTAACCACATCATCGAGTTTTCCGACCAAATTTGCGTTTGAGAACCATTCCAGGAGTCTTTTTCTTTTCCAGTTCCTGTGCAGGTTTTACCCCGCAGGCATCCGTGCGACCCATACGGCATTGGATTTTTGCAGGGTCAATATAGACATGGCAGGCTTCGTAAGGAATCATCCCCTGCGGCGGTGCAAAATCAAAAATTTTCGTGCATCCGGCACAGGCTTCAACTATCGGTTGGTGTATCTGATTCATTTTCTTCATCTCCCTTATAATTTTGAATTTCAATTTCATCCATAAAAGTATTATACTCGATATATTAAAATTTGTCACAAGAAAAGCGGAATAAAGACGCTTTGCGACTCTATCCCGCTGTTTTTATACAACTATGATGATTACAAACCTCTGCGTGGGAGGTTACTTGGTTAACAATTTACCCTGCTGTGCACTTGCAGGACGCGCCCTCAATTAACTTCTTTTATCGATTCTGGCCAGACGCCGCTAAATAGCTTTTTCATCTGAATATCCAGAGTGAATTTTCTTGCACTTTTTGCTTTGCATTATAGCGGCCTCACAGGATAATAAAGTTCAATTTTATCAACCTGATATGTGACATCAAGGTCAATCAAAATCTGGTCTAAATCGTCCGTTCCTGCGAAGGCAATGACGATTTCGCCGTGGTTATAAGCGGCATCCGACCCGATACTTGCTGGACCTGCATCTTGGATGTCAACACCGATGGCTCCAGGGCTTGCTCCGATTTGACTGATACCCAACCGGAGTGCTGTCGGGCGTTTCCATGTTGCCCATGTCGACCCCGTCAAAGCGGCCAGTTGCAGGTCAAATGTTGCCCCGTTATCCTTCGGTAACCAATGGTCTCCGACCCACGTTCCGTTGGTGGCGGTGATTTCCCAATGCCGTGGCAGGGTGACGTCTCTCCATCCAAAAGGATTAAAATCCAATTTTGATTCGTAAATCTCATCCCGCAATGTCGTTCCGGCAATGATAAAGGCACTGACGTCCCGTTTATTATAATCTGGTTTGACTTGCCTGAAGGCGGCTCGTCTCTCGGAACCGAATGGCATTTTGTCTCCCAAATCGACCCAGTTTATTCCGTCTTCGGTGACATAAACTTTGCGGCTTGCACCGGAAGCGGTCTCTCCGCCGACCAAATACATCCGGTCACCCATCGGAATCAATGTGGCATCCCTGACTTCAGGCGACATATCGGTGCCTTCTTCGGCCCAGTCGGTGAGCAAATCGGTTGTGGAATACATTTTCTTCGAGTATGCACCGGCTGTGGTAATGCCACCGGCGACCCAAAATCTGCCGTTCCATGAGGCCATTGCAAAGGCCATAAGCGGTGCGGGTAAAATATCGACCCCGACCTGTGCCCAAGTTCCACCGGGCAAATCGGCATCCGCACTCTTGTAAACTTTTTCCAGAGGAGTTGTTCCATCGGTTGTCCCGCCGACCTGATATAATTCACCGGCGTAAACAACAACTTTATGCTTATGAACGGCGGCGGTCAAATCTTTACCACCAACCCAATTGATACCATCGATGGAAGAGATAACAGTGGCCATAACGGTGCCTGTATCATCCAACCCGCCGACTAATACCATTTTTCCATTGAAAATGGCGGCGTCCCCTTCGGTAAATCCAGCATGCATCACGTCCGGCGTAATTGCAAGGGGATTCGGTGTAACCTTTTCCCAAAGATAAGCGGTTTTTGATTTATAGACTTTATTGTTTAATACATTTTCGAATTCTTGGCCTCCGAAAATCCATATAAAGCCATTATAACTGAGAGGGACATAACTTTCCAGTCCCTTCGTTCTAAGGCTTGCAAATTTATCCCATTTTTGTGCAAACATATGTTTTATCTCCTTATTTTTTGAACATTTTTGACATTTTGAAAATCCAGCTTGCTTGGTCTGGACTGAAGCTTTTTTCCTTATCGTAATAATCTTTTATACCGACAGCCATTTTAAACATATCTTTGCCTGTGGCGTCATTTCGTCCCTTCAGACTGCCGATAATCGCCTTTAAAGTTCCAAGGGCGTTTTCAGTTGACCCCTCAGTTAATTTACCTTTACCTAATAAAGATGCAGCTTTTGCATGGTCGCCTTTTGCCATTGCATCCATAACTTCCTTGATTCTCTTCGAACCTGCATTTTTGAGGGCTTTTAAAACAGCATCAACAAATGAAGATTCCTTAGCTTCGGTCAATTTTGCGGCGGCTTTATGTGCATCACGTGCATTTTTAAAGACATTTTCCATATGAGCAAGCGTTCTCAATTGCTTTTTATGGATATCGGAATATTTATTATCGCCGATGCCTGAGACTTTGTAACTGCCAAAGCCGGGCTTTTCGCCATATGTTTCCATATGCGCCAGAGTTTGGATATCAGACCATTTCTCACGTGCCGATGCTATTATTTTCTCCAGAGCACTGGCTTGACTTTTATGGTTTTTAAAACCAAGTTTTGCGACAATCCGGCCCCGTTGTTTATCGGTCAGGGCGGAAGTGTTGACTGATACCTTGGAAATATTGAGCTTTTTAAAGCCGAAATCCTTTTTATCAAACTGCGTTTGATATTTCATGAACCAATCAAAGGCTTTGCTCGGTATCCCCTTGATTTTATTTGTATATTGGCTCGGTAATGCGGCTTCATTTAAAGGTGCTGACTCCCATAATCCAAATATAGCGGCTTCGGCCTTTACCTTCTGGCCGGTTTTACCGGTTTTTAATGCGTTCCAGTCTTTCGCCTTCATCATCACAAGGGAACCTTTACCACCTGACCCCTGAAAATTTAAAATAACAGTCGATCCACCTTCGATAAGTTCGATGGTGCCTTTATCACGACCTTCAATCAGATAATCTCCAAAAGGTTCTGGCTCCGGCTCTGGCTCCGGCGTTAAACTATCATACATATCCTGAAAGGAAAACTTCCTTGACGGCGTAAAATTAAATTTCTTCATTGCGGCCTCTTATTTATTGATAAACGTCCGTTTGCGTTTGCCGGTTGCAGTTTTGCCCCGTTTGCCCAGTCGTTTTTGCTTTTTCTTAAACCGTTTGAACTTGGCGGTTTTTCTCGTCCGGCGACCTTCGATTTTCTTTTTGGCTTTAACTTTCCGAAATTCGCGAGCGGCCTTCCGCCGTTTCACTGGGTCTCGGCGGACTCGTTTGGCAGGCGGTGCTTCATTTATTTCGATGGATTCGGCCACATACCATTTGCCACCTTTTTTAAATTTGACACCGGATTTGATAACGTCACCGGCCATACCGATACGAACAACTCCAGGTTTGGCTTCGTGTTCGATGCTATCATTCGCCTTCAGGGTGACGTCACCCTTATCGGTTTTGATTTTAAGGGCGGCTTCAGCTAAATCCTCATCCTCATCACCGGCAACGATTTCAATTATTTCGATATATTCGTCCACCAAATCATCCGGCACGTTATCCTCATCGAGTGCCATAATAAAATCGAACATTTTATTGCAGAGTTGGGCTTCCTCTAAAACCTCATCCTCATCGATAAAACTGTCATCAAATTCATTGGCTTCGTAAAATTCTTTGAAATCTTTCATTTAAATACTCCTATTTGATTTATATATAACTATTTACCAGTTCACTGGATTGAAATGTTCAGCGAACGTGTACAACTCTAAAAATGAACGATAACATCCGAACCGTTATCGTGCAGAATGCATTTATATGTCACATTTTCCCGTGGAGCACTCGGTTACTTCCTCATCCACTTCAGTATAAGCCTGCTCCTTTTGCAAATATTCCCCGGCCTGCCTTTTGGTAATCGGCACCAATATCTGCCCCTTTTTAGATCCATCCACGTAACAGGTTGTCCCCTTTAAGTCCCGCATATACTGTAATAAAAGGTAACTCAGGCGGTCTGATTTTGTCCCCTTCGGTAAATTAAGCGTTTTTGATACGGCACCATCCACATATTTTTGGATGGCGACCTGTGTTTCCAAATGGTCTTCGGGCTTAAGGTCTGCAGAATCAACAAACCAGTCCGGCGTTGCTTCTTTATTTTCGATTATTTTTTGGAAAATTTCATGGACATAGGCCCGTTTCCCGACCTCATCATTGCGAATATATGCCTTATAAGTTAATGGTTCCGCCGACCCCGTGACTTCCGCCAACAAAGAAATCGTCCCCGTTGGTGCGATGGCTTGCATTGTTACATTTCGGATACCAAACTTTTTAATATCCATTCTGGTCTGGTTAGGTAATTGGCGCACAAAATTGGCCTTACTGTACAACATCGGGTCAAATTTTGGGAAGGCACCCTTCTCTGCTGATAATTTAATTGATGCCTCATATGCGTAATCACGGATATTTCTCATCAGCTTTTCAATTTCTAAAACGGCTTCCTCCGACCCATACCGAAGTTTTTTGGCGAATAAATACTCGGCCAGTCCCATAATGCCGATACCTATGCGGCGAGATTCAAATGCTTTCCGTTTTATACCGGGAATATGGTCCGGATATTTATTGACTTGGATGATATTATCCAAAAATCGAACGGCCAGATGCACGGTTTGCTCCATTAACTGCCAATTGGTATTGACGTGGCCGGTAATTAAATTCGGCAAAACAAGCGACCCCAAGCAACAAACTCCATCGTCTCCAAGGGGAACTTCCCCACAGGGATTTGGTGCAATAATCGGGTCAAAATAATAAGAGTTGTTGCTCCGCAGATTATCCCAGTTTATCAGTCCAGGTTCCGCATATTTTACGGCATTATTCATCATCAAATCCCATAAATCTTTGGCCCGAACGGTATTATACACTTTCCGGTTAAAATGCAAATCCCAGTTGGAATCAGTCTCCACTGCATCCAAGAAATCTTCGGTTACCCCGACTGATATATTAAAATTATTTAACAGTCCGTCCACGATTTTGGAATTGATAAACTTAAAGATATCGGGATGGCTTACAACCATCAAAGCAAGGGCGGCGGCTCGTCTTGCTCCCCCTGTTTTAATGGTTTGAGCGAAGGCGTTATATCCGGTCAAAAATGATATGGGTCCGGACGATTCTCCGCCTTTTTGCATTATAGGTGCATCCTCCGGCCTCATAAAAGAGGCGTTAAAGCCAACTCCGCCGCCTTCTGCCCATAAAATCATGGCATCAGCTCCGGTGTATGCAATGCTTTCAATGGTATCTTCAATATTTTTGGCATAACAATTGAATAAAGTTCCACGGGGCCGGCCCATATTTCTCAAAATACGTCCCGCAGAAAGGAAATGCATATTGTATATCATTTCGGAGAATTTTTTGGTATAAAGCTGTTGGTTTTCGTATGTTGTTTCAACGGCGGCGGCACCTTGTCCAACTCGCATTGATAATCTTTCCCAATTTTCATGTTCATTGATAAAATACCGATTCTTTACAATCACTTGTGCCTTCGGTTTGAGCATTGGTGATTCCTTTCTATTTGGAATAAGTAAAGCCGGACAGCTTGCTTATAGCAGTTGCAACCACTCCGGCTTGCATTATACTATGATTTGTTTAAATTAGTCAATTTCAATTACCTCAAAGTCGGAAATATGAAATAATTTCCCTTCACAGAAAATGATGTCGAATTTTGTATCTTCGAGTTGGATACATTCGGGGATATAAGTTTGTTTTCCATCTAAAAAGCAATTATACGGTGACCCATATTGGCACCTTATTTGGTCCATATATTCGGTAAATTCGTCAGAAAATATCGGCCCGTCACCATAATCATAAGACTCCAACATGATAATATCTGTGCCCCGCTTAACCCGCTTTGAACCTTTTGGGAAAAACGTGACGACCACGAAATGCTTTTTATTATCTATCTTTTTAAAATCCTTCCGGTATGCAATAATCATGCCTTGATTAAGGCTTTTTGAGAAGAATAAAAATTCTGGATTATTTAAATTAGTATAGGCCGGTCCCATTGATAAATATTTATCAATCATCCGGCGAAAAAACCCTTGTATCTCTTTATCGGAATATGAATTCCTTTCTCCCATCCTTTGTGCGGCGTGGTTGGTATCGATAACCCACCTTCCGCCGTGCTTAAAAATATATTCAAGGCTTTGTCCATTCCGTTCAAATTGCAAACCTGGACCCTTCGGTAAAAGTGGTTTGACCAATTTTGGTTTGGTCGGCCTTGGCTTATCCTTTTTGAGTCGTCTGACGATGTCGGGATTTGCAGTGCGGATTATACGAGCAGGTTCAGCCTCTAAAAGTTCTCGAAATTTATTGACCACGGATGCCTCTTTTTTTTTGAATACCCTAATGGGTATAATATCCCACATTAAGGGCGAATATTGGCTTAATGGTCCTTTAAAGCAACATTAAGCGGCCATATGGTCCCTATAAGGACCATTTGAAAAATGTGTGGGTGACCTCTTTCGGAGAGCAACCGGAGAGCATCACCCTTGGAAAGATATGAGCAGGACTTCCAGAGAATTAGCATTCCATCACCTTCTCCCGCCTAATACCAGTGGGTTTGTGGTTACTCATACCCTGTTTTTATTTACCCGTTTCAAACATTTCAGGGAAAACATTTCGATACATTATTTCCGGTGTCGGCACCATAGTTGGCATCGTTATTGGAAACCACATAATTAGGCAGACCTCCGATTGATAAAGAAATCCCCCGTTGGATGCATATGACATTTGTCCGGCCAGAGATTTATAAGCCTTGGCTGGATATAAAGAGAATTCTTTATCCTCTTTATTTAATAGACCATAAATCCAAAACCATCCTTCTTCCTGCGGCCAGTCCCACGTCCATTTTGCAGTTGGTCTGCCTTGTGGCGGCGGCTTTATTGGCCTCTTGGCTGTTTTGGGCGGGTCTTTCCGATTGCACCGTGTCTTCCCTTCCGTCAATCTGGATGGCATCATATACATACTTAATAATCTCCATCAGCGAGCAAAACTGCCCGTTTGCCGTTTTTGATTTCGGTGACCGTTACAGATTTACGAATCCCTCCGTTCTCCCATACATTATCATGGTATAAACTCTCCGATATATCTCTTACTTTTTCTTTGAACATTTTGTCGGCCTCAGTGCGGTCTTCGGCACGGACATACATAAATGCTCCAATATAATATCCCGAAAAATCATAAATATAAGTTTTCATTTGTAAAAATACCTCCCGTTCCTTTTGATAAAACATGCTTGCCATTTTTCCCGAAGTTTTAAGGTGCAAGTATCATAAAGCGTTCTGCCAAAAAATGAAATGGAATAACATCCACCACCTTGATATCGGGCGTTTCTGGAAAACTTATCCATCATCTGGTCTTCTGTAAATCCATCTGTTTTCATCATTTCTCCTTGTTAGCGAATGGAGTGGCCGGATTTGATACCGACTGAGTCGGGTGACCCCACCCAAAAATTGTACAAAGTGGTTTCGATCACGGAGATATGCCCTTATCCCCTGCCCTTCTCTTCCCCATGTGGCGTCCTTTCTCAGATATAAAAATCCAATACTAAGCATGGCACTCCAAGGCGTTAAATTATATTACATAAAAGTTTGGCGGCGGCGTCATAAACGTCCCGTCCGGTGCGAGCTATTTCCATTCCAACGGCGGTGTATTCTTTTTCATCTTTGGCTTTAATTACGGTGCAAAGTTTTTCTGCCCAGTCGGGATGCAATACATCCCATTGTCTCATTCCACATTCCTTGGTGGTTTGGTCGGTAACTTCCTTGATTGTAAATTGCCCGTCCAAGTTGCTTATGCAGAATTTGCCGTCTCTGGCGTTGATGGCGAGCGTGACCGTTTTGCCCATCCAATTATCGGCATTGACATTCATATAAGTCATCATATCCGATAGGCCAAGTTCTCGTTGCAAAAACTTATGCAGACCCCGTGATATGGCCTCATCAATTTCCAAAACATTGAGATGATAAGCGTGGTCGGTTCCCCGAATCTTTACCTGAAAACCTGCGGGATTCCGCATATAGGTTTTCTGATAGGCTTCGACAACAATTTTTGACCCGTCAATATTAAAGGTCTCGGCCTTGCGGCCATGTTTTACATTTGCCCCTATCATAATTTACACCTCATATTTATTTATCAGGTTGATGATGGTATTTCGGTTCGACCGAATTTTTTCATTCATCTGCCAAAATTCATTTTCATATTTGGCGTTCAGCTCTTTTAAATCGGCGTCAAATTTCTTTTGGATTTTTTCCATTTCAACCGATGCCAGTTGGATGTTGCTTTCTCGGCAACTAATCTCATCGGCGGTGCCAAACATATCCGTCAACAGCCCCATCCCACCTTTTTTATATAAGGCGGCGATTTCGTTTTTGCCTTTGGTATCGGAAATCATCGGATGAAAATTATAAACCGTCTGGATGGTATTCCAATCATCCTCATCGATGCTTTCGTATTTTAGGCCGGTTGCTTTGCAAAATTCATCTCTATTCATTTCAAAATCTCCCGTTGGTTTGTTGACCGTTTCTTTCCATTCTATAACCTATATCGGCATTTGTCAACAAAACTTTAGGTTTATTTTCACTATTTTTAAAATAAACATCGTCCAACCAATAGTCGAAATTTCTCAGACTGAGATGATAAAGTTCCATATAATAGGCGGCTGATTCTTGGAAATCCATTAAAATAAATCCAAGATTTTGATTTCATTGAATGCACCTTTTTTATTTCCTATATATTGGAGCATATGGGCGATAACATCTACCGTCCAACCGTTTCCAATCATCCGATATCTCTGCGTGGCGGATACTCCGTCAGTGTAATTATCCGGCACGGTCTGCAACCTTTCGCATTCCATCGGCGTTAATTTACGAAAATGTATATTATTTAAATCCTCATCCCCGACCAACAACCCCAATTTATTCCGTTTGAGCATCGATTTGACATTCTCTTTATACATTGTCGAAAGGATGCACTGGGATTTATCAAGGACAATATGCTCCTTTGTGAAGCCGGACGTGGTCAAGCAATTGACTTTATCATCGTCTCTGGTGACCAATTCTTTATCCCGCCGTGGCGAGTAATCGACCCCATATGCCTGTTTAAATTTGCGGCGGATGCGTTTGGCGGACTCTGTCCGGCGTTCCGTAAAGACGACCTGTCGGCGATTTTTTGTAAGGTGTCCCTTCAGGTTTGTGCCTTTGAAATAATTGGCATCCAAGCAAAATGATTTATCTCTATCAACGACTCCGGCCTCAAGCACATCGACCAATTTGATACCTTTATCTTTTGGTTGCTTGTCGGTCAGGTTTGTCCAATAATATCGTTGGCGATTTTGGGCGGATACCAATGCGGAGTTTATCAATATGGGCTCGACCCCAAGCTCTCGAGATATAATATCCCGCCATTCCTTTTTCATTTTGACGTTTTCAAACAGGAAATATTTGGGTTTTACCTTATTAAATATCCGCACAAATTCCCAAAAGAGACCGGACTTGCCTTTAAAACCAGAGTGGTCTCCGGCGTTGGAAAAGGATTGACAAGGCGAACCTCCCATCAATAAACCAATCGGCGGCAATGAGTCTGTATTCAGACTGGTGATATCCCCAAGCTGAAGTGTATCGGGATAATTTTTTAGCGTGATTTCGATAGCATACTGGTCAATCTCACTGGCAAAATAATGGTCGTATTTTATACCGGCTCGTTCCAGTGCGATTTGCCCACAGCTCATGCCATCAAAAAGGCTTAAAACATTGAACATTTTTTACCACTCCTTACATAAAAATTAATGGTAAACTGTCAGCGGCAGAGGGGCACATAACATACATAAAAATAAGTGCGACAGCCATAGCAAATAGAGCAATATAATCTCCGAACATTTTATTCTCCTTTATCCCTGCCCATCAATCGGCGGGTCACCTTTCATATCGACCAAGAATTCCAACCCTTTTTCTTGGCGAAGAACTATCGGTTGGCAAAGAGCACAAATAGTTGCATATCCGAAAATAACTCCGGTGTTGCATTTGGGACAAAATTCATCCTCTTTTAAACCGTTTTCTTTTCCGTTTTTCAATAACATGATTTACCTCAAAATCATTTCGTTTGGAAATTTAATTCCTTTCGTGTCCACTCCCGATTGAAATACTGGATTATGCCGTCAGTGGTCATTACGTTGAAGGCTTTTACAGAATTGTCATCGTTGCATTTTACAACGGTGCCTTCCAGTCCCTCATTTACTCCGTGGGCATAAACGTAATCACCGACCTGCACAACGTTGCCAAATTTATCTTCAAAATTTTTTCTGATTTTTCTTTTGCCCATGATATTTACCTCTCTTAATTTTAGGTTTGCGCAGGGATACTTGACACATCCCTTAAGATGCATCGCCACCCTTCGCCGCCCTCTCCCTGCGGCTTTTTCGCCGTGATGCCGGTTGGTTTTTCTTCCCTATACCCCACCGTTTTCGGCTTTTGGGAATCTCCTAAAAAGTCGTGCTTGCAATCACGGTCAGAAAGGAGCAGGTACTTTTCCAAATTGTATTTTTAAGCAGAGCGTTCACGATTCTGGTGGCTTATTAGGCACATCCAGATGGAAGATGCTCAAAATTTTACCGACATCACAAAAATTTTTATGCGGCTTTGGCTTCGAAATATTCCACGTTGCCATTGCCGTCAAAATCGTATGCCCATCCTTGGCCTTTGCACCAAGACCCGATGTGCTTATCGGTGCGATTGTCGTAATATAACCAAACAACCGTTCCATCTTGTTCAACGTGCTTCGATTTATATACGTGTTTGGTCGGGTCAAGGCCTGATTTTTCTTCGACCAAGGTCATCAATTTGTGCTCATATTTGGCCTTGCTTATGTGTTGTTTAAATTGGAATTTCATATTACCCATGATATTAAATTCTCCTATATGTTGACGTTTTCTTCTCATTCTATAACCTATATCGGCCTTTGTCAACAAAACTTTAGGTTTATTTTAAAAAATATCAGATAAATTCGTTTCCTTGCACATTTTGAAAACCGTGCCCATTTTGGTATAAATGTTTTTAATAACCGATAAAAACGTTTTTTCAAATTGCAAATCCCAGTCCACATATTTAACTGCCTCTTCGGGGATGCGGCGGATAAAACCTATCACGTTTTCATCGAATATGTTTGGTTTTGTTAGGTAAACGAACTTGATTTTCTCCCCGCTGTTTATCTGCGGCCATCCATCAATATTTCTGATATGGTTATTGTATACGATAGCGGCACGGACGCCGATGGGAGTTTTGGTCGTATATGATAAATCACCATTCTTTTTCTCGACCAAGAATCTATCAATATTATTGGCAGACCGTGGGAAGGCGATATCGATTACATCATATGATTTGAATTTGGCCTTTTGCTCTTTTACAAAATCCAGGAGTTTTGATTCATCATCTAATAAAATTCCAATCGATTCCTTTAAGGCATCCCTGATAACTTTTGGCGTGGAAGACCGGACAACCTCAATCCCCTTGACCTTCAATTTCGGCACCGGATATGTAACTCCCTCATCCCATATGACGTTGAGGGCATAATGCTTTTTTGAAGTCCATAAGGCGTTAGTAATCGTTTTCTCATGGTTCATAAACATCCGGTTCTCATTGGCGTTGACATATTTTGCAAGGTCTTCATATCCGTCCGAAAGTATCGGTTGGATAACTTTGGCCACGAAAGTATTGACCTGCTTTACTAATTCAACATCGGTAATCCCTTCATTTCGAAGGCGGATTTGGTTAACCACATATTTGACCGATATGTAAAGTGAATCGGTATCCCCATAAATTAATTCCCATCGATACTTTTTGCGGTTCGGATGTTCCATTACTCGCTTTGCAGCCCATTTTAAAGCCAATTGAGAGGAGAGGGTGATGGCAGATGCAAGGCGGACATCATAATACCGGAAATGGATATTACCCATTGCGCCATACTCGGAGTTCATTAAAATCTTCATGGCCATCTGATAATTGTGCTTCGTGGATATTTCCTTTTCAAAAACTGCCCACTGCTTTTTTAAATCGTCCGGACCTTTATAATCCTTGAACTCCGTTTTGACTTCGATACCGTTTTTATTTTTCCATTCCTGAAGCTTTTGCTTCCACTTAATCATCTTTTCCTTAGCCACGACTCTATCACTATAAATCCCCCGCAAAAGACCCGGCACGATGCCTTCCTTATCCTTGCGGAAAAAGCACCCGTTTGCGGCCATAATTGCATCTTCTGGTGCGACAAATTCTTCGTTTAAATAGCGGTCATCCAAATCCATCGTGATATCGATTTGAGTCCGCATATCATCAATCAAAGACTCCGGTGAGATATTGTATTGTTGCTGCACGTGCGGATACAAAGATTTTAAATCGACTGCTATCAGCCAGTCGTGAATTTTGGTTTCCGGCTTGTAAACATAGCCACCCGCATATTCCTCTTTCTCCCCAGTGTGCTTCGGCGGAATCATTATGTTTTTCTTTTTCAGGGTGTTGTAAAATATCGAATCCCAAACTCCAACCGTCCCCAAGGTATCAACGAAGTTGGTTTTGGAAAAATAAGCGATGGTGCAAGTTAGGTCAATTAAACCTAACTTCTGGTCGAGTAAGTCCATTAATTCAACGTCCCATATATTATAATCGATGTATTTTTGCGGGTCTTTTACCCACATATCATGCAGAGTATCATATTCCGAATAATCCAACTTCGTATCACCCAGTTCTTGGGATGCGATATAATCAAGACTATACATTTCCCGTGGCGTATAGACAAACTTTTTATACATGAGTTGGAAATCGAGCAGGGGAATGCCTTCCATTTTTGAAAAATAATCAATTATCCTGCCGGATATTGGGTCAACCTTTTTCTTGCAGGTTGTAAATCCAAAGGGCGAAAATCCGTTCATATATTCCTTGCCCATGACGAATTTGCCCCGCTTGATGATATAGGGGAAGTCAAACATCTTGGAGTAAAATCCAACGAGCATATCCGGCTTCTCTTTGCGGACGACCTGCCGGAGTCGTTTAAATATGGTCTCCTCATCTTGGCATAGGTAAAACTTGACTTTGCTCAAATCAATCCACGTCCCCTTTTCATCTTTTAGGCACGTCTTTTTGGGGTCCCATGCTTTGGTTGACATAACAAAATAACGGTTCCCCCGCATATCCTTTAATGATATCGATGTGATTTCCCTGTCGGCCTCATCTACTTTGGCAAAGCCTTCGGATGAATCAATTTCAATATCAATCAAAAATGGCCGGACTTTTGATAGGTCGTAATCAACTTCATCTGGATAATTTTCACCAAGGAATTGATACTCCTCTTTCATTGTGCCGTAAAAATCGACCTCCTCATATTCATCGATGAAGTTTCGATATTTGGCAATGCTGTCAAATCGCTTCCATTGCAGGGGATTCCCATAAATATCCGTGTATTGATATTCTTTATCGGGGTCTGGCGATCGGACCATCTTCCCCAACATCGGTTGAAATGGAATCTTTTCTTCATGGCGGACACCGGCCTCATCATAATAGACGTGCAAAACCAATCCATTATCATCACGGGACTGGCCAACATAGGTGTAAAATTTTGACATTTACTTTCCTTTTTTCCAGAGTTTAAATTTCATTAAGCCAAATTTTCCTTGAACCACATTGGCTTTAATTATACCACAAATCTCTTCCTTTGACATACCGTTCTCAATCATTTTATTGACGTCTTTTCCATATCGTTTATATTTATATGGCATCAGGCATAACTTGAAACCGGCTCTTAAAACTTTGTCAATTCGCGCACACATTTCTTTATTACGTGGCTCATTGTCATAGCAAAATATGTATTTATCCTTTGAAGCCAAATCCAGGAGATATTTTAAATCCAAATCTGCTCCCCCGAAGGCGATGGCATTGGGCATAAAAATTGAATCAAATGCTCCCTCAAATACCAGAATGGTTTTATAGGCATCCAACCGTTCAAGGCCGAAAACCTTTTTATGGGCGTCATCAAATTTAATTGTGATATACCGCAGGCCGGTCTTTTGTAACGAACGTCCCTGCACGGCGAATATTTTGCGGTGTTGAGTGTAAAATGGGATGACAATCCGTGGGTCGGACTCCATTACATTTTTAAATTTATCCGGTATTATGGAGTTGATATACTCTTGGAAATTATCTGTCCAATAAAAATAACGCATATACCTCATGGGCAACTGCCGGTTGGCAAAATACTTAACGGCTTCGTGGTCGTCCGGTAATTTGCATAATTTCTGCAGGTTGAGGCGGCGTTTTTGGTTCTCGGAAGTGTCCTCTTCGACTTCGGTCTGCACCAATTCAGGGCGGGTCTGTCGTTTGGTTTTGAATAAAATTTTGGTGTATTCTTTGGCAACCGAAGGAAAGTGCTCTCTTAAAAATTCTAATATGGGTTTTGAGTATCCACAATTATGGCAGTGATAAGTGATTTTTGTGCCATTGATTAAAATCCAGCCCCGTTTTTTGGTCTCGGATTTTAAGCTGTCCCCGCAAACCACACAGCGGAAGTTCCAATGGTCTCCCTTCTTTTCAAGCAAGGGGAGTGGTAATTGATGGATAATGTTTTCAATCATTCAGTCTTTCGAACTGCGGCGAGTCTCTTATCCAGTTCCCGTTTTAGAATGAGGCACTGGCCATAGGTAAATTTCCGAATTTCTTTACCTATATCATCGACTCGTTCATTGGTTATGGTCTTTTTGACCTTTAATTTAGGGATGATTTTCGTCCCTTTATCTCTTGACGATTTGAGATTTCTGTTTTTCATTATTATACTCCGTTAATTGATTTTTGTCATATTTATTTCAATTATATCCGGTCCGAACTCGATATTGAGAATCGGCTCAAATGTATTATAATCACAGGTGTCGATTTCAGCCTTTCTGAAAATCAGCCGGGCTTGTTTGGTGAAGTCGGCATCGTGATATTTATCCGAAAAATATACCACCTTTTTTATACCGGCCTGCACGATTACTTGAGCGCAGATGTTGCAGGGATATAAAGTGCAATAAATGGAAGAACCTTCGACCGGCCCCGTGGCATTTAAAACGGCATTGACCTCTGCATGAACCACGAACGGATATTTAGTGCCGGCCCATCCATCCCCTTCCCGTTCCCACGTGAAATCATTTTTGCACCCATTGACGAAGCCATTATATCCCATCCCGACAACTCGACCTTTTCGGTTTGCGATGCAGGCACCGACCTGCGTGGACGGGTCTTTGCTCCGGCGAGCAGACAAAAAGGCCAAGCTCATAAAATAATTCCATTTTGATATTGCTGTCATTATCTCTCCTTAAAAAAACTTATCAATAGATTTTGCCAATTTTCTCATTCGGTTATGTCCGAAATATTCTGTCAAAAGCTGATAATTACCTTTTTTCTCCGGCTCATCGTCATAGGATTTTAAACATCCTTCCCAAACTCGGTCCGGAATAGTATGTTTTGACAACCGGATTAACCGTTTATTACGTTTAAAATTACTAAGCAGTCCCTCTTGTTTGATGTATTCCTCAAGTCCCTGCTCCAGTATTTTATCAATTGTTTTGGGACCGCAGGCTTTTTGTCGCTTGCCATCGGTGATAAATGTATCAGAATCTGACCGAATGTTTGGAACATCATCCCCCGCATCTCCGCCGATAACATGTTTTATCAGAAAGACTCTTGGATTTGGGCATTTTATCCATTTCCAGTCGTGCGTATCCCACAGCTTTACCCCTGAATTCAAGAGTTGTTTAAAATCTTTATCCCGTGACGCGATGATAATTTCGGATGCCGTATTTTGTAAATGGTATACCAACACGGCGATTATATCGTCTGCTTCAGCCCATTGTGCCTGCACAACTTTAAACGGGAAGTATTTTCGCAGGTCTTCCTTGATTTCATCGATAACTTCCACAAACTCGGAATAATTTAGCTTGGATTTCTTTCGAGTAATCTCCCGCCGTGCCTTGTAATATTTGAAATATTTTTTACGCCAGGAATATGAGTCGAAGCAAATAACCATTTCTGTCGGCTGATGCTTTACTTTTAAACGCTGAAGGGAGTTCAGCATAAGATATTTCCAGTGGGTCTGCACCTGCTTGGGCGTGTAAGTTGAATCCTTGGTAATTTTGATATTAGTGTGAAATGTTGCCCATGCAATATTGCTGAAATCGACCAATAATATTCGTTTTAAAACCATGTTGATGATACTCTCCGTTTATCACAAGATTCTTCGGGATCTATTGGCTTATTTTTAACAAATTTGTCACAAATTTTCGGCATAAACTTATGCGTAATCGAGCAGGCTTTTAAATCCTGCCAATAATTTATGCAAGTCGTGCATCCAATATGTCTTTCATCCGCCATAGCGAGTCGACTCGAATGACATTTCTTTCTAATTGTTCTTTGCGGCCACGGTTCCAAGGTGAATCAAATAAAAACGAGATATCCAATATTTCAGATAAATGCTGTGCGGTCTTCCATCTGTCATCCACATAATATATAATACCTAATCGCATCAACTCCAGTTTCTTTTGCTTTGAATCGGCGACAAAATGTATTTCATAAGGAAAATCAAAAACCTTCTCGCACCATAATTTTGTAACCTGCATTACAGCATCGGAAGGTTCCCGTGCGGTGATGATAGTGATATCACCATATTTTTCATAAATGGCTTTTAAGGCTTCAATTGATTCATGTATGGGCGGACAGATGTGTTGATATTGAGTGATGGCAACTGCTATTTCCTTCCACCACCAATCTTCATAAAACTCTGATTTTTTGAGGTCAAATTCAAAATTATAGTGGTCTTTTTCAGCCTCTATATTGACCCCAAACATATCCCAAAAATGTCCACGGAATATATGATAGACGTCTGATATCACCCCGTCAAAATCAAAGGCAATGCCATAATTTTTCTTTAACATTTCAATCTCCTTAGTTTATAATAATTATATAACAAATTGCCAAATTTGACAAAAATTATGGATAAAATAAACTTATTTTGCCGTCTTTCCCTCTTTGCCGGACATCCACGTGCAACCAAGAAATATTCATCTCCAATCCACCAACCAAACCCCATATTTCTTCATTTTGATGGTCGATAATTTCATCTCGGATTAAATCTGGATGAATATCTTTGGCTATTAAATCTGCGGCTCGACCAAAACGGTGCTGACTGAGCGTTGCCCCGACCCCACAATTCGGCGGTCTAAATCCACGATATTGGCTCGTGCCGGCCCACGACCAATCATTTATGGTCATAGGTCCGAAGGCGGTCCGGATGGTATCGATTACAATAAGCAGTCGCTCATCAAAAACGGTCTGCCAGAACCAATTATCCCCACGGGATTTATATTTATTATAGATATTTTTCGGCACCAACTCAACGGCCTTAAAGTGCGTTGGTATGTATAAACCTGAACCGGGCATTTTAAACTCCTTTATGCGGCTTTTTTGGATAATGTGGTCCCATTTAAAATCCTTTATGTGGTCTCTTTAACCACTCCGGTCCCTTAGGACCCCGTTTGCTATTTGCTATTCGCAAATTAAACTCCGCCTTTATCTTTTTTGTTCATTTAGGCCACCAATCCATCCCGCGCCATTTACATGTCCCACCTCTTCTTGGCGGACGTGGTGATTTGTCGTCAGTCCATTCCATTTTTGGTGGTCGTGGTGTTTTAGTTATTTTTACTTTACTATACATTTTAAAATCCTTTACAGTCACTGTCCTGGTTTATAGTTTAAATCTTCGGGTGTTATTTTAAATTTTTTGGATATTGCGGACCAGAATGCACTGACTCCGAGTTCTCCGTCATAATTGGTATTTTGGACGTGGTATCCAACCATTTCTGACCAACTGCGGCTATATGGCTTCCCACCTGCGGCTCTAAATTCTTTCATGCTATCATAATAATCATCGATGTGCTTTTTATATAATTTATGCCACGTGGCAAATTTTTTATTACGGAATGCCCAACTGAGAGAAAGCTGTACCATCGGAGTCGGATACATCCCATCTGGCAACTTTCCCTCTAAAAATTGTTTAAATGTTTTCATTTGCTATTTGCGAACTGCGAATCATCTTCCAGGCCAATTAAGCTTCATTTATTTTTACCTTGATTTTACCTTTTTATCTAATTTTCCCATAACTGTATTTACCCCTTAAATCTTTTTCTTTCTTAACCAAGGCACCCTTGCGGCGGCGGTCACATTATATGCCTCAAGCATCGGGTCAATTTTATATCCATCAAAATCATCAGCGTGTTGCAGGTCGATTTTAATGCCGTGGATTCCATCCTTATCAACCAAGAAACAATTTTGACTGGCACGAGAGGATAATTGTAATTGGTTATCCGAATAGGCGTTTGCCCCGCAGACTCCTCCGGACCGTGCAAAAAGGTCGGTGATTCTTGCGGTATGGAAGTGGCCGAAAAGGACATAATTGCACGTTCTACCTTGCAGATAATCCGACCATTTACCTTTAAGGCGTTGTATCTGGCTCGACCCCTGCGACATTTTGATTTGATGGCCGTGGATAAGCAGGATGGTATGGCCCATAACTTCAATCGGCTGTTCTATTGGACTCCCATCAATAAATTTGATTCCAGGCTTTTGATAAAACATCATCCGCAACATTTCATGGATGATAAAATCGTAATTGTCGGTCTGCATAATCTCGGATGAACCCATTTCCTTGTTCATTCGGGATTCGTTGCCGGTGACCATATAGATTTTCAGGTTGTAAGTTTGATTCAGGTCGATAAGGACTTGCTTCAGTATCATTGCGGCTAACACGGAGGCTTTGGCACGGTTTGTTGCGGCATTCATTACCTCATCAAGGCGGCGGTCTGAGTTGAGCATATCTCCGGTAAAACAGATATGAACGGTTTTAATATCATGAGAATCAAAAAATTTACGTGCCCGGACAACATATTTCTGCAACCGTTGGGCGGCGATTTTAAAGTCGAATGTGTTAAAAGGCAATTCGACCAGTTCGTTGAAGTGTATATCCGATATTTGAAAAACACCTTCAGTCTCGCCATTCCAATCGGCGTGGACATAGGTATTAAAATCGGCGTATCGACCTTCCTCCCGCAGGAGTTGAGCGATTTCTTCATACAGAGACCCTGTGGTATTATGATATCGGATTTCTTCTCGAAAATGTTTTCGCTCGACCCGCAAGGAATCCCTTGCTTTTTGCAAAGAGGCCTGCACTTTATATCGCAGATTTTTGCTTTGGTAATTTTTAGGAGCTTCGATATCCAATGAAAACTGACGTTTCGTTTTGTTTATCCAGTCGGGAGAGCATCCCAACAGGTCAGCTATTTCGGCGGTGTCGTCAAGTCCCTGTCGGATTAAGCTAATAATTTCTGATTGTAAAAAAGTCATTCCCTCTCGATATTCTTCCGGCTTTCTGGTTTCCATAAAGGTCTCCTGTTAAATTTGAATTAGTGGAGTTTTTATTCGTTTTCTTGTAATATTTGATACATGGTCTTCGGAGCATTTTCCTTTATGCCCCGGTCACGGCGAAAGTTTGAGAAACACATCGCCAGAGACTGTTTACGTTCCGCCTCATCGGTTAAATCCTTTTCCTTACTGCGGAACTTCATACACTTTTCAACGTAACCCTTTTCGCTGTCTTTTGGGTCAACTTTTGGTAATGGCATATATTATACCACCTTTTAATCGATATAGTCAAGTATTCCGATTTCAACGGCTTTATTTACATCAAACCAAGACGTTTTTGCTTCCATGTCTTCCCATTTTTCATAATCAATATTTGAATGCCTGACCAGTTTATTTAAATATAGGCGTTGCAATAAGTCCATCAATGCCGTTTGTGACCGGATTTGACTTGCAGTTTCCCGTCCCGGCCATTTCCAAAGTGCGGCCTCATGAACCATGAATATCGTTGCCTCTGTAGCATGGGTCTCATCACAAGCAGCAAAAACTGGAACCGCCGCCGATGCAATGATACCAGTGGCATGGGCAATAAATTTAAATCCACGTTTTTGATATTTTTCAATTTGATCGGCCAGTGCGAGACCAGAAAAAGCATCGCCACCGGGAGAATCGATAAATATAACAACATCTCGAATTGAAGTTTTAGTTTCTAAATAAATTAAGTCATTCCATGTTCTGGTTACATCAGCCACAGATAGGCCGGAGAATATTTTAATATATGCTTTATCACCGGCAGTGGAAGATAATTGGGATAATTTCATTTCGGGGTTTTGAACTTCCATTGACTTATGGATTTTATTCCCCTCTTTAATTTTTATCAGGGCTTTACCTTCACCGACATTTTCGATGGTTATTTTTACTTCTACTTCTTGTGGTGGCATAGGCGTCCGGTCTAACTGTTGTCCGGCACATCCCCAAATTAAAAAGACTGATAATAGAAAAATTATTATGAGATGTGGTAATGGTTTCATGATATCTCCTTAATCTAAGTTCATTTTTACTAATATTTTGAGATGACTAATTATATCATCAATTTCCTTTCCGTCATATTTTTCTCGATGGATGCTTTTACCGCTTGCTCGACCTCAGATAATTCGGACTCCCTCTTCAATAAAAATGCGGCCACTAAAATGCCTAATAAGCGGCTGTCCGGCACGACCTTTATTAAAAGGCGTTTAAGTTTGCGGACGAATCCCTTTAATCCACCAAGTGCATCTCGGTCTGGTTGATTTTCTGGTTTGCGAAGGAGATTGCCTTTCTCGTCAATTAAACCTTTTTCAAAGGCTTTCCATTTTGTGAAAGGTTTGGCGAGCATGGCGGCGAATGTAATCGCCAAGAGTTTATTGAATGCACCCATATATTTTACCCCTTTAAAAGGTGGCTGTGCTTTTTCTTACCGGCTGTTTGAACCTCTGCCCCGACTATATTGTGAGTGTGGTCGGGATGGCCTTTGGGCAGGGTTTTGGTCGTTTTCCCATCACCTTCATCATCCAAAACGGCCTCATGCCAATGTCCATCGGAGGATTTTTCCGTGATTGTTTTTGTTTTCTCGGCGAAATATTGCTTGAAAGTTCTGCTCCCATCGCCAGGATCGGATTCAAACGTGGCTTTGACAGGAGACTCACCGAATGACATTCCCCGCTTTTTCATTTCGGCATTGATATCCTTTACCCATCTCTGGACCTCGGCCTTATTATCCTTATTCCACTTTTTATTTTCAATTTCTCCGGCAACATCGGCCAGTTGGTCATCATCAAGTTTTTTAAGCTGACCTTTTTTAACCATATCCAGTGCTTTACCTTCCGATAAATCACTTTCATTGAGAGTCTGTTGGGCTCTGATGAAAATCTTCGTGGATTTTTTAAAGGCTTCATATGCCTTATCCATTTGGTTCCAAGCTTTCATCATATTTTTTCGTTGGTCACCGGCTTCATCAGAGACCATTTCAGTATGTGCCATCCAGTCGTCCATACTTTCCTCAAGTTCGGCAAACTCTTCCCGCATTGTCATTGATAGTTTCTTGGCCATATTATTTTTCCTTTTTAGCGACAGAATTAGAAAATCCTGTCATGCTATCTTTTAATTTTTTGGCATCGGCGACCATCTTTTTAAACTCTTTAGATGCGCCGGGTATTTTTTTGAGAATATCTTCCCCATCATTGATATAAAATTCGATATCATCAATAAGAAAGCCGGTCTGCTGTTCTAATTCTTTAGATACTTTCAAACCCTTTTCCAATATTTCCTTAAAGCTCTTCATAGTTTAGCTCGTGCTTGCTATAAATTTGACTTTATCTTTAGGTAACTCAGCCAGAGACGGGTAAAATTTTGTCCGTGCTCGGTGAGTATAGGCGAAAAATTCGCCACGTTTATTTTTGGCAATAGAGCATCCAGGATTTCCGAAACGCTTTTTCATCTCCTCACGTTCCGCCGTGGTGAGGGGAATTTTGTCCATTTTTTCGAGTAATATTTGCTGAAAAGTTTTCATTTATCAATCTCAATTTTGTATCCTGGAAGATTATCCTTTATAAATTGCTCGGCCTCTTCCGGTGTTTTAAAGGATTTGCTCGTAACTGGGTCTGGCTCATCCTTCTCATATATGAACCATCTGGAAGTCGTTTTGCTTACAACCAGAGGTAACTTTTTGTCCGGTGTATAATTTAATTTTAACTTGGCTTCGAATATTTCCTTGAAAGTTTTCATTTTGCCTTCCACCAGATATTATTTGCGTTTTCATCGTCCCCATGTTTTACACTTTTCTGGAGGTCGAAAAATTCCTCTTTCTTGATGAATTTCTTTTTCCATTTTTTCAAAACATCGACCAACTGCTCATAATAATCTCTGTCCCACCGGTCATTTGCATTATATATTTCATTTCTGGCGGCATCAATGACTGGTTGGATTTTCTTTTTGGTATCGGCGGCGAGTTGTTTTTTCGTGAGCTTTTTGGCTTTGAGAAGAATGGTAATCCAACCCTTTTCTTCCGGTGAATATTGGAACTCGACACCCTTTAAAATTGATTTGAGGATTTTATTGAGACGTTTATCGCCTGTGAAATTTGGATGGTCATCATCTTCTTCACCACCTCTATCTGTAAAAAAAAATCATGGTCGCGAATCATCAAATCCCACCAGTCACCATTTTGGCGGACTGGGTCTGACATTTCGGGATTGATTTGGCGTTTGATTGTATTTAAATATTCTTCGGCCTGCTCTCTGGAAACGGCTTTTTTGGCTTCTGTCAGATAATGCTCTTTAAAAGTTTGCATAAAATTCCTTTTTATGGTCGGAGATAGAGGATTCGAACCTCCGACTTCGCGGACCCAAACCGCGCGCTCTGTCCAGACTGAGCTAATCTCCGATTAAACTTCGGTTGTATCTTTGCTGACTGGTATCGGGTCGGGGTCCATAGGTTCTCTCCTTATAGGTATTTTCCAAGAGTTATTTTATCAAACTCTTTTTTCATTTTTTTGGCAGCAATAAGGTCTTTTGAAAATTCGCCGGTCTCACCGTTTAAACTATTTAATGCACCGACAAAGGAATCCATATTATCAACAATGCCATAAAAGCGGTCTTTGACGTTATTGACCAAAGTATTATCTGCGCTTCTTAACATATCACGGATTTGAGAATCCTTACTCGCCTCTTTTACTATCTGCTTGACTGTTTTCAATTTTGACCTCTGCAATGGTTACAGGTTCAAGTATTATTCGGCAAAACGGACAAATTTGTCCCGCCATTTTTATAACTGGCACAACGTCTCGGCGACATCTTTTACAGTTTAACTTATTTGGAGAACATTTCATTGTCATCCTTGCTATTTCTATTTACCTCTAAGCGTTTTAGCTTTAGCTTATCATGGAATTTTTTCATCATTTTCTTAGTTTTTGGGCTGTTTTCAATGATGGTCTCCGCCGATTGACCCCTGCTCAAATCCCTTGTCCGGCCATAAGCAAACTCGGTATTGACCCCGAATTTATAATTGACTATTCCAGTAAAGCGATTTTTGAGCGGATTCCATATCTGGATGTTTGCCTCTTTCAATTCATCGGTTGACCAAATAACCCATAAAAAGTCGCATGTGGCCGGTAATCCGTATGATTCTGCAACATCGGTCATACTGATATTGGTTGAATTTGCTCCGCTACGATTTACTTGAGTGCCGGTCAATATAGCAATTTTATATTCAACGGCCAGTCCCCGCAACTCCTCTGCGATGGCTTTAATGATAGAATATGAATTACCTTCAGAATATCGGTCCGATCGCATAAGGTTAACGTAATCCACAACAATAACCTGCGGCATAAAATCCTTTTTAATTTTTAACTCTTCGAGATGTGCTCGAATCGATGCTGTGCTAAATGCTCCGGTTGGAAATTCCTTTATAATCAACCGACCAAATGCCTTCAGTTTTAATTGGTTGATTTTACCTTTAAAAGTTTCAAATTTTAGATCCGTTATGTCGTTTATTTCTACATTAAGCCAGTTGGCTTCATGCTTTTGGGAGATTTTCTCCTCCGACATTTCACCGGTTATGTATAAAACATTATGTCCATTGGCAACAAGGTCTGCAGAAATCGATGCCATGCAGTTTGTTTTGCCTTCGCCGGTATCCCCCATCACACAAGAGAGGGTCTTTGGTTCAATCCCGCCGCCTGTTACCAGATTAAATTTATGGAGTTTAGTTGCAAATTTGGTCGTAACCGCATTATATGTTTTCCATCGCTCGGCGATTGATTTCTCATTAAAGAAATCAATTCCCATATGGGTATCAAAGGAGACGGCCAGTGCATTTTTAACAAGGTCAAAAACGATATTATTTGACTTTTTCTCATCCTGCAAAATATCAGAGGATGTTACGATAGCGTTTTCAAGTGCCTGTTTTTTGCACCATTCTTCGGTCTCGTCAAATAGCCAATCATCGTTATATTTTTCTTTGGTTTGGTCCTCAATTCCCTTTATCCGTTCCATAATATTATCGAACTGGTCTTCGGAGAATTTATCGGATTTTGATAGCGCAACCCGCAGAACATTATAGGTTGGGATTTTATAATATCGATTTACATATGCCCGAATTATGCGAAAAATGGTGCGGTCTTCAAACTCATCAAAGTAACTTTGCTCGATATATGGGATTACTTTGCGGGAAAACTTATGGTTTTCAATCAACTGTTCGAGAAGGATATGCTCCATGATTTAGGATACCATATTCACGATAGATTGTCACATTACTTTTAATTTAGGACGTTTTTTCTTGGACGTGTCTTTATTGGGCTCAAGGGAATATTTGCTCTGCCGGACTGGGACTGCTCTATTGGAACCTCTTTTTTCTCTTTCGCCGCCTGGACTTTTGGCAACACTTCGGCGAGCAGCATACCCATCCTTGTGCCACCCGACACCACCATTTTTACCCAATTGAAAATTGCTCTTTGAGATTTCAACTTTTTTACAAAGGGATTTGCATTTGGGGCAGGGCTTATCCTTTCCTTCATTTTTAAAATCCAATACCTCAAATGTTATTTTGCAGGCTTTACATTCATATTCATAAATCGCCATTTTCTATCCTTTCAAATTCATTTGATATTATCGTTTGCACTTCTTGATGGATTGCTATTTTTGTCGGCTCATCATATTGACTGTCGTTATATGATATAGATATTCCGCCATTATGTTTATCGACCATGATAACCACGGGAAAATTATCAAACTTTTTTAGCTTGATAACGGCATAATTTCCGATTGATACTGACGTGGGCGGCTTGCGATATTTACTTTTCCAACTCCCTGTCAACATCATCTTCAATTTCGTGAGTAGAGCGGTCATCGATATCCTCTTCCATGTCATCGAAAAATGAGAATTTTTTGTCTTCCAGGCCGAAACCAAACTCGGTCAAGATTGCTTTGCGGAGTTGCTCCAAAACATCTCCGGTGATATATTTGGATGCCTTTTGACGGACGTCTTTCATTTTGGCAGATGTGCCATCCGGCAGAATATAATTTTGAGCATCCTTTTTGAAAACCTCTAACTCTGCGGCCTTATTTACCAAATCAGAAAAGCGATACATTCCTCTCGTAAAGGATATTAATACCTTTATCTGTTTGTTTTCCTTCATATAACGGGACTTGCGGGTATTTAGCGATATCATTATCCCGATTTGTTGCTTGGCTGAATCCTTTTCCTTGGCCTTTGTTAGCACCAAAGAGATATCGGACATATATTTGACTCCGCCGCCGCCAGAGGTTTCATCTTCGGCGTATTCGGACATGACTTTATAAGTATGGTTTACAATCAGCAGTGGGATTTGTGCCATTGCAATTTTTAGCGATATAGTGCGGCTCATTCCCCGAATAAGCTGTGCACGGGTCATATCTCGGGTTTGCGGCCCACCTTTTTTAGATCGCTTGTCAGTGCGGATGATAGTGGACTCGGCTATTGTCCCCAAGTTCCCCAAACTATCAAGCACCATAATTATTTCGTGCCGGTCTTTTAGCTTTTTGAGTTCCGGTTTGTCCTTTTTGCCTTTGTCTTTTTTGATTGCTTTGGCATTCTCCACTTCGGCTTTGATATTAAATTCATCGATTTTGGCATTGGATTCAACGACTTTATCGATGATATTGGTCGCCTGAGTTCGGAATTCCTCAACAGTCTGCACCGGCAAAATCAAAATTTTATCATCCGGGATGCCGATTTGTTTTGCCATTTCTATGACCGTGGATGCCTCAGATTCAAAAAATATGACCGTGGAGTTTTTGACTTGGCTTAAATAGGCTTTGACGATGATGGAAACAAAGAGAGATTTTGCGACCCCGGACTCGCCGGAAATCATGACCCGCTTGCCCTTTGGGATGCCTTTAAATATGTCCCCGTCCGATAAAATGGCGTTGAGGGCATAACAGCCGGTATCAATCCACTCTTTGACTTCATATGGATTCTCTTCATCGATTGTAAAAGCATATTCATTGCCGGATATTTTTTTCAGTGTCTTAAAAAATTGGCTCATTATTCTCCTTTATGTAACCATTTTAAATATTTTGCCCGTTCCAATCTGACTGGGTCATCGGATTTAAATTCTTCTTTGATACATTTTTCACAAAAAATAATAGCTCCAACCCTAATCATTTCCTTATGCAAGGCATCACATTTGATGCAGGATGCATTATGGTGGATATGAAAATTGCTCAAATTGCTTGGGATTTTTCTTAAATCCATATATCCCTGTGTTTGGCCTTTGTGATTGCTTAAATTATCCATGATTTTTATTATACCTCATTTAGTTGGATTTGACAAAACCATACATCGATTCCGTGATAAAATTTATATGGTTTTGGTCAGTTGGGTCAAAAGTTTCAACGTGCCGAAGTGAATGGATAAGCTTTTTGAAAATTCGAAGGCACGTCATATGATAGGTCGTGCGTTTAATCGGCACTCCATCGATAAAGCCAACAATGCGGTTCGTCTCATCGACAAATTTTGAGTCGATACTTTTAAGGGCGTTTACGATTACCTTTTCTTCAATTTCGTAATGCCGTGCGACCTCATTGATAATAATATCGATATGCTTCCCCGTTTCAACTGCCAGTTGGTGGATAATTTCTTCCAATAATTCTGCATCCCAATTACTAATTTGTCTGGCGGCATCAAACATAATTATTTCTCCTTTATCAATTCCCAGTTGGTTTTTAAAAAGTTTTTTGCAAAATACCGGAGAGATGCCTGTCTAATTTTTATGGTGCCAGACTTTATCTCTCCGGTTATTTTATTCCGTATTTTATATCGAAACGTCTTCATTATATTTGTCTCCAACTTAGGCGGCGATATCTGCTCATGCCATGCAGTTCCGATAATACATCACAATCGTATTGGATGTCAACCGACCCGTTGATTGCAATGGCCTCTCCCATCCCAATAACAGCTCCGTAAACGGTCTTCGTGCCACCTCCCGATAATACAATATCATCTCCGGCTATTATAATCCCGTGCCAATCTAAATTCCCTGAAAGGTCAAGTTTGCCGGTGATAAGAAGTATTCCATATCCCGTTATATTTGACATTTTGCCGTCTCCGGTGATATGAATGATGGCCGGACTTTCTTGGCTCGATGCCGGTATGGTCATATTGTTAGAACCGATGATATGGTGCGTGGCGTTTTTGTTGATTATGGGCTCAATCAAAGGAAATGGATACATACCCGTGCTTTGCTCAACAACCGGCGTGTCCCCCATATCCCCATCGTAATCAATAGTTCCTCCGGCGATATCGTACATAATATCGGCCACGTCCCCACAATCGGAACCGGCTTGATTCTCCCCTATAATGGAACCGGCGACCCCGTTTCCGTTTACCGAAGAGTTAACTCTCAAGGCGGCGTTTGGCATCATAAAAAGTGGCTCGTGAATAAACCGGACTTCGATGGCCGATTTCCCACCTCTTCCTTTATGCGTCCCATATGATGTGGCTTTTTCGAGCGGCATGCCCGTGGTAAAATTTATCTCATTTAAATAGTCCCCGTCCTCATCTCCATACCGGAGAACCTTTACAACCCCATCGGTATCGACACCGACCTGATGCTCGACTTCTACCGAATAAAAATTGTTGGTGCCGATATCCCCTTCAAAGGTGCCAAGATAATCGACATTATCATAATCGGATTCGTCAAGATGAACCGATACCCAAAGCGGTGCAATGTTTACCCCACTCTCGGCAGCATAAAAGTTCATCTCGTGGATCAGAAAGTTTGTAGATATTTTCTGTTCGGTTATTGAAATTTGAAGTGCAGAAGTACCTATAATCGTCAAAATAGCCAAAATTAACAAGGCCATAACAATCACATATCCATTTTCATTTCTCGTAATCATAATCAAATCTCCTTTATAATAGATGAGCAGGCAATTTATAACTTTCCGACTTTGGCGGCGGACTGTAAGATGATGAATCCATAAAAGTTTTGGTATATTCGGGTCGTAATTCCATCTCCCCATCGGCACCCATTTGAAGGTATTTTTCAGAACAGGTCGGACAAGCAACATCATATTCCTGCTCCCCGACATAAAATTGCGGCATCCATCCTTCTTCAATGGCCGATTCGATATCCCCTATTTCCTTTTCACATAACGTGCATTTCATATTTATCTCCCGTTTTTAAGTTATATTCCAATCTTATAACTGTTATCGGCAAATGTCAAGCAAACTTTAGCTTTATTTTAAAGCCATAGCACATAATCAAACCAAAATCTCATCAAGAAGTAATTGGCCCAGAAAAATAGATATGCCTTTATGACGTCCCCTATAAAATCAATCATCTAATGAGTTCCGATGTATTCCCAAAAAATATGCATCAGCCAAATCATACATTGATTTCTCATTATAAGTCATAAAATGCACATAGTCAAGAAAATCTTTGTGGATGTGTGGCGGGAGTTTTTTAACGGTTGCTATTTTGAGTGCTTCGCTTTTTGGAGAGTAATTTTCCTTGGCATATTTTCGCTCCTCTTTATTAAGAACTTTACTGCGCCAGGATTGAACGGGAATCGACCCGATTAAAATATCCGGACATTTTGTCCAGATTTCTGTCCGGACTGCCCAATAAATACCGGCCAGGATATCCTTACTGGACGATTTTGCACCAAATGCCAGTCCCTCAATAACAAATTTTGTGGTTTTGAAATGCTTGATAAAGAGCATCGTTGATAAAACGATATAAGCAATTAACTGCTCCGTATCAGGGAAATCATCTTTCGTGCTTTTGATTATATCAAATTCAACAAGTGAGTCATCCGGCTTTAATGCGACAAGGCCGGTTGACCTCATTGACATATCCATAC
>PVMK01127995.1_pt1 | contig 71738 bp, 62 predicted proteins | sample 1853481 | NCBI WGS metagenome assembly PVMK01 (sample SAMN08533507, study PRJNA380276) | Marine sediment metagenome, whole genome shotgun sequencing project.
TAATCTTTAATGCCTGATTCCGCAGTTCTGCCACTTGCAAAGGCGTAGCCAATTTGAGCAACCGAATATGATCTTCCGTAATTAACGGATCCCCCAATGAATCATCTTTATAAAAGAACTCGACTAATGGGGGATCAATAAACATACCCTCTTCTAAGCCCAAACGCTTAATGATACTGCCGGTCGCCCTGTTCCGCACAACGACTTCTACCAAAATTATATTGACCCGGCGCGCCAACATTTCCCGATCATTAATTTGTTGAATGAAATGGCTCGGGATTCCTTCATTGGCTAATTCCTGAAAGAGCCGCGTAGAGATTTTATTATTGACAATACCCTTCTCGAGAATCGTCCCACGCTTTTCGGCATTAAACGCTGTTGCATCGTCTTTGAAATATTGAATGACCTCATCCTCTTTCTCAGTGAGAAAGATTTTTTTCGCTTTACCTTCATAAAGCATATCGCCTTTTTCTATCATGTCATCCTCTACTTCAGAGTTTTGCGTGAATGTACTGTTCGAGACGACCGCGCCCCTGTTGTTTTTTCGATATTCCCAAATACCCGCTTAAAGATTTGTTGTTGGTGACGCACATAGGCTTTGGGATTAAAGCAGTTGGCTATATCTTTAGTCGATAAATGCTTCGCAATAAATGGGTCTTGTTCAATGAGCGCCTGAAATTTCCCCTGCTTTTTCCACGCGGTCATGGCATGTTTTTGTACATGCTCATAGGCTTCCTTTCGAATGGCACCCTTATGAATAAGCGACAACAAGAGTCGTTGAGAAAAAATGAGGCCGCCGGTCTGATTAAGGGTCTTCATCATTTGTTGGGGATACACCACCAATTTGGATAGCACCTTGGTTAACCGAACCAACATATAATCAAGCAAAATCGTGCTATCTGGAATAATAATCCGCTCCACGGATGAATGACTGATATCCCGTTCATGCCACAGCGCCACATTTTCCATGGCTGCAAGGCTATTGCTTCGAACGACTCGGGCCAGTCCGCAGAGATTTTCAGACGCAATGGGGTTTCGTTTGTGCGGCATAGCTGACGAGCCCTTTTGCCCTGGCGCAAAAAACTCTTCGGCTTCTAAGACTTCGGTTCGTTGCAAATGACGGATTTCCGTAGCAACTTTTTCAATACTGGCGGCAATCAGCGCCAAGACAGAGAGAAAGGCTGCATGACGGTCCCGCTGAATGACCTGATTGGAAATAAGTGCCGGCTTTAAACCCAATTGCCGACAAACGGTTTTTTCCACGGATGGAGGCAAATGGGCAAATGTCCCCATGGCTCCCGATAATTTACCGACCGCGATATCCACCATCGCGGATTTTAGACGATGTTGTTGGCGCTCAAATTCTTGAAACCAAATGGCTACTTTCCACCCAAAGGTGATCGGTTCACCATGAATCCCATGAGAACGCCCAACGGTCATCGTTTCTTGATGAGCAAACGCCAAATCTCTCAATGAATGTAATAAGGCCTCGATATCCTCCATGAGCAAACTGGACGCTTCCACCATTTGCAATGCCAAAGCCGTATCCACAATATCAGATGAAGTGAGGCCGGCATGAAGAAAACGCGCGTCTTTCCCTGCTTGTTCGGCAATAGATTCCAAAAAAGCAATGACATCATGTTTGGTGACTTGTTCAATAGCGGCAATGCGGGCAGGGTTAATAGAGACCTTTTTTCGAATGCGCTTCGCGATCCCACGAGGAACTTGACCCATTTGTTCCATGGCCTGACAGGCTGCCAATTCCACTTCAAGCCAACATTCATATTTCCGTTGTTGGGCCCAAATAGAACCCATGCGGGGTAGCGTGTAACGATCAATCATAGGCTAACGTGGGTATCAGGAGGCAGGCTTTGATTGGAATATTTTAGGTTGAGCAGATAGCATTTTCATCTGATTGCGTTTTTCAGTCAGGCGTTGGTCGTCACGTAGAATATGATCTAATATTCCATTCACAAATCGCTGGGTTTCATCATCGGCAAAGCGCTTGGCCAGTTCAATGGCTTCATTAATCGTCACCGCAGCTGGGATATCCGGTTCCCATAACAGCTCGTAAATGGCACATCGAAGAATATTTCGGTCCACCACCGGCATCCGATTAATCGACCAATCTACTGCAAATTTTTGAATGAGGGAATCAATGTCTGCCTGATGATCTTTCACGCCTTGAAGCAAGATGGTGGCAAAGGCTCGGACATGTACGGATGCCGATTGATTCTCCCAAAATTTGTCCTACCAGGCCGCATGCCTTGTTTGAAATTCTTGTTGAAACAGCAGTTGTAAGGCCAGTTGTCTGGCCAGTCGGCGAGACGACCCACCCTTAGAAGGGGCCTGGGGAACATCTGATGGAATCGTCATGGTCATGAATCGGAGTTATCGTAAAAACCCAGGTTGGCGAACGTTGGCTTTTTGTAATTGTTTCAGTAAAGAAACCATTTCTATGGCCGTTCGAGCAGCATCAGCACCTTTATTCCGTTCGGATGAGGCAGACCGTTCCATCGCCTGTTCAACCGTATTAGTTGTCAGAACACCAAAGATGACAGGGATTCCGGTTTCCAAGGCTACGGATCCGATTCCCCGGCTTGTTTCCTCGCTAATATAATCAAAATGAGGGGTTTCACCACGAATAACCGCTCCTAAACAGATGACTGCATCAACCTGTTGCGACTGGGCCAATACTTTAGCGGCTAAGGGCAATTCAAACGCTCCAGGAACACGGACATGCTGAATCTGTTCGACGGCAGTCCCCAACTGATGCAACACTTCTTCTGCTCCGGCCAGTAATCGGTTGGTGACGGGTTCATTAAACTTACTGACAACAATGCCGATGGAACAATCTTTCCCATCGAGATTTCCTTCAAAAACTCGCATGCTGTTTGGTGAATCCGTAGAGACCTTTTCTGTAGAAGGACAGCGATAGCAGTGTGTACCACTTGCTAAAGGGTTCGCGCAAGAATAACCCCCCGTTTTGGGGTGCTGAGACTCTCGTCTGGTAAGGCGCGAGGACTGCGCATACTCTTTGGTATGTAAGGGACGAGCAACGCCGCCAGACGAGATGGATCGACGCCCAAAGATGGGAAGTTATTCTTGCGCGAACCCTAAGGGAACTGCAAGTCCCTCTTACACATTATTGAGAAGATGGCCTAATTTGGCTTTTTTGGTACGTAAATAATGGACGTTGGATTCTTGTGGCGCAATTTCAATTGGCACACGTTCCACGACCTCCAAGCCGTAGCCCTCGATTCCAACAATTTTTCTAGGGTTATTGGTAATGAGCCGAATTTTTTTGAGTCCTAAATTCACTAAAATTTGGGCACCAATACCATAATCCCGCAAGTCCGCCTTAAACCCTAATTGCAGATTAGCTTCGACAGTATCACTGCCTTGGTCCTGGAGCTGATACGCCTTAATTTTATTGGTCAAGCCAATTCCTCGTCCTTCTTGATTAAGATATAAGAGCACGCCTTTGCCTTCCTTCTCAATTACTTCCATCGCTTGGTGGAGCTGCTCCCGACAATCGCATCGCAAGGACCCAAACACGTCAGCCGTGAGACAGCCTGAATGGACACGAACCATTGTGGGGTTGGCATCAATTTCGCCTTTGACCAAGGCAATATGGGTCCCGGAATCCAATTCATTTTCAAACACGACGGCCTCAAAATGGCCAAAAAGCGTTGGGAGATTCGCTCGTACCATTTCTTTGACAAACGTCTCCCGATGTAACCGATATTGAATGAGATCTTTCACTGTAATGATTTTCAAGTGATGTTGCCTGGCAAATTTCATCAGATGTGGAACACGGGCCATTGTTCCGTCATCATTCATAATTTCACAGATAACCGCAGCCGGGAGTAGTCCGGCCAATCGAGCCAGGTCCACCGATCCTCTGTTTGGCCAGCCCGCCTGAGAACCCGCCTTTGTGGGCTTTGAGCGGAAAAACATGTCCTGGCCTGGCAAAATCGCTGGGCTTGGCGCCAGGGGTCACGGCCAGCTTGATAGTTGTGGCACGATCGGCAGCCGAAATGCCAGTGGTGATATTCTTGGCGGCATCAATGGAAACCGTAAAGGCCGTTCCGAACGTAGCCGTATTTTCCTGTGATTGTGGAGGAAGCTTGAGTTCCTCAACACGCTCTGGGGTCAAAGCCAAGCAAATGAGTCCACGCCCATGCTTGGCCATGAAATTTATGGCATCCGGGGTCACTTGCTCAGCCGCTAACACCAAGTCCCCTTCATTCTCCCGATCTTCATCATCAACCAGAACGACGCACTTCCCAGCTTGAATATCTTGCAAAGCCTCAGGAATGGTGTGAAATTGCGAATCGGTTGATGATTTTTTTTGTTTGTCATAAATGAGGCTTTCTCGCAAGCTGCGGCAATCAGTTTTTCCTTAGGTTTCCGAAACAGACTTCGGACGATCAAATCGGCTTGAACGCTGGACTATTATAACACTAAGTGCGGCGAATCCTGAAACGAGCCCAAAAACAAAAAACCCTGACGAAAATGTCCCTGTAAAATCTTTCAACCATCCAAAACACGTTGGCAACAGAAACCCACCCAAGCCGCCTGCTGCCCAATCAAGCCAGATGCCGTGCCCATCATCCCCTGGAACCGACAGGATACCACTTGAAACACGACACCATTACCAAAGCCTAAACACAACATAATCATAAGCACAATAGCCAGAGTCCAACCGATTGTTGAGAATTGGCCCGAGGCCAGACACAAGATCATGACAATCACAAACAGTCCCTTCAATAACAGGAACCCTCCAAATCGATCGGCGACAAACCCTCCTAATGGTCATGACAATCACAAACAGTCCCTTCAATAACAGGAACCCTCCAAATCGATCGGCGACAAACCCTCCTAATGGCCGCGCCACGCTCCCCGCCAAAGCTGCAAGAGCTGTCAAGGTTCCGGCGGTAACCATATCGATCTGAAACTGATCATGAAAGAAAATAGGTAGATAACTCGAGAGCCCCACGAAGCCCCCGAAGGTTACGGCGTACAACCCACATAACCAATACATCGATGTATTGCGTAGTCCCTGAGAGAGGAGTGATAAATATGTTGTTAATTCTTGTTTCTTATGGCTATGTTTTTGTGATGAAGCCGACTGAACCAACCAGAAAAATAGGCACGCCGTCCCAAGTACGGGCACTAGCATCAGAGCGAATACCTGATGCCAGCCAAATATGGCAGCTAAGCGAGGGGCAAAAAGAGACGCCAGCAGCACTCCACTATTACCCACTGCCGCGACTCCCATGGCCAGTCCTTGATGAGCAGGAGGATAAGCTTGGCTGGCTAAAGGCAGGGCAATGGCAAAACTCGCTCCAGCAATACCCAGTATGAGCCCAACAATTAAGATTTCTCCGAAACTGGTCCCCCATTGCCATCCAAGCAGGAGAGCCACGGCTTCGAGACCCAATATAACGAGCCCGACGGCTTTGGCTCCGGCCCAGTCACCTAAGGGCCCGATCACAACTCGAAGTAATGATCCTCCCAATAAAGGCATCCCGACTAACACCCCTTTTTCGAAAGCAGAAAGAGCAAATTCTTCGGATATGGCAATACTAAGGGCTCCGATCAAGAGCCAAACCATAAAGCTTACTTCAAAGTGCAACCACGCTCCCAGTAAGCTGGGCCAGTGACCGGAACGTAGCGCTTGCCACCCTTCTTTCAACATAGTTCAATCACAATTTCATTGTTGCGTGCTAAAATGACTTTCCCCCAGAAGAATTAACTATAGAAGTCGTATCGCCTTCAGGCCGGTAAAAAATGGCCGTTTGAACAATGTAGTTGGTTAGGTTCTGTTCTCCCACCAGGATTATTCCGAGGCTGTTACTGAACTTTTTAGGGTAAAGCATTTGGTCATGGCCACAAAATTCATTACAATATAGTAAGGCCTTGAACGAGAAATAGAGTCTAGAAGGCATGAATCATGCGGATGAGACCTTCAAAGAAAAACAACCCCAAAGTGATCGATGTTCTGGTAAATGCTTCAGATTCTACTGATTCTGTTGACGATTTAGAATCCAGGGCAGACGAATTATTGTCGTTTGATAGCTCGCATGACGAGGATCAACCAGAACCGGAAGAGCCACGGTCGAAGGATGCCGCAACGCGGGAGGCCATGTCCACGGCTCTGAGCCCTACAACCACGTTAAGCCGTTACCTCGCAGAAGTCAGACGTTACCCCTTTCTCTCCAAAGAAGAAGAGCTGCAACTCTTTCAAGAATACCAACACCTCGGCACACGCGAAGCAGCGGTAAAACTCATTTTAGCGAACTTGCGAGTGTGCGTGAAAATTGCGTCGGAATATGGATTGGCGGGTCTCGATCAAATGGATCTCATTCAAGAAGGCAATGTCGGCTTACTGCAGGCCATGAAGAAATTCGATCCGACAAAAAATGTGCGTTTCTATGCCTATGCTGCATGGTGGGTCCGAGCGTTTATATTGCGGCATCTCTTGAATAACTTCCGACTGGTTAAAATTGGGACCACACAAGAGCAGCGGCGCTTGTTTTATAACCTGCGCCGGGAAAAAGCCAAACTAGAACGACAAGGTTATATCCCTGACCCTAAACTATTAGCTGATCGCCTTAATGTTCGAGAACGGGATGTGGTGGAAATGGACCAACGCCTGGGCAGTTGGGAACTGTCATTAGACCAGCCTATGACAGAGGACGGGGAAGGGACGTTTCATGATTTGCTTCCTGCCGTTCAAACCCCTGTTGATGATCAACTAGCCAATACCCAGCTCAGGCTTCTTTTTCGGAAAAAACTCGCGGAGTTTGCCCGAACGCTTACTGAACGTGAAGAGGATATCTTGCGAAACAGGATGTTGTCTGAAACTCCTGTAACGTTGGAAGATTTAGGGAAAAAATATTCGATTACAAAAGAGCGAAGTAGGCAGATTGAGGCCAAAATTATTAAGAAATTACGGGAGTTTATGAAAAAAGAAATTCTCGATTTCGAACTACTCAGCCAATAAGTATTTAGTTGTTAATACCTATTTTTCGATTATTTCTTACAGGAAACCGCCCACTCGGCTACTTAATTAAATGTCTCGATTTGGATCTTCTGCTCGTCTCCCTTTAAAAAACTCCCCATTCCCCTCTTGACTTCATTTCTTATCGACTTATCTTTCGAATTCAGTTGAGGTAAACAAGCCGACCCATTGATTCACTTCAATCGGGGGGCTCTGGCCGATTAACAGATGACCCTTTCAATTTCACAAAATTTCTCAATTCACTTGGGCGCAAACCACTGAAGGAGGTAAGTATGGCAGCCACGAAGGAAAAAAAGGAAACTAAAGAAGAAGGAAGTAGTGCAAAAGGGTTTCGTCCCCTGGGCGATCGAGTCTTCGTGACTTATACCGAAGAATTAGAACGGACAGCCGGAGGCATTTACGTGCCGGATTCAGCTCGAGAAAAGCCCCAACGTGGGACGATTGAAGCGGCTGGGGCTGATGTAGAAAATGTGAAAGTCGGCGATCAAGTCTTGTTCGACAAATATTCAGGCACCAAAATCAAGATAGAAAATGATGACTGCCTGATCTTGAAAGAAGAAGATATCTTGGGTGTTTTCGTAAACTAATCCTGCCAACATTTACAAAAGACGATTCAATTGACATCCATTTACAGATGATTTCTAAGGAGGACATGTATGGCTAAACAGTTACTATACGGTGAACAAGCACGTACTTCGATTCTTCGAGGCGTGAATAAATTGGCCGATGCGGTGAAAACCACGTTGGGCCCGAAGGGCCGCAACGCCATTTTGGATAAGAAATTTGGTGCACCTACCATCACCAAGGACGGTGTGACGGTCGCTAAGGAAATCGAATTATCGGAGCCCTATGAAAATATGGGCGCCCAACTCGTGAAGGAAGTGGCCAGCAAGACCAGTGATGTGGCCGGTGACGGGACCACCACAGCCACAGTGTTAGCCCAAGCTATTTACCGGGAAGGGGCGAAAAATATCACGGCCGGCGGCAACCCCATGGAAATCAAGCGAGGGATCGATAAAGCGGTTGAAACTGTCATTGAAGAACTCAAAAAAAGCAGCAAACCCTGTCAATCTAAAAAAGAGATTTCGCAAATTGGGTCAATTTCGGCCAACAATGACCATACCATCGGTGACCTGATCGCTGAGGCCATGGACAAAGTGGGTAAAGATGGCGTGATTACGGTGGAAGAAGCCAAGTCCATGACCACCTCATTGGATGTCGTTGAAGGTATGCAGTTCGATCGTGGATATATCTCCCCTTACTTTGTGACGAATGCTGACCGCATGGAAACGACGATGGAAGATGCATTCCTACTTATTGTTGAGAAAAAGGTCAGTGCTATGAAAGACCTGCTCCCCATCTTGGAGCAAGTGGCAAAAATGGGGAAACCGCTCGTCATCATTGCTGAGGATGTGGAAGGCGAAGCCTTGGCAACCTTGGTCGTGAATAAATTGCGTGGCACCTTGAACGTGGCGGCCGTCAAAGCCCCTGGTTTTGGTGACCGGCGAAAAGCCATGTTGGAAGATCTTGCCACATTAACCGGTGGCCAAGTGATTTCCGATGAAGTTGGCTTAAAGCTGGAGACTGTGAAGCTCACGGACTTGGGCCGAGCCAAGCGGGTCAATATCGACAAAGACAATACCACGATCGTGGAAGGTGCTGGCGATCCTAAACGAATTGAAGGCCGTGTGAAGCAAATCAAGACTCAAGTTGAAGAAACCACGTCTGAATACGATCGGGAAAAATTGCAAGAACGATTAGCAAAAATGATTGGTGGTGTGGCTGTCATCAACGTCGGCGCCGCTACTGAAACTGAAATGAAAGAAAAGAAAGCTCGCGTGGAAGACGCCCTTCATGCCACCAAGGCTGCAGTTGAAGAAGGCATCGTCCCAGGCGGAGGCGTAGCCTTGCTTCGCTGTATTCCTGCCTTAGATAAATTAAAACTCAACCATGATCAACAGGTGGGGGTGAATATTGTTCGACGGGCTTTGGAAGAACCCATTCGGCAAATCTCAATCAATGCCAGGGGCGGAAGGCTCTATCGTCGTTGAGAAAGTACGGGTCGAAAAGGCACTTCACGGATACAATGCGGCCACTGGCGAATACGTAGACATGGTGGAAGCCGGCGTGATCGATCCCACCAAGGTGGTTCGATGCGCGCTACAAAATGCTTCCAGTGTCGCAGCCCTGATGCTGACAACTGAGGTTATGGTCACGGACCTTCCTGAGGAGAAGAAAGACGCTCCAATGGGCGGCCACGATCACGGCATGGGTGGTATGGGTGGTATGGGCGGAATGATGTAAAACTCAGCTCGAATGAGCAGAGAAAAGGAAAACCTGGAGGGCAAACCCTCCAGGTTTTTTTTTGCTCACATATTCTTTTTTTTATCGACTTGTCATATATAATCTGAAATATTGATTAGCTCAACGTATTCCTCCTATCGCGTATATGCTATTTCTTAGAATTGGTCCCCTGGTCTTTTTCCTGTTCTTGGTGGGCTGTACTCCTACACTCACATGGGTTCCTGATCCTTTACCCATCCCCTCTTGTCAGCCAGATAGGCTTCTGCAATGGAGTGATTTCCTCCCTCGTGTCCCACAGGATGAGAGGGGTGCCGAAACAGCCGTTCGCTTCCTTCACCATCCCTCTCAACACCGCCTGTCGATGGCTTTTGACTATGAACATTCCTGGGTTAAACCGGATCTTATTGAACCAGAAAATGTCATACTCTGGCGTATATCTGAACGCCTGCTTGCCCATGAACAACTTCATTTTTTGATTAGCTGTCTAGTTGTTCGACAAGCGAATCTTTCCATCACTAAACAAGATGATTTGTTGAAAATGTTGGAATTAACAAAATTAGTTGCGCAACGTTTGAATCTCCAATATGACACCGATACCAATCATGGCTTAAACATGGATGCCCAAGAATCATGGGAAATGGAAGTCATGCGACAGTTTCAAGACCTGGGCACTCACCCTTTTCCACTCACACCTTTACAGGGAACAGAGGCAAAGATTTTTTGACAGCCTGTTTCTGAAATATGGTATAAGTGAAAAACATCTTCTGAAGTGTGCTAAGGTTTTCTTATTATCAGTTCTTCTAAAAGTAGGTACCCATGAATGGTTGGCCCAAATTAACGCCTATGAAAAATCTCCAAATTCCCCGTTTCTTAATTTACTTGCATCTCGGAATTTTCTTAATCAACGCCATGTGGATCCTGGGTGATCACGCAGGAGCGGCTGAGTTTCAATCCCGCACAGAATCTAATTGCACTATTGGTATGGCCAAAGGTGAGACAAAGGCAGAATGCCACGTTCCCATTCTCAATGGGTGTACGGTGGCTCAGTTTCCTGGCTATGACGAACCCTGGGCTGAAGCAACGAAGGGTGGTGCCACCTCTTGCCAATTTAATGCAGAAAAAACTGACTGGAAAACCTCCATTGTGGGAACGTGCCAAGCCTGTAAGACAGATCACTGCACGGGGCGATTTACGGTCATGTTTAATTGTGTCGATAATGTTCCACCAGCGAACCCCGCCTTTCCTCAATGAGAATAACGTTCTCTCCCAGCACAGAGACGGAAGCATCGATAACATATGTCTTCCAGGTCGACTCCTACAAGCCGCGTTAAAGCCCATGCACGTCTCTTGGGCTTTGATGCCGTTGGAATCGCACCTGTTCCTCCTTCCGGCTCCAACACGGCCGCCTTATCCGATCCCAGCACGAATGATTCAAATTCCGTAACCATTACACAGCGATTAGGAGACCAGTTAACACATTGGTTGGATCAACGATTTCACGGCACCATGACATGGATGGAGCGAGACCCTCAGCGTCGTGCAGATCCGACCAAGGTGCTTCCAGGATGCCAATCAATGATTGTGGTTGGGATGAATTATTACACGGACCATAATCCTGATGAATCAAATAAGGCCGGTCGGATTGCTCGCTATGCATGGGGAAAGGATTACCATGATTTAATGAAAACCCGGTTGAAACAATTAGAGGAGTATCTTCATACGGAGGTCACGGACATACAGACACGCAGTTATGTCGACACGGGACCAGTTATGGAGAAAGCCTGGGCTCAGGAAGGCGGAATTGGTTGGATTGGCAAACATACCAATGTGGTGTCGACCAGCTTTGGTTCATGGCTGCTGCTGGGAGAAATCCTCACGACGGTACCATTCGACCCTGATGAGCCGGCGACCGATCTCTGTGGATCATGTTCATTATGCATTCAGGCTTGCCCGACTGATGCTATCGTCGAACCGTATCAACTAGATGCCGAGCGGTGCATTTCTTACCTGACGATAGAACATCGTGGAAATCTAGAAGACATCCCAATTGAACTACGAAAAAAAATGGGAAATAGAATTTTTGGTTGTGATGACTGTCTCGACATCTGTCCATTCAATGTCAATGCCCAGCCGACCATTGAACCAAGCTTCCAACCCTCATCTTGGACAGTCCATCCCCAATTGCCTAGGCTAGCCTCATTGACTCAGGAAGAGTTTCGCTTCATGACGAAAGGCAGTCCTGTGCGTCGACCAAAATACGAGGGTTTTCAACGTAATGTTGAGATTGCCATCAAGAATCAAACGCCCCCTTCATCGTCTACCTCAACTCAATGATCGTCACACCATCACCACCCTCCGACGGATCGCCAGCACGAAAATTTTTCGTGTAAGGTGAGGATTGGCAAAACTTTCGAATGCCTGTCTTTAACGCACCGGATCCTTGTCCATGAATAAGTTTGACGTATTGAGCTTGCTTTAAGAGGGCCTGATCCAGGGCTGCGGCCGTAACCTCTAATGCGTCTTCGAGTCGTGTTCCCCGAAGATCATACTCGTGTTGATAGATTCCAATTGTCACAGAAGAAGCAGTTGAATTTTGAGACGGAATGAGAGAGTCTCGTCGAGTTTGAGATGGATGTTTTGGCTTTGAGCGAGATGAGGGGACAACACGAACCGCAGATGGAGCAATTTTTATGGTTTGAGCACCGACACGAATCGAGACCAGTTTTTTGCCTTCAGGATCTTCTTGCAAAATTCCCACGGTGCCCAAATCGTTAATTTCCACTCGATCTCCTGACTTAGGAGGAATGAGAGAGGCACCCCCATCAACAGGTAATTGCCCTTTGATGTGTTCATCAAGATGAGCCAATGAACGACGCATGGCTTGCACCTGAGAGAGGGTTTTCTCTTTTTTGAGAGTTTCGACAATGTGATTCACTTGGCGTTGAGCTTTAGAAAATTCACGCTGCCATTGCTTGCGGTATCGTTGCCGATCATTCCGTTCCTGAGTAGATAGTTGCTCACGTAGGACCTGCGCTTCTTCAAGCAAACGTTGAGCTTCTTGATGCCGCGCATGAGCTTGTGAGCGCTCTTTTTCCAACTTGGCATAGGTGCTTTGAAGCCGTTGAAATACATGGTCAAGATCCTGGTCTTCCCCTTGGATCAATTCACGCGCGTCTTGAAGAATTGAGGCCTCCAACCCCAACCGGTCAGCAATGTCCAAGGCCGAAGACCCACCAGGAATTCCATCGATCAATCGATATGTCGGCGAAAGCCTTTCCATATTAAATTCCTGACTGGCATTACGCACGTGAGGGTTTCGGTAGGTGAGCGTTTTCAATGAAGGGTAATGGGTAGTCACAATACTCATACATCCTAGATCGCTCAAACGACTTAAGATGGCTTCCGCTAACGCTGCTCCTTCAATGGGATCAGTCGAGCTTCCCACTTCATCTAAAAGAACTAAGGAAGAATGAGGCGAGACCGCCATATGGGATTGAAGATCATCCAGCAAGGCAATAAGAAAAATGATATGGCCGGAGAAACTTGAAAGATCCCGGCTCAAATCCTGCGTGTCTCCTATATCAGCATATACCTGTTCAAAAAAGGCCATTTCGGAATCAGGGGCACAGGGTGGAAGAAGGCCAACTTTGACCATTAACGCAATTAAGCCAACTAATTTCATGGTGACGGTTTTTCCGCCGGCATTAGGACCAGAAATAATAAGGGTATGAATATCTTCGTCAATATGAACGGTGTTGGCCACCACGCTGTCTTTGGTTAAAACCAAGAGTGGATGTTTGGCGTGAAGGAGATGAATATGAGGAATCTGACTGAGATGAACAGGGCAGCCCTCTATTTTTCTACTCAACCGCGCTTTAGCGACCAGACAATCCAATTCGGCTAACTGTTGAAGGGTTTTCTGAATGGGCAATACGGATTCGGCCACGGTATCGGAAAGATCCTGTAGAATTCGATGTGTCTCTTGGGACACCTGTAGATCAGCAAACTTTATCGCATTATTTAATTCGATCAGATTCCGTGGTTCGATAAATACCGTGGCACCACTGCTTGAAATATCATGGATAATGCCATCGACTTCATGCTGTCGTTCGGCTTTAACGGGAATGACATAACGATTTTCACGCTCAGCAAAATACTGGCCTTGCAAACGTTCTTCGAATTGTTGTGAAGACAACAGATGTTCCAACCGTCGCCGCATACCCTGGCGAAGATTCTGACTTTTTTGGGTTAATTGATGCAGGATCGGACTCGCGGATTCTCGAAGGCGTCCCTGAGCATCAACACAATGATCAATCGCTTGTCGTACCCGAGACAGTTCTTGAAGCTCAGTAGACCGTTTACTAACGGTTGGGCAGGCTTCGCGATGCCCCTCTAACCATTGGTTTGTGCTCTGGCTCATTGACAACACAAGGGAAATATCTCGCAAATCCAGGCCTTCCAAAAGACCACCTTTAGCGGCGCGCACAAGGAGGGGACGAATATCCGGGAAATTCAATGGTAAAAGCGGAGAGTTTCCTTCAAGCATCTGAACCATTTCAAATGTTTCTTGTTGTTGCCCGCGGGCCCTTTCCAAGTCATGCGCGAAAGGAAGCACACGACAAAGTTCCCCTCCCATGCTTGAAGAGGCTTCATTGGCCACAGCCTCTAGCAACTGATGCCATTCCAAAACTTGTTCAGTTTGTTGAACCAGCGCGGATTTCGTCATAGCCATGAAGTGTAAAAAGCTAGGCAAGCTGATGCAAGCCTGAGTGAAGGAAAAGGAACGAATGTCTGAAAGTAGTCAAATTTGCGGACGGGAAAGGCAGGGAAGGATCCGGCTTGAGGTGAGGAGAACGCTCTCCCTTAAGGGATTATTTTTTCATCGTATCGACTGAGGCCTTTAGATCTTCGATAGCTTTTTGAATGTTTTCCTTAACGTCCTGCCAAGCCATTTCACTACTATCTCGCAGTTTTTCAATGCGGGGAAGCAAAGTGTCTCGTTGTTGTCTTAAGCCATCTAATTGAGCCTGAAGTTTTGCCCGAGTTTTTTCTTGTAATTCTATGCTTTGTTCACGTAATTTTTGGATTTGACTATCCAAATCACTGATTTGTTTTTGAAGGTTGTCAGTCGAGAGATCACTATTTTTTTGAGAGGTGGAAGCAGAACCTTTTTTACTTTCCCCACTCTCAGCCGCCGACGGAACGACGCCCAGAGCCAACCACACGCAGGCGATACACAATCCTACCACGAATTGCCTGTTCATTTTCTGATTAACCAGAATACCCTTCATGGAAGCCCCTCTCTTTCCATTCTCAATCCTATCACAGCCTGATCTTCTTGCCCAGAATGCATTTTTCAACAGATGATCCCAAGATTATCAAAGCCCGTTGATTTTGATGTTGAAGAACAACCAGCAGTACTTGCTCCACTGAATGAGTTATCTTAGAATGTCGACCTTTTATGAGGACCTCATTATGACACCAGAAGAAGCACGTGTTTACCTGAACTATCTCCTCACCCTAAATCTTCGCCAAGAGGAAGCATTTGGACCATTAGCCTTAGCTTTTGTGAAAGAAAATGATCTGGGACAATTGGGGCTGCTTCCAGAAGAACAATTTAATTTATTGATGGCGACGGCCACGGTATTTTCTGCCGAGCCTAAACGTTATACGATGAAGCTAGAATTATTGCAAAAAGCTCGCCAGATATTACCCCGGACACAATACGACGATCCTGAGTTAGGCCGGGACCTGGAACATTTGCTCAAAAAGACCCAAAGCGATTTACAACGATACAACGAGGCCATGAAGGTTTCGCGGCCCCAAAGCATGGATCGGCAAAGCTTGATCGTCGAAACGGATTTTCCTGAATATTTTTTAGAAATTGCTCAAAAACGGGCCTCAACCTATTACCAGGAGAAATATCGGTTACCCAAAGAGGCAAAAACTGCCCAGCACTTTGGCGGCACACCAAAAAAATTCGAACCAGAAAATGCTTCGATTCACAAGGAGTTTCCTGGAGCTTGTGCGCCATTTATGAATGCGCGGACCAACCCCCTTCATCTCCTCCTACCCTTTGATTTAAAAATCAGTCGAAGTCCAGAAGAGCCGTTAGAGGGTGGCATTCGGATTTTTTATGGAAAGATGGGCTACTCCTATCCTTTGCGGTATGAGATGGGAAAATTGTGCAGTTACCATGATGGACAGGTGTTGGATGTGGATCTTCAAGACCCCAATCTCATATTCGTATCAGTGTCTGGTATTAAAGATCCTGCATTCCCGCTGCACCCTTCTGAAAAGGAGCCGTCGCTGCCCCCCGAATTGGCTTACCCCATGGCCATATTGGAACATACCGGAAGCTTAGGCCCGTTCATTCAAGTCAGTTGCAACATTAAAGTCTGGTTTGATGCATCCATCGTGTCTCTTCTCATCCAAGGGGCTCCCGATCTCGCCGAGTACGGTCTTCAAGGTGGAACCGGGCTCATGACCCGATCTTATGCCTCTGACAAGGTGGAATCATACGTGCAAAACCTCTCGCAGCCTTGGCAAGAAGGATTGAGTTTTAATTTATTAATCTACACCTTGCCCTCAATCCTGGAATCGACAGTGCGGTCATTCCCACAGGAACTCCTATTTTTTCAGTGTTCCCTGTCTTGAATCGACAGTGTTATCGATATATCGATCGTCGCACCATGGATCAAAGTACATAGAATGATTTCCCCAAAGAATCATCTGGATGATCGTGTGGTATTCTAATTCAGAGACCTGCCTCCTAAACCAAGGTGCTGTAGATGAGCCGTTCGTTCTTCAGTGCTACCCTACGCATGTATTTGATTCTAGGGCTGCTGCTCATGGCCGGCTGTATGGCTCACGACAAAAACATACCAAGGCTGAATAATGGCAATTCTCAACTTGGCATTGCCTCCTGGTATGGCCCAAGTTTTCATGGAAAACCCTCCGCAAGCGGTGAACCTTATGATATGTGGGCCCTCACGGCTGCCCATCGGACTTTGCCTTTTGGAACCTTGGTCCAAGTAACCAAGGTCGAGACAGGAAAAACAGTCACAGTCCGGATTAATGATCGTGGCCCTTTCATAAAGGCCGAATCATTGATTTGTCCTATACCGCCGCTCGGGAATTGGCGATGATTGGGGAAGGGACAGCGGACGTCGCGTTAACGATCGTGAGTCCAGGCAACGCCTCGATTCCATCAATTAGAGCCCCCACACGTTTCTGGGTTCAAGCGGGAGCTTTTACGAATTTGATGGAAGCCATGACGCTACGGGAACGATTGGGAAGCCAATATGATCAAGCACGAGTAAAAACCGTGAACTTACCATCTGGAGAATGGCATCGAGTCCAAGTAGGGATATTTCATTCAAAGAAAACGGCTCAAACAGCTGCGAGAGCATTACAAAATGATTTCGGGGGTAACCCTCTGATTCTGATTTCTAACTAATTGAAAATTAAAATAAATTTAGACGTTGGTGTACAAATAATTGCCATAATCCCCTACCCTATGGTAGCCTATTTTTACATGGATACCGATGGGTCAAGACATCGAATCGTCGATGAAATCTCTGACCAAATTATTAATACCTCTCTACACCTTCTGATTCCATTCTCCCCCATAGTCAGATCTGCTGATCAAGTAGCCGCTTCTAGCCCTGTCTCCTGCACTTGCCCTGCTGGAGTACGCTAATCCACCTATGGATTTTCTCGCAGTCTTTATCTGTTTAGGATTGTCGGCATTTTTCTCAGGGGCGGAAATCGCCTTCTTCTCCATCACAGAATCTCGCTTAAAAACGTTGGCTGATGAAGGCCACAAAGGGTCCAAAATGGCCCTGAAGTTACGGTCCAATCCCCAACGTCTGCTCTCGACTATTCTGATCGGGAACAACTTCGTGAATATCATGGCCGCGTCTTTGGCCACCTTAATTGCCATTCGGCTGTTTGGTTCGGAGGCCGTTGCTGTGGCCACCGGGCTCTTAACCTTTATGGTCTTATTATTTGGCGAAATCGTGCCTAAAACCTTATGTGCGAAATATGCCGAAACGGCTGTTCAAGTTCTGGCCTATCCTATCTATTGGCTCGAACAGGTGTTTTTCCCATTTCTGTATTTCCTGGAACCGTTCATCCTCAAACTCACAGGCGGACGAGGTTTAACCGTACCCTTTATTACCGAAGAAGAACTCAAGATTATGCTGGATGCAGGGGGCAAGGCCGGAGTCCTGGAAACAGACGAAGTCAGGATGATTAAAAACGTCTTCGAATTCAACGACGTCACGGCGGAAGATGTCATGACCCCGCGCATTTATATGTTCATGTTGGAAGGGACACAAACCCTAGAAGGTGCGCGCCAAGAACTATATAAAGCCAAATATTCACGTATCCCAATTCATGATGGAAATCCGGACAATATTACCGGCATCCTCTATCGTAGCCATGCGTTAATGGAATTAGCTCAAGCTCACACCCAACGACGTCTGAACGAATTGGCCAAACCGACCCTTTTTATTCCTGGTACCAAACCGGCAGATGAACTCTTAAAGCAATTCCAAAAGGAAAAACGGCATATTGCTTTGGTCGTCAATGAATTTGGAGGGGTGATCGGCCTCGTGACCGTGGAAGATTTACTGGAGGAAGTCGTCGGAGAAATTTTGGATGAGGGTGATCTTCACGAAGAATGGATTCGCCGAACCGGGAAAAAATCAAATTCTGGTTGATGGTCGAACAGAAGTCCGCCGCATTAATGAATTCTTGGAAGTCGAATTAGACGACGAACAAAATACCATCAGTGGGCTCATCCTCGAAGAACTTGGGCACATCCCCACTGTTGGTGAAAAAGTCCACACCGACAATTGCCTCCTCATTGTCCATGAGGCGGACGAACGCTCCATTAAAAGCGTCCAAATCATCAAAGAAGAAGTGGTTACCGAAACTGAAACAGAAAAACCTTCCCCCGTCGGCTCCGAATCTTAACCCCTTCGAACATCCAAGCCAAAATCCGCGCACCACCTAGAACGTTTTCCCTCTACTCTGTGAGGGCGTCGGCTAGGAGCCCAACGCTGGTCGCAAAATAGGTGGACCGATTCCACTTCATAATGACTCGGTAATTATCATAAACCAGATAGGCTGGCCCGTCTTTTCCGTCCGGCAACACAATTGAGGCGTTGAGAGGAGCAAGAGGAAGATCCTTCCCGTCGCGTTTTCGTATTCCAATCTTTTGCCAAACCTGAAGTGGTTTACGAATTTTCAGGCTTGCCTGATTGCTATCGAAACCTGCTGGCAATTGTGCCTGCCGACCCCAAATCTGCGTTCCGCGCCATCCGGATTGGGCAAGGTAATTAGCCGCCGAGGCAAACACATCAGCCGGAGTATTCCAAATATCTTTGCGTCCATCACTGTCAAAATCTACCGCCAGCTTCAAAAAGCTAGAGGGCATAAATTGGCATTGGCCCATCGCTCCCGCCCACGAACTCTTCATGGTAGCCAGAGAAGTATGGCCACCTTGCAAAATCATAAAGGCATTCAGAAGCTCAGTGCGAAAATACTGACTCCGCCGTCCGTCAAAGGCTAAGGTCGCCAGGGCGTCGACAATGCGATACCCACCAGTATTTTTACCATAATTGGTTTCAATCCCCCACAGCGCCACAATAAATCGAGATTGCACCCCATATCGTTGACCAACTTCATGTAATAGGTCGCGATGCTGAACCATCATTTCACGTCCTCGTGCAATCCGTTGTGGAGAGACAATTCTTTGACGGTACTCCCCAAACGTCATTCTCGATTCCGGCTGTTTCCGATCTAGTTCTAATACTCGTGGAATAGGCGCAACGCCTTGAAAAGCCTTATCCAACAGAGAAGATGAAATTCCCTGCTCAATAGCCTCCACTTTAAATTCCTTCACCCACTCATCAAAGCTCGTCTCTCCAAACGCGGGGGAAGCGACAACGAAAATGAACATGGCGACCAAAAACAATAATCTCATAAGTCAATCCTTACTCAATTCGAAGTTGGTTTCTTCCATAGTTTCCCAACGTGAACAATACTACCCATCATACTACGAAAAAGCGTTCCGGCTAGATTCGTGTGGGTTTAATGGGCAGATTACAGGGGAAGGAATGTCGTCTTAGACTCGGCTGAAACATATGCTTGCGGGGTTTCGCCCGCCGCCGAAGTCCAAAGGTATTCTGACCGACGCCTTCCAGCGGGCCCCATGGGCGAACGTCTTATCAATCGGCGAGCCTTGTCTGAGCGAAGTGAGTTGGCCCGTCCACCAGTTTCCGGCATTCGCCTAGTTGAATAAGGCAGGACAGGGCGTCATTTGTGCATGGTGCGTCTCAAAGAGCGCGGCCGTTATTGGCTGCTAATGTCTTCACACAAAGGTTGTGCCCTACGAGACCTACTAAGCGAAAGTTGTGCGCCAAGCAACAAGCCCGGCGCCTGGCCAAACCCCGGCACCTAATGTGTTGTTGGGAGAAACTGTGGCTAGCAATTCCTCCTAGACTCGGTCTTTCTCGAGGAGTCGGTATCCAACTCTTAAAAAGCCAAAGTAAAGATGGATACCCGCCTAAAACTGCGGGTATGACGACTCTGGATGGAAAACATAAAAAATAACTGCCTCCCGGGTAACTGTTAGTTACAGAGATGAAAACGAAAAAGCCTACTAAGAATGGGGAGGTTCGTTTTTAGATAGCAATGTCTTGAACCCCAGTTCGTCAAGCACCGGCACTTCTAATGATTGGGCCTTATCAAGTTTCGAGCCTGGGTCTTTTCCGGCTACCACATAATCGGTCTGCTTACTGACATTCGAGGTGACTCGCCCACCAATAGATTCAATCTTCTGTTTGGCCTCTTCTCGGGTCATACCCTCAAGAGTCCCCGTCAGGACAAAACTTTTCCCTGCTAAAGGTTGAAGCAACTCTCCCGCCACAATATCGACCTCTTCTACCTGGATCCCCAGATTTTGCATACGCTGAATCACCTGAAGGTTGCGTCCCTCTTGAAAAAAACTTTCCACGCTGGCCGCGATCTCCGGCCCAATCTCATGGATCGCTTGAAATTCTTCTTTTGAGGCCTTTTGAATCTTTTCTAGTGACCCATAATGTTGAGCCAGGACCTTGGCGATATGCGTTCCCACATGCCGAATGCCTAATCCAATTAAAAATCTTGGCAAGACAGCCTGCTTGCTCTTCTCCAAACCCTCGATCAATTGGGTGGATGATTTTTCCGCAAAGCCTTCAAGTTCCAACAGTTGTTCTTTTTTTAAGGTATAGAGGTCACCTAGATCCTTCACCAACTCTTCATCCACGAATTGGGCAATGGTCTTCTTCCCCAGGCCATCAATATTCATGGCACCTTTTGAAACGTAATGCTCAAGTGATCCTTTAAGTTGTGCAGAACAGACAGTCTGGCCCGTACAGTACAACACTGGCCCCTCTTGAATCGTATGCGACTGACAGACGGGACATTGTTCTGGTGGGACAAATGGATCCGTCCGTTGTTCTCCTGGGACCTCTACGCGTTCCACAATATCCGGAATCACATCCCCTGCCCGTTCTACTTTCACCGTATCTCCCACACGCACATCTTTCCTAGCCACTTCTTCCACATTGTGCAAACTAGCCCGGCTGACCGTCACGCCGCCTATGTCCACGGGATCAAGCATGGCAATGGGGGTGAGCGCACCCGTCCGCCCAACAGACACCGCAATGGCCCGTACTTTGGTCAGTTCCTTTCGAGCAGGAAATTTATAGGCAATGGCCCATCGAGGACTGCGTGATTTTTCACCCAAGGCTCGTTGCCAATCGAATCGATTCACCTTAATGACAATCCCATCGATTTCAAAGGGAAGAACGTCTCGTTGTTCAGCCATATCACCATGGAAGGCCATAGCCTCTTCTATTTTCTGACAATTTTTCCGGAATTTCGGGATAGGAAGTCCCCAAGTCTCCAGGCGAGACACAGCCTCAAAATGCGTCGCCCGTTTTTCCTCCCCTTCACTCATCAGGTCATAACAGATAAGGGTCAAAGGTCGCTTCGCAGTGATTTGCGGATCTAACTGTCGCAACGCTCCTGAGGCAGAATTGCGTGGATTGGCAAATGTGTCTTCCCCCATCTCAGTCAACCGTTGATTGAGTTGGTGGAAATCGGGAAGTTTTATGAAGACTTCTCCGCGCACGACCAGATGCACTGGAAAACCGGTGCCTTCTTTCAATCTCAAGGGCAAGGTGCGAATGGTGCGAAGATTGTGGGTGACATCTTCGCCAATGGTGCCGTCACCGCGTGTGGCGCCGCGGACAAACAGGCCTTGTTCATACGTCAGTTCAACTGAGAGCCCATCAAACTTGGGTTCAACCGAATAGCTTATATATTCTTCGCCCAGTTCACGATGCACGCGTTCATCAAAGGCCCGAACGCTGTCTTCCGTCATTTCCGAATCCAAGCTTAACAGCGGAAATTCGTGTTGGACTTTTTGGAATTGCGGAAGAGGCGCTCCCCCGACCCTTTGGGTCGGAGAATCTGGGGTGATCAAATCAGGGAATTGTTGTTCGAAATTTTTAAGATCCTGAAAGAGCTTGTCATATTCGGCGTCGGATATTTCTGGTCGACTGTGGACATAATACAATTCATCATGCCGGCGAACGGCTTGGCGAAGCTCTTCGAGTTGTTGTTGAGGAGTAGCCACAGGACCAGAAGGGGCTAGAATGGAATGCTCACCTGGTTATTCACGAATAAACCTGGCCGCATAGCTTCGAATCTCATGGCCGTTTAATACATGAAACTGGCGCAAGCGGGCAACCGTTTGCCCTGAAAATCGATGCAACGGCAACGGCACGAGTTTGCGCCCATATCGTCGAGCAATATTCCGCCAAGCAGCTTTGAGGGGAACCGGAGATACCACGGCGACATGGGATTCCTGCGAATGAGCACAGGCCCCTGCCAATAGCCGTTCCTCCAATGTCGTCGTAAAATTAAATAAAGGGTTTTCCCATATATCCGGAATGGGCCGGGGCGGATATAAAAACATCGTCCCGCCATAACGAGCCTGTCCAACCCCAGGCCCGACCATTTGGATTGAAAATGGCGTGGCATAAAAGCTTAAGGTAGATTCTTCCTGATGTTCAGCAAACCAGGTAGTTCGCCAGGTATACACATTCGGGTCTGCTGGGACCTCAAAGAGAAATACGAGGACTTCAATTGTCCCTCTGGTTGGAGGCGTAACTTTGACTTGGAGATCATAGATGGATCGTTGGGATTTCGTGGCCCACTGTCGGAGGGTCTCCCGCAGATCAATCCCATCTTCCAATGAGGTGCTGAATTTTTCGATTCTTGCCAAATCAGCTCCCAAAACCTGCTTGCTTTGTTGTCTGACATGTGCAGCAAACGATTCAATCCGTTGATCTTCGGGTGGCCACGAACATTGCCGATAGGGATTCCATTGATGGGCCCAGGATTGTTTTTGGGGAAGGGGCGGCTTTGGACGAAGCGTGAGACTTCGCCATGTTTGGGGGTCTCCTTGCAAGCGATTGGTGGCTGGCAGGATCTCGCCTCCTGGATCCTGGAGTTCCCCAATGCCCATACTAATTATCGGTTTGATATCCAGCCTTGACGAATCTATTTGATAGTCATAGATCTTTGCGGTTTCCAACAATGTAAGGGCAAAGGCATCTCCTCCCATTTGTTGGGCTGCTTGAACAAGCGTATATAAATCTGGCTTCAGGCGATGTTCAAGGAGTGTTCGATTCCGGATATAGTGAAAATACCGCTGCAATAATTGGGGTGTGATCCAATTTACTTCCTGGGCCCCCATAGAAGAACGAGAAGCCAGCCATCGCGAACGCGCCTCAAGAACAAGTTCTTTGATTCCATCAATCGAGAGATGTTTGTCGGAGCGAGCCTCTTCACGTCGATATTCGTAGAGTTGGCTGATGAAGGGTAATTCACCCAGCAGGAAATAGAGTGAAGCAGGTTCCACCTTCCACCAAGCCGGGCGCTCTGTAAGCTGCTCAGGAGCAACGTAGGGCATCCGGTCTTGATAGGCTTGTCGAAGCCACGGCCAATCTATCAATGGACAGAGACATACCATGTTCCGATATTCTAATTCCAGTTCATGTAGTCGGAACGCCATCCATGAAATGCGTGCCTGCCGTTGACTTTCTTGTTCGGGCGAAGGCAAGAAGGGAATCGTGGCAGCCGAAAAGCCGGCCAGGGACACCGACTTGAGCACATAGGGATCAGGCCCTACCCAAGGTGTTGGTTGGAAGCAAGTTACGTCCCGGTCAACATAGGCACGAGCAATGCCTTCTCCCATGGCAACCCGGATTCCCATGATGACTGGCTGACAGGGATCAATAGGGACATAAGAACAACACGAAACCTCATCGTCATTTCGTTCGTGACACACAACCACACTCACGACCGGCAGAGCGGCTATTCCTTCTTCCACGAGGGATTCAACCGACGGCGGAAGGGGAAGCGCGAGGCAATCAATTTCCTGTGAAACCATGATATCTCGAACCGTCTGAGCCATATCCCCACTGCCATGGACGATAGGCAAAACCTGAATGCGAGGAGACAGGGTGAAAATCGCATCGAGTTGCGATACAGCGTGAGACATCGTCTGAATTAGTTGAAGAGTGGTGAACGCACTAATGTCAAAAGTAAAATTAGAGTTTTAAGAAAAATTGCACCTTGACTAGGATAGGAATTTAATGATCAGGATGGAGGGGTGAATCTTCGTCAAAAAAGAAATCTCCTAATCCTTTGGGCAGCCCTTGTCCACCTAAAGCATGAGAACGGCGCTTGGCCAATCCATCCAAATTCAAGGCCTCCTCGCCTAAGACTTTCGTTAAAGCCTCACGCCACGCCGCATCATGAGCCAATGGGTGACTGGGGTCTTGTGCCATCCGCTTTAAGGCATATTGGACTATATGAATACCATCACGAACCGAAAACGACAGATCAAGCTGATGGGCTTTTTGTAGGAAACTTACAGTAAGGTTAAGGAGGTCCACAGGCGCAAAGGGCAAATGGTATTGCAAAATCGCCAACTCATGATCCTTTGAGGGAAATTCAACTTTTAATGTGGGTTGCAGGCGAGACAAGATATAATCCGGCACTTCGTAGGTAGACGCATCCTCATTCATGGTGACGCAACACCGGAAATTTTCATGCGCCACAATCTGAACTCCCGCAACCATCGATTCTATTAATTGCCGATGATCTAACAATGAAGCGAGAGAAGCCCAACTCTTTTCATTCATCCGATTGCCTTCATCAAGCAGGCAAATATTGCCCGTGAGCATGGCCGTGACTAATGGAGAAGCTTGATAAATGATCGTTCCACCTTCTGCAATGACAGGGGACACCAACAGATCTTCCGGGCGCGTATCCGCAGTACATTGATAAATATACAGGTCTTGTTTTCGTTCCTGCGTGGCAGCCATTGCCAATGTCGTTTTCCCCACACCGGGTTGTCCTACAATGCGTGGGGATAGCGGACTATCTTGTGTATCCACCACCAACCAACAAGCCAGAAGTTGGCGTAAAATTTCATGGTCTCCTATCCACTGTTGCTGAAGCGCGATGGGACGGGCCAGCCGGAGAGAGATTTGGCCGACTTGAAATGTTCCGGGATTTGTAGGGAGTGAAGAGTCTCTTTTCATATAATCGGAAAGAAAACTATCACAACATTTTTTAAAGGGTCAATGTGAACAGGAGTGTTCCATATTTCTGTCGTAATCGTTCGACTAGTAGTTTGACTTTACACAGTTTCCGAATTATGGTGTAACGGGAAGATAATTGGATGCCTTCTGCATCTACCCTTTCGGTCAGGACACAGAGCCCGGCAGGAGGGATGCAAATGAAACTCAATGGAGGAGGAATGCGGAACATGACGCAACCAACGTTTGGGGGAACTCAGGTAGATCCCCACCCATCTGCAGGGTTTTCCTACCTGAAAGTCATCGCAGGGATGCTCGTCTTTGGCGGGCTGTTGACCGGGTGTGTGAGTTCGGAAAAATACGAGGCAGAGAAAGCTCGGGCATTAAATTTCCAAAGGCTCCTGGCCCAAGAAGAAAAGAGAACGGGCGAACTTAATGTCAAGTATCAAGATGTCCAACGCCAAGTCGGGTCTCTTGAGTCTCAAGACCGTGATATGAATGCCGAACTCGAAGCGTTACGTGATCAACTCAATCGTTCCCACGAGGAACTTTCCAGAGTCCGTGGCGGAGGTATGGCGGAAAGCGATGATCTTAAACTGTCCGAACCCTCAATTTCAGAATTCGGATTGGATGACCTGGACTTTAAAGATACAGATCTCGCGGAACTCGAATTGGATTTAGACCTGGGCAGTAATGACGTCTTCTGGAATCCATGGCTGAAGCGTCCAGCATGGCCATGGGCGGTGTAGATTTCCATACTGTCGCCACAGGAGATACCCTCTATCGTCTTTCCAAACAGTATGGCGTGACTGTCGATGACCTGAAAGTCTGGAACAATTTGGCTGACAACACCATCCACGTAGGCCAACAAATCGTCGTCAGTCAGTAGTCATTACTTTTCGAATTTCTGTCTACAGCAAAGGCGAGGGTCCATGGGGAATACCCCTTTGGGTTCTCGCCTTTTTTCTTAATTTCTCCCTCCCTGCCCATTTCCTGTTCGTTGACACCCCATAGGTCGTATGCTAGCGTCAAAATCATGAAAAATGCTTATTATTCAGTGTGTTTTGATGAATTTTGCACCTTGGCCGATCAAGGAAATTTGGTTCCCATCTACCGAGAAATCCTGGCAGATTTCGATACTCCGGTCTCCGCCTTTTCTAAGATCAATACGGGTACACATGCCTTCTTATTTGAAAGTATTGAAGGAGGAGAAAATTGGGCGCGGTATTCTTTCCTGGGAAGTCAGCCTTCTGTCGTGTTTTGGGAGCACCAGGGAGAAGTCATCACCCAAAAAGGCCGCAAACAAACTCGGGTCCCACTGAAAGACAATCCGTTAGATCACATTCAGGAAGCCATGGCCGCCTATCGGCCAGTTGCAGTTCCAGGGTTGCCACGATTTGTGGGAGGAGCGGTCGGGTTTTTAGCTTATGACGTCGCACGCTCCTTTGAACCGATTCCTTCCTATCCTAAGGCCGAGCTTAAGACACCGCTTTTTGCGTTTTGTATTACCGACACGCTCCTTATTTTTGACAATATCGCCCACACGATCAAAGTCGTCGCCAATGCCCATATTGTTTCGACGAAAAAGCCGGAACTTCGGCGCACATATCAAAAGGCCATTCGACAAATTGAATTGATTATCGCCAAGTTGCATAAATCGCGGCGCAAGCCTTCGTCTTTCAAAAACCGTACGCCACTCAAGTTTCAATCAAATATGACCTCGTCCGAATTTGAAAAAATGGTACTTCGGACGAAAGAATATATTCAAGCGGGCGATATCATTCAAGGCGTGATGTCCCAACGGTGGCATACCACGATTGGGACGAATCCCTTCGAAATTTATCGGGCCTTGCGTGTCATCAATCCTTCACCCTATATGTTTTATCTACGTATCGCTGGAACGGAGCTGATTGGTGCGTCGCCAGAAGTGTTAGTTCGCTGCGAGGATGGGAAAATCGTGGTTCGACCCATTGCCGGAACTCGGCCACGTGGACGAACACCCGAAGAAGATCAAAAAATGGAAGCTGATCTTCTTTCTGACCAAAAAGAATTGGCTGAACATGTGATGCTGGTAGATTTGGGGCGAAATGACGTCGGCCGCGTAGCAAAGACCGGATCAGTTAATGTTGAACGATTTATGAACATTGAACGCTATTCGCATGTGATGCATATCGTCTCTCAAGTCACTGGCGAATTAGATCCTGCCTATTCCGCCTATGACGTCATGAAAGCCTGTTTCCCGGCAGGCACCCTGTCGGGGGCACCTAAAATTCGGGCCATGCAAATTATTGAGGAATTAGAACCAACTCGTCGTGGACCTTATGGTGGCGCCGTCGGATATTTCAGTTTTTCAGGGAATATGGATACCTGTATCAATATTCGAACTGTCGTTGCCCAAGGGCAGAATGCTTACATTCAAGCCGGGGCGGGAATTGTGGCGGACTCAGATCCGACACGAGAATACGAAGAAACACAAAATAAAGCTGGGGCCATGATGCGAGCCCTCGAAATGGCCGAACGCGGATTAGAGTAATACCAGTAAGAAGAGATGAAAAACCTGTGCCCCAACGTTCATAACCCTCGATTTATTATTGACACCTTACTTTTTACTTTCCACTCCTAACTATTTCCAATGATTTTAGTCATCGATAATTACGACTCCTTTACCTATAATCTCGTGCAATATTTAGGGGAGCTGGGAGCTGAAGTTCAGGTTATTCGGAATGACAAGCTCACCAATGAAGATATTGAACAATTGGCCCCGGACCAACTTTTGATTTCTCCAGGCCCCTGCACTCCAAATGAGGCTGGAATTTCCGTAGACGTTATCAAGTACTATGCCGGAAAGCTTCCCCTGTTTGGCGTCTGTCTCGGGCATCAGTCCTTAGCCTATGCGTTTGGAGGTCAAATTGTGCGAGCCGAGCGTCTGATGCATGGGAAAACATCAATGATTCACCACGATGGAAAAACGATTTTTCAAGGATTGCCCAATCCCTTTGAGGCTACACGCTATCATTCGTTAATCGTCAAGCGTGAAACGTTACCAACGGACTTTGACGTATCAGCAGAAACGGTAGAAGGCGAAATCATGGGGCTTCGCCATAGACCGACAGGAGCAGAAGGGGTCCAATTTCATCCTGAGTCCATTCTCACAGGGGCCGGAATGGATCTCCTAAAAAACTTTTTAGCCCTTCCTTTATCTTCTTCAACACTAGCATGAGTAGATCAATCAGTTTGGCCCTAATTTGGAAAAGAAATTCATGAGTGCATTCAAAGAAATTCTTGCCAAACTCCCCGACCGAATAGACCTGACGGAAAAGGAAGCGGAAGAAGCCATGCGAGAGATCATGCATGGTAACGCAACGGATGCGCAGATCGCCGCCTATTTAATGGGATTACGCATGAAAGGGGAAACGATTGAAGAAATTACGGGATCCGTGCGAGCCATGCGGGATCTCGCCATCCGTGTTCCAATCGCGGACCCTCAAGTTGTCGATACCTGCGGAACGGGCGGCGATAAAAGCCAAACCTTCAATATTTCCACTGCCGCAGCCTTCGTCGTGGCTGGTGCCGGAATTACTGTGGCCAAGCATGGCAATCGGTCGGTCTCATCGCGCTCAGGAAGCGCGGATGTCTTGTCAGCCCTTGGCGTGAATATTGAACTCTCACCTCAAAAGGTTGGGGACTGCATTAACGAAGTTGGCATTGGATTTTTGTTTGCCCCTCTCTACCATGGTGCCATGAAATATTGTGCGAAACCTCGTGCAGAAATGGGTATTCGAACGTTAATGAATATTATGGGGCCATTGTCTAATCCAGCAGACGCAACAGTTCAAGTCTTAGGCGTGTATGATGCCAACCTTACAGAAAAATTGGCGCAAGTCTTAATACGTTTAGGGACACAACATTGTTTTGTCTTGCATGGGATGGATGGATTAGATGAAATTTCTCTGACAGGTCCAACAACGATTGCCGAAGGAAAAAAGGGACGGGTGGCAAGCTATGTTGTTCGGCCTGAAGATTTTGGGCTTCATCCCGTCGCTGCTAAGGAATTATTAGGTGGAACTCCGGAAAACAACGCCAAAATCATATTAGACATTTTGCGAGGTAGCCGTGGCCCTAAACGGGATATTATCTTAATGAATGCAGCTCCGGCGTTGGTGGCCTGCAATAAAGCCACATCGTTAAAAACCGCGTTTGAGGAAGCGGGCCGTATTCTGGACAGTGGCGCGCCTTTTGAAAAGCTTGAAAAACTTATTTCATATACCAAAGCAGTCGCTGCATGATTCTTTCACGGATTTTGGACCACAAAAAGGCAGAATTGCGCCGAAAACAAAGCCGGGGCTATCTGTCGACCATGAAAACTCGGGTTGCCGACCAATCTGCTCCGCTAGGGTTCATTAAAGCCATTGAAGCAGGACACTCGCCTACGGCACCTGCCTTGATTGCGGAAGTCAAAAAGGCCTCTCCAAGCCAGGGGCTGATGCGCCCGGAATTTAAAGATCGATTTGATCCTGTAGATATTGCTAAACAATATCGTGATGCAGGAGCACATGCGCTTTCGGTACTGACAGATCAGGAATTCTTTCAAGGCAATTTAGATTTCTTAGCTTCCGTCAAGGATTCCGTAGATCTTCCCACCCTCAATAAAGAATTCATGGTAGGCGACATTCAGTTTTATGAAGCCCGAGCATATGGGGCGGATTGCGTGTTATTGATTGTGGCTGGGCTAGACCGCATTCAGCTAGAGGATTTCTTTGTATTAGCCACTGAACTTAACCTGGATGTTCTCATTGAAGCCCACAACGAACAAGAACTGGATACCGTGCTCGAACGAATTCCTCAAGCCAAGCTCATCGGCATTAACAACCGTGACCTCAAAACGTTTTCTACCGATCTGGGTGTGACGGAACGATTAGCGAAACGAATACCTGCCGACAAACTCATTGTCAGCGAAAGTGGCATTCAGAAACATGGCGACGTCGTGAGAATCTCTGAAGCAGGTGCTCATGCTATGCTGATTGGCGAATCTCTACTTCGGGCAAAATCCATTGAAGAAAAAATCAGAGAATTGCTGCCAACATCGACCACTTCCAGTCAAGAAGCCTGTGAGCCTCGTTGGGTGTAATGGCTTTATTCAAAGAATTCTTTAAAATCATTCAGGATAGTCTTCACTCATGCCCATCAAAATTAAAATATGTGGAATAACGAATGTTCAAGATGCCGAGGCCGCAGTAGCAGCAGGAGCCGATGCGTTGGGCTTCGTGTTTTATGCACAAAGTCCGCGTTGCATTGAACCGTCCGTCGCCAAACGAATCATTGCGCAACTCCCCCCATTTGTTCTTCCCATTGGTGTCTTTGTCAATCATGATCGGGATTCCATACGTAATGTGTTTGACGAATGTGGCCTAGCATTCGCACAACTGCACGGCGATGAAACACCAGCTTTTTGTGAATCCCTAGGCCGGCCCGTGTTACGCGCCCTTCGTCTACGTGATCGTGGCAGCTTGCTGGCCTTAGCTGCGTATAAGGGACGAATAGGAGTCAGGGGCTTTGTCGTGGATGCCTTTTCATCTGAAGCCTATGGAGGAACAGGCCAAACAGTAGATTGGTCTTTGGCCCACGAGATTGCACAAGCGGCCCCAATCCTTCTTGCGGGAGGATTAACTCCGAGCAATGTCCAAGAAGCCATTCGACAGGTTCAGCCTTATGGGGTTGATGTGAGCAGTGGAGTGGAAAAACACCCAGGCCAAAAAACTCATGAAAAGATTCGCGCGTTTACTCGAGCCGTTCGCCTTGAGTGTTAGCCGCCTCGTCGCTATACTCCCCCTTTTCAATTTTTATTAAAATCTCATATTTGAACCAAAATGTGTTGGATTTGATGAAGCACCAAATGGAGAAGGGAATGTTGTAAAAAACCGCCCGCCTGCGCGAAGCCAGGTCCAGCAAGGCCGCAGTCGATGTGGAGCGTACACGAGAGTATGTGAGCAGACACAGAGGCGACCTGCCTGCATGTAGCGCTTTCAGCCTTCGTAGCCGCTTCGGCAAAGAAGGCTCAGCGAAGGCAGGGAACTCCACTGATGGATTTATTAAACATTCCCCATTTTCAATGGCAACGTATCCTGACAAACATGGGCGCTTCGGGAAATTCGGGGGCATGTATGTGCCCGAAACCCTGATGCCGGCGATTCATGAGCTTGACCAGGCCTATCAAAAAATCAAACAAGACAAACAATTTCAACACGAATTTCAGACCTGCCTCAAGAACTTTGTTGGGCGCCCCACTCCCCTCTATTTTGCCGAACGCCTCACCAAAACACTCGGTGGCGCCAAAATTTATCTTAAGCGAGAAGATCTGTGTCATACCGGAGCACATAAAATTAATAACACGGTAGGCCAAGCCCTGCTCACTCGCCGTATGAAAAAGAGAGCGCGTCATTGCCGAAACCGGTGCGGGGCAGCATGGCGTGGCCGTCGCAACCGTCGCCGCCATGTTCGGGCTCGAGGCCGAAATCTATATGGGCACGGAAGATATGGAGCGCCAAGCGCTCAACGTATTCCGGATGCGGTTATTGGGCTCAAAGGTCACGGGGGTGAATGCAGGAAGCCGCACCCTAAAAGATGCCATTAGTGAAGCCATGCGCGATTGGACGACGAATGTTCGCACAACCCATTATCTCTTGGGATCGGTGTTGGGTGCACACCCCTACCCGATGATGATTCGAGATTTTCAATCGGTTATCGGTCGAGAAGCACGCAAACAAATTCTGTCCTTAGAGGGGCGGCTTCCCCATTATCTCGTGGCCTGTGTGGGGGGTGGGAGCAATAGCATGGGTTTATTCTATCCGTTTGTCAAAGACGTGAAGGTCAAAATGGTCGGAGTCGAAGCCGGCGGTTATGGCATAGAAAGCGGAAAACATGCCGCGCGATTTTCCGGTGGAAAACCTGGCGTCTTACATGGCACCATGACCTATCTGCTGCAAGACCAAGATGGCCAGGTTAATCCTACGCATTCCATCTCGGCAGGCTTAGATTATCCGGCGGTTGGCCCGGAACATAGCTTCTATCATGACACGGGAAGAATTCACTACACTTCGGTGACCGATGAAGAGGCGCTGGTAGCATTTGACCTATTGTCTCAAGAAGAAGGCATCATTCCCGCCCTGGAGAGTGCACATGCGATAGCAGAGGTCGTGAAACTTGCTCCGACGATGAAGAAAAATCAGATCCTCTTAATGAATCTTTCTGGCCGGGGCGACAAAGACGTTCAACAAATCGCCAACATGCGCGGCATCCCCCTCTAGAATAGGGAAAAGTGAGAAGTGAAAAGCAGGAACTTTGGTAAAGAAAACTCGTATGCGTATTCCTCCTTCTTTTTAACTTCTCACTTTTAACTTTTTATTTTTCACTCAATCATGAAGAATCGCATCCAACAAACATTCGATGACTTAAAGACCAAAGGGGAAAAGGCCCTCATCCCCTACATTATGGCTGGCGATCCTTCTTTGGATATTACTGAATCACTCGTTCTGACCTTGGCAGGAGGCGGAGCGGATCTCATTGAATTAGGTGTCCCGTTTTCTGATCCTATTGCCGACGGTCCGGTTATTCAACAGGCAGCGGAACGTGCGCTCCAATCAGGAACAACGCTGAAAAAAATTCTATCGACAGTCAGGTCTCTCCGAGCTAAAACATCTATACCCTTAATCTTCATGGCCTATTACAACACCATTCTAGCTATGGGTTTGGAGAAATTTTGTGCAGAGGCGGTTTCGGCAGGAGTCGACGGCTTGATTGTTCCGGATCTACCCCCGGAAGAATCAGATGAACTATATAACACAACGAAGACAGCAGGTGGACCTGTTGTCATTTTCCTTTTGGCTCCCACCAGCACTTCCCAGCGGCGCAAAGAAGTCAGTAAACGAACGCACGGCTTTATTTACTATGTTTCATTAACCGGCATCACTGGTGCGCAGCTCCCCGATCTGAACCAAGTCAAAAAGAATGTGCAGACCATTCAAAAAATGGCCAAAAAACCAGTCGCCGTAGGGTTTGGCATTGCAACCCCTGAGCAAGCCCATAAGATCGCCCAATTTGCAGAGGGCGTCATCATCGGCAGCGCCCTCGTCCGTAATATCGCCGAACACCATCAAGACCCTGCATTTTTCACAAATCTCAAAACCCTAACCACGAATCTCAAAACGGCCATCAGTTAACGTAGGTTATTGTGGGCCCTTTATAGGTTCCTATGCCCAACATCTTTCGGAAACCAGGGGTCTACATTCAAGAAACCGGCACCACCAATAAAGCCATTGCTGGGGTCTCTACATCGACCGCCGTCCTTATCGGCACGTTTCCGAAAGGCCGACAATACACGCCGGCGAATATTCGCTCTCTTCTAGAATTTAATCGAACCTATGGAGGTCTCAGGACAAATAATGTCTCTTCCCTGGTTATCAAACAATTTTTTGACAATGGCGGAAAGAATCTATGGGTCATCTCGACAGGAACCAGACTTTCCAGGGCAGCGACTCCTTTTTTGAAAGGACTTTCCCTCTTATCCAAGATCCCATCCTTCAACATGCTCGTGATTCCAGAAACGACTTTCCTCCCAGACGGAGAAGCAGCAAAAGTTTTTCAGACAGCCGTGGCCCTAATCGAAAAACAGCGAGCAGTGTATCTCTTAGACCCGCCCCAACAAGATGCACTTCGTCAAACGGTGAAAGACCTGGCCGCATGGTTCAGAGCCCAAGCTGACATTCGACATCCCAATGTGATTCTGTATTATCCCCGTGTCCAAGTTCGTTCCCAAATCACCTCTTCTCCGACGTTGATTATTCCCAACAGTGGCACGATGGCCGGAGTATTTACCCGCCTCGACGGCGTCCGTGGCGTGTGGAAAGCGCCTGCCGGAACCAAAGCCAACCTACAAGGAGTGGTTGGGCTTGAACAATTGCTAACCTCCAAAGACATTAAATCCCTCACCTCAGCCAACATCAATTCCTTAAGACAGATTGCCTCCTCGGCCTATGCTGCCTGGGGGGCACGAACCCTTTCATCCGACCAGGAATGGAAATATGTGCCGGTTCGTCGTACGTCCTTGTTTTTAGAGTCCAGCATTGAACAGGGAACAGCATGGGCAGTCTTCGAACCCAATAACGGACCGTTATGGATGCAGATTCGTCAGTCAGTTGAAACCTTTATGCAGGCACTATTTCAGCGTGGAGCTTTTCAAGGGGCCAGGCCCCAAGACGCCTATTTTGTCAAATGCGGGAGAGAGACGACGACAATCGCTGACCAAACAGCGGGGATCGTACGCATTCTGGTGGGGTTTGCTCCGCTCAGACCAGCAGAATTCGTCACTCTCAACATCACACAAAAAACGAGGCCTATTCCCCCTCGGAAAAAGGCCTTGAAGGTTTAGGCCACTCGCGGTACATTGAGGCTGATTTGATGTGTCCCCCCTTGAACCTAAAAGCGGCAGTTGAGCGCGAAAAAGCTGTGCAAGCAATTGATGTGCATAGGGAATGTAACAATTGCGTGGTCACCTTTTGGGTGATGAGTCAATTGTTCCATTTCCTAGGTGCGTCAAGGGGTTGTGCAGACTGTCGTGATCCAACTGCTGTTTTTAGGTTGAACAAGCCTGATGGAAAACTCCATGCTCCTACCGTTTTCTCTCAACCCCTGTTTCATGCCAATAAACCCTAGAAGGTTTTGATGACGACCCAACCCTTTCGTGTCCTTCAACCATTTTGGAAACCAGGAACTAGTAGGGTCTTAACGCTGGTCATCCTGGTTACCCTGCTCTTTTTCGGCGTCCTGTTTTATATGTATGTGTCCCAAAACTATTCCTATTTAGTCGAGCGAAACTTTCGGCTCTTGGCCACCTGGGGTACGGAATTAACGGAAACGGTGGAAAATTATGAGCGCAGTTTTCGTTTTCGCGTTCAAGAACAGGAAAGCGCCGGCCTTACTGGACCATCTTCCCGTATTCGATCACGTGGGATTCTTCATACGTTGACAGACCAAGGCCTCGTCCTCGAAGGGTTTGCTCCCATCACTGAGGCCGGCTTTGGGCCACGCGACAAACCCAAATACAAGTTGATGTTGGAACAACAAACGCGTGAGCAATTACGGCTCCTACCCTTTGTACAAAACGTCAAACCTCCTGATCCCTCTTCAGGGGACATCTTCGACAGAAACGAAACTGAAGGATCATCCCCCTTTGGTTACCTTTTCCTATTCTCCAAACCAGCCCGATGGACTGGTACAGGCGAAAGCCCAAGAACGGGACGGAACAGTGACGGCCACGGCCAGCATTGCCCTTGGAGATTTGCTGAAGCACGTGACCACGGAGAGTATCTTCGAAGATGTGTTGCTGGCCGACCCTTCTGGTGCCATTGTGTATCAACGTAACGCCTCAACTCTGAAATTTCTTCATTTGGGTAACCTGATTCACCACCAACAGATCAATGACGGATGGCTAACCGATGTCTTTAAGGAAAGTGGATTAGAACAGGCCAAACCCTTAGATCCCGAAAACCTCAGTCAGGTGATGAAGACCGCCATGCCATTACACTTTCAAGTTACGGTGGGCGGCAACAGTTATGAAGTGTTTATGCAGGCCGTGTCCTTTCCTTCCATCTCCATTCCCCAACAAGGGCCGAACCAGGACGTTCCCTGGATCATTTGCGGCATCCTTCCCAGCTCGACTTTTCAAGAACAATACCTGGCGATTCCCTTTACGGTTCTCCTCTTTTGTCTATTTTTGTTTATTAGCGCCTTTTTAGTATTACCTTTTTTCAGCCTTGTCAGGATGAATCCCGGTGAACGGCTCACACGATTCAGCGTCGTCAGTCTTTTGATTACCAATATCCTCGGTGCAGGAATTGGAACCCTCTTTCTTTTGGATTTAGGGTTTTACCGGCAAACGGTGGCTGACTTTCACGATCGCCTGACTACCACAACCGACTCGGTTGCCGAAGCCTTTCACACGCAATTAGACCGGATGGTTTGGCAACTCGATCGGTATAACCAGAAATTTCACGAGTTGAATGACCGAGATCGGTTTCCGACGGAACCCAGCTCAAAAGCGTGGCTGGCTCGCGTCAAACTTCCCGATCCGTGCAAAGATTCCCAGGGGAAGCCCCTGCCCTTGTGCTATCCCAATTTCTCCCTCGCCTTCTGGGTAGATGGAGAAGGAATTTTACGAGAGACCTGGACTAAAGCAGCGACGCCCTATGTCAGAGGTACCCATGATTTGCGCCAACGAGACTATGTCACAAAAGTGCAGGCCAGTTCCAAGCACCTCCATCGTCGCTTTATCGATAACCGCTGGTTGGAATTTTTTGTTCAGCCGCTGATTTCTCTGGAATCCAGTACGCGAAGCTTAGTGGTGTCCATACCACACCAGGTTTCTTCTACTGGTCAGACACATTCCACACCCTGGGTGGCCGCTATTCAATCGGAAGATTTTTCCCTTCTCAAGAAGCCGGTCTTACCACCAGGGACAGGCTATGCGGTTATTGAGGATCAGACCGGATTGGCCTTATTCCACTCTAACGGCCGACGCATGCTTCGTGAAAATTTCATGGAAGAAACCGATAACAATCCAGAAATTGCCGCGCTCATTTATGCCAGAGCGGAAGGTGCCGTCGAAGGTGACTACTGGGGTATCGGTCATCGGTTTGCGATTAAACCGCTGTCCGGCCTTCCTTGGACCCTCGTGGTATTCGAAAGTAAGGAGGCGTTTCGAACGACTAATTTTGAAGTACTCCTTTTCTCCTTATCCTTATTTACCTTGTACATTCTGGCTCTTTTGCTTTGGATCAAGACGTTGACTCTGCTGTATCGCTCTGACGCATTAGGACGACGCGTTCGTTGGACCTGGCCCAAACAAGACTTGCGAAGGCCCTATAAGTGGGTCAGTCTTCTACAACTCGTCGTTTTTTTATTGGGCTTAACAGCCGTATTCGGAATGGATTGGCAACCTGAAATGGGGCTCTCCTCTCGCCTCACTCTCGCCAGCCTGCCCTTTTTGACCATTTGGGTGGTCGTGCGAGTCTTATGGAAAGGTCATTCGGTTCCTAGTGTTGAGAAACCAGAACAAACCAGCGATCCCTGGGCCCTTCTTCAAACATCTAAGTTAATCGGGACCTTCACCAGATTTGGCTTGACCAGTTTTCTACTCCTTGGTGTGTTCCCGGCCATTCTGTTCTTTAAGGTGGCGCATGATCAAGAAATGAGACTGTTTGCCCAGCATCATCTCTGGGGCTTTGCCCAATCACTTACCCAACAGACGGAAGGCCCTTGGTTGGCCAAAGGAATTGGCGAGAGTCAGCGTGACTTTCAATTGCTAACGTCTCCCAATAGTTGCCTGATATTGGGATGCCTTACCGGAGGAGAATCTACACCAAGGATGCAATCCAGGGCCTGCTCGCCGTGGAGTAGCGCCTCTGCGACTCCAGATCTCCAATACTCCTTACAAAGCGTCTTTCCGTCATTTCCCCTGGCGACTTGTTTATCCTTTGACCCGAAGTCCTGGAATCCAAATGAAGCCATGAGACCCTCTCCACTGGACCGGTTGCATCAATTGATTCGAAAAAGTTCTTTGCAAAATCCCATGAATAAAGAGAGTTGGGGATTTCTTCATCCATCTTCTTCAGATACCACAGCTAACTGGACTCAGAACATGGCCGATGGGCACCAACAGGTCATGCTCCGCCTCAATGATTTCCCTCTGGGCGCAAAGGACACGTTAGCGTTTGGGCCTCTCCATCTTTCCCTTTGGACCCCCCTCTTTCCCTGGAACCTTTCCGTCCGGCTGCTTGCGATCCTCTTCATGGCCGGCATCCTGCTAGTCGTTAGCTATAGCATCCTTCGCTACATGGTACGAAAAATATACGCGCTCCCTTCCTTTTTCCATCGTAGCCACGAATTGGGAACCTCACCTGTTCCATCAACACATTTCTCGTTACGGCATCTATTTGTTTTAGGCCCGCCTGGTTCAGGCAAAAGCCAACTGGCTCGAACACTCGGTCCTGGATGTCATGTTCTGGATTTCCATGAGACCTATGGGAAAGAGAGCTGGGCGGAGACTATGGCCACTTCCCTATCGGGACACCCTACGGCTGTCATTCTTGATCATTTTGAGTATCAATGGGAGGAACTCAATCACAGAAAAGAAAAGGGCGTGCTCCTGGAGCTTCTCCTTGCCCGTGGCCTGAAGGTGTGTATTTTTTCGACAAAAGATCCCTTGGAATGGACCAGGTCTCAGTGGCTCGGCCAGGGTGAAAACGCACAAGATGCGACACAGGCGTATTGGATCGATTTATTGGGATCATTTGGATTCACCTATTTTTCCCCAAGTCGAATGGAGGCCTTGCTTCAAGAATGGCTTCACCCGCAAACAGAATCTCATGGGGCGGCAGGACAAGCCCTTCCCGTTAAACAATGCTTGATTCAGGAATCCCTTCCCAGCCTTCACCTGGAACAGATTGGAAGATGGATACGAACATATCAAGAATGGGCGACTTGGACTCCCACTCAGATGAAAGAACAATTTCTCCAAATTGGGTGGCCTTACTATCAAGCCCTTTGGCAATCCTGCTCCCTTTCCGAAAAATTGGCCCTCCATCATATTGCGGTAGACGGATATTTGCATGCCGATAATCCCGACCTCACCCCTTTATCCCAAAAAGGACTCATTCGGCTAACGCCTGACCTTCAATTGATGAATGACAGTTTTCGGCAGTGCGTCTTGCAGATGGGAGCAAATTTCCAATTATCTCAATTAGAGAAACAAGTCCGTCAAGATACTTGGGGACAATTGAAATGGCCGTTTCTCTTTATTTTTGGAACGGTTCTTCTCTTTTTCTTTTTCACCCAGCATGAATTCAAAAATTCATTAATTACTTTAATTTCACTTTTGCCGATTCTCCTCCCTGCCCTGCCTGATCTTCCCACCCTTTTCACAGGATCAAGAAATATTCAGGACCCCTCGGGATAATTCTACGCGACATCTTTTTCACCTTCTGCCTTCTCAACTCTTCATTTTTTTCCCGGAAACCGGTAGTCATTGCCGAGTAACGTTCACTTTTCCTAAGAGTCTCTCAAAAAAATCACGTTTTATTAGGTTTTCTTAATTTTTCCTCTTCCCCATAGGTGGCACAATTCTTGGTTATAATCAATCCTGTCGTGCAGACTATTTCCTATTAACCAGAGGTTGTTCATGAATGACGCCGATTTCCTAGACCCGGAAGATCAAGAAAAGGCCGTAGAAATCCGTATTGAAGATGTCATTTATCGATCTGATGAGAGCCCGGCAGTGGTCCTTGCCATTAAACGAACCTGTTCAGTCAGTGGAGAATGTAAAACCGGCCACGTGACGTTGGGGCAGGAAAACACCCTACGCCTCTACCTCGAAACATAAGTTTGGGAAATTCATCTTGCCCTCATGAAAGCGACTTAATCTTGATAGTTTCCAGTTGCACTAACTTTCCTGCCACTTTTTTCAGCTAAATATTCAAAGTATTCTCCTGAACTCCTACCTTGCATTAGGACCAGATGGATTATCAGAAAGGTCAGTGAAGCTCCCCCAGCAAGCTGGGAGGAGCTTCACTTCGCTTAGAAGTCAAAAATCCGGCCAGCTTGAACAGGATAAGCCAAAGAAAACTCCTAATGCCGTTCCCATTAATTGGGGCATGGGAAGGATGACGACATATCGCTAGCTGTTCTCATTTTCTTACAGCCAAGCCAGGACTGATACCTGGGCGGCCAGATGCAAGACATGGGTGTATCCTCCATAGCTTTGTGAACAACAAATTCGTCTCGAATATTACCAACTTGAATATCGAGCAGGGAATGACTGGGCAAGTTTTGCCGAACTCCGGCAGAAAAATTGTCTAGGAGCCTGTCTGGCTTAGGGAATCGAGAGCGAAAAAGTGGCTGAGAGAGGTCAGATTTTGATGATTTCCCCGGCGAAATATGGACCGCTGAGACACTTCTGTAGCCGATTCTTCCTAAGTCCGACAGGCTCCTAGAACACGAACAGGAAGATTCGCTTCAAGAATTTACTCGACAGAATGTGATCCAATAAAACCCGCACCACCAGTCACTAGAACATGAATGTAATGCTCCCTTGTTGTGTATTGGAGCAAAGGCAATGCCATTATTAGACCAATAGTCCAACTTCTTTTGTGGGGCTGTTGAATATTTCATTCCCATGGCAAATACAGGCCCAAGGGGAGACAACAATCAGCAGCTGGAGGGAATGTTCAAAAAAGTCCGTCCAGCAAGGCCGCAAATGGCTTGTTAGGTCCTGAAAGGCCTCACCATTGTTTGACGCGCGGAGCGTACATGGAGTACGTGAGCACGGCAAAAAGGTGAGAACGCCGTTGGCAGATTTTTTCAACATTCCCTTTGTAGCTACAGCTTCATCAGGTTGTTCACCTCAACCAAGTTCCTTATAATGCCTGGCAGTATTCTTCAACACATTACCCTCTCATCTTCAAGATCACTCTTAAGGAGCATGAATTATGGAAATGGATACGAAACAAGAGAAAAGCCCTGACGTGCAAGACGACCCAAAAGCCCGAGACCTGCTTCAAGCCGCGTTTGCACAAACGGCTCGTTGGCAACCGGATTTCAAAGGGTTTCAGGCAGATTTGCGGGTGAATGTGAACGGGAAGGAAACCAAAGGCACAGTGACGGTTAAAGGCCCACGAGATGTCACGGTCGTCATAGATGATGCCGATCTACAAACCTGGGCTCAAAACCAAATTGGCATGATCGCCGTTCATCGTGGGCCCAGAAATTTCCAGGAGTCCGATGGTAAATATACTCTGACTCTGGGTGGGGAAGAAGAACATCCGCTAGGACAGCGGATTAATATTCATGGAGATGGAATGGGCTCATGGTATCGCATCAAAAATAACCGCATTACCCAAATCAATCGAAACATGCCTCAAGCGGCCTTTACCATCAACGTGGAAGATAGTGCGATCACCCAAGACCAGCACCATCTGACCACTCGATACACGGTGTATTATTTTTCTCCAAAAGATCGATCATTGAAAAATGTTGACAGCTTCTCTGATACACACATCCGAGTGGGGAATTCTGACCTTCCCGCTACCCGTCGTATTATTTCCTATGAAAATGGAGAAATCGTAGCACGAACGTTAACGTTCGAAAATCACGCAATGCTTTAAATAGAGCAGCGAAACTCCCTCCAGCAAGCGGAGGGGTATCCTGCGCTGCGTTTATGAAAAGGCATGCCCCCGGCAAAGTACTTATGGCATCTGTACTCGTAAAGCCTGAAGTGTGGGACGTGCAGAATGGAGAAGTGAGGGGGTCAGGTAAAAGATAGGGAGAAATCTGTTTTTCCTGACTCCTTATTTTGTAGTGTCATCTGATTTGGCCATTTAAAGAAGAGCACATCGCACCGATTCAATTACAGTGGGTATTATCTCATGAGCCTCTCATCGTAATCCTTGTCCACCGGTTCCTCCACCAAATCCCCCAAAGTTTCCGCCAAAGCCTCCCTGCCCGGTTCCCCAATATTCTCCACGTTTCCAACGGGGAAATGGGTGCCGCCGTTCAGGACGAGTAAATCGCCAGAGAGCATACAGCATAAGGAACACTGCAGTCAGATTCATCCAAAATCCGGCTGATCGTTTGGGCTGATTTTTTTCCTTAGGAACAGGAGCTTGGCCCGCTATCGAAGCTAAAGACAGAGCCGAGCGATAGATATTTGTCCCATAGTCTCCTGAACGAAACATGGGTTGCAAAAAATTCAAAGAAATGTCATCCAGCTTTTGAGGAGTCACAATAGATAAGAGACTTTTCCCCACGACAACCACGGCTTGCTGTTCCTGCATCGCTACGAGTAACAACACACCCCGTTCCTGTTGCGCTGTCCCAATCCGCCAAGCTTCATAAAGTCGAGAGGCATAATCTTGGGCATGGGGGAGTGGCTGTATCGTATCAAGTGTCACGACCAACATTTCAACCGCCGTATTCGTTTCCAAATCTTTGCAGACTGCACGAATTTGGGCATGCCATTCCTCATTCAGCAAATTAGCATAGTCACTGACATAGCCCAGCGGGGTTGGCAGATTTTGTTTTTGAGGAGTCATCCCCCAGGATAACGAGCAGAGAGCCAAGAGCATCATCACAAAAGTCATCCAAGTCAACATGTTGCGGTAGTTGATCATAGCCGACCCTCTTGCCGAATCTCCTGAATTCGCTTCGAGAAAAGATCCAGACTTTGAAGATACCGAGAGTAGACATTCGTCCACTCCAACGACCCGGGACTGCTTAAGCCTCTCTTGATGTGGAGTATTTCCAAGAAGGTGGTCGGATCAAATTGGAAGATGGCGGGAAGAACTTCAAGAATTTCTATATCTTTTCCCTTAGACGGTTGCTCCATAAGATGGAGAAGACCACGGATACAGGGCAAAACGGCAGTAATAGAAAGGATGAGTAAGGCTTGAATAGCCTCTATTCGGCCTGCCCCTTCAATGAATCGTTGCCGCAAACGCAGCAAATTGGACATAAGTTCTTGCTCACATTGCCAAGCTAACTGATCCCTATCGATATGAAACTCGACAAATGGATCATGGCCTGCCAAGACCACGTGATGTTGGGTCATTTGCAAGAACTCCAACGGAAAGAGACGACGGGATCTGCCTAGGTCATCTTCCGTCATGAGCAACGGTGCTACAATTTTATGCTTTCCCCATTTTTGATGCAGTTGCCCTGCACGTTGCAGGAGGTCCACCGATAGACACCGGACGAGGACCAGCATATTGAGATTCGACCGGCCCGTAATAAAATCCCCTCTTGCAGCACTCCCAAAAAGAAGAAGACTACCTAAATCCGTGGACCAATCCTCATTGATCTGTGCCTCATATCGGGTGAGAAGATCCTGAACCTCTTCAGGAAGATCTAAGGAATGGGAAAGAGGGAAAGCCATCAAAATCTAATTACCTAGACAGGTTACATATGAACCGGAACATGATCGGCTCGGGGATCAGGTAATAATCCAGCGGCTTGAAAGCGATCAAGCCATCCAAATGGTGCGATCGTCCGCAACCCAGCCGTGGCCGAGAGTACTTGATATTGCAAACGCCGATTGTTAGCTATCGTGCTAAACACCCGGTCTCGTAGCATCCCAAGGACTGGATTACCCGTATTCCAAAAAAAGACTTCTTCATCGGCTAATCGCTGTAACATAGTGACCTGAGATCGACGCATGGCTTCAAATGGTTTAAGGGCATTGCGCGACCAATCCTGTGTCCTTTGACAATTTTCAAGGACATTGGCAAGGGTGACGGCATCCTCCATGGCTTGCATCCGCCCTTGAGACGCATGGGGATTCATCCCATGGGCAGCATCCCCCATGACCACCGCGCGATCAATGGCCCAGGCTTTGGCCCGAACTCTTCCTGTGCCCATATAGGCTGTTTGCTCCCAATCCACAAAAGAATCAAATAGTGGTCCCATATCAGGAGCAATGGCCTTCCATTTCTCCCGAAGGGCCGGCACTCCCATCTCCTTAAGCTGTGTAAGGGAATCCGAAGAAACCATATAAAAGGCATAGACCTTCTGCCCAGCAGCTGGGAAAAGTCCCAAAATCGTTTTTTGTCCGACATAATACTGCGCTTCATGAAGTTCCTCTGGAGAGTCCAGCGCAGCAACTAGATAACTGTCCTTGTACTGATGGAGAGAGGCGGAAATTCCCATAGCTTCGCGAACCTTCGAAAATGGTCCGTCAGCCCCGATCACTACTCGAGCGCCAATTTGAAGAGCCTCTCCGCCTATCTCTGCTTGAACACCAATGATTCGGTTCTCTTTTCGAAGAAAGGTTTTGAATCTGGCATCAAAATATAGCCCTTCAGGATTTTCACGTTTCAGACAATCAAGAATAGTATGATGTACCACATTAGGCCACATCACCAATGCCCGATTGAAGGGAGGAGGCAACATCCCATAATCGATGGTACAGAGACGCCTGCCTCCACTTTTACAAAAATGGAAAAATCTCACGGGTTTAGACGCATGAGAAGGCAGCGCATCCAATAACCCTAAATTTTGAAGCAAGGCTTGGCCATTGGGTTGCAGAATCTCTCCACGGATCCCCTGTGGAGGCCCGGCAGCCTGTTCCAATATGAGATTGGCAATGCCCTTTCTGGCCAAGGCAATCCCAAGGACGGCTCCACCACCACCCGCTCCCACAATCAGGACATCTGTTGTTACGTCCATCTCAACCCATGGAAAGTTAGAAAATAATTAGAGAGAAACAACAATATATTTTTTTGTCCGAACAGTGCCATCCTAATGGGGTTAAGCCACTAACGATTGTCGTGACAGACCCTTAGGGCTCGCGAAATAATAACTTCCCATTTTCGCATTCCACCTTCAGGTCATCTTGGGCCGATCTTCATTTACACAATCCTCAGCGTAGGCCTTGGCTACGCTTGCGGTTGTGCTCCCTCAGATCGACCCAATCTGTCCCAAACCTGGGCGCGACTAGCTTGGATCATCCCGCAGGGTGAACCCTTTGTATTATTTCGCGAACCCTTAGTCAGAAAAAATAACCTGAAAATGCTCGTCTGCTTCTTGCCATGCCTGAGGATACGTGTTCGACAACCAGTCACGCAGATACAACTTTTGCTGTACGGACAACATGATTTTTATTTGGTGGGTACGACCCTGAAGAGGCTGGAGAAAGCCGACTTTTTTCACCGGATCTAACGTGGCAGTCCGAACATACATATTGGTGTAAACCGAGGGAGCCTGTTCATCACCCTCACCTTGAAGCCAGACAGAAATGTATTTATCCATCTGCAATCCTGAGCTGTCCAAGGCAGGATCGGTTTCATGAAATAACTCATTTTCGGTTTGCTCCAATGGAACGGCGTCTTCGGCTCGAAATAAAAAATTTCGCTTCCACATAATTTATCAACATCCTTTATCAATACAGTATCAATCTCTTACATGAGAGAAGTGACGGAGGTGATAGTGTCAAGGGATTTAGAAGAAAGTCAAGGCAAGGTAGCCTTCTTTGGGGGTAATCTATATAGATGTTTAAATTCTCCTACCATTTACGTTAGAATCCCTACTAAGCCATGACCATTTTGAAATCCCCCTCCGGTTATGGGAATATTTCAATACGAGATGTGAAAACTTTCATTGTCCCTAGCTATGGAGGACCTATTCGTGAAGACACCATCCACATGTTTACGCCTATTTTGGTGCTTAGTCGGCACACTAGTACTGAGTGGTTGCCAAGGCAGCGGACAGACCATTAATTTTGATCCCCATGCCCTTTCTTCCCAACCCACCAGAGCTGAAGTCGTTCATGGAAATGACTTGACGATTTTAGTTGAGCCATTCGAGGATGCCCGATCTCAACAACATCGGCTTGGATCTCGGACGCATTTCTGGGGTGGAGTCACCCATTTTAGTGCATGGAATGGCGATATCAGCGAGGGCATGGCGAATCTTGCCATCGAATATCTTCAGGAACGCCAATGGCAGGCCTCAAAAAGTACCGCTGAAACAAACGCAGCCACCTCAAGCGATGTAACTTTAAGAGGAACGGTCTTATCGTTGAATGCCAATGCCAAAAGTGGGTTTGGCTTTACGGATATCGAAGTTGACATGAAGGTCCGCTTTGAAGCCACAAACAAAGTGGATGGCAGTACAGTCAGAATGGTATTAGGAGCCAATGGCTCGGATCGCAATTTCTTCTTTAATCCTAAAGATGTTGAACGACTCATCAATCTGGTGGCAAAAGACTTGTACCAGGAACTATTTGAAGATCTTAAGGTGAAGGATAAAGCATTTCATACAACCCAGGCATCGTTTCATAGCCTTTCTTTACCCAAATATGCCAGGATTACTGTAAGACCATAATTTAGACGTAGTTATTTTATTCTATAACTAGGAGGTGCCGTTCAAAAACCTATCTTGATACACATGAATAAGAGGCAGTCTTTTCCAACTTCACCAGGATGCGCATTCGCTTTCCTCTCTCGAATGATTATTTATTTTTTCCTGTCTTCATGGAGCGCAAAAACTGGAAAAGGAGTGGTGAATGAGCCAAGAGACTGTTGAACCTTCTGTTCCTCAGGCCAATATTTTAATTGTTGAGGACGAGCAAGGACCGCGAGAAGCCTTAAAAGTTATCCTTTCCCCCTATTTCAATCTCTATACCGTCGATCGGGCCGAAGTCGCGCAGCAAATCCTTGCCACGCATCCTATTGATCTGGTTACCCTTGACCTAAAACTCCCAGACCAACACGGCACAGATTTTCTTTCGCAGATCCGTGAAAATGGCCACGATGTTGATGTCATAATTATTACCGGTTATGGCACATTGCAATCGGCCATTGATGCCATTCGGCATGGTGTGGCGGCCTATATTCTTAAACCTTTCAATGTTTCCGACTTATTAGAAGTCATCAAAAAAACACTTGCGCGGCGAAAACGGCTTTCATCCCTTCAGGGAGCGCTTCAAGCTTTAGGGAATCTTTGGGCCTCAGGCATTGATGTGCAGACAGCTATGGCCAATATTGAAACGCTCCTGGGCGCGAAACATCCTGAACTCGTACAACATGCCGGCCGCGTCAATTTTTATTCCTCTTTGCTCACGGAACATCTTCAATTAACAAAAGAGGATCGGGAGGCCATCCAGCTTGGCGCCTATTTGCACGACATTGGAAAGATCGGCATTCATGATCGGCTCATTGCCGGGCAACATTCCCTGTCGGATCAAGATCAGGAGCTCATGAAATGCCATGCCACGATCGGAGCACAATTCATTCATAATATTCCCTTTCATCCTTCCGTTGAACAGATTATTCGCTATCATCACGAAAAATTCGATGGGTCAGGATTTCCCGAAGGATTAGCCGGGGACCACATTCCCTTTCCTGCCAGGATCGTAGGCTTGGCCAATGTCTTTGACAATTATGTGACCGGCCAAAGCACACAAAAGGCCATTCCCGTTCCTGAGGCACGCGAAAATATTCGGCAGGATGCTGGGAAAAGTCTTGACCCGCAATTGGCGAATCTGTTTGCCAAGGTCGTCTGGTAGCCATGACCGTCACCAGCCATCGAGCAAGCAAAGAAAATACGGACTCATCACAATCATGAATAAAACGATACCGCATATAGCTCAATTACCTCACCCTCATACCACGGAAAAATGGGAACAAGCGTTTGACGCGTTAACTGATCACGTCATGATCTTGGATCTCTCTGGGAACATTATTTGGGCCAATCGGGCCATACGAGATCAAGTCGAACCTCACCTTGGCTCAATTTTAGGACATCATTACCAACTTCCCTATTATGGAACCGTCCTCCCCAAAAGTCCTCCACCATGGGAAACCGTTTTAGCCGGTGCGCTTTCGGCAGTCGTCGAGACATCCTTTCCGGCGATGCCTGGTTATTTCCTAGTGTCCTGCTATCCACTCTTGGATGCTCAAGGAACGCAATGGGGCGCGATTTCCGTGGTGAAAGACATTACCGATCGCAAGCGAATCGAAGAAGCCTTGCGAAAAATTGCCCAGAGCGATCCGGCTCCAGGAAGCATTGCCTTTTTACGCACGTTGGTCAAGGATTTATGCCAAGCCATCAATGTACCCTACGCCCTCCTCGCTAACCTAGAGAACCCCGCCCAGCCGCACTCCCAGACAGTCGTAATTTTGGCCCATGGAACCTATTTAGAAAACTTTGTATGGACTCCTCCTCAACTTCTCTTTGAAGATCTTTTGAACGTAAAAGGATGCGCATGGAATACTGTTTCGAGTCCCCTCTTTCCCCCGACTTCTGTTCTGTCCTCATGGCAAGTAACGAATTATATGGGCAATGCCCTACGGGGACAGGCAGGCCAAATTATTGGGCTTCTTTTAGTCATGAGCCCAGAACCGATTGCGAATCCACATGTTGCCAAATCCATTGTCCAATTATTTGCGGCCAGAGCTGCGAGCGAACTCCAACGGAAAAAGACCGAAGATGCCTTACGAGACAGTGAACAGCGGTATCGAGGGATCGTGGAAAATGCTTATGATTTAATCATTGAAATCAGCAACCAGGGTGAATGTAAATACGCCAGCCCAAACTGCCAGGCCGTGCTGGGATATGATTCGGCAGACATGTTAGGGAAATGCTTTTTTGACTTTGTGCATCCTGAAGAACGGCAAACATTAATGGAATCCTTTCATACAAAGATTGGATCGCTTCAAGAAATCGACATGGTGTGCCGTGTACAAACCAGGCAAGGGGAATGGCGATGGCTTGAAAGCCATATCCATCCGTTTCGAACAAGTGTGGGAACCGTGAAGGGTGTAATCGTGGCACGAGATATCACGGAACAAAAGCAAGTAGAAGAAGAACGCTTGCGGGCAACCAAACTTGAATCGGTTGGGTTGTTGGCCGGAGGAATTGCCCATGATTTCAATAATATCTTAACGTCGGTCTTTGCAAACATTGGGTTAGCTAAAATGATCACGGCCAAAGATACTTCATCGAATACCTCGGTGGTCGAGCGCCTGAGCGCAGCGGAAAAAGCCTGCCTGAGAGCTCGTGATTTAACCAAGCAACTTTTGACTTTTTCGAAGGGCGGTGCACCCGTCAAAAGCACGACTTCTATCGCCTCCATTATCAGCGACACGGTGGAATTTGCTTTACGTGGATCGAGTGTGCGTTGTCACCTGCATATTCCGGAACACCTTTGGCCCGTCGTCGTCGATGAGGGCCAAATTAGTCAAGTTATACAAAACCTTGTGATTAATGCCGAGCAAGCCATGCCGGAAGGCGGCGAAATTGAAGTCAATGTCGATAATGATTCGATCCCCTCCCCTTCCGATCTTCCCCTCAAAACCGGGAACTATGTTCGAATCATCGTCACCGATCAAGGCATTGGTATTCCCCTTGATCATCTCTCTAAAATTTTTGATCCATACTTTACGACGAAACAAAAAGGTAGTGGACTGGGCCTCGCCACCACCTATTCGATTATCAAACGCCACGAGGGACACATTACCGTCTCTTCTGCACTTGGGAAAGGTGCCTGTTTTACGCTCTATCTACCGGCATCATCGATGAAGGAATCCACACAGGATGAAATTCCGAATGATCTCATTTGCGGAAAAGGTCGAATTCTCGTCATGGAGGACGAAGAAGAAATCCAAGACATATTGGGGAAAATGCTCCAACATCTTGGCTTTGAAGTCGATTTTGCCAATGAGGGCGAGAAAGCTTTGAGCTATTATGCACAGGCGTTACAACAAAACGTCCCCTACCTCGCCACGATTCTCGATCTCACGATTCCAGGAGGGATGGGAGGAAAAGAGACCCTTCGGCAGATTAAGAACTTACATCCGGAGGCTACGGTTATTGTCTCAAGTGGGTATTCAAATGATCCGGTGATGGCTCGCTTTCAGCAATTTGGGTTTTCCGGTGTTATTGCCAAACCCTATAATCTCTTGGATCTCTCCAAAGTCCTCAGTCAAGTTCTCTAAACAACGTCAGCCTACGAATCTTATAACGACAACTGCTTTGGCAACTCATGGGGAGACAAAATACCTCGTTCCGTGATAATCCCCGTGATTAAATTTGCTGGCGTGACATCAAACGCAGGATTCCATACGGTGACTCCGACAGGAGCGATCATTCGCCCTCCATGCAACTGAGTCACCTCTGAAACATGTCGCTCCTCAATGGGAATCTCGTTTCCATTTGGCGTCTTCAAATCAATGGTTGAAACAGGCGCCGCGACATAAAAAGGAATTCCATGGGCCTTAGCCAATACTGCGACCGAATACGTTCCGATTTTATTGGCCACATCACCATTGGCGGCAATGCGATCTGCACCAACGACGCAACATTGAATCCCCTGTTTCTGCATAAGTGCTCCGGCCATATTATCCGTAATAAGCGTCACAGGAATCTCATCCTGTTGAAGTTCCCACGCGGTTAACCGTGCTCCTTGGAGTACTGGGCGGGTTTCATCGGCAAACACCCGGAGGCGTTTGCCTTCTTCCCAGGCCGCTCTCACCACACCTAATGCCGTCCCATAACCAGCTGTCGCCAATGCCCCGGCATTACAATGGGTAAGAATATTATCGCCATCTTGAATGATAGCCGCACCATATTTCCCCAGAGATTTATTTACTCGCACATCTTCTTTAAGAATCCCCAAGGCTTCGCTCAATAAATCTTCTTGGTATTCCTCCACACTTTTATGGGAATGGCCTGTAAAAACCCGTTTCATACGGTCCACTGCCCAGAAAAGGTTAACGGCCGTCGGCCGTGTAGTTGAAAGAACCGCACAGACTTTATCCATATGTCGATGAAAGCCCTCAACATCCTGTTGTGTATATTGTTTCGCGCCCAAGGCAATCCCCAGGGCAGCCGTCACCCCAATAGCCGGTGCTCCACGCACCTTCAACTCCCGAATCGCCGCGGCAACCTCGGTATAATCCGTACAGTTCAGAAAACGAACGTCCTCGGGCAAAATACTTTGATCCAAGATACGAACGTGATTATCCTTCCATTCAACTGTTGGAACCATTTCATCAGCCTTTCACAGACTCTATGGGTTTACTCTCAAGTTTCTACCATCCTACATCCCACTTTTTCATTGTTGCTATGGGGTTGTGGGCCCTTGTTCCTCTTGAATCCCAACCTGCCCTTTAGAATTAGGACGTGGGGATTCCGGTATAGAAGATGCGGAATCGTTGGAAGATCCGCCCAAGGCATCAACAGGCAGGAGCACAATATTTTTCAACACATCAAAAGCAAATTGTGCAAGCCCGGTCAAGCCCTTCTTGAGTGATTCATTGGGCATATAGATGATTTGAGGATCTGCCAACGGCCCGATCATACGAAACATGGCTGTCGTAATGCCTGCCCGATCTCCAGAAACTATCTTTCCGAATAATGGTATGGCTTCCAAGGCATCGGAATAGGCTCCAAATGGACTCACTGCAGCAACACCATCTAAGTGATCTCGTCCTAAGTCATAAGTTCCTGCTGCCGTGGTATTCATAATCGGACTTCGTAAGAGAAAATCCTTCGTTGAGAATTTCCCTTCCTCAATTTTCAAAGTTGTGGTTATGGTTTCAAATGGAAACCCGGTCTCTTCAAAGTTGACCTTTCCTCTCAGAACATGAGGAAGATTTAGAATCCTCAAAATTTTTGGGAGAATAGTACCCTTTCGAACATATCCATTTCCTAGAGACAGTTCTATCCCGCCGTGCAAAGTAGGCACGATCCCTCTTGCATGGCGCCCATTACCTTGAATCTTTCCCCGAATGTTCATATTCCCTGAAACGATGCGATGTTCATCACCTAAAACCGTTAAAACTTTTTCAACCGACAGATTGTCGGCCTCAAATGAAGCCCGCATAGCAGCCGGTTTGCCTGGAGGAAGATGAACAAAGACTCGCCCTTTGACGCTTCCATTTCCATCAACCATTGCTTGAATTCTATCCACTGTGACCAAGTTGTCATGGATGCTTAAAACCGCAGATAAATTTTTTCCGGTGAAGGCTTTATAGATGGGATCTTTGATGATAATAGATCCTTTGAGCTTGCCACGATTCGCAAGCCATTCGACCCCATCTCGCAATACTGACCGCTCTTCTTTAGGAATCAGTAAATCGATGTCGAATCGTGGGGCATCCCACATCATACTGACCTGTGGACTCGTATTCCAATGGTTCATAAACCCGGTCACCACAGCTTCACTATCCTTGATACGAAATTCCATTCGCTTTAAATCAAGTAAATCCTTATCAATACGTAACCGAACAAACACATTATTAATGGACTCTTGAATGCCAGGAAGGTTCAACACACCGTCCGTTAACGCCACCCACCCCTTCACATTCCATTTTTTCCAATCACGCCCAAACCCTTTTCCGCCTAATTGCACATCCAAAATTCCTGACTGAATGGCATTCCCAAATATCTGAATCTTTTCAGGGAGTAACCCAATGGAAATTGGACCAGAATCCAGTCGCCCTTCCCATCCCCATGTCGGACGAAATCGCACAATACCTCGGCCACGCAGACGAAGCGGCAACATCGCCAATTCGATTCGTTCAAATCGTACCGTTCCACCAGAATGAACCTGTCCATCAAAGGTTAAAATTCCCGCTTGTCCAGCTTCTTTTTGCAAAACGGATGGAATAGAAAACGTCGCATCTTTTCCATCGATTTTCCCTTTGAGATGGAGACGACTCAACGGGCCTCGCATGGTCACTGATGCATGAAGAGGACCAGTAATTTGCAGACCGGATTCAGATATTCTTGGATCCGACTGTGCAAAAACATCCTGTCCATCAAACCCGGCGATCACATTCAAGGGTTCCAAGCGTAAAATTCCTTGATGAATAATCGTTCCGTTCATTGTCAATGGATAGGTACCCACAACCCCTTGAATCCCATCTAAGACGGTACTATCAGGGGAAAATTGAATCTTGCCATGAGCACTGGACAGGGGATGAGGCAAACCAGGAATGCTCAACACCACATTCGTAGGCTGATAGTCTCCCTGTTGAAAGGTCAGTCCCTGTTCATCAAATAAAACTCCGGAAAACCGTAAGCGCAACATTCCATCGCCCTGTGATACCTTCCAAGCTTGCAAGCCATTGGAGCTAGAAGAAGGGCCCCCGATATGACTGACGAAATCCCACACTTTTTTTGCAGGAACCTTTCCCTGAATTTCCACATCACCCCAAGGCTTAGATTTTTTAAGCAGGAAAATACCTTGGTTCACATCAACTGGAATCCCGTCATACACCCCATGGCCCTCGGATACATGAATCCGATCGGGTTCAACCACTACCATACCTTGCACATGATCTATTTTTGGCCATTCCGGTAAAGTCAGAAATCCATTATTCACTCGGAAAATTCCTGTGACTGACGTGTCCACATCTGCCCGGGTTGAACTGGTGACTCGTGCCTCAATGACCTCCAAGCCTCCACCCCATTCCCCCTTGTCCCACAAATCCGCAACAGGATCAGGGAGCAATGCTTGGGGAAATGTCTGTCGAATCATCCCAAGATCAAGACTTGAAGATCGCAAAGAAACAGAGGCCATATGATGTCCATCCTCCAATCCCTCGATACTGGCATTACCCTCAAGCGTAATGGCAGAATTGGCAAAAACCATATTGGAGAACTGCCAGTTGAGAAGTCGTCTCTTTTTTAACCCATTTAAACTGAGATTCTGCTCTCAGGGCTCCGGGAAATTTTGACAGTACAGCGCCAAAGGGAACATGCTCGGCTAATTGGTTGACGGCGAAATTGTCCGTTTCCATATGTCCGGCAAACGTCATCTGCTCAAAAAAGATGTCCTGACTTTCAAGGGACGACAAGGGCACATTCGACGTCGCCTCAAATGTTCCGGACAGACGGAAAGAAGCGGTATCATGAACCTGCCGGAGGTTCCCGGACAAGGTCAGCAGTGAAAGAATGGCAACATCCTCATAAGACGTTTCTGATACCAAGGACACATCTTCCAAAACCACGCCTCTCACACTATCAAATGGGGATTCATCAATCACAATAATTTTTCCGTTCGTGACCTTAAGCTTTCCCAACACCAAGAACGATCCCAGAAATGAAAGAGACGAATCATCAGTCGAATGTCCTAGAAACCTCCATGCCCCCGACTTGTCACGACGAACCTCAATTTCCGGATGGTCAAGAAAAAATTCCCTGACCACAAGCTTTTTCTGTAACAATTGACCAACACCTAACTTTAAACTCATCGATTCGGCTCGAAAGACCGCATGAGAATCCAGCCGTTCTTTGACGACAACATCGGAGACGAGAAAATGAGGAGACGGGAACAAGGCAAACGACGTGCGTCCTACACGCACATGCGACCCAAACGTCTGTTGAATTTGTTGTAAAACCAGGTTCTGTAAGTAATCAGGATTCAAAAACCAGGGAAGAATAATTAACAAGGCTGAGAGGACGAGGAAACCGAGTCCTCCCCATAGAAGGGTCTTTTTCACAGAGAAACGCACGTCAGTAGCTCCACGGAACAAATGCAAGGCTCAAATTAACCGTAATCGATGCCAATGCGGGTAGGATATTTCTCAGATGGTCATCTTACTGGAATTTGGCAACATTGTAAGAAAATGGGGCATGAATTTTCATGGAAAAAGGATGCCTAGGAGTATTATACAAAAAGATTAAGGAGAGTGAACAGAATAGCCAGCGGCAAACAATGAAATCCGCAAACCTTTCTTGACCCTTTCAACAAATGTAAGATATTCTGCCAAAGTGTCAAAGAAAGCTCTTGACGAATTATTCGGCACCCAAACTATCATACGCCAATCCCGAATCATCCCCCACTTGCCTTGAAGCCTTCTCACACATTTCTCACCCGACTTCAAGTCTCAGCCCTGCTAAAGTTGTATGATGTCCCACATCCAAGCAAACCTCAAAAAACGCTGCCAGGGTATGATAAGGCTCATGCCCATCGCACCGCGCGTATGTGTGTGCCCGTCGCGGTAGAGTTGGGGCACCCACTCCTACGGCTGAAACAGTTTGAGGCAGCCTGTTTACTTCATGATATGGGGCGAGCCGGGCTTGATCAAAAATTGTTCGGGAAAATCTGGTCATGGGCCAAGCACGAGGGGGTTCCCACCCGACCACGAGAATGGCGAGCAAAGCATCCCCGGACGCCTTACGGGCAAGAAGCGCAAGCCTTTATGAAGCGATATCACCACGAACTCAAAAAACAAAAGCTGAACCTCACGGCATCGGTCAAAGACCACATTGAAATGCGATTAGGGTTTGCTCGACGCCTCAAAAAATGTCTCCGTCCAGTGAAGACCATATTACAATCCTATGGAATTCCATGGGCACCGTGGATGGAACGAATCATGCTGTATTATTATTATCCTGAAAAATTAGACACCTCACCAGGGTGGACGCATCAACTGGGAGAAATTCTGGTGGCCTGCGAACAACTCGAGGCCTATAGCAATCATCGACGTGGGCAGGATTATTACGCCCGTTCAGAAGAAAGTTTTCAGGCGGCCTTCACCTATCTCCGCCAACTCACCAAGCAAAAGATTGTCAGCCAGGAAGTCTTTCGAACGATTTGTCGTTTGACGCGTGAAGGCCGTTTTACCACGATCCTCCGACAAGCGCGTGGAGGAAAACTTTCACCAGCCGAACAACGATTCCTCACCTCTGTCGCGGCATAGACGACCCATGACCGTTTCAACACATTCCTTCCAAGTTTCCATGCATGGAGATTCTCAGATCGAAAACCTCACCCCATCGATGAAAGACATCCTTAGCCAAGCAGGAGTTGTGAACGGCACCTTGACGCTGTTTGTTAAACACACCACGGCTAGCGTCATGATCATCGAAGACGAGCCGGGCATTCGAGCGGACACACAAAAATTTTGGAATGCCACCATTCCGGCCAAAACCGATTGGCAACACAACACCCAAAACCCGGGCGAAGACAATGGGCATTCCCATTTGAGGGGACAGTTGCAAGGGCCATCCCTCACGATTCCCGTTGTCCATGGCTCTCTCACTCTTGGCACCTGGCAACAGATCGTTCTGATAGATTTTGATACCCGCGCACGAACCCGTGAACTCGTCGTACAAATCATGGGTGAATAATGGCGAGTGCCAACCCTCAGCAATGAGGAATCGTCACATTTCCCAAGCTTGTCTTTCACAAGGAATACGCATGCACCGACGGATTCTCACCTTATTGATTCTCTCCTTGCTCCTGCTGCTCCATGGGCTGCAAGGCACGGCCTCGCCGCTCAACCGACTGCTGTCCAACATCGAAGGACCACCTGCATTCCTCCACTTTGCCTCGGAGCAACCGCTCAGCGCGGAAGAACTCAAGACCATCGCTGTATTTGAAAAAGCCGCCAAATCGGTGGCCTATATCACCAACACGGCTGTCCGACGCGACTTGTGGTCTCTGAATACATTTGAAGTTCCACAGGGCTCCGGCTCAGGATTTATCTGGAACACCAAAGGACACATCGTCACCAATTTCCATGTGGTGTATGGAGCCGATTCGATTCAAGTGGTCTTAGACGACCAATCCACACACGACGCGCAGAGTGATCGGCGTGGACCCCGATCACGATTTAGCCGTCCTACAAATCAAAGCATCAAAAAAACAACTCCATCCACTCGACATAGGCAATTCACAAAACCTTCGAGTGGGGCAACATGTCTTAGCCATTGGCAATCCGTTTGGTCTCGATCATACGCTCACGACAGGAGTCGTCAGCGCGTTAGGACGTTCTATTAAATCGATCAATAACCGTACAATTGAAGGGGTGATTCAAACAGACGCGGCCATCAATCCGGGCAATTCCGGAGGCCCGCTCTTAAACAGTTCAGGAAAATTAATCGGCGTCAATACCCAAATCGTCAGCCCCAGTGGAGCCTTTGCGGGTGTTGGCTTTGCGGTGCCTGTCGGTATTGTCAAACGCATCGTGCCTCAACTCATTCAATTCGGGAAAGTGATTCGACCCGGACTAGGCATTTCCCTTATTCCCGATTCTATTGTCAGTCGGTGGGGAGTCCGAGGAATCGTCATTGCCCGCATCCAACCGGGCAGCGTAGCGGCAAAAGCCGGCTTGAAAAGCCTCGAAGAACTTCGCTCGGGAAGAATTCGCCTAGGAGATGTCATTATCTCAATAGACGGCGAGGCGGTTCGAAACTATGATGACCTGGCGACAATCTTAGACCGGCACAATGTCGGTGACCGCATTAAATTAGGCGTCCGCCGAAACAAAAAAGAACGAACCGTCAACATCACCCTACAAGCCGTGCAATAACCGCCCTCGTGTTCGTCATCGTTGCCAACGACCGCAGGGATGACGGAGGGATGGGGGTTGCGGAGATGACGGAAGAGAGAAGATAGATGCCCGATGAATGATGTCGGGCATGACGGAGAAAGGATGGATCCCCGCCCCTGCCAATTGTCGCAGGGGCAGGCTCTACTACCTACGGGGATGACGGAATAGTAAGGAAGGGTGTTAGGTTTGGGCTGTTTCTTTGGTGGTCAGGACAAACTTTCCGTCGACGACATCGCCCACGATGGTTTGCCCGTCCAGCGCTTTACCTTGAATGATCAGACGAGACAGGGGCGTTTCGATTTCGTGTTGGATGAGTCGTTTCAACGGTCTCGCGCCATAGACAGGGTCATAACCCCGTGAGGCCAATTCTTTAACCGCTGCCGTGGACAATTCCAACGTCATCTGACGATCCGCCAATCTGGCTCGCAATCGTCCTAATTGAATTTCCACAATCGGACCTAGTTCCTCCTTCGTCAGAGGATGGAAGACCACCACTTCATCAACCCGATTTAAGAATTCAGGACGGAAATGTAGTTGAATTTCCCGGAGGACCAACGCTCGAAGGCCTTCGTAATCCATATTCTGTTGTTGGGCTTCCAGAATTTCCTGACTACCCAGGTTGGAGGTCATGATGAGCACGGTGTTTTTGAAATCGACCGTTCGCCCTTGGGAGTCCGTCAATCGCCCATCATCTAATACTTGAAGTAACACATTAAATACATCATGGTGGGCTTTCTCCACCTCATCAAACAAAATCACGGAAAAGGGCTTGCGCCTCACCGCTTCCGTCAGTTGCCCGCCTTCTTCATAGCCTACATACCCAGGAGGTGCGCCGATCAACCGGGCGACCGTATGCTTTTCCATATATTCTGACATATCGATACGAACCAGATTGGATTCATCATCAAAGAGGGTATGCGACAGCGCGCGCGCTAATTCAGTCTTTCCCACACCCGTGGGACCAAGGAACAAAAATGATCCGATGGGTCGATTGGGATCTTTGATACCGGACCTGGCACGTAACACGGCGTCGGCCACGGCCCGGACGGCTTCGTCTTGTCCAATCACACGTTGATGCAAATGGTCATCCAGATGTAAGAGTTTTTCCACTTCTCCTTGCATCAGACGACTCACGGGAATACCTGTCCACCGGCCAACAACTTCGGCAATATCTTCTTCATCCACTTCTTCTTTCAAGAGTCGGCTGGTTACTTGCTGGTTGGCCAATCGCTCCTCTTCTTCTTTCATTTGTTTTTCAAGCTTAGGGAGCGTTCCGTATCGCAATTCTGCCACCCGATTCAGGTCATATTGCCGCTCGGCCTTTTCGATTTCTTGCTTAACTCCTTCGATTTCTTGTCGTATTTGCTGTAATTTTCCCACTGAAGACTTCTCCGCGTCCCACTGGGTTTTCAATTCCTGCAAGGCTGCCTGCTTGGCCTGAAGCTCCTGCTCTAAATTCGCGAGCCGGGCTTGGCTGGCCGGATCGGTTTCTAGCTTTAAGGCTTCCCGTTCAATTTCCATCTGTAACACTTTTCGAGAAATTTCATCCATTTCCACGGGCATGCTATCGATTTCTGTCCGCAATCTTGCTGCCGATTCATCGATCAAGTCGATGGCTTTATCCGGCAAAAAGCGATCACCGATATAGCGATGAGACAACCGAGCAGCGGCGACAAGCGCCGAATCTTTAATGCGTACCCCATGATGCACTTCATATCGTTCCCTCAGCCCGCGTAGAATGGAAATAGTATCTTCAACCGACGGTTGGTCAACTACAATCGGTTGAAACCGACGTTCAAGGGCCGCATCTTTTTCAATATGCTTGCGGTATTCATCCAGAGTCGTGGCACCGATTAAATGTAAATCCCCCCGGGCCAACATGGGTTTCAAGAGATTGGCCGCGTCCATCGCCCCTTCCGCCGCACCTGCACCAACGACCGTGTGCAATTCATCAATAAACAGGAGAATCTGCCCTTGCGACGATTGGACTTCTTTTAAGACGGCTTTCAATCGTTCCTCAAATTCTCCACGAAATTTAGCCCCTGCCACCAACGCCCCCATATCCAACACAATAAGCCGTTTTTGCTTCAGGCTTTCCGGCACATCGCCTTTGATTATGCGCTGGGCTAACCCTTCCACAATGGCGGTTTTGCCCACACCGGGTTCACCAATTAACACAGGATTATTTTTTGTCCGTCTGGATAAAATTTGAATGACACGGCGGATTTCTTCGTCCCGACCGATAACGGGATCCAGTTTCCCTTGACTTGCCAATCGCGTCAGATCGCGGCCATATTTTTCTAACGATTGATACGTCCCCTCCGGATCCTGGCTCGTCACACGCTGATTGCCACGTACATGTTGAAGTCCGGTCAACAACTTATCTCGCTTTAATCCCAGTATCCCAAACACCCCGCCTTCTTCAACCATAGCCAACAAGACATGTTCCACACTCAGGTACTCGTCCCGAAGCTCTTTCATCTCTGTTTCTGCTTGATTGAGGATTTTTCCTAAACGGGGGGTCAGATGCACTTGCCCCGGGGCTGCACCGCTCCCCTGGACTTGGGGGATTTTTTGAAGAGCCTGCTCGGCGGCATTGCTCACGGACTTGGGAGACACACCCGCTTGCTCGAGAATAGGTATCGTCGAACCATCGGCCTGTTCCAATAAGGCGACCAATAGATGTTCAACGTCAATCCCTTGATGGTTTCGACGCATAGCCAAACCCGAGGCTGCTTGTAACGCTTCCTGCAATTTGATCGTCATTTCATTGGGGTTCATCAGAATACCTCTTCCTTTGTTTTTTCGGTCTTCTACTCAAAGAAATCATCAAAATATCCCTCCGTCACAATGGCATCTGCTTCTTTTCGCTCCTCATCCAGATAACCATTTCCCTATGGTTTTCAAGCCCTCGCTAAAAATTTTCCTACTTTAAACAGACAGGATATCTCTCGTAGCATTCCGGTGGAGGAATGGCGTAATGGAGACGAGAGAGAACTTCATCCACAACAACGCTAGCGAACCAAACTGCGATTTCGATACGGAACTTGAAAATTCGTGTGAGCTCAAGAGCGCAAATTGGCAGACAACGAATTGCTTGAAATCAACCGGCCTATCAACCTAAAAACAGCAGTTGGATCACGAAAGTCTGCACAACCCCTTGACGCACCTAGGAAATGGAACAATTGACTCATCACCCAAAAGGTGACCACGCAATTCTTACATTCCCTATGCACATCAATTGCTTGCACAGCTTTTTCGCGCTCAACTACCGCTTTTAGGTTCAAGCGTTTACGATTTTCTGGTAAAGATTGTGAACCTTTTGAGTATGCCCACGATAGTCCACAAGTAAATGCTCGGCCGTCTGTTTGTCGGTTTCCCCCCTGCGATATCCCATCCTCATCGCACATTTAGCGATCTCTTCCGTTTTTGAAGGCAGAAGATGTGTTTGGAGTTCATGAACCATTTGAATCTTATGTTCGAGATTTCGCAAAAACACATAGGATTCCTTAAGTTGATGAAGTGCATCGATCTTCAATTTTCCCACTCGTACCAATTTCGTCAAACTTTTTAATGTTTGACGATCCCTAATGCTGGGATATTGATAGCCCCATCGCAACTGAAGGCTTTGCACAATAAATTCAATTTCTCGAATGCCCCCTATGCCCAATTTCACATTTCGTTCCAGTTCTCCCCGGCGAGACATCTTGGACACCATTTGAGATCGAAGGGCATGAATGGCTGTGAATACTTGAGAGGCTGTCTCTCTCTTTCCATACACAAATTTCCCTAACTTCCGAATAAGGGACTGCCCAATCCGAATATCGCCTGCAATAGGCTTGGCCTTCAAAAATGCCAATCGTTCCCACGTCCGTCCCCGTGTTTGATAATAATGACAGGCATCTTCCACGGAACAGGCCAATGGCCCCACATGGCCTTCCGGGCGCAACCGCATATCCACCCGAAACAAAGCCCCTTCAGAGGTGGGCGACAGACAAGACGTTCGTCAGTTCCCTGGCGAGAGCGTGAAAATAATCTGATCCCAAAAGTGGCTGCTGCCCTTTCCCGCGTTCGTACTGATTTGAGGAGCCTGGTATACATAAATGAGGTCCACATCCGAACTATAATTTAATTCCCAACCTCCCAGTTTTCCCATGGCCAGCACGGAAAAGCCTATTCGATTCTTCCCTTGCATGGAAGTTGGAGAACCCCAACCCCCATGTTGACGTGGGAGGTCCTGATCCACGAGTTCATAGGCCGTCTGAATCACCTCTGCCGCTAAATCCGACAGCACGTATACGTTCATGGGAGTGGCATGCCTGAATCACCTCTGCCGCTAAATCCGACAGCGCCGTATACGTTTCAATGGGAGTGGCTATGCAAAGGAGGTCACGAATACCCAGGCGGAGCATTTCTCGTCGCTTAAATCGTCGCAAAGCTTCACACTTGGCCTCATAACTTTTCACACCTTCCAGCGCAGTGTGTACGGTGGCCAAAATTTTGGACCGGTCCGACGCTGTACGAGCACTCGGTCATCTTCGATCCAATAGACCAATAAGGGATCTCGAATCAGCGTTTGCGCCATCGCTTGACTGTTGCCAAAGGCCGTACCTAGCACGTCAATGACATGTGGCGCTTGTTGCAAATATTGAAACAATTGCAGGCGATGAATTCCCGAAGCCACATACCGTTCCCATTCATTTAACGCTTGATCGGGATCGGCGGTCCGGGAGAGGCCGCGCAGCAGGATCGAAAGAATGGCGGCTAAGGCTTTGCGGGTATTGGGGTCCCCGCCATGGCTTGCAGATTCCGGTCGGCTTGTTTCCAGTCCTGAATGCCATAGGCTTGAATGAGTCGGGCGACTTCGGACGAACGAAGATCGGTCGCCAGCAGAATGGGTGTGGCATCAGGCAAGCCGGAGTTGCTCGCCTTTTTTCCAAGAGCCTCGTTTTTGCGAGATGTGTTTTGTGGAAGGTTTCATGAAGATGGGAAATTATACGAGACCCGGCCAGGCCTTACAACGCCATAAAATTTCAGTATACTCCAAGACGATGAATCCTTCTGACTTGCTCGAACAGATTCAACAACGCTCTCCGCATCTCCCCGCCTCGTTGCCTCAAGATTTTCTTGCACAGATGGATCCCGACTATTTCGACCAATTTCCTCTCGAGACCATTCTTCAACATCTTGAGCTGACACACCAACTCACATTCGCATCCCCTTGTGCCATGGCTATCCATTCCCGCTCCTCTCGGCAATATCAGATTCATTTAGTGGCGTACGATTATTTTTCAGAATTTGCCACATTTTGTGGCGTCTTGGCTTCGTTTGGTCTGGATATTCGCGAGGCCGCAATTTTTACGTCTCGTGAGGCGCCTGCCTCATCCCCACGTCATTTGCAAACACTGAAACATCTGTCTTCTTGGAACCGTCTTCCTCCTCGACGCCCATCACGAGGGTTATCGCGAAAGATCGCAGTGGATGTCTTTCACGTTCAAGCCCTGAAAGGGTTTTCATTCGGACCATCAGTCCAACAGGATTTCCAGGAAACACTCATCTCCCTGTTGCGATTGTTACAAAAAAATCACGTGCGGCAAGCTCGTCGGCAGGTCAATCGACGGCTTGTTGAAAATTTAGGGAAAGCTCAAAGAAAAACGGGCGATGTGTTCCACCCTGTTCGTATCACCTTTTCCAACACCCCTTCTTCCCCGGATACGGTCCTGGATATTCGGTCCACGGACACACCGGCATTTCTCTATGCCTTTGCGAACGCGTTAGCCATGCGCGGCATTTACCTGGTCAAAGCCAAAATTGAGGTCAAAGATCAACAAGTCTTAAATCGGCTCTATGTCCGTGGACGACAGGGGGGCAAACTTCAAAGTCAATCCGAACAACAGGAATTACGGACCGCTGCCGCACTCCTGAAAGAATTCACCTATTATTTAAGTTGGGCGCCAGATCCAGGGAAAGCCCTCGATCATTTCGATCAATTTCTGGATCAGCTGCTAGAACAGCCGCAAAATGTTTCGAATTTGAGCACCTTGACCCAAGCGTCAACCCTGGGACATCTCGCGCAACTGTTTGGCAGCAGTGATTATCTCTGGGAGGATTTGCTTCGGCGACAGCATGACAATCTTTTGCCCATGATGCGTCACTTTCAAAAGGGAACGTTGGTTCGCTCTAAAGCCGCTCTGAACAAAACCATCGAGAAAAGTATGCAACAGGCCAAGACCATTCCTCAAAAAAAACAGAAGCTGAACCAATCCAAAGATGAAGAACTCTTCAGAATTGACATGCGTCATCTTCTGGAAAACAGCTCTCTTCCAGATTTTTCTCACGCCTTAACAAATCTAGCGGATGTCATTTTAGGTCAGGCACTGGAGCAATCCTATCGTTCGATTAAACCCAAGGCCTCACGCACGACTCCGCCTCCGATGGCTATTTTTGGTTTGGGGAAATTAGGTGGGGGAGAACTGGGCTATGCCTCAGACATTGAAATTCTTTTTGTCTATGAGGCTCCGCAAGGGCTTGGTAAGAACAAGTCATCCAGGACATCAGCCGATTTCTATGAACGATGGGCACAGGAGTTTCTTCAGTGGATCGAAGCCAAACAAGAAGGCATTTTTCATATCGATACCCGACTCCGTCCTTACGGCGACAAGGGTACGCTGGCTAATTCTCGAGAAGAAATTCAGCAGTATTACCAAATTCAGGGCGCGGCAGCTCCATTTGAACGTCAAGCCTTCATCAAGCTTCGATTCGTGGCCGGCAATCGGGCCTTAGGAAAAGCGGTTGAAGCCCACCGAAACCGCTTTGTGTACGGACCAGAACCGTGGGATCTGGAAACTGCACTGCACCTTCGTCAACGTCAAATGACTGAACTCGTTCAGCCAGGCACGACACATGTCAAATACGGCCCCGGGGGATTGCTCGATGTGGAATATATGGTGCAATACCTTCAACTTATTCATGGGCATCAATACCCTTCCCTTCGAACGCCGAATACCCTGGAGGCCATCGAGCAGCTCTGCCATGAATCCATTATCACCCTCGCTGAAAGGGAAGCCTTGAACGATGATTATCTCTTTTTGCGGCAATTGATTGATGGCTTGCGAATCGTACGCGGCAATGCCAAAGACTTGGTCCTGCCACCATCCGGATCGGACGAAATGGTCTTTTTGGCTCGAAGATTGGGGATGGGTTCAACGGATTGGCAGAAAAGTGCTAAGGACTTTGAGCAAGCGACTCTTGAGCGAATGGCCAAGATTCACGAACGGTTTCTTACACGATTTAAAATGGGGAAAAGGGAGAAATCTAAAGGGGTAAGGCGTAAGCACGAAGCTTCGCCTCACCCCTTATGGAAGATTACACGTCGTAATACATGAAGAATTCATGGGGATGCGGTCTGAGACGCATCGGATCCACATCATTGGTTCGTTTATACGAAATCCACGCTTCGACCAAATCTTCAGTGAAGACGCCCCCCTTCAAGAGAAACTCATGGTCATCTTCAAGGTTGTTCAGCGCTTCTTCTAAACTGACCGGTAAGGTTTGGATATTACCTAATTCTTCAGGTTCTAAATCATAGAGATTTTTGTCCATGGCTTCGCCTGGATGAATTTTATTTTGGATTCCATCCAACCCGGCCATGAGCATCGCACTGAAGGCCAAATACATATTACAAGAGGGATCAGGAAACCGAACTTCGATCCGTTTGGCTTTGGGGCTAGGCGAATACATCGGAATTCGAATGCCCGCCGAACGGTTGCGACTGGAATAGGCTAACAACACAGGCGCTTCAAATCCCGGCACCAGTCGCTTATAGGAATTAGTCGTGGGGTTGGTTAAGGCCGCCAGAGCCGGGCCATGCTTGATAATTCCGCCAATGTAATAGAGACATTGTTGTGACACCCCGGCATAATCTTTTCCCGCAAAGCTTGGCTTCCCACCTTTCCAAATACTTTGGTGAACATGCATGCCTGTGCCATTATCTCCAAACAACGGCTTGGGCATAAACGTCACGGTTTTACCATGTCGTTTGGCCACATTGCGTACAATGTATTTATACATCATCATTTGATCGGCCATTTTGACCAACGTATCGAAGCGGAGGTCGATTTCGGCTTGACCGGCGGTGGCGACCTCATGATGATGTTTTTCAACCCGAATGCCCACCTGTTCCATGACCCGACACATTTCTGATCGAATATCTTGTTGTGAATCCACCGGGGCAACAGGGAAATAGCCTTCCTTATGCCGAGGACGCGACCCCAGGTTTTCGCCATCTTTCCCCGAGTTCCAAATCCCTTCTTCCGAATCCACGAAGTAATAACCGGAATGACTATTTTGATCGAAACTCACATGATCGAAAATAAAGAATTCGGCCTCCGGCCCCCAGAAGGAGGTATCCCCAATCTTGGTACTTTTGAGATATTGTTCGGCTCGCATGGCCACCCCTCGCGGGTCACGTTCATAGACGGTGCGGGTAATGGGATCTTGCACATTAGCGACCATGCTCAACGTCGGAATTTCGGTAAACGGATCCATCCGTGCACTGTTGGGATCGGGCACAACCAACATATCGCTATTTTGAATCATCTTCCATCCCCGAATAGATGATCCATCAAACCCGGAACCCTCTTTAAATAAGTCCAACGATAATTCGGAAGTGGGAATGGTAAAATGCTGCCATGTCCCAACTAAATCGACAAACTTGAGGTCGACCATTTCGACCTTATTCTTCTTGGCAAAATCCAACACTTCTTTTGGGGTCATTCAATTACCTCCTTCTTGGGAATCAGCTATTGATAAAAAACTACGCCCTTGTTTGCGTTAGCATCGATGTGAACCGCGCTCATTTATTTAGGAATAGCCTCGTTCATTATGTTGGCTGAGATCCAAGCCCATTTCTTCATCTGGCGCGGAGATCCGAAGCCCAACGGTCCAATCGACAATTTTGAGAATGATATACGTCCCCACCACGACAAACGCTAAGGTTACCAAAGCCAACAAGACTTGTATACCGAACTGTCCAGCATTGCCAAAAAACAAACCGGTGGCACCAATAGACGCAAAGAGACCGGTGGCCAAAATTCCAGTGAAGCCTCCTACTCCATGGATCGCCACCACATCTAATGAGTCGTCATAGCCTAACTTGACTTTCCACACCACCGCGGCATAACACAATGTTCCTGCCCCTATGCCAATGATCATGGCAGACATTGGTCCGACAAACCCTGCCGCGGGTGTAATGGTGGCTAAGCCCGAAATAATACCGCTTGCGAGTCCTAAAACTGTAGGTTTTCCTCGATGAACCCATTCAGCCACCATCCAACTCAATCCTCCAGCTGAGGCCGCAATATGAGTCGCAATAAACGCCACGCCTGCCCCGCCATTAGCTCCTAGAGCACTCCCAGCATTAAATCCAAACCATCCAAACCACAAGAGTCCCGTTCCCAAAAGCGTCATTGGCAAATTATGAGGAGGCATGGGCTCCGTTCCATACCCCTTGCGCTTGCCCAACACGATTGCGCATACCAATGCCCCAAACCCACAACTGATGTGCACCACGGCTCCTCCGGCAAAATCCAAGGCACCTAATTGTGCGAGCCATCCGCCACCCCACACCCAATGGGCCAGGGGAGAATAAATGCATAAGGACCACAAAACAGAAAATAGAAGCAAGGCTTTAAATTTCATACGTTCTGCAAAACTACCGGTTATCAGTGCAACGGTAATGGCGGCAAACATGAGCTGAAACACCATGAAGACCTGATGAGGAATCGTTGACGCATAATCGGGACTGGGCTCTGGACCAACGCCTTGTAACCCGACCCACTCCAGGCTTCCAATGACTCCGCCAATATCAGGGCCAAAGGCCAAGCTATAACCACAAATTACCCAAACCAGAGTGATCAAACACAGAATGACCGCCGTGTGCATAATGGTTCCCAACACATTTTTGCTACGTACCAATCCTCCATAGAATAACGCCAATCCGGGAAGCATCATACACAACACAAATGCAGAGGAAACTAAAATCCAGGCCGTGTCGCCTGTATCAATTTTTAGGGCATCTCCTTCTTCGGCTAACGCAACGGACCACTCCCCCATTCCGCTCACTATTATTCCAATAAATAGGCCCAGCTTCATGAGCGAGTTGAATAGCTTCATAGTGCCTCCTTAAACCTAAAAACAGCAGTCGGATCACGAAAGTCTGCACAACCCCTTTGCCGCACCTAGGAAATGGAACAATTGACTCATCACCCAAAAGGTGACCACGCAATTATTACATTCCCTATGCACATCAATTGCTTGCACAGCTTTTTCGTGCGCAACTGCCGCTTTTAGGTTAAACCAAAGCCCATGTGAAAAATCTGATGAATAAAAAATTAAAGAGCACCTTCTCCGGTCTCTCCCGTCCGAATACGAATAACGCTCTGCAAATCCGTCACAAAAATCTTCCCATCTCCAATACTTCCTGTTTTGGCAGCTCGCGTGATGGCTTCCAACGCTTCCGTCACACGGTTGTCCTCGACTGCTATGTCCAATTTAATTTTTGGTACGAACTCAATCAGGTATTCCGTCCCACGATAGGTCTCCTTATGACCTTTTTGGCGGCCAAATCCTTTGACCTCGGTCACCGTCATACCTTGGATACCCAATTCAATGAGTGCTTCTTTCACCTCATCAAGTTTAAATGGCTTGATAATAGCTTGAATAAGCTTCATAGGGATGGTCCCTCCATTAGATTAAAAGCTATGGAAACATAGTAAACTGGTCTGACCTAGTGACCATGGACGATCAATCATTAACTTCAAGTCGCCCATACAATGAAAAGGGGTTTGAACATTAGCCATAGGCCCGTTCGCTATGCTGTGTGAGGTCTAGCCCGAGGACTTCTTCCTCCTTACTCACCCGCAATCCAACCACACCATCCACAATTTTAAGAATGATATACGTTCCTACAAAGGCAAAGACCCATGTGGCCCCCACACCAATGGCTTGAATGACTAATTGTCCCGGATTGCCAAAAAAGAGTCCTGTGCCTCCACCAACGCTGGCGAATAATCCCGTAGCAATCGCCCCCCACGTTCCACCGAAACCATGGATGCCAAGCACATCCAAGGCATCGTCATAGCCCATTTTATTTTTCAAGAGGATTCCGAGATAACACACTACCCCACCGCCTAACCCAATCACAATGGCAGAAACAGGCCCGACAAATCCGGCAGCAGGCGTAATCGCAACTAAACCAGCCACGGCTCCACTCGCTCCCCCTAGCATCGTTGGGTTTCCCCGATATCCCCACTCCACACAAAGCCAAGCTAAAGCCCCAGCTGCCGCCGCAACCTGCGTGGCAACAAAAGCGCTCGCGGCAATACCATCGGCAGCTAAGGCACTGCCGGCATTAAACCCGAACCATCCGACCCACAATAACCCCGCACCAATGACCGTAAATGGGAGGTTATGAGGACTCATATTATCCGTCCCATATCCATTTCGTTTTCCTAACACGAGGGCACAAGCTAACGCAGCCACACCCGAGCTAATATGCACCACTGTTCCGCCCGCAAAATCTAAATCACCAAGCTCGGCTAACCATCCACCGCCCCAAACCCAATGAGCTAGTGGCGCATAAATGCATGTGACCCACAGAATGGCAAACAGAACAAACGCGGAAAATTTCATTCGTTCGGCGATGGCACCGCTAATCAAGGCAACCGTAATACCCGCAAACATCAACTGAAAGACCATGAATGCCATATGAGGGATCGTAGAACCCTCGGAGGGTTCCGGACCCACCCCTTCCAACCCCAGGAAGTCCAGGCCACCAACTATTCCCCCAACATCGGGTCCAAAAGCCAGGCTATACCCCCAAAATACCCACACTACACTCACGAGACAAATAGCGATGAAGCTATGCATCAACGTACTTAACACATTTTTACTGCGGACCATTCCCCCATAAAACAAGGCCAGGCCGGGAACAATCATCGCGAGAACCAAAGCCGACGAGGTTAAGACCCAGGCTGTATCACCGGCACTGATCTGTGGGGTGCTCCCTGAATCCTGGGCATAAGCGCCAGGAACAAAACCCCATAACAAGAAAAACCCTAAAATGGTTACCCAAAATATTCTATTGCGAAATAAAGATGTCATGCTCCCCTCCTCAAGTCAGTTAAAATAGATAAACAACTTCCAAGGCAAGCGTTTGTTGATTGTCCACTGCCTTGTTACCTTTGAGGAAGGTTTTGTGATCAGATTTATCGTACCGATACTCCAAGCGCGTCATGAGTGAGGGAACCGGTTTGTATAGCAACGTATAGGTGGTTTCCCACAATGTCTGCCCTGCTCCTCCACGACCAGGTGCACATGACCCGGGCTTCCCACCCCCGCCCTTGGTTCCATCCCCAAAGCAGGAGGCGAAACCCTGGGCGTCTTCAAATATTTCTCCGCGAAAATTGAAGCCCCACTGCTCAGTAAAATCATGGATGATATATCCCGCAAATCCATTCCAACGAGCATTGTTCCCGGTCCCACCGGCATTCTCTTGGTTGGCATAATAGGCTTCCAGAACAATTTTCGTGGACTCCATGGCCTGAATATCGATAATCCCACCACCTAATAATCGTCCATCATCATTCCCTGATGCCCCCTGCCCCCCTGAGCCCCCCTCATTGTTTGAAAAGAATCCATAGGCAGTCAATCCCAACCAATCTGTGGGAGAGTAAAACAAAGCTGACTCCACTCCCTTCGTATTATTATCATCAGAAATATTTCCTCTAAAATCATTAATAACACCAATTGAAAAGGATACCTGGTCAGTGAAATCATAGGACCCGCGAATACCAGTCGTAGTGAAGGGCTGTCCAAAACCAAACAACCAAGACCGAGAAAAATTAGGATTGTAGGGAGATTCGATGACCTCATATCCAATCAAGGTATTCATACGTCCCATTCGAAGATCGATGCCGTTTCCAAATGGAGCAATGAATTGAGCATAGACCTCTTGAAAGTCCACATCGTCGCCGCTTACCGATCCCCCTGTGAATTCTGCGTCTTCGCCAAAATTCAATTTGATGCGAAAGCCAGCAGCATCCTCTAACGGTCCTCCCGTTTTGGCTTCTTTATCCAGCACAATCTGCGCTAATTGGATTCTGAATGAGTTAGAATCAACATCGAAGACCCGATTCTGGTTGACATTACCAGATGGATTTTTGAAGTTTTGGGTGTAGGAAACATCGACATAGCCATAGAGCGACAATCCCAAATCTGCCAGTGAATGCTTTTTAACCATTTTTTCAACCATTGCCTCAAGCCGTCCCAATTTCCCAGGTTCCACCACCTCTTCACCCTCTGTTTCACCCTCTAGCTCTGCAGCAGAAACCAAGCTTGAGGACATGAAAAAGACTCCGAGGACCAAAAATCCAACAAATAGAAGTTGGACAATTGTACATTTAAGCAAGGAACAATTCGACTTGTTCATAAGAATTCTCCTAATTTCAATTGTGCACCTTCCCACTGAACTCTCTTTCCTCATCGCCGGACGTAAGCTTAGAGATTCATACCGCAAAATAGATCATGACAACTCTTAAGCCCTTCGTTGGCCTCTTTTGATGGCCTTAACTTTTCAAAAGTTAGTGGAAGGAGGTTCGCAAAAAAAAAGCCCTCAGCCAGATTTTCCTGGTTGAGGACTTCGTCGTCCGGATTCTCAATAGTTCGATACATGAGACGCCATTGTCTCAGATCATCGATTGTGATGGATTTTTTACCATTGAAATCGCGAGGTGTCAAGAGAAAATGTGGGCAAGAGTCATTATCTCGTCTCCTTCCGAGAAATTGAATCCAAGGAACTCCCCTCGTGAAATGTTTTTTTGAGTGCCTTCCAAAATCCGTTATAGGCCGACCCTACTTGGCATTGGCACTATCTCTTGCAAGAATATCAAAGAAAATCGTCCTGACAAGATTACACGGCCTAGGAGTCTGTCGGGCTTAGGGAATCGAGAGCGAAAAAGCGGCTAAGCGAGGGCAGATTTTGACGATTTCGCCGGCCCATAGTGGGACTATGGTCCAAGAAATCGGTGAAATATGGACCGCTTAGACACTTTTGCAGTCGATTCTTCCTAAGCCCGACAGGCTCCTAGCACAATTCATAACGATCAAACAGAAGGAGAGCTCAGCATGGATCAATTTTTCACCGAACAACTTTCGCCATTTCTTGTACACAAATCCATGGCTATCCTAGAAGCCAGTCTCCGCATACTGCTAATTGCCCTGGTCGCATATGTGGCCATTCGGGCACTCAGATTTGGACTAGGAAAACTCGAGCAGGTCTTACTCACCTGGCGCGCGCGAGAAGACAAGGAACGTATCGCCAACGAAAAACGAGTGAAAACCCTCACTGGTTTGTTGCGAACCATTTGCCTCACTCTCGTTTGGGTCGTCGGGATCGTCATGAGTCTTGATCAAATTGGCCTGGATATTACCCCTATATTGGCTGGTGCCGGCATTGTGGGATTAGCCGTGGGCTTTGGCGCGCAAAATCTGGTACGGGATATCATTAACGGATTTTTTGTGATTCTGGAAAATCAAGTCAGGGTCGGCGATGTGGCGATTGTCAATGGAACAGGTGGCTTAGTGGAAGCCATTAGTTTTCGGACGATCACGCTGCGCGATCTGTCCGGCACTGTTCACATTTTTCCGCATGGCACCGTGACGACTCTGGCGAATATGACCAAAGGCTGGTCCGCCACTGTCATGAATATCGGCGTGGCGTACAAAGAGGATACGGACCGCGTGGCAGAGATCATGCGAGAGGTAGGAAAAGACCTGCAACAGGATGAA